>WNFM01073136.1_pt3 | contig 38634 bp, 42 predicted proteins | sample 5400271 | NCBI WGS metagenome assembly WNFM01 (sample SAMN13153352, study PRJNA577476) | soil metagenome | isolation source: 60 cm saprolite on Douglas fir-dominated hillslope | place: USA:California | collected 2013-09-17
CCCGCCGATCGTCGCCTGGACGAAGACGCCACTGTTGCGAACGCGGGCGAAAGAGGCGCTGTCGTTGTTGCCGGGCCCGCCGTCGAAGAGGTCGCCGTCGCAGGGCTGGCCGCCGATCAAAAGATCGTCGCCGGGACCGCCGAACATCCGCGCCGCGCCGCTGTCGTGGCGCGGGTGGAAGATGTTGACGCCGTAGAGGACATCGTCCCCGCCGCCGCCTTCGAGGGTGTCGGGAACGTGGTCGTCACCGGCATAGATCGTGTCGTTCCCTTCCCCCCCGCGCAGCGTGTCGCTGCCCGCGCCGCCGTCGATCGTCGCCGAGACGCCCGCCGGCACGCTCGGTTCGATGGAAAAGATGTCGTCGCCGGCGCCAAGTGAGGCTTGGATCGAGGAGATCGCGCCCTGGCAGGAGACGGAGTTCGACCCGGGGTCGCGGGTGCAGCCCCCGGAGTCGGGATTGCCGAGCAGGACCGCGTTGCCTCCCGCTCCACCCTGCACGGTGTAGGTGCCGTTGTCGAAGCTGACGGTGGCGTCGTCGACCCCGCCGTTGCCGGTGACGATGAGGCTCGTGGATTCGTCGATGCTCTGGTAAAGCTCGACCGCGGTCCCAGCTCCGCCCTGCATGGGACCGCAGGACGTCTCGGCGGCGAAGCCGACGCAGGTGTCGCCACCCGGTCCCCCGAAGGCTTCGTCGGCTGAGCCGGCGGCGAGGAGATGATCGTTCCCAGGGCCGCCGTCGAGCCGGTTCGCCGTTCCGGCCGCGCCGATCAGCGTGTCGTCGCCTGAGCCGCCGATCGCATCCTCGATCCCGGTCAGCGTCTCACCCTCGGCGCCGGTCACGGTGCCAGCTTCCAGGTTGATCGTGACCGCGCCGCCAGTGCCCGCGTAGGAGGCGATGTCGTGGGCGCCAGGGCCGCCATCGATGCTGTCGTTGCCCGGACCGCCGATGAGGACGTCGAAGTCTCCTTCTCCCCCCGCGAGCGAGTCGTCGCCGGGCCCACCGTCGAGGTGGTCATGATCGCCCGGACCACCGTTCAGCTGATCGTTGCCGATCGCGCCGAGGAGCCGGTCTTCACCGGCGCCGCCGTCGAGGCTATCGGAGCCGCGTTCGCCGTAGAGGCTGTCGTTGCCGGCTTCGCCGAACAGGGTGTCGTTGCCTCTACCACCGTAGATCGTGTCATCGCCGCCCCCGCCGCAGATCACGTCGTCGCCGCCCATCCCATAGATCGCGTTGTCCCCGGGGCCGGCCAAGATTACGTCGGGGGCCTTGGTGCCGACGATCTTCGGCGCGTTGGAGACGATCGTCGCCTGCTTGCCGTCGCAGGTAGCCGCCGCGGCGCGCGCGCAGGGCACGGCGGCGAGGGCCAGGAGGCCGGCGAAAAGCCAGACCAGGCCGACACACCGCCTGGAGCGGCATCGGCCGGCCAAGACGCAATTTGAGTTTGGTTTCACGGGGCGCCCTACCCCAATCGACTCCGAGGCAGGTGGACTTGAGGCTCGTGCTAGGCAGGGCACGAAGGCCTGCGTGCCGCCGAGGCGGCAGCCGCGCGATCTAGCCGCCTGTCTGTGTCCCGTCGAGGTCCGCCAGCACCCGCCGACACGCCTCGACCACCAGGTGATTGCGCTCCTCAGACTCTCGGACCTCGGCCCTCCTCTCGCTGGCTGGCGTCGTGACTCACCGCCGCGTCGCGCAGGCGGCTCAACGCGCGGCGCAGAACGTCCGGCGGTGTCGTCAGCTCGACGGTCTCGCCAGTCCCCTCGCCCCAGCCGAGGTCGTCCGTCACCAGGCGCAGGTCGTCGGAGTACTCCCGGCCGAGGTGGTCGGCGGCTTCGTAGTTCTCCGCCCGAACCGCTAGCTCAATGTCACCGATCCCGCTCAGCCGGTCGAGGATCTGGCCGTAAAGCGCGTCGCGCTGCTCCGCCGTGATGGTGAGGGTCATGGGAAGAAATAGAACTTCTCGGTCGAGCCGCGCACCTGTCGTTTCCGCACCACTTCGAGGGCACCAGCTTCGCTGAGTTTGACCACGTGGTAAGAGACGTGCGACAGGCCGAATTGCTCGTCACCGATGAGCTTCGTGAGGTCGGTCGCCGAGAGCGGCTCGCCGACCCACAGCAGCGCTTCGACGATCCTCACTTTCAGCGGATGGACGAGAAAGGGAACGAGCGCGTCCCAATCAAATGAAAGCGGCTCGCTCCCCTTCATCGTCGTCATGCCTCCCGGTCTCGGCCAGCCGAGGGGCAACTTTGTGGGGTGGCGTGGGAGGAAGTTCGGCTCATGGTGCGGTTCGACCCCGGCCAAGGGGCGACAGCGCAGAGCGTTAAGAGAAAGCTCGCTCACCGCCCTGTGGGGCCGGTTGACCACCCCTCGGAGGTGAGGTGAAGGGTGGTCGGTCTCGGTTGACTAGTTCACCGTTCCAGATCGGAGCGGGCGGGTCAAACAGACGCTGCTCTCTAGTCAGCGGTTGCTGCGGGCGGCGGCGTTGGCCCCTTGCGCTCTCGCTTGAAACCCAGTTGGGCGACGATGACTGAGGTGGAGCCCTCGCCGGACGTGGCACACCGGTTGATTGATTCGGCCTCGATTTCGCGCACCCGCTCCCACGACCGTGCCTGCTCGTCGGCGATTTCCTCGCGGCCCTGCTCGTCCACGTTGAACCAGCACTGGGTGAGCCAGACCCGCGGATCGTCAACCATCTTCCCGGCCCAGAACGCGGCCATCGCCTCGGCCATGATCTGTTGGAGGGCCAGCCCCATGGTCACTTGCCGTTGTTGCGGGGTCATGGCGCCGATTTCCTCGTCCGAGTAGTACGGCATTTCTACCGCTCGGTAGTAGTGCTGGAGGGTGTTCCGCACCTGCTCGGTTTTCGCCACTTCAATAGAACCGGCATCCAGCAGTTCCTTGACGTGGTGGGAAACCTTGTTCGTCGGCTCCTCGATTATCTGGGCGATTTCGTCCGGGCTGTAGACGCCTTCGCTGAGGATGACCAGCACCTGGACCCGAATACGGTGGCCAACGGCGTAGGCGACTACTTCCTCGATGCTCTTTCCACGCTGACCGGCCCTGCCCGTGTTCGTCTTCATTGCGGCTTCCCCTCGAGTCGATTTGTTTTCGCTACTCAGTAGCCCCCGAGCATAAAGACCCTTCCGGAAGGGAATGCTCACTACTCAGCGTCTGTCTGTTACTCGGTGTCTCTTTAGCATCCCTCCTCCTCCCGGCGGCTCACGCCGGGCTGAGACAGGAAAGGGGGTGGGAGTCGATGAGAATCGAGCAAGTGCCGCACGTCGTGCTGCTCCACATGGTCGTGAAGCCCGCCTAGACGAAACAGCCGGGGCCGGTCTCGGCCCACCAGTGTGGGATGGGATCGGCCCCTTTTGCCGCCGCTAACGACTGGCGGTCCTGAGACGATCCTCGCGTGGGTGACCTCGGTTCCAACCTGCGGGACGCCCGCAAGCGGCTCGGCCTGACCCAAGAAGCAGTGGCCGAGCGGAGCGGTGTCCACGCCACGGAGGTCAGCAGGATCGAGGCCGGGAAGCGCGATCCGAAAGTCTCGACGCTGCTGCGGCTCGCCAAAGCGGTGGAGGTCCCGCCCGGTCGGCTCCTTGAGTAGCCGGTCGAACTAGCACTCAGGCCTGCGGGTCTCCCCGTCACGACCGGGCGACGGCGTGATCAGCGCGACCGGCACCGCGAGGCCCGCGGAGCGGCGAAGGGTGGCGATGCGGCGGCCGGGCTGCACGGCTGGACGGATCTCGCTGACGCGATCCCCGAGCCCGGCGACGGTCGCGTCCAGGTCGGGGGCGACGAAGGCGAGTCCCCAGAAGAAGGCGGGGCGATCGCCTCCGGCGCGCTCGACCACGTCGTCAGGCCCCTGCACGACCTCGAGGATGGTTGCGCCGAGGCGGAAGAATGCCTGCCACGGAGCGCCGGCGGGCGTCGGCTCCTCGCGGACGCGGCGCAGGTCGAGACCGGCGCCCCGCAGCACCGCGACCGTTCGACCGAGCTCGGGAGTGATGGCGACGACGTGGTCGAGCGCGGTGACGCCGTTGGAATGCGCCGGCCACTCGCTCGGCGGTTGCCGATCCGACCGCGTCGTCGGCAGCCCGTCCAGCTCGGTTCTCTCGACGTCGCGCAACGACCAGCCGGTCAACCCTTTGCCCGCGTCCGAGCCCGCCAGGCGGATCCGCACGTCCCCGACGACGCAGGTGTCACCGTCGACCGCAAATCCGAGCCCCGACCAGGCATCCGGCCCGTCCGCGACCGTCAGCTCGTCGATCGTCGGAGTCACAGTTGATCGAGCGTGCTGCCGCTGACAACCGACTGCGGTCGTTCGGCGACCACGTCCGAGCCTGGGCGCGCGTGCTCGTCACGGCGCTTGATCAACAGCCACTGGGCCTTCTCGCCGGGACGGGTGCGCTGCAGGGCGAAGCCGCCGCGCAGCTTCTCCCCGTGCAGGACGAACACGGCGTGGCCGCGGTCGAGGGCCTGCGGCCAAGCTACCCGGCCACCCTGCTCGTAGAGACCGCGATCCCAGACGATCACGCGGCCGTCCCCGATCGCGCCCTCGAAGTCGTTGTGGGCCATCGCATGGTCGGCGACCTCTACCGCGAGGCGCTTGACGGCGGGATCCAGCGACGGGCCCTTCGGGACCGCCCACGAGCGCATCGTCCCGCCAACCTCCAGGCGCAGGTCGAAGTGGTGAGCGGTGGCGGCGTGCTCCTGGACGACGAAGACGCCGGCGCTGACGCCGCGGATCGCGAACTGCTCGTGGCCCTCGGCCCGCACGCTCTCGATCGCCACATCGGTGACCCGTGCGGCCGCTGGGCCCTCGCGCAGGAACGCCACCAGCTCCTCGACCGCCCGCTCGGGCCCCTCGGCGTGGACGACCACGCCGTCCTCCGCGTTGCGCACCCAGCCCATCACGCCGAGACGGCGCGCCCGGCGCAGCGTCGCGTCGCGATATCCGATGCCCTGCACCTCTCCGCGCACCGCCGCGCGCACCGCCGTCGTGTCCGCGTCCGCTCGCCCAGTCACGACCCCTCCATTCGCGCTACGCCTTCCCGACGCTCGCCAGGTATTCGTCGAGCTTCCTGCTCTTTTCGGTGTCCTCGTAGACCTCGTACTCGCGCAGTTTCCCCCAGGCGATGCGGCCCCAGATCACGTAGCGGTTGTCGTAGACGCGCCCGTCCCTGGGGTCGTCGAGGTGGATGTGGCCGCGGACGCAGATCGTCTGGCGCCACGGGAACCCCTTGAGGACGACCTCGTCCGGGTAGATCTGCAGCCCGAGGCTGACGAAGCGGTCCAGCCACCGCTCCAGCTCCCGCTTGCTGCTCGCACCCGGCGCAAACGAGCTGTCGCCGGGAAAGGTGAACTTGATGTCGCCGGCGTCCATCGCCAGGGTCGGCCCGGGGTCCCCGGCGCGAATCGACTTCATGTTGCGGGCGATCATCTTCTCGGCCAGCCACGAGAGCATCGGCCCTCCCTCCGCTTGGGTTATTGCCTGGAGGCTAGCTCGCGATCCGCCAACCGGGCATACGATGTAAAATTAACGGACACATGAGCCCTCTATAATGGACACATGAGTGAGCTCGATCTATTAGCCCAACAGGTAGAAGCCAGTGCGCGAACCTTGCGTCGCGCGGTGGACGAAGGGACGCTGCGAGGTGAGCGGCCCTCGCCGCGGCGACTGAAACTCTCCGCCGCCGAGAAGGACTACGTCTTGGGCAGATGGCACTTGCTTGCACGGTTGCGAGCAGCGCTTCGGACCGAGCCAAACGTCCGCTTCGCGTTGCTTTTCGGATCGACCGCGCGCGGTGAGGACACCGAGGCCAGTGACATCGATCTTCTGGTAGAGATGCGGGATTTCTCGTTGGTCCGCCTCATCGACCTCGAGCTTAAGTTGGAGGCGCTACTCGGGCGGAATGTGGACCTCCTTTCCTTGGCCGACGTCGAAGGCAACCCGCTGTTGTTCGCAGAAGCTCTCCGTGAGGGGCGCGTGATCGTCGATCGGGTGGACCGGTGGGCCGAGCTGCATTCGCAGACCGCGCGATCGAGACGCCGCGCTCGCGACCAGGCCCGCCGCCGCGGCCGGCGAGCAGTGGCAGGGATCGAAGGACTGCTCGCGAGCTGATGGCGGCAAAGCAAAGAACGCAGGCGCAGCTGCGTGATGAGATCGTCGCCCACCTCGAGGACTTTCCGATCCAACTCTTGGCTCTGGAAAGCGCGATGGAGGAGTTCGGCGAAGGTTTCAACCTCGCTGAGTTCAAGCTTGCATTCGAAAGGAAACCGAGCATCAAGGCCTACAACAACGTGCAGGCGGTTGAACGCGCATTCACACGGGTGCAGAACTACATCGTTCAGCTCGCTGAAAGCGGTTCGATGCTCGCGGGGCTGGAGCTCCCGAAGACCCACGAAAGTGATGCGGCGCGCGCCTTTGACGCCCTAAGAGAAGCCGGCGTGATCACCGCAGCGGTCTCCAGGGATTTGAAGCGAGCGCAGAAAGCACGTTCAGCAATCGAGCACGAATACGTCGCGGTGAAGGCCGGCAGGGTCCATGAAGCCGTCGAGCTGGTCGCTGCGGCCGCACGGGCATTCATCGGCCCCTACACCGCTTGGATTTCGAGAGCCCTGCGGATATGAAGTTCAACAGGGGGCCCATCGCCTCGGCGAACCGACAGGCGGCTACCGCTCAGAGCTTCGCCACAACCGAATTGGCGATCTCGCGCAGAACCGGCTTGATCAGTTCCTCCTGGGCCATGTCTTCGGCGTCGTCTTCGCCTTGGCCTTCTTCGCTTGCTCCCGGGATCGTGGGGGGAAAGTCGTTGAGGAAGATCTCCACGACGTAGCGCCCGACGATGGCCAGGACCGTGCCCTTGGTGCAGTCGCTGGTTGGCGGATTCGGGCACGAGGCGGTTTCGGTCAGCATCGATGCCGTGCCCTTGCCGACGTTGATCGGCGCCCCGTTGCCGATCACGGACAGTCGGAATTTCTTCTCGAAGAGTTCGAGTGCCCGGCCGGAGCCGAGCTCGCGCGTGACCAACACCCCGAGATAGTGCGAGGGCATACCGGCGTTCGTCGGCTTGCCCCAGCGCCCGCCCCACTCGACGGACCCCACAGTGCCGCCCAACGGCGATTTTTTCACCGGTACCTTCGCCGTTTTGACCTTGTGGCACGGGTCTTCGATGTGGGCCGCTGCGAGCTCACCGGACGACGGGATGCCGCACACGTTGCCGGAGAAGGCCTTCTTGCCAGAGGTCACGGCCTGCCCCGCGGTGGAAGCCGGGGGGACGAAGCCGGCAGCGACGACGATCTCGGCAAACCCCGCGATGAAAACCTTCGTGACGAGCCGACGCACAGCTCCTCCCTTCCGAGAACGTTGGCGGCCCGACGCTAGCTCATCTGCGCTGGGACCGCGAGCCCTCGCGGCCGATCTCGGTTCCACGCTCCAGAGCTGCGGGTCGACAAGGCGGCTCCGAGCATGGGAGAATAGAGCTATGCGCATGCGCGGCCGGCGATCACTGCTCGCGCTCCTCCTCGGAGCCCTCCTCGGGTCACTGATGCTCGGTGCGGCTGCCTCCTCGGCAAGCGCGCCACGCACCTTCGTGGCGAGCCGGTGTAACAACGCCGCCTACAAGCCCGCGACCGTAATCCTCGCCTGCGGTGACGCCGGACTGGTTGCGGTGAAGCTGCATTGGAGCAGCTGGGAATCGAGCTCGGCCAGCGGCGTCGGGACCGGCGAGGCGAAGCTTTGCAAACCGAACTGCGCCGAAGGCAAGGTCGCCAAGGCGAAGATGCGCCTCGTCCTCTCCAAGCCCCGCCTCTGCTCCCAGGACGGAAAGCGCCACTTCACCAAGATCCGCTACACGTGGGTCGACGGCGCCCCGACCGGCACGGGACCCAGGCAAGGCACCGTCCCGATGCCCTGCTCGCTGCTCTGAGGCAACTCAGCGCCACCCTGCGCCTCGCCCTGCTCGCCGCCTGCGCCGCGGCCGCGACGTGGGTTTTCCTCTGCGGCTCGGCGCGGGCGGCGGAATCCGCCTGGGCCGTGACCGAACTCGGTCTCGGCGCCCAAGAAACGATCTTCGGCATGTCCTGCCAGGCCAGCTCCTCCTGCGTCGGCGTCGGACAGGAAGGCGTGGTGATCACCTCCTCCGATCCGACCGGCGGCGCCGGTGCCTGGGCGGTCTCCCACGTCACCCTCGCCGAAAACCTGAAGGGGAACCTGCGCGGCGTCTCCTGTCCCTCGGCCTCGCTCTGTGTCGCCGTCGACTACAGCGGCGGCGTCTACACCACGACCGAACCGGCGGCCGGCGGTGGCGCTTGGAAGGCAACCCGCATCCCGAAAGCGAAGTCGCTGTTCGGGGTCTCCTGCATCTCTCCCTCGCAGTGCGTCCTCGTCGGCTATGAAGGCGAGGTCCTCACCTCGGGCAACCCGACCGGCGGCGGCGCTGCCTGGACGGCCACGCACTTGGGCGAGCCCCTGGCCCTTCACTCCGTCGCCTGCGCGGGTGGGGTCCTCTGCGTCGCCGGCGATACGGCCGGCAACCTCGTCACCTCGACCGAACCTGCCGGCGGCGCCGGCGCGTGGGCTCTGGCCGCCCAGCCAGCGGGGGCAAACCCGCTGCTTGGAGCCTCCTGCGCCGGCGCCTCCCTCTGTGTCGCCGGCAACGCCGGCAACGTCCTCGTCTCGACCGCCCCCGGCACCGGCGCCTGGCCGACGACGCCTCTCGCCGCCAGGTTTCAGATTCTCGCTGCCTCCTGTCCGACCGCCGCTCTGTGCGTGCTGAGCAGCAACAACGGCGAAGTGACGGCGAGCGCCAACCCGACCGGCGGCTCTGCGGCATGGGCGACGGAGCATCTCATTCGCGGCGTCACCAACGCCCTTTTCGGTCTTTCCTGCCCGACGGAAAGCCTTTGCGTCGCCGGCGGCAAGTTCGGCCAGCTCGTCACCTCGACCGAACCGGCGGCGACCGGTCAACCCGCCCCTCCCCCTCCACCACCGCCCAATACGCGGCTCGGCTACCGCCGGCGCCTGATTCGGCTCCACGGCCGCCAGGGCGCCACCACGGTCTCTTTCCGCTTCTCGGCGAGCGGCGTCGCGACCTTCTACCGCTGCCAGCTCGACGGCAGGCGGTCCGGGTTGTGTCGGTCCCCCAGGCGCTACCGCGTCGGCGTCGGCCACCACGCCTTTCGCGCTCGCGCCTTCGGACCAGGCGGCGGCGACCCGACGCCGGCGACTTTCCGCTTCCGCGTCAGCAGGGCACGGCATAAGCCGCCGCCGCACCGCCCTCGCGGCCACGTTTAGGTGCGCCGGCTCATCCCTCCTTTAGACAGCGGATGAAGAGTTCGTCCGTGCTTCTGAGCGAGGGAAGGCAGACCAAAGCTGCGTCCTGACGAAACGGCGGTTCCCGAACTTGGCTTTCCCGCGTCCCAAGCGGCGGACCCAATCGCAGCAGGCCCAGTCAGCGCGGTCGCAGATCTTCAGCTGAGCGGCGAGCGGCGTGATGCGCTGCGGGACGTTCTGGCCGCGTTTTTCTCCTCGCGGGCAGTGGTCTGGGCAACCGGAATCGCCGCCGTGCTGCTCCTCGGCTGGAAGCCGGGTGCGATCGCCCAGCTCGACCCCGCGCATCTGACCATGCCGTTCCACCAGACGATCGGCAATCTGATGGTCGCGCCGGCGACGCGCTGGGACTCGGCCTGGTACCTGAGCATCGCCAGGACCGGCTACGTCCTCTCATCCCAGGCGGTCTTCTTCCCGCTCTACCCCGGTCTGATCGCCCTCGGTGGCACTTTGCTAGGACACGGCCTCGATGCGGTCGTCGGGATCGTCGTCTCCTGTGGCTGCGCGCTCGGGGCCCTCTACCTGCTGCACCGGCTGGTCTCGCTGGAGTTCGACCAGGAGCTCGCCCACAACACGGTCTGGATCTTCGCCTGGCTGCCGACCGCCCTGGTGCTCTCGGCCGTTTACTCCGAGTCGCTGTTCCTGCTCCTCGCGGTCGGCTGCTTCTACGCCGCGCGGCGGGGCCGCTGGGCGCAGGCGGGCCTCGCCGGAGGGCTCGCGGCAGCGACCCGGAACGGCGGACTCCTGCTGCTCGTCCCGTTGCTGATCCTCTACCTCTATGGCCCACGGCCGGACCGCGAGCCCGACCGGGCGGCGGTGGGCTTTTGGCCCCGCTACCGCCCCCGCGGCGACATCCTCTGGGCCGCTCTCGTGCCGCTTGGCCTGCTCGCCTACATGGCCTATCTACAGGTCGAGACCGGCCAGCCGCTGGACCCGTTCACCCACCAGCTGCACTGGGGCAGGCACTTCATCCCGCTGGCCGGCATCCCGCTCGGGGTGTGGAGCGTAGGACGAGCGCTGGTCGCGGCGATCCCGGGCCTGGACCCGCGCCTCACCGCTCACGTCACCATGGGTGGGCAGCTGCGGCACGTCGTGGAGTTCGGGTTCCTCGTCCTTGCGCTGGCGCTGCTTCGCCTGTGCTGGAAGCGGCTGGCCCTTGCCTACACCGCCTTCGTGACGATCAGTCTCGCGATGGCGGTCTCGGTGCCGACCGGCAACGACCCGCTGAAGTCGCTGCCCCGCTTCACCCTGGTGATGTTCCCGCTGTGGATAGCGCTGGCTCTCTGGGCGACCGAGCGGCAGCGGGTACGAGGGGTGATCTCGATCTGCGCGCCGTTGCTGGCAATCGGCACCTTCTTGTTCGTCAGCTGGAACTGGCCCCCATAGAAGCATGAGACTGCCCGCCGGCTTCTCTCAGTCCCGCAATGGAAGGCGTTCCGCAAAGACGGTGTTGGCCTGCGCCTGCAAGAGATCGTGATTGTCCACCAGCTGGTCGATCACATGAAGTTGCCGCTGGCGGGCGAGGGCAAAATGGAACTCGGGGTCATATGCCGACGGGGCCTGGGGGAGGCCGGCGAGCATCGCTGCCTCCCCCCATGTGAGCGCCCGCGGGGAAACGCCGAAATAGCCGTGTGCCGCCGCTACATCACCCCAGAAGCCGTTGCCATAGTAGACCGAGTTCAGATACATGCTGAGGATCTGCGCCTTCGAGTAGCTCATCGAAAGCTTGACCGCGAGTCCGATCTCTTCCAACGTCCCCCCCAATCCGGCGTCATGCGGGTAGAGGCGCTTGGCGAGCTGCTGGTCGATCGTGCTTCCACCCGGATCGCCGCCCCTCTGAGCAGCGGCCAACGCCGCCCGGCCGGCGCCGTCGATGACATCGATGACGACGTTTGCGTAGAAGTTCTCATCCTCGACGGCAACGACAGCGGCAGCCAGCTTCGCCGGGGGCGGCAGTGGGGCCGCCACGCCATTGTGCGCTGCGAGAATCCGCCGCACCCGCGCTTCCGCACCGCCGACCCCCGGCAGGCTGAGGAGATACGCCGCTCCGCCGCCGAGCAGGAGCACGATCACTGCGCTCGCCGCAATTGCGGGGCGCGCGAGGTAGCGGCGGAACGATGCTCTCCGACCCTCGATCTTCGGCCAGGCGGCGCGGGCGTGCTCGCGGCATCGGGGGCTCCTTTTCCGCGGACTCAACCCGGCTGATCCTCTCTGTCGTCGCTGCCTCGAGCTGCGCGATGCAGGGAGGCGGCGAGGAGGAATGCAACGCAGATCGGCAGGAGCGCCCAAGCGGGCGCCGCCGAGTCGGCGAGCAGGGCGGTCGCGCCGATCGCCGCTACGACCCCGGCGGCCGTGCGCCAATCGTCGCCGACCAAGAAGTCCCATACGGCGAGCAGGGAAGGGCGCCTCATGGGCCAGCGCTCTCCTGCTCAAGCCGGGGCGAAGGTCGGGCTTTTCGAGGGCGTCGCAGCGCTGCCACCATCGCGAGCGAGAAGGCGAGGGTTGCCGGGACTATCCCGAGCAGCGCGGCATCGGCGCCGGGCCAGTGGGCGCCGGCACCCTCGGCGGCCCAGAACATGCCGAAGGAGCTGAGCATGACTCCCACCCCGAACTTCATCGAGTTCTCGGGTACCCGCGCCAGCGGCGCTCGCGCCAACGCCCCGGCGAGGGCCGTCACGACGATTGCGAGCGTCGCCGCGAGCGCGGCTAGGGGGACGTCATGCTGGGTTGCACCGAAGGTGAGGACGATGAAGGCGACCTCCAGCCCCTCGAGGAAGACCCCTTTGAAGGAGATCGCAAAGGAGTAGCGATCGAAGCTGGCGTCAGCCTCGCCGGCCTGGCGGGCGGCGGCGGCCTCCTCGTCGTAGATGCCGAGCTCATCGTGCAGGGCCTTCAATCCCGCGGCCCGGAGGATCGCCTTGCGCAGCCACTGCAGGCCAAAGATCAAAAGCAAGCCGCCGACCACGACCCGGATGAAGTCGAGCGGCAGAACCGTCAACGTCGGGCCGAGGAGGGCCACGACGACGCCGAGCGCGACCACTGCGGCGCCGACGCCGCCCATCGCCGAGGACCAGCTGCGGGTCATCCCGACGGCGAGGACGATCGTCAGCGCCTCGACCGCCTCGACGGCGCAGGCAACGAACACGGTGAGCGCGAGCCCAGCCTCCGCGCCACTCATCCCCGCGACAGTTCGGCCATCGTCGGGCTATCCGCGAGGAGCCCTCGGGAACCGCGGACGGCCCTCACGGGGCGGCCAGGGCCTCTGCCGTCGGCTGCCGCGATCGAGATCAAGACGCGGCCAGAAGTCGTCACAAAAAGAGACTAATGCCGCGCCTCTCCTACGGCGCTCCCGCCCTTGGAGCGGTCCGCTCGAGAGCCGGCCAGCCAACATCGCGCTCGCGATCCGCCCGCTCTGCAGCAGCGCCTCCCCTGATGCCGAACAGCCTCTTGGCCCAAACCAGGTAAGCGAGGATGGCCAGGTTGATCAGGAGGGCCGTAACCTTGAACGGGGAGACGGTTCTGGTCAGCTCGAAGACCTCCAAGGGCAGCAACAGCGCCGTTGCGATGAACGTCAGGTACTCAGCCCAGCGACGCTGGTACCAGAGCCCCAATGCCTCGACCCCCTCTATGGCTGCGTAGAGGAACAGTCCGATTCCGAGCAGGTGCAAGGTGGTCGACTTCAGGGTGAACAACTGGTCCAAGTCGTGAATGACTCCGGTATGGCTGGTTTGCACCGGCCCTCCCCCAACTCCGCCCTGGACATCGGTGAGGACACGGTAGAAGCGGTGCTGCAGTTCGTGCTCGTGCGCGGCGACGAAAAAGACAAGCACCGCGAGGAAAGCGAGCACGGCGAAGTGAATGGCTCGATCGATCGCGATGGCTCGCAGAACGACCTTGTCGCGCAGGGGACGGCCGCGCAGCGGCACGGGGATCTGCTCAAGGGACGAAAGATCCCGCAGTCGGGCGTTCTTGGGAGGCGAGAGCGGGAGCCAACTGTCGCAGCGAAGGCAACGGTGCCATCGCACCCCGTCGCCTTCGCGAACGACGATCGAGTCCTGTGGGCGAATCTCGGAGACGTCGGTGCCGATCAACTGGTGGCCACGGGTACCGCACACGAGGAGCTCGTAATGAAACTTTGGCCGGAAGCGCCTTGGTCTCTCGATTCCAGGCGCCAACGAGGAGGGATCGGGTCCGGGCATTCCCCGGACCATAGGAAATTGCGGAGCGGGCCCACGGCCGCCCCCATGGCCTCCGGCGACGACCTGCGGGAAGGGCGTGCGCATCACGCGCGTAGCGACGGCGCGGCGGGCGGGCTGCCTTAGACGGTTCCAGCCAAGCCACTGCGGTAGGCCATGACCACAAGCTGAACTCGGTCGCGAGCGCCAAGCTTCGAAAGAATCCGCGAGACGTGCGTCTTAGCGGTCAGAGGACTCAGATGGAGCTCCGCGGCAATCTCGGCGTTGCTGAGGCCCGCGGCGATCAGCCCTAGGACCTCTCGCTCGCGGGCAGTCAGCTCGTCGAGGGCTTCGGGCCGTGCCTTTGGCTCGGGCCGTGCGGTGTAGGCCTCGATCAGGCGCCGGGTGACGCTCGGCGCAAGCAGCGACTCGCCCGAGGCGACAACCCGGATGGCATTGAGCAGGTCGGCCGGCTCGCCGCCCTTGAGAAGGAACCCGCTCGCTCCCGCCCGGAGGGCCCCGAAGACATACTCGTCGAGCTCGAAGGTGGTGAGGACGAGCACTCGGGTTTGGGAGAGTGCCGGGTCGGCGATGATCTGGCGGGTCGCCTCGAGCCCGTCCATCTCTGGCATCCGCACGTCCATCAGCACCACGTCGGGGACCGTCGCCCTGGTCGCCTCGAGGGCCTCACCGCCGCTCGCCGCCTCGCCGACGACCTCGAGGTCGGGGTCGGCCTCGAAGAGCGCCCGGAACCCGGCGCGGACAATCGCCTGGTCCTCGGCGATCAGGACCCGGATCCGCTCGCTCACGTGGCGGCGCTCCCGCCGAGCGGGAGCCGGGCGTGGACCCGCCAGCCTTCGGCCACCGGCCCCGCCTCGATGCTGCCACCGAGCGCGCCGGCGCGCTCGGTCATGCCCCGCAGCCCGTGCCCGGGAGCGGCGGCGGCGCTCGCCCTGCCGTCGTCGGTCACCTCGATGTCGAGGTTGCCGGCGATCACCCGGACCGCGACCCGCGCCCGCGAGGCGTCAGCGTGGCGCAGCACGTTGGTAAGCGACTCTTGGACGATCCGGAAGGCGGCCTGGCCGAGGGTGGTCGGTATCGGCGACCCCGCGATCTCCACCTCGGACTCGGCCTGAACTCCGCCGGCGCGGACGCTCTCCAGCAGATCCGGCAGGTCGGCCAGGCCTTCGCTGGGCCGGGTCGGCGCCGTCTCGCCGCGGTCGCGGAGGACGTCGAGCGTCGAGCGAAGATCGCGCAGGGCGTTCGCGGAGACGTCCTTGATCTCGCCCAGCGCGTCGGATGAGGCGCCCGGGTCTCCGATGTGTTGGCTGACTCCGGCGCGAACGTTGATCGCGACCAGGGAGTGCCCCAAGCTGTCGTGGAGCTCGCGAGCGATTCGCACTCTCTCGTCGGCGATTCGGCGCCGGCCCTCCATCTCGCGCTCGCGGGCCATCTGCTCGTCCCGCTCCGCGTTTGCGACGCGCAGCGCTCGCCGGCTGCGCACGGTGTCGCCGACGATCAGGGCGCTGAGAATGACGAGCAGCCGGATCGCCCCGCTGCCGAAGAACTCATTGGGGGCCAGGGCGGAGATGGCGGCGCCGAGGACGAGGGCAGAGCCGATGCCGACTATCAGCGAGCGGCGCCGATCGCCGAGGACGGCGACGGTGTAGAGGGGGATCATCGCAATCACGGAAGCAGCGTCGCCAGGGCCGACCGCTGCAACGAAAATGAGGAGCCCAGCTCCGGTGGCGAGCAGGACGCCGATCGGAGCCAATCGACGCCAGGCGAGCGGGGCGACCGCGACGATGGCGAGCGGAATCGCGAGCGGGGTGAAGGCGCGACCGTCGGTCCCGACCGAGGCGCTGCCGATCAGCGCCAGCACGCAGGCCAGCGCCAGAAGGCAGTCCGGGATCGGCGGCGCGCGCATCTCCACCGAGCCAACGTAGCGGAGCGAAGCGGCGAAGTCGTCGGCTTGAAGGCGTAGCGCGCCGTACTCCGTGCGGAGTACGAGAGGCCGAGCCCAGACACACCGAGCTACTGCTTCGGCCGCATCGCAAGTGCGTCCCGGAGGCCGACGACAGGCCGACATCGCACGCCTAAGTTGGCGGGCATGAAATCAATCACGCTCTTCTCCCTCCGCCACCGCCGCCTCGTCGCCCTCGCCTGGATCGCTCTGACGGTCGTCGGGGTGCTGACCGTCTCCTCGGCCACCGGCGCCCTCACCCATTCCCAGGCCGCCCCCGGCACCGCCGGCTATGACGCCAACGAACATCTGAAAGATCGCTTCGGCCTCGACGGCCACGAGCAGCCGACGATCGCGGTGCTCCACCTTCCCGCGGGGCAGGGCATGAGCACCGCTCGCGGGCGGGCGATCGCCGCGAAGACCTTCGCCGCCGCGAACCAAGCCGGCCATCTCGGCGTCGCCGATTACGCGAACACGCAGAATCGGAAGCTGGTCTCCGCCGACACGAGGACCACCTGGGCGCTGATCGATATGCCCAACCCAGACGAAGAACTCGGCACGGGAGTCATGGAACGGATCGAACCGGCACTGCGAGCGGCGGCCCCCGCCGGCACCTCGGTCGAAGTCACCGGTTATGAGCAACTGCAATCTGCCGGGGGTGGCGGCGGCGGGCCCAGCGTCCTCGTCGAGACCCTGATCGGCGCCGCCGGAGCGCTGGTGATCCTGGCCTTCGTCTTCGCCTCGTGGGTAGCCGTGCTGCCGTTGCTGATGGCGATTCCATCGATCCTCACCACCTTCGTGCTCGTCCTCGGCCTCACCAAGCTGACCGAGGTCAGCTTCCTCGCTCAGTATCTGGTCGCCCTGATCGGGCTCGGAGTCACGATCGACTACTCGTTGCTGATCGTGACCCGCTGGCGCGAGGAGCGCGAACGCGGTCTCGACAACGAGGAGGCCGTCCTCGCCGCGGGTTCCACCGCCGGCCGCGCCGTCGTCCTCAGTGGGCTGACGGTCGCGATCGGCCTCTTCTCGCTGGTGGTCCTGCCGGTCGCGTTTCTCCGCAGCGTTGGCTTCGCGGGCTTCCTGATTCCGCTGGTTGCCATGAGCGCGGCGATCACGCTGCTGCCGGCGGCGCTCGCGGCCTGGGGGCCGGCGCTCGACGCAAGGAGAGTGAGGAAGGGATCGGCCACGTTCAGCCGCCCGTGGGAGCGCTGGGGTCGGCTTGTCGTGCGCAGGCGCTGGCTGGCCGGCTTCGCCGGCCTCGCGATCCTGATCGCGCTGGCAGTGCCGGCGCTCTCGATCAACCTCGCCGAACCCAGCGCCAACGCGCTCGCCGCATCGGGTCCGACCGCCGCGAAGGCCTTCGAAGGCCTCGAGGAAGAAGGGGTGCCGAGTGCCGTCGTCTTCCCGGTGCAGATGCTGGTGCACGGCGGATCGACCTCGGCGCGGGTTGCGACTGCGATCGCCGCCGCAACCCCCGGCGTCTACACCGTCCTCGCTCCCGAGACCAGCTCCTTCCGCCGCGGTGACGCGGCAATGATCAGCGTCATCCCCGAAGCCGAGGGCAACACCTCGCAGGGCGAAGCGCTGATCCCCCGCCTGCGCGAACGCCTGGCCACCGTCTCGAGCGGCGTCGAGGTCGGCGGCAACACGGCCGCGAACGTCGACTTCGACAACGCCGTCTACGGCAACTTCTGGCTGATGCTGCTCGTGATCGGCGCCCTCACTTTCCTGCTCCTGGCGCGGGCCTTCCGCTCGGTGGTGCTCGCGGTCAAGGCGGTGATCATGAACCTGCTCTCGCTTGGGGCGGCTTACGGTTTCCTGGTCCTCTTCTGGCAGGAAGGACACGGCGCAGGTCTGATCTACGGGGTTCCCGCCGTGGGGGCGATCAAGAACTGGATCCCGATCGTCGTCTTCGCCTTCCTCTTCGGGCTCTCGATGGACTACGAGGTCTTCGTGCTCTCGCGGATTCGCGAGGAATACGACCGCACCGGGTCGACGGAGAAGGCGATCGTCGGAGCGATGGCCCGCACCGGGCGCCTGGTCACCTGCGCCGCTCTGATCCTGGCGATCTCCTTCCTCTCGCTCAGCACCAGCAACGACATCATCGTCAGGATCATCGCCACGGGACTCGCGTTCGGCATCGTGATCGACGTGCTGGTGGTGCGCACCCTGGTCGTGCCCGCCCTCGTCGCACTGATGGGGCGTTGGAACTGGTGGATGCCGACCTGGATAGCCTGGGCTCTACGCCTAGGAGCGCCAACTCACGCGATCAGCGAGTAATCCTCAAAGCGCCTAATCGGCCTATGCCCTGTTCGCCGAAGCGCGCGCGTGCTTCGCGGCTCGCGACGGTCGGAACCTCGGCAGCGCCGCCCCTCGTATGTAGGTCGTGGACGGCATTGACTTGATCGCTCACCCACTCCAGGCTGGGTCGATGATCGCTGGGCGGAACGTGGCCTCTGGACCACTCGGGGAGGGCTCCTCGGCACCAGTGCCCAGGGGCCTGGTTCGTGCGCTGGCCGCTAATCTCCGCATCGGATCTCTCAGCAGCGAAAGACGACGCAGCGAGTCTGAGTTGGTGCGGGCGGCGCAGGACGGTTCCGAAGAGGCGCTGGAGGCATTGTTTCGCCGCCACTGGCCTGACGCCCATCGCGCGGCCTATCTGATCCTCCGCGACCCTCAGGCCGCCGAGGATGTCGCGCAGGAGGGGTTTCTGGCCGCGATCCGGGCGCTCGAGCGCTTCGACCGCAGTCGACCCTTCCGCCCCTGGCTGCATCGGATCGTCGTCAACCGCGCGATCGACCAGACGCGGGCCCGCAAGCTGAGGCGAGAGGTCGCGGGTGAGGCAATGCCTGCCGAGACCGCCGCGGAGGAGGCGCCGGAGATCGGGCCGGAGGTTCTCTCCGCGCTGGCCGGGCTCTCTCCGGAGCAACGCGCGGTGGTGGTGCTGCGCTACCTGCTCGAGTACACACCGGGGGAGATCGCGCGGATGCTGGAGGTGCCGCGGGGAACGATCAACTCGCGGATCCGGCGCGGGCTCGACCAACTCGCCGCTGCGCTCGGGGACGAACCGCGATGAAGCGCTCAGAGCAAGAGGTGCACGAGGCACTGCGGCAAGTCAGGGTGCCGGAAGAGAGCGAGGCGGCGGCACGGGCTTGGGAGCTCGTCCGCGCCGCGGAGGTCGAGCGGGAGAGTGACCCCTCGCCGCGTCGGCTTCGCCGCCGCGGCCTGCAGCTGGCACTCGTGGTTGGCGTGGTGGCGGCCTTGGTGAGTCCGGCCGGGGCCGCGGTGCGCCACTGGGTCGCCGACACCGTCGCCCCCGGGGTCGAGCACGCGCATCCCGCCCTCACCTCACTTCCCTCGGGCGGCTCCCTGCTCGTCCAGTCCGCTGGCGGTTCGTGGATCGTCCATGCCGACGGCTCCAAGCGCCTACTCGGAAGCTTCGATGGCGCAACCTGGTCGCCGCACGGCCTCTACGTCGCCGCGACGTCGCGCCACGAACTGGCGACCGTCGACCCGGCCGGGGAAGTGCGGTGGACGCTCGACCGAGGTGGTCCGGTCAGGTTGCCGAGCTGGAACGGTCCTGACGGATTCCGCCTCGCCTACCTGAACGGTTCCTCGCTGCGAGTCGTCAATGGGGACGGCAGCGATGATCATCTATTGGAGCCCCGGGTCGCGGCGATCGCCCCCGCCTGGAAGCCCGGCCGGAGTTATGTCCTCGCCTTCGCCAAGCGCGACGGCAGGGTCGAGGCAGTCCGCACCGACAGTGGCGCGACCACCTTCGCAACCGGTCCGGGGCCGCGGCCCCTCTCTCTGCAGTGGTCTCTCGGCGGACGGCGGCTACTGGTCACCGAGCCGACCGGGGTCGACGTCCGCGGCTCGAGCGGCAGGCTGCGCTGGCGGTGGACGGCCCCGGCTGGGGAGCGTGTCCTCGCCGCAAGACTGGCGCCCTCGGGGGATCACGTCGCCGTCATCGTCGGCGGGAGCGTCGGTAGCCGTCTCCTTCTGATCGGCCCAGGCAAGGCGGCGCGGACGATCTTCTCCGGACCGGGTCGCTTCTCCGGCGTCGAATGGTCGCCCGACGGGCGCTGGCTCCTGCTGGCCTGGAAGAGCGCGGACCAGTGGCTCTTCCTCAACCGCGACCGACCGGGCCGAATCATTGCGATAGCAAATGTCTCCGAGCAGTTCGCGCCCGAGGCGCGGCCTGAAACGGAGCCGTTTCCGCAGGTCCAAGGGTGGTGCTGTTCGCGATAGGGACCTCAGTGGCTGTCGCCGCCGTATAGGCGGTGATGAGGGGTGTTCCTCCAAAGCGCGTTCGCAGACGCTACGCCTGGCTTGCCGCGGTGATCGCGGCGCTGCCGGTTGCGATTCCTGTCTTGGCGGCGACCGGGTCGGCCTCCCAGGCTGGCCCGCGGACCTACACGAGCGAGCGCTACGGCTACTCCCTGGCGCTGCCAGACGGATGGCGGCGCGCGCCGCGACGGCTCGTGCCCCGGCTGCTCGATCCGCGGGAGATTCTTTCGGTCGGTACCTTCGCGATGCCGGTCGGCGGCGGAGGCAACTGCGGCGTCGAACCGGTGGCAGCGCTGCAGCGGATGCAGCCGGGCGACGCGCTGATCACGGTCCACGAGGAGGCCGAGACGGGAGTAATGAAAAGGAGGCTGAAAGAGGAACCCCTGCCCTCGCTCCAGAAGAGCCTCTCCGAACTGAGCTTGCGTCGCGAGCTTCAGGCGCCAAGCGAACACGTCTCCGCGACTCAAACGATCTGGTACGGGAAGCTCGACTTCTTGGATCGCGGCCGCTGGTTCGGTGCTCTCGTCTACGTCAAGGGCAAACCGCGGCCGAACCGGATGCACCAGGTGCACGCGATTCTCGAGGGCATCCGTTTCGACCCCGGCACCTTCGTCCGCTTCCCGGAATCGCATGCATCGATCGGAGGACGGGGAGCGTGAGGGCCCCAGGATGGCCCTGACCCGTATCTCTTTCATGCGAGGAAAGCGAGTCGCGGCAACGTTGCTGGCGCTTTGCGTCGGAGCGCTCGTATCGACAGCTTTAGCCAGTGCCCCGGCGGCACGGGCCGCGGTAGGGGTAGAAAAGGTGAGTCGCTCGGCCGGGGCCCCCGGCGATCCGGTGATCCTCACGCTTGGCTGCGGCTTCTGCTTTCCGCCCTGCAAGGGGCCAAAGGGGCACCGACACCCTGAGGGTTACCGGAACGGGCCTTGCATGCTCGGCACCAAGGCCGGGCCTCCCGCGTCTTTCGGGATCTCGCTGGTTCCGGTCGCAAAGATCTCGAAGCCGAACGGGTGTGGGCCAAACTCTCTTTGCCCGTCACAGGCGCGAAGACCGCCCCGCCAGCATCCGTTCACGTTCCTGGGCCTGGCCACCCCGCCGCCCGGCGGCAACAACCCCGAACACGGCAGTGCTCCGCGTTACCTGCTGGACTTTGACATTCCCGACCTGCGGCCGGGTCTCTATGCCTACGTCATCTACTGCGGGGTTTGCGTCAAGGGCAAGGACGGTGGTCTGATCGCCTTTCCAGAGGCTGCGCCCTGGCGGCTGCGAGTGCGTCCCGACAGGCCGGTGGGCTTCGACACTGGGACACCGCTAACAGGGTGATGCATGTGGTAGGAACGGTCGGGAATCGACTCTGACTATCTATCCGGGCGAGCTCGATCAACATCCAGCGGCTCGCGGTTTCTCTCGAAACCCTCAGGTGCGGCGCTAGGCTCTGTCGGCGATGCGGAGGAGCGAGCGGGCCACGCGGGTGTTCAGGCGCGCTGCGGTGCTCGCGTTCGCGACGATCGTGATGGTGGAGGCCGTTCCGGCCGAAGGGGCGTTCCCCGGTAAACCCGGGCCGATCGCCTATCGGAAGTCCTCGGCCGACGAAGTCGAATCCTCGGGTGGGCTGCTCGCCCATGGGCCCAGCAAGTCCGAAGCTCCGCGGAAGCTGACCGAAAACTTCAGCGACGACCGTCCCTCCTACTCGGCGGACGGACGGCTGATCGTGTTCGAAGGCAATCGGGATCCGGGCGAAGGCGCGGTGGGCACGCACATCTACGTGATGAAGAACGACGGGAGCGAAGTCAGGCGGCTGACGAGCGGGAACTTCTACGACTCCAACCCCTCCTTCTCGCCGAACGGGAAGCTGGTGGTGTTCGACCGGGGCCCGCTGCAGGGACACGTCACCCACATCTTCAGCGTCAGCGTCGACGGCAGCGGTCTGCAGCAGATCACCAACGACGCCGGCAGCGACTCCGACCCGACTTTCACGCCGAACGGCAAGCGGATCGTCTTCGTCAGCAACCGCAGGAGCAGCGGGCACCGGGACCGCAGCAACATCTTCTCGATGCGGCCCAACGGGACCCATCTGCAGGTGCTGATCGGCAGCCCGCGCGAAGATTACGCACCCGACGTCTCGCCGAACGGCCGCAGCATCGCCTTCGCCAGCACGCGCGACCACGGTCACGGGCCGAACATCTTCATCGCGCGGATGAACGGCAGCCACGTGCGGGGGCTGACCCACAGCCGCCACGACTGCTTCGAGAGCGCCTGCTACACCTCGCCCGCCTGGTCGCCGGACGGCAAGCACATCGCCTACCTCAGCCTCGGCCGCTACAGCAGCATCGTGACGGTGGCGCGGGCCGACGGGCGCGGCTTCTCGAAGTCCTTCGACGAAGGCGGCACCGAAGAAGAAGGCTACGGGGACCACGTCGGCCCGCCCGGCTGGGGCCCGCTGCCGAAATGAGGCGACGGGCCACGGCGATCGCCCTGGCGACGACCGCCATCGCCACGCTCCTCGCCGGCGTCCCGGCGGCCAAGGCGGCCGCCCCGCCACCGTCCGGGGCGGGAGCCACCGCGCTGATCTCCGGACCGAACAGCACGGTGAACGGCTTCCCGGTCGAAGACGAGGCCCCGGCGATCTCCGGCGACGGCAGCTGGGTCGGCTTCGTGCGCGGCGCATTCGAAACCGGAAGCGCCGTCTACCTTGGCTACTTCACCGGCGAAACCAGGGCAATCGACATACCCCGCGGCCTGACCGAACAGGGACAGGGCTTCGACGCCGGCGCCCCTTCGGCCTCGGGCGACGGGCACTACATCGCCTTCGCCTCCGAGGATCCGGCGATCAGCAACGAAGATCGTGACTACTCCACCACCCCGGCCGGCGACACCTTCCCGGTCCGCGACATCTTCGTCTACGACCGGGCCACCAAGGCGATCGGCCTCGTCTCGCGGGGCAACGGGCTAACGGGCAAGGCGGGCAACGGGGACTCGAGCAACCCCTCGATCTCCGCGGACGGCGACTCCATCGCCTTTCAGACCGAGGCGACGAACCTCCAGCACGGGGTCTCCGGCGGCGTCTTCGTGCGCAGCCAGTTCGGGGGCACCACCACGCTGGCCTCGCGAGCGAGCGGCGCTCACGGGAAGCCTCTGAACGGCGGCTACGTGCCGTCGATCTCGGCCCACGGCCGCTGGGTTGCCTTCCTGACCACCGTCCACCTCCGACACGGCCATGCGCTCGAGGTGGCGGTACGCGACATGAGGACGAAGCGGACGATCCTCGTCTCGCGTGCCGGCGGCGCGGGTGGCGCCCTGGCGGCCGGCGATTGCGGCCCGCCGGCGATCTCGGCGAACGGCCGCTACGTCGCCTTCGCGACCAAGGCGAGGAACCTCGGCGGCGGCAGCGGCAGCGTCGAAGACGTCTTCGTCCGCGACCTGAAGACCAAGCGGACGATCCTCGCCTCCCGCGCCAAGGGCCCGCACGGCGTGGCGGGCAACGGCGACTCCTCCGAACCGTCGATCTCCGCCAGCGGCCGCTACGTCGCCTTCCAGTCCTATGCGAGCAACCTCGGGCCGCCCGACAACGGCGCCGTCCCCGACGTCTTCGTGCGCGACCTGCGCAGCGGGCGTGTCCTCCTCGCCTCGCGCGCCTCCGGCAACGGCGAAGCCTCCAACGCCCCCTCGAGCGAACCGTCGATCTCCGCCGAAGGCCGCTGGGTCACCTTCGCCTCGCATGGCTCGAACCTGAGCGTCGAAGACCCGCTGCACGCGAGCAGCGTCTACCGCTATCAGGCGCTGCCGTGAGCGCGGGCAACTTTCCCGGGAGACCGATGCAAGGGCAACAGCTAGCCTTTCGGGGTGCAAGGCAGAACGTGGGTTATCTTCAACGAGGTGCCGTCGGCGAAGAGGATTTTTCCTTCGGCGTAGTAGTGCCCAGTCGGACAGCTGGCGGTCAGGTAGCTCTCTTTTTTGCCCCTGTAGGTGAATTCGCGGTTGATGGTGAGCTTGAACCGGGTGACCGAGCCGGCACCACCGGCAATCCGCGGGATCTGCGCAACCGCGTGGATTCCGTAGTGGCCCGGATGGATGCGGGTGAGCTTGACGGTGGCGATGACGGCAGTCGGAGCCGGGACCGCGACGTAGGTGTGGATCAGAAGGAGCGTGGTGCCGCCATGAACGCCGCCGTTGAAGAGGGCGATCGGGCCCTTGGCGGTGAACGGCTTCTGTTCGGGAAATGCGACCTCGACCTCGCCTTCACCGGAACCGACGATCGAGTTTTGACAGGCCTTCTTCGCGGCTGCAGTGGAGCGCGCTGTCAGCTGGCTCTCCCTGCAGATCGGAAGCCCCTTGGCGTTTACCCGAATTGTCCTGTCAAAATCGGCGATCACGCTCCTGACCGCCGGAGGAGGGCTACCGTCGACGGTTCCGATTTGACCGTTGAGGTTGGCCGAAATCGGCGCCTGCCTGTGCTTCGGCAGCTTGGTCGGCGAGATTCCGCCGTTGTCTCTGAGGAAGAGGTTTCCTACGCGGACCACCTCTGGCTTGGCGAAAGCGCTCACTGCGGCAATCAGCGTGAGCGCGACCCCGATGGCCGTGCTGTGAATCAGGTGCTTGCTCATGCTCTTACCCCCCTGCCTCCGTGAGATGGGATCGAGCTGATCTTCTCCGGCTATGCGCGGCCGCTGCTTCCCCAATATGGGGTCTTGCTCACCCGGGATTCAGCAAACTGGGAAGGCGCGCGAGGTTATGCCGGCGCCACGGATCCGTGACACCTTCAGGCGACCGCGATCGAATCAACCATCTAGTTGCAATGCGGTCTCCAGCTCCGTCGCGAAGTCCTTGAGGGGGCGCCCGAAGAGGTCCTCGATGGCGCGGATGCGATTCGTGACCGTGCGACGATCGACGCCCAGCGCGGCTGCGGTCGAGGAGATGTTCCGCTCGGCGGCGAAGTAGGCGCGCAGGGTTTCCTGCCCCACCTTGCCCCCGTCCCGCGCTCTTTCGAGCGGCTCCAAGTAGAGCTGGTGCAGCGAGGTGGCGACGAGGTCGTCGCGGAGGATCGATGCCAGCAGGGCGACATCCGCGTAGCGAAGGATGGCCTGCCCTCTGCGCTCGGCGATCGGCAGCGCCGCCTTGGCCTGGCAGTGGCTGAGCCGCCAGCCAGAGAGTCCCTCACCAGACTCGCCAACGGTCACGAACACCCCATCCAGGGAGATTTCGCCAAGCGCTCGCAGCGCCTGCCCCGCCTCGAGTGGGCGCCTGCCGCCGAGCCAGCAGGCCCAGATGGGCTCCTCCTCACGGCAGACGGCGAGCAGGCGACGGTCGAGCCTCCCCGCCAGTACGCGCATCACCTCCGGCGACCCCTCTCCTTTGGCCATCAGGGCGAGGTGGTGGGCGTCAAGGTCATATCCGAGCTCGGAGTGATCGACCAGCTCGCCGGCGAGCAGGCTCTTGACACACTCGCGGCGGCGCTCCGCGGAGCTGCTCGGCCAGCTCTTCGCCTCGCGGACGTGCTCTTCGCTCACCGCCTCGAGTAAGCGATCGAAGAGCGTCGCCTGCCTGCGCAGCAGGCGGCGAAGGGCGGAGCTTGAGACTTCGGCGCGCTCCGCCTCTTCGACGAGAAAGTCGCCGAGGAGGGCACTGCCGGCGAAATAGCGACGCAGTACGGTGTCGAGGGCAACGCCAGCGCGAGCAGCCAAGCGGGCCTCGGCGAGCAGGGCAGGTGGGACGCTGGGGGCGCGACGCTCGCCGAGCTCGATGACGGCGAGGGCGTAGTCGAGGGCCGCGGTGAGGGCACCGTGCAGGCTGTGTAGGTAGGTGGGGTCGGCGACCTCGCGGGGATCCGAGATTGCGTAGACGCGGGTGGCGATAGTCGCTTCCAGCTCGGGGAGCCGCCCGCGCAGGCGGGATGCAAGCGCGGAGCAGGCCTCGTCGAGGGAGCGTATGGATGCCGATGCTCGGCGGGGCCGCCCTGCGACGACGGCGAAGCGCGAGCCGTTGGCGAGGGGGTGCAAGCCACGCGTGCCCACTCGCTCACCTTAGCGACAAACGGACTGCCTCCAATTATTGAGGCCGCCTGACTCCAGAACCGCGACTCCGTTTTATCGGGGGTAGACCAACCTGTCGCCCGAACCGGGGGCAGACCAGCTTCAAGGGGTGGACGACCGGATTCGAACCGGCGACCGCCTGGACCACAACCAGGAGCTCTACCAACTGAGCTACGTCCACCGCGCAGTCTCAATCTAGCGCGCCGGCCTGGGGGTTGACTGGGTCGTCAGGCGGGGCGGTGGGCTGCGACCAGGGCGGCAAAGGCCTCGAAGCCGGGCGTCGTGCGCTCGACCAGGGCGGGCTCGGCTTCGCTCGCCCGGTTCGGGAGGGCGGCGGCGCCGTCGTCGCCGAGAGCCCCGCAGGCTTCGTCGATCATCTTCGGGACCGCCAGCCACGCCTCGACGAGGGCGACGTCGGCCTCAGGGTGGAAGAGGACGCCCCAGGCGTCGCCGGTGCGGAAGGCCTGGTGCTCGGTCTTGGCCGAGGAGGCCAGAGGCTGGGTGCCGTCGGGCAGGTCGAAGACGTCGCCGTGCCAGTGCAGGACGTCGGTGCTGGGAGCCAGGGCGCCGAGGATCGGATCGGCGGGTTCGGCGACCTCGACCGGGGCAAAGCCGATCTCGGAGCCCTCCCCTGGCCTCACGTCGGCCCCGAGCGCCCGTGCCAGGAGCTGGGCGCCGAGACAGATGCCGAGCACGGGCATCTGGCACCGCGTCGCCTCGGCCAGCCACTCGCGCTCGGCGGCGAGGGCCGGGAAACGGTCGACCTCGTCGACGTTCATCGGGCCGCCCATGACGACGGCGCCGGCGACTTCGTCGTGGGCGGGCAGCGGATGGCCGGCGAGGGGCTTCACGGTGTGCACGGCCAGGGCGCCACAGGCGTCGAGGATGCGGTGCGGGGTCTCCCAGGGCACGTGTTGGATCGCCAGGAGGGTGGGACGGTCGTCCACGCTCATCAGGGCTCCAGGCTAGCCGCGCTACGGTTGAGGCGATGGCGAAGCTCCGTGGCATCGCTCTCTTCCGGCCGGAGGTCAGGCCCGGCACGCTGACGGGCGCCCAGGCACGCGGTGTCGCGGCGATCGGTGCGCTCGCGGTCGGCGCCGCCGCGGTAGGCGGCTTCGCGATCGGCCGGCTCAGCGTCGGCCGGCTGGCGATCGGCCGTGCCGCGATCGGCAAGCTCGCCGTCGGGAAGCTCTCCGTCGAGGAGCTCGAGATCGGCCGGCTGACGGTGCGCGAGGGCCTGCCGCCCGGCGGGGGGGAAACTCAGACACGCCTCTCCGTGCTCGCCGTTCTGGCAGTCGCGACGACCGCCCTCGCGATCGTCTTCGCCGCTCTCGCCTACGCCGTCGGCCCCTATCCCGACCTCGGCTCATGCCAGGTCTTCCCGGACCCACTCGCCTCGCTCTCCCCACGCGCCCCGTCCCTCGCCAACGAGGCCGCCTGGAACCAGGACATCTCCAAGGCGCCACGCGACCCGCGCTCGGCTGCCTACATCTCCTACATCGACTCCCACGGCGGCGACCACCTGCACCCCGACTTCGGCTCGCCCCGCCCATACGGCTTCCCCTACGCCGTCGTCGGCGCCGGCCAGCGCATGCTGCCGATCCACTACACCGCCTACGGCAGCGAAAGCGACCCAGGGCCGTTCCCCGTCCCCAGCGACGCCCCAGTCGAGGGTGGCAACGGCAGCAACGGCGACCGCCACGTGCTCGTCGTCGACCGCGCCGGCTGCATGCTCTACGAGCTCTACCGGGCCACCTACGCCGCACAACCGAGACCGCACTGGAATGCCGACTCCGGCGTCGCCTGGGACCTGAGCTCGACCAAGCTCCGCCCCGACTCCTGGACCTCGGCCGACGCCGCCGGGCTGCCGATCTTCCCCGGCCTCGTCCGCTACGACGAAGTCGCCTCCGGCCACCTCGAACACGCGATCCGCGTCACCTTCGACAGCACCCGCAACGCCTGGGTCCACCCCGCCTCCCACTGCGCCGGGGACACCTCCAGCCCCAGCGCGCCGCCGATGGGCCTGCGACTGCGGCTCAAGACCGGCTACGGGCTCGGCGGCTTCAGCGGCCCCGCCAGGACGATCGCCGAAGCGATGAAGCGCTATGGCCTGATCGTCGCCGACAACGGCTCCAACTGGTTCTTCAGCGGCAGCAGCGACCGCCGCTGGGACGACGAAAACCTGAACCAGCTGAAGCGGATACCCGGCAGCGCCTTCGAGGTCGTCAAGAGCGCCGCCGGCATCCACGCCTGCTGAGCGCACGGCCGCCTCAGGCTGACCGCGCCCTGCCAACACCAGTGACGAAGCGCCAAACCCGGCCCACCACCCACAGCACCGACATAGCTGCCGCAAGGCCGATCGCTCCCAGCAGCAGCAGGAAGAGGACGAAGGCGAGGATGCCCAGGGGGATCAGCAGGAATTTCACACGCTCGGATCATCCCGCTCGCGCCTAAGCGAAATATGAACCCGGAGACTCTAAGGTGTCGCGTGGTCAGGGCTGGCATGGCGCATCTCCCCAAAACTTCACGACGCGACACCCGATACGCGCGGCCGGGACTGCGTCGAGTCGCCGCATCGCTGGGCTGCTCGCTGCTGACCTTGCTCTTGCTCGCGGCCGGCGCTGGCGGCGCCGGCGCAGCCGATAGCGACCGGCTCAAAGACCAGGGCGCCTTTGGCTTTCTCAGCCACACGGTCCTCACCGCGATCGCCTCGACGACGAATGCCGACGAGGCGCTCGGCGCGCTCGGCGACGGGCTCGCCCTGATGCAAGCCAGGAGCAAGATCGACGCCAGCGCCGAAGCCGCCGCGAGCTCGTCCCCGCCGTCCACGCCGAACGCTCCCGTCGACCCCTCGAAGTTGCCCCCCGCCTCAGCTGGCTCCAACGGCACGGCGATCCCCCGCCACAGCTCCGCCGCCGGGGGGAAGATCTTCGCCCACACGCCGGCGGGCGGCGGCGCCTCGACCTCGATCCTGCTCACCGGGATCGCCCTGGCGCCACCCGATGCCCCCGAAGCGGTCAAGGGCGTGATCAACAACGCCAACACGATCGTCGGCCGGCCCTACGTCTGGGGCGGCGGCCACGGCTCCTTCTACTCCTACGGCTACGACTGCTCCGGCTCGGTCAGCTTCGCCCTCTTCGGCGGCGGCCTGATCCCGCGCCCGCTCACCTCGAGCGAGCTCGAGGGCTGGGGCGCACCGGGGCCCGGACGCTGGATCACCGTCTACGCCAACGCCGGCCACACCTTCGCTGAGATCGCCGGCCTGCGCTGGGACACGGTCGGCGACGCGCAGGGCACCGGCCCCCGCTGGCACCTCCCCCCCGCCCCGTCGTCCGGCTTCGTCGTCCGCCACCCGCCCGGTTACTGAGGCTTAAACGCATCCCCGGGTGCGGAGGAGCCTTCATGAGGCGAACGCTATCGCCCGCGGAACATCGAAAAGGCGCTGCTAACCGCGCTCTATACCCCCGGCTGGATTCGAACCAGCGACCCGCTGCTTAGAAGGCAGCCGCTCTGTCCACTGAGCTACGGGGGCAGCCCGCCTAGGTTAGGCCCTGGCAAGCCGGATCGCGTAGCATCGCCGCGTGCCGAAAGTCGAGGTGCCAGGGACGGAGCTGAACTACGAGCGCGCCGGCGAGGGGGAGCCGCTGCTGCTGATCCAGGGCATGAGCGCCAACCACCTGGCCTGGGGGCGGCCGTTCTCGTCGCTGCTCGAGCAGAGCTTCGAAGTCGTCTCCTTCGACAACCGCGGCATGGGGCTCTCGCGGCCGGTCACGGAGGCGTTCTCGACCGCCGAGATGGCCGCCGACACGGCCGGCCTGCTCGACGCCCTGGAGATTGAGAGCGCGCACGTCCTCGGCATCTCGATGGGCGGGATGATCGCCCAGGAGCTGGCGCTCGCCCACCCCGGCCGCCTGCGCTCGCTCACCCTCGGCTGCACCTACTGCGGCGGCCCGGGGTCCCAGCTGATGGACCCGGCCGACTTCCAGGGCCTGGTCGAGGCGATGGCCTCGGGAGACCGGCAGCGGGTGTACAGGGCGACCTGGGAGCTGAACCTCTCTCCCCGCTTTCGCGAGGACGAGAGCCGCTACGCCGAGTTCACCGAGATGGCCGAAGAGCTGCCGGCACCGCGCGAGACGATCGGCTTCCAGGTGCAGGCCATCACCGCCCACGACACCAGCGCCCGCCTGCCCGGCCTCACCGTCCCGACCCTCGTCGTCCACGGCACCGTCGACCGCGTGCTCGGCTACCCCAACGGCCCGCTGATCGCCTCGCTCGTCCCGGGCGCCCGCCTGGAGACCCTCGAGGAGGTCGGCCACATGTTCTGGTGGGAGCAGCCGGAGCGCTCCGCGGCGCTGATTCGCGAGCACGCCCTGGCGCCCGCCTGAGCTACTTGCCCAGGTTGGCGCAGCCGGCGGGGTCGAGCTTGCCGGTGACCTTGAAGACGTAGTCGGGCTCGGGGACGATCTTGGGCTCGGCCAGCACCAGCCTCAGCGCCGAGTCGGTTTTCACCCAGGCGTAGATCGGGAACTGGTAGGGGCCCGGCACGTCCATCGTGTACTGACTGAGGATCAGATAGTCGTAATCGCCCGCGTTGACCTGGCGGCGGAACTGACGGCAGCTGGTCGCCAGCCGGTAGGCGCCATTGGGGCCGGGCACGCCGATGTACTGGACGTAGTTGGAGAGGTCGGCGCCGTAGAAGCCGTACTGGCCGAAGATGATCTCGCTGGAGCCGGCGATGCCAATCCGCTTGTCGTGCTGCCGGCGGGCGAAGTCGTAGGCCTTCTGCGGCCCGCCTTCCTGGAGGAACAGCGTCGATTTCGTGTAGTGGTGGTCGGCGTACTGGACCTCCTGCGCCCGCCCCAGGACCACGGCCAGGAACAGCACCGCGCCGCCGGCCACGGCGACCATCGCCCGGCTCACCTGCCCGCGCCCGCGCAGCAGCCCCAGCCCCGCCGGCGCCCAGACCAGCGCCATGGTGAGGAAGATCGTGCCGAAGATGTAGGTCGTGTACCAGCGCGGCGTCGTCAGCACCGTGATCGCGTACACGGCGGTCAGGAAGAGCAGCGTCTGCCAGGCGCGCTTGTCGGGCGCCCGCAGCGGTCGCGCGATCGGCAGCAGCGCCATCGCCAGCACCAGCCCCGGCACCAGGTAGCGGGTGTTGGTGAAGAACCCCGTCGGCGAGCCCTCCTGCCCGGCGGCGGTCAGCGGCGTGAAGACATAGACGATCGCGGTGAGGAGGGCGGCGGCGGCGATCACCCGCAGGACCCGGTTGCGCGAGCGCACAGCGATGAAGACCGCGGCGGCGACGGCGGCGATCAGGATCAGCGGCCAGAGCGGTCCGAATGCGTTGTCGAGCTGGGGGAAGAACCAGGTGCGGTAGATGGTCGGTTCGGTCAGGTAGTGCGCCACCGCGAAGCGCGGCCGCGGGTCGAGCGGCATCTGGTCGGGCGTCGGCAGGTGCAGCGGCCCGAAGCCGATCTGCGGGATCGGGTTGCCGCCGGTCTTGATCGCCGCCCGCAGGTACCAGTAGCCGCCGACCACCAGCGTCGAGAGCCCCATCACCCAGGCGGTGGTCAGGCGCCGGCCCCTGCCGCTGAAGACGACGACGCCGATCGTGATCGCCGCCACCGGGATCAGGAAGGTGAGCTTGACCGAGGCGGCGAGGCCGGCGGCGAGGCCGGCCATCACCAGTGGGCCCCTGTCGAGCAGCGGCGCGTCGCTCTCCGGCGTGTCCTGCACGGCCCCGGCCACAGGCGCGCGTCTCTGGTGGCCGTTGATGAGGAAGGCCGCGAAGGCGATCAGGAAGGCGAGGCCCATGATGTCGTTGCGCCCCTCTCCGGGCTGGGTTTCGATCATCACCCCTGAGTCGAGGACGATCGCGGCGGCGACCAGCGTCGCCGGGCCGACCTTGTAGGGGCGGCCGACGCACCAGGCGGCGAGCAGCGCGATCGCCAGCCAGAAGAGGTTGATCAGCGGCGAGAGCCAGTCGCTCTTGAAGAGGACGATCGCGGCGCCGTGGATCAGCTCGGAGCTCTGCGGGTAGAACCAGGCCGCCAGTCGCAGCGGATCCGTGAAGTGGAGGTGGACCGTCGAGTGTTCCTGGGCGATCCGCGCCGCGAAGGGCATGTGGTACCAGGTGGTGTCGCCGCCGAACATCCCCTGGTCGAGGCTGAGCTGAGAGGGAAAGGTCCACTCGGCGACGGTGAAGGAGGCGACGCCGAGGGCGATCAGCAACGCGATCGTCTGCACTTTTGGCGCCGTCACTTCCGGGCGTCCGCGCGGCGCCAGGCGCCAGCCGAGCAGCGCCGCGCCGAGGCCGACGGCGACGCAGAAGAGGACGACCCAGCCGAGCCGCAGGATGCTGAGCGTGCCGAGGATCTCCAGCGAGATGACCAGCAGGGCGACCGCGATCGTGGCGTCGGCGAGGCGGGCCAGCGCCCCCGAGAATTCGGGCACGATCCAGCGCCGCAGCCAGTAGCCGCCGAGGCCTAGCGCCGCGACGATGCCGATCACGGCGAGGCAGCCGCCTATGTAGGAGCCGAAGGAGGGTGCCACGGGCGCGGGATGCTATTCGCCGCGCCCGCGCGACATCGCCGCGGTCAGGACGCGGCTGCCGGGATGCGGCAGGAGACCCCCGTCCCGGCCAGGCCGCAGTAGCCGTTCGGGACCTTGTGCAGGTACTGCTGGTGGTACTCCTCGGCGTAGTAGAAGGGTCCGGCAAGCTCGACCTCGGTCGTGATCGGCTCGTGGCCGGCGGCCCGCAGCGAGGCGTCGTAGGCGTCCCGCGCCATCTCCGCCGTCGCTTTCTGGGCGTCGTTGGCGAAGTAGATGCCGGAGCGGTACTGGGTGCCGACGTCGTTGCCCTGGCGCATCCCCTGGGTGGGGTCGTGCTCCTCGAAGAAGACCTTGAGCAGGTCGACGTAGGAGATCTTCTCCGGGTCGAAGGCGACCAGCACCGCCTCGGCGTGCCCGGTCCGGCCCGAGCAGACCTCGTCGTAGGTCGGGTTCGGGGTGGTCCCATTCATGTAGCCGGCCGCGGTCGTGTAGACGCCGTCCAGCCCCCAGAACAGGCGCTCCGCCCCCCAGAAGCAGCCGAGCGCGAAGTAGGCGGCCTCGATCCCCTCCGGGAACGGCGGCTTGATCGGGGTGCCGAGCACCGCGTGGGTGTCGGGAACCTCGAAGGCAGGCTCGCTGCGACCGGGCAGCGCCTCCTCCGGCGAGGGCATCCGCGTCTTCTCGGGATTCAGCATCGTCATCAGCTTTCCAAGTCTGTTCATATGTCGTTCCTCCTGTCGTAAACGTTACGGCAGCGGTCTAACGATCCTGTGAACTGCGGTACGGTCTTCCCATCGCCTGTCTCGTCGTCCTCTTCGCCTTCATCTCGCCGCGGCTGGCGCTGTTCGCGCTGTGGCTGTTCACGAACCTGCTCAGCCGCGCCTTCGACAGCTGGTTCGTGCCCCTGCTCAGCTTCTTCCTACTGCCCTGGACGACGCTCGCCTACGCGGCGATGTGGAGCAGCTCGAACCGGGTCTACGGCTTCGAGTGGTTCATCGTCATCCTCGCCTTCTTCATCGACCTCGGCTCCTACGCCAGCAGGGGCCGGGCCCGCACCGCCAACGCCTGAGCGCTCGCATTGCGGTCGGCGTCGGCGGCCCGCTACCCCAAGAAGGGGTAGGCGAGCCTGACGTGGTGCTTTGCGATCACCACGAATGGCCGCTCGCTGACCGTTCCATCCAGCAGTGAGGTGATCTCCACGTTAGTCAGCGGCACGAACTCGAGGTCCTCACGGTTCAGCCAGTCCGAGAATCGGCTCTTGTAGCCCGTCGGCGGCAGCGTCACGTCGCCGACGATCAAGTGCCGGTCGGTTTCGAAGACGGTGCGCTCGATGCGCCGTTCGATCTGGTCTCCCTCACCCATCTCCCCGACCTTATCGGCAAAAGACCTGCAAACCCCACTGTACAAACGTCCATCGCTCAATCGGGGCGCCCGGATTCGAACCGGGGACCTCGGCCACCCAAAGGCCGCGCGCTACCAGGCTGCGCCACGCCCCGACCGGCCCAGTCTAGAGCCGGCCCCCGCCGTGGCGCCGATCAACCGTTAGCGTTGCCAGGCGATGGCCGACGTCCGTCCCTTCAAAGCGCTGCACTACGACCTCGGCAAGGTGGGCTCGCTGGACGCCGTCGCCGCCCCGCCCTACGACGTGATCGACGCCGCCGGCCGGGCGCGGCTGCTGCGGCGCTCGCCTTACAACGCGGTCGCGATCGATCTGCCGAAACCTTTCGATCCCGCCGACCCCGCGAGCGCTTCCGTCGGCGACCCCTACGAGGAGGCGGCGAGAACGATCGATGGCTGGCGGGCAGATGGGGCGCTGGTCGAGGACGCCGAGCCCTCGATCTGGGCGCTGACCCAGGACTACACCGCCCCCGACGGCTCCAGCCACAGCCGTCACGGCATCCTCGCCCGGGTACGGGTGGAGGACTACGAGAGCGGCGGCATCCGCCCCCACGAGCGCACCCACCCCGGCCCCCTGCAGGACCGGCTCGGCACCGAGGACGCCTGGCCGCTGGTCGAGCCGGCACTCACCGCCGAGCCCTGGGGCGAGGCGACCGACGAATCCGGCACCGTCAACCGCGTCTGGCGGGTGACCGAGCCGTCGGTCCACGCCGCCGTCTCCGAGCGCCTTGCCGGCGCCGAACTGCTGATCGCCGACGGCCACCACCGTTACGAGACGGCGCGCTCCTATCGCGACGAGATCGGCGGCGAGGGCCCGCACAACTACACGCTGATGGCGCTGACCGGGCTCGACGACCCCGGCCTCACCGTTTACCCCACCCACCGCCTGCTCTCCGGCTTCTCCGGCGACCCCGAGCGCCAGCGCCGCCTCGGCAGCGGCCTGCGCGAGCTGTTCGAAGTGACCGAGGTCGGCGTCGAGGGCCTCGACCCGGCCGGCGAGGACGGCGTCGGCGTCTTCGGCCTCTACGACAGCTTCCACAAGCAGGGCTTCCGGCTGCGGCTGGAGGACACGGCCGAGCTGGACCGCCGGCTGGAGGGCAAGCCCGAGGCCTACCGCCGCCTCGACTCGGCGATCCTCGAGACGCTGGTGCTGAAGGGCTTGGCCGGGATGAGCGAGGAGGACATCACCCAGCGGCACGGCCTCGAGTACGCCAAGAGTATCCCCGATGCCCTCGCCCTGCTCGAGGACGGCTCCTACGACGTCGCCTTCATCCAGCGGCCGGTCCCGATCGAGCAGGTCCGCGCCGTCGCCGCGACCGACGAGAACATGCCGCCGAAGTCGACCTACTTCTTCCCCAAGGTGATGACCGGAATCGCCTTCAATCCGGTCGGCTGAGCGTCGCCGCGTAGGATCGGCCCGTGGTCAAGATCTACACCAGGAAGGGCGACGACGGGACCACCTCGCTTTGGTATGGCGGCCGCGTGCCCAAGCACCACGGCCGCACCGAGGCCTACGGCTCGCTGGACGAGGCCTGCTCGCAGCTCGGCGTCGCCCGCGCCCTCTGCGGCCCCGGCGAGGCCGAGCTGGCCGCCGACGTCCTGCGCCTCCAGGACGACCTCTTCGTCGCCGGCGCCGAGCTGGCGACGGCGCCGGAGGCGGCCGAGCGGCTCGAAGACGGGGTCAGCCGAACCACCGAGGAGATGGTGGCCGAGCTGGAGCGGCTGATCGACCGCTACATGGCCGAGGTCGACCTGCCGCCGAAGTTCGTGGTCCCCGGCGGCAACCAGCTCTCGGCCCAGCTCGACGTCGCCCGCACCGTGATCCGCCGCGCCGAGCGCCAGATCTCCGCCCTCGCCGAGGCCGGCGAGCTGAGCGGCGAGACCGTGGTCCACTTCGTCAACCGCGCCTCCGACCTCGCCTACGCGATGGCCCGCTTCGCCGACGTCGACGACCCGGCCCTGTTCGAGGGCCGCGGCAAGGGCTGAGGTAAGCGGTGAAGATCGTCGCCCGCCGCCTCGACGGCTTCGCCCACGAGGTCGACGTCGAAGGCGGCCACGAGCTGATCGTCGACGAGCCACAGCAGAGGGGCGGTACCGACACCGGGCCGCGCCCGACCCAGCTGCTGGGCGCCAGCCTGGCGGGCTGCACGGCGATAACGATCGAGATGTACGCGCAGCGGAAGGGCTGGGACGTCGGCGCGATGGAAGTCGAGGTCGAGATGGACTACGAGGGCCCTGTGCCGAGCTCGTTCGCCGTTTCGCTGGCGCTGCCCGACGAGCTCGACGACGAGCAGCGCCGCCGTCTGCTGGCGATCGCGGCCCGCTGCCCGGTCCACCGCGTCATCGCGGGCCAGATCCCGGTCACCGTCTCCGAGCGCGTGGAGCCGCTCTAGATGGACCTCGGCCTCGCCGGGCGCGCCTGCGTCGTCACCGGCGCCAGTCGCGGCATCGGCCGCGAGACGGCGCGGCAGCTCTGCGCCGAGGGCGCCGGCGTGCTGCTGGTCGGCCGTGACGAGGGCCGGCTGGCGGCGGCGGTCGAGGGGGCGGCGACGGCCGGTGACGAGGTGGGCGGCCGGGCGGCGGCGCTCGCGCTCGACATCACGAGCGACGATGCCGGAGAGCGAATGCTGGCCACCGCCGGCGAGCGCTTCGGCGGTCTCGACGTGCTGGTCAACAACGCCGGCTCCGCCGCCTGGCGCGATCTCGACGAGGTGCCCGACGAGGACTGGCGCGCCCAGTACGAGCTGAACGTGATGGCGCCACTGCGGGCGATGCGCGCCGCCGCCCCGGCGATGGCCGAGCGCGGCTGGGGCCGCGTCGTCAACGTCTGCTCGACCGCCGGCAAGCGCCCCTCCGCGGCGATGCCGGAGTACTCGGTGGCGAAGGCGGCGGAGCTCTCGCTCTCGCGCCTCTTCGCCGACCGCTACGCGAAGGCCGGCGTCCTCGTCAACGCGATCTGCCCCGGCCCCGCCGAATCGGAGATGTGGATGGAATCGGGCGGCCTGCTAGACCAATCACGCGATCTGAGCGGCGCCGGCAGCCGTGAGGAGGCGCTGGCCGAAGCCGGCGCCAAGCGCCCGATCGGTCGCCTCGCCGACCCCGCCGAGATCGCCGCCGCGATCGTCTTCCTCTGCTCCGACCGCGCCTCCTACGTCTCCGGTGCTGCCTGGTCCGTCGACGGCGGCACGGTCCAGGTCATCATTTGAGCGGCGCGCTCGCGCGCTCGGCGTAGTCCGCTTGTCTTTATTCGCCCACAGGGCTATTAAAGGCAAGGGCAGTCGAGGATGATGGCGGCGTGATCGACCCCGACGACCTCGCCCAGCGACTGCTGTCGCCCGAGGACGCGGCGGGAATGGAGGCTCGTGGCGACACCGACGCCGCGGTGCTGCTGGCGCTGTACGGGTGGCCGGAGGAGCCGGGGCTGATCTTCACGGAGCGGCGGGCCGACCTGCGGCGGCACGCCGGGGAGATCTCGTTCCCGGGCGGGCGCCAGGATGAGGCCGATGCCGACCTGGCGGCGACGGCACTGCGCGAGGCGCGGGAGGAGATCGCGCTGGACCCAGAGGCGGTCGATCTCGTCGGCGCCCTGCCGCCGACCTCAACCTTCGTCACCGGCTACCGCATCCACCCCTTCGTCGGCCGCGTCGCCCACCCGACCGAGCTGGGGCTGGAGCCCAACCCTGCCGAGGTGGAGACGGTCCTAACCCTCTCGCTGGACGTACTGCGCAAGGGCTACGAGATGCGGCGCCTGGTCCGCCGCGGCGTCCCCATCCACACCCCCGCCTATGAGGTGGGGAGCCACCTCATTTGGGGCGCAACCGCGCGAATCCTCGGCGACCTACTGGAGCGCTTGAGCTAGACGTTTTTCTCGATTGGGACGCCGACCAGGTTGCCCCACTCGGTCCAGGAGCCGTCGTAGTTCTTGACGTCGTCCTCGCCGAGCAGCTCGTGCAGGACGAACCAGGTGTGGGCGGAGCGCTCGCCGATCCGGCAGTAAGCGATCACCGGCGTGCCCTCCGCGAGCACCCCTTTCGACGTGTACAGCTCGCGTAGCTCGTCGGCGGTTTTGAAGGTGCCGTCCTCGTTCACGGCCTGGGCCCAGGGCACCGAGGCGGCGCCGGGGATGTGGCCGGCGCGCTGGGCGCCCTCCTGCTCGTAGCCGGCCATCGCGATCAGCTCGCCGGAATACTCCTGTGGGCTGCGCACGTCGACCAGGTTGGTGCTGTCGCCAAGGGCGGAGCGGACCTCGTCGCGGTAGGCGCGGATCGTGTCGTCGCCGGCATCGGCGGTGAAGGTCGTCGCCGGGTAGGACGGAACCTCGGTGCTGGTCTCGCGCCCCTCGGCGATCCACTTCTCACGCGGGCCGTTGACTAGCTTCACCTTGTCGTGGCCGTAGTAGAGGAAGTACCAGTAGGTGTAGGCGGCGAACCAGTTGTTGCGGTCGCCATAGAGGACGACCGTGTGCTCGTTGGAGATGCCGCGGCCCCCCATCAGCGCACCGAAGTCATCGGGGCCGAGGAAGTCGCGCTTGACCTGGTCCTGGAGGTCGGTCTTCCAGTCGAAGCCGATCGCGCCAGGGATGTGGCCCTCGGCGTAGAGGGCCGGGTTCTCGTCGACCTCGACGATGCGGACCGAGTCGTCGTCCAGGTGCTCGGCGACCCAATCGGTCTCGACCAGCACATCCTTCGCATAGCTCATCCGCAGCCTCCAAGTCTCGAAATTCTGGCGATCTACCTAAATTCCCATCCGAGCTTAACTATTTGCCTTCACGGGCCGGGAAGAGCAGGCCCAGGGCCGCGCCCACCATCTCCTGGGACCACCCATCGGGGTCGTTCGGCTCGGCGGTGACGACCGCGGCCGGGATTCGCCAGGTTCGCGAAGCGGCTCGGACG
>WNFM01246082.1_pt1 | contig 38587 bp, 48 predicted proteins | sample 5400271 | NCBI WGS metagenome assembly WNFM01 (sample SAMN13153352, study PRJNA577476) | soil metagenome | isolation source: 60 cm saprolite on Douglas fir-dominated hillslope | place: USA:California | collected 2013-09-17
AAGACTCCCTATTTATTGCGATCTGAGAGCGGTTTCCCGTCCCGCAAATCGCGGGGACAATAGTCTGAAGCGCCAGCTTCCATCAAGACTCTTTGCACTGACGTTCCAAACTATTGAGAAACGTATGAAAACCGCGCTTCAAGCACGCATCAACCCGCGTCATGGCGATTTGTTTCCCAAGCTTGTCGAGGCTGGTGACCCCATATTCGGCGATGCCGCACGGGATGATTCCGCCGAAATGCGCGAGATCGGGAGCGACGTTCAAAGCCAAGCCGTGAAGCGTCACCCAGCGCTTCACGCGTACGCCGAGGGCTCCGATTTTCTTCTCGTCCGCGCCCGCGCCCACCCAGATGCCGATGCGCCCTTCGGCCCGGTGCGCCGAGACCCCGAGCTCACCGAGCGTATCGATCATCCAGCCCTCAAGCGCATGGACAAAGCAGCGGATGTCCTTCCCGCGCTTGTCGAGGTCGAGCATGACGTAGACCACGCGCTGGCCCGGCCCGTGATAGGTGTAGCGGCCGCCGCGGCCCGCCTGGTACACCGGAAAGCCTAGCGGATTCGACAGCTCGACGGGGTCGGCGCTGGTGCCGGCGGTGAACAAGGGCGGATGCTCGAGCAGCCAGATGCACTCGCGGGCAGTGCCGGCGCGAATGGCCGCCGCGCGCTTCTCCATGAAGGCGAGCGCCTCGTCATAAGCGACAAGCCCATCGCTCACGCGCCATTCGATATCGGCCGGAACCTCATCCACCTGTGAAGAGATGGCAAGGGCTGCTGGACAGGGCAAGCGTTGCGCGATCGGCGGCGGCTCCGCATAACCACGGCAAAAGCGGGAAGGATTCGAACATGAGCAGCCTGTCGATCTCGGCGGCCTGGGAAGAGAGCCGGTCGATCCTCGTTCGCGACGGCCGCCTGTTCGCGGCCGTGGCGCTGGCGCTGATCGTGCTCCCGGAAGTGGTGTTCGCGGTGGTCGGCGCCCCGACCGCGCAGCAATCGACGCAAGTGGCGCAGGTGATCTATATCGCCGTGGTCGTGCTGAGTTTCGTCGGCCAGATCGCGCTGAATCGGCTGGCGATCGGTCCCTCGGTGACGGTTGGCGGCGCGATCGCCAGGGGCTTTGCCCGGTTTCCCTCGGTGTTCGTGGTGCTGCTTTTATTGTCGGTTGCGACCATGATCGCCGCCGTCATACTGTTGATGGTCCTCAGTGCCTTGCACCTGGCGATCTTGCCGAGTTCCGGCCAGCCCCTGCCTGCTTCGCTGGTTATCCTGCTGATTTTACTCATCGCGCTCGGCTTCGCGGTGTTCCAACTGTCGTTCCCGATCGCCGCGGTTGAGACCGGAAATCCGCTACGGCTAGTTGCGAGAAGCTGGCAACTCGCCAGAGGACATTACCTTCGGTTGCTGGCGTTCATCGTGATCATCTTCTTCTGTTTCGCCGTGGTGGTGATCGCGAGTCAGTTCGGAGTCGGCAGCGTGGTTGGCTTGCTGCTCGGGCGGCCGACTCCGGGGAGCCTCTCGGCACTGGTGCTCGGCCTCGTCATCGGTCTGATCCAGGCGCCCTTCACGGTGATCGCAGCGACCATGGTCGCCCGCATCTACGTCCAGCTGGCCGGCCCGGGCGAAGCTCAGGCGTCGGTCCCGAGCAGCGGGATCTGAGGCGCGCAGTCCCTCGGCAGGATGCCGAGCAGGCGCGGATCGGGGAATCGCTCGATTGCACGCTTGAATGGCATGAACCCGGCGCGGCGGTAGGCGGCAAGTGCCGCCGGATGATCGAGCGAGCAGGTATGGACGTGGACGCGCTCGACGCTTTCGCGCCAGGCGCGTTGGATCGCTTCGGCGAGAAGCCAGCGGCCGTGGCCCTTGCCGGAGAGCTCAGGGACCAGGCCGATAAAGGCTAGCTCGCATTGGCTCGGCTCGCGAAAATCGAGCTCGAGCATGCCAATATCGTGGCCGCGCTCGTCGATGACCGCGAACAGCTCAAGGCGCTGATGCTGGATAATCGCGGCAAGCGTCGCATCATCCATGATGAGGCGCGAGAACCATAGCCACGGTGCACCGACCAGCCGGAACAGCTCGCGGTAGGCATCAGGCCGCGGCGAATCGATGCGCTTTACGGAGAGAGGCGAGGGGGGAACTTCGACCTCAGGGCGAGCGTGCATTTCGAGGTAGGTGACAACCGCGGCAAGCTCGCCGTTCGGCAGCGCTTCGTATCTCATAAATCCTCCCCACTGCGTGGGGAGGGGGACCATGCGAAGCATGGTGGAGGGGGGTATCCGCCTGGTACGCCGCCCCCTCCACCACCGAGCTGCGCTCGGCGGTCCCCCTCCCCGTTCCGGGGAGGAGCTACTTCCACTTCGCGAGCGGCGGCAGGCTCATCAGGATCGCGTCGATGTTGCCGCCGGTCTTGAGGCCGAACAATGTGCCGCGGTCGTAGAGCAGGTTGAATTCGACATAGCGGCCGCGGAAGGTGAGCAGCCGGTCCATCTCGGCGTCGTCGAACGGCGTATTCATCCGCTTGCGGACGATCTGCGGGAAGATGTCGAGGAACGCCTCGCCGACATCGCGGGTGAAGGCGAAATGCTCGTCGAAATGGCCCTCGAGATGATCGTAGAAGATACCGCCGACGCCACGCGGCACGCCGCGGTGCGGAAGCCAGAAATATTCGTCGGCCCATTTGGAAAAGCGCGGATAGAAGGTCGGGTCATGCGCGGCGCAGGCGGCCCGCAGGCGAGCGTGGAAGGCTGCCGTGTCATCCTCATACGGGATTGCCGGATTGAGGTCCGCGCCGCCGCCGAACCAGCGTCTGGTGGTCGTCAGGAAGCGCGTGTTCATGTGCACCGCGGGAACGTGCGGGTTGGCCATGTGCGCGACGAGACTGATGCCGGTCGCGAAAAAGCTCGGGTCGACTTCCGCTCCGGGGATCGATTTCGCGAACTCGGGACTGAACGCGCCGCCGACGGTCGAGACGTTGACTCCGACCTTCTCGAAAACCTTGCCGGCCATCTGCCCGCGCACGCCGCCACCGCCGGGCTCACCGCTCGCATCGTTTCGGTCCCAGGGCGTGTAGGTGAAGGACGCGCCGGAACCCCCTTCGCGCTCCAGGCCCTCGAAGGCCGCGCAAATCCGGTCGCGCAGGGCTTCGAACCAGTCGCGGGCGGCTTGTTGCTGGTCGTCCAGCTCGATCATGGCTGTCTCTTTGCGATGCCGGGCGTCCGACGCAAGGCTGCTTATGACAGCATTGTAATCTCGGCATAAATCAACGGTTCACGGCGTGGCAGGCAGGGGTTCGCCAGTACCAGGGGCAAAGCGAAGGATTTCAGGCACATGCAAAAAATTATCGTCACAATCGCGCTGGGCGCGGCGGTCGTTGCTACGCCCGCCTTGGCGCAAGCACCCGCCGGCGCCGGCAGTACCATGCAGCGCGACCAGACCCGCGCCCAGGCGCAGCAGCGCGCCGACATGATCTTCCAGATGCTCGACACCAACAAGGACGGCTCGGTGACCAAGGCGGAGGCCGACGCGGCTCTGGCTCAGTTCCAGGCGGCGCGCGGCGGCGACGACCAGGCTGGCCGGGGCGCGGGACGGATGCAGCGCATCCTCGACCAGGCGTTTGGAACTGTCCAGTCGATTACCCTGCAGCAGTTCGAGGCGCAGTCGCTGGCGCGGTTCGATGCCATGGATCTCAACCATGACGGAACCGTCACCGCCGCCGAGCGCGAGCAATTGCGCGCGCAGCGGCAGACGCAGGGCGGCGCCACGGCGGCTCCTGCTCCACAAGCGGCGTCGGCGAAGCCTCAGTAAATTCTGCGCTGAGCGTTCACTAACATCCGTAGAAGCATGGCGACGGGGCGGGGTACTCCGACCTTGCCCTCGAGCCACAGGCTGACGGCCGAGCGCGAGACGCCGATCGCCTGGGCAAGGTCGTTCTGCGTGCGGTAACCGAGCGAGCGCATCGACGAGCGCAGCTCGTCGGGCGCCATCGACGCCAGCATTTCGCGATTGTCGCGGACGTCGGTCATCTAGATTGCGTCGGCTCCGCGGTCGCCGGTGCGGATGCGGATCGCCTGCTCGACATCGAAGACGAAGATCTTGCCGTCGCCGATGCGCCCGGTGCGCGCGGCATTTTCGATCGCTTCGACGACATTGTCCGCGAGGCCATCCTCGACCACCACCTCGACCTTCACCTTGGGCAGGAAGTCGATCACATATTCAGCGCCGCGGTAGAGCTCGGTATGGCCCTTCTGCCGGCCGAAGCCCTTGACCTCGGTGACGGTGATTCCGGAGACGCCGACGTCGTGCAGCGCGTCCTTCACGTCGTCGAGCTTGAAGGGCTTGATGATCGCTTCGATCTTCTTCACGCGGCACCACCTCGTCAGATTCGAGGCTTCCCATAGCTTCGGCTTGGCCTATCGACCATCCCGCGACGGTGATCGGGGCGTGCGGCGCCTCCACCATCCTGGGCCTGCGGGTCCTTAGCGCTCAGTCCAGCGAAGGCGAGCGCGATCAGCGTACAGACGATCGGCCACAGCGGGACGAGGTAGCGGTAGAAGCCGATCTCGACGAGCGCGGTGATGGCCAGGGTGGCGTGAAAGGCGACGCCCAGGGCCGCTGCAACGGGAACGACCGGCCGAAGAGCCGGCGGCACACGTCGCCGGATTGGCACTGCGAAAATCGCCAGCAGCCCGAGGATCGCAACGCCGCCGACCAGCAGCCGGAATGGCAGTAGTACGGCGAGCGGAATGCTCCCGACCACGTGCAGCCGCAGGCGTTCGGGCTTCAGCCCCGAGACCTTGCCGTGAACCTCGGCAACCGCCTCGCGGGCTCTGCGCTCGTCGCCGGGCAGCGCCTGGACCTGCGGCACGTCTGCGGGGGGGTGGGTCCCAATATAGCCGTTGATTGCACGGGCATCCTCAGTCGTCGGATCGGTCGCGAACGTCGCAAGTCGAGCATATTCCCGAACGGCGCTAGCAGCGTAGCACCACGGATTGGCCTTGACGCGCTCGGCGGCGACGCGGGCGAGGTACGGATCGACCTGCGAACGTCGGTCCAGTCCGTGCCGGCGGCCGAGCACGGGGATGATCAAGCCAAACCGCAGCGGCGTGCTGTACTCGCGGCGGAACTGTTCGCGCATGCTCGCGGGCGCAGCGTCGATGTAGCGCCTGACTTGCGCCGCATTCTGCTCCACGAAGAGCGAATCGGGGTCGTTCGCGAGGCGGTGTGGGTCGCAGTAAAGCGTGTGCTGGAGCACTCCCCGCGCCAATGGGCTGGTGGTCGTGGCCGAGCCATGGACGAGGAGCTGAGCGACCGGCGTTGCCGCCCAGGCGACGACGAGGGCCGCGCCCACGAGCAGCAATGACTTCCCGCGCTGGCTGACCGGCCCGACAAGGACGAACAGCGCGGTGCCGAAGCTGAGCCCGATGAGCGAAGGGCGCACCATGGTCGCGAGGGCTGCGATCACGGCCAGCAAGCCATTGCTTCGCAGCGATGGCGCCCGGATCATGCGCAACAGCTGCGCGCACCAAAACGCGACGACCGCGGTCGACAGCGCCTCGCTCATGAGGAAGGCGGCGGCGAACCAGGTACCAGGCTGGATCAGCAGTGCCGCCGCGAAGGCGAGGGAGAAGACCGGCCGGTCGCTGAACCTGTAGAAGCTCCAACCGAGGAGCAGCAAAGACCCGGCGAGAAGCATCATTTGCGCTGGTATCGCTAGCGCGATGTGCCCGGTCGTGAGACGGACGACCTCGAGAAAGGCGGGATAGCCGATGCTTCGGGATGGATCGAAATAGAGATATTCCGCGGTGTCTCCGCGAAGCGGATTGACGGTTCGCGTGGCCCACAGCGCGAGCAACAGTACCGTCGCCGCCATCGTTGCCATGATCAGCAGGACCTGGCGGTCGCTCAGGTGTGTCGATAGTCTGGATGCGCGCGTCCCGTTCACCACGAAGATTTTAGCGCGGGCGAGGCGGATGCCTAGCCGTTCGGCGACAGGAACCGTCCAGTTAGTAAGGCGGCTTGTCGCGGCCTGTCGGGCTCTTCGTGAAAATCTCGCAGCCGGTGTCGGTGATGCCGATCGAATGTTCGAACTGCGCCGACAGCGAGCGGTCGCGGGTGACCGCCGTCCAGCCGTCGTCGAGCACCTTCACGTCCGCCCGTCCAAGGTTGATCATCGGCTCGACGGTGAAGAACATGCCCGGCTTGAGCTCGGGCCCGGTGCCGGGGCGGCCGGCGTGGACGACCTCGGGACTGTCATGGAAAATTCGGCCGACTCCGTGGCCGCAGAAGTCGCGGACGACGCTGTAGCGGCTGGCCTCGGCATGGCGCTGGATGGCGTGGGAAATGTCGCCGAGATGATTGCCGGGCTTGGCCTGCTCGAGGCCGAGCATCAGGCATTCGTAGGTGACGTCGACCAGCTTCCTGGCGCGCAGCGGCACGTCGCCGACCAGATACATGCGGCTCGAGTCGCCGTGCCAGCCGTCGACGATCGGAGTGACGTCGATGTTGACGATGTCGCCGTCCTTGAGCGTCTTGTCGCTGGGAATGCCGTGGCAGACGACATGGTTGATCGAAATGCAGCTGCTCTTGGTGTAGCCGCGGTAGCCCAGCGTTGCCGGAGTCGCGCCCGCATCGAGAGTCATCTTGTGGACGATGTCGTCGAGCTCCTGGGTCGAGACGCCGGGCACTACGTGCGGCGCGAGCGCGTCCAGGATTTCCGCCGCGAGACGGCCGGCCCGGCGCATGCCTTCGAAGCCCTCGGCACCGTGGAGCTTGATGATTCCGTTCTTGGCCTCGACGCGGTCGTCTGCCGTGACACTGATGTATTGAGTCATGGCGCCAAGATAGGCATTGGCCGCGTTGATGGCCAGCATTACCCTGGAAGGCGGCTGCGGTTGCGGCGCGGTTCGCTACCGGCTCATGGACGAGCCGATCTTCGTCAACAATTGCCATTGCCGCCTGTGCCAGCGCCAGACGGGCACCGGGTCGGCAGTCAATGCCTTCATCGAGATGGACAGGGTCGAGCGATTGTCCGGAGAGCTCAGCGAGCATGAGTTCGAGACGGGCAGCGGCGCGAAGCAAATCGTGATCCGATGCGCGAAGTGCGGAACGCCGTTGTGGAGCCACTACAGGCTGGGCCGCAAAGCCGCGGCCGTGCGGGTCGGCACGCTCGATGATCCGTCCGCGGTCCGTCCCGATGCCGCCATTTATGTCGCCGACCGCCCGGCCTGGGCACCGCTGCCCGAAGGAGTTCCGCGGTTCGAGGCCTATTACAATCCCCAGGAGCTGCTTCCGCCGGAGCGGTTCGCGCGGCTGAAGGCGCTTCTCGACCAGTGACGGCGCCGCGGACCTGGACCGCCGCCTTGGCCGTGATCGGCGACGAGATCCTGTCGGGCCGCACCCAGGACAAGAATGTCGCGCAAGTCGCGCTCTGGCTGAACCAGCACGGCATCCGGCTCGCCGAAGTGCGGATCGTGCCCGACGACATCGGCCGCATCGCGGAAACGGTGAACGAACTTCGCGCGGCGCACGATTATCTGTTCACCACCGGCGGAATCGGACCAACCCATGACGATATCACGGTCGATGCGATGGCGGCGGCTTTTGGGGTGCCGGTGATCGTTCACCCCGAGGCGCGGAAGATCCTCGAGGATTATTATCGCGGCCGGCCCGGCGGGCTCACCGAGGCGCGGCTGAGGATGGCGCGCACTCCGCAAGGCGCCGAGCTGATCTCGAACCCGAGTTCGGGCGCGCCGGGCGTGAGGATGGGGAATGTCTTCATTCTCGCGGGCGTGCCCTACATTGCGGCGAGCATGCTCGAGGCGTTGACGGGGAAGCTCGAGGGCGGCCTGCCGATCGTCTCGGTCACGGTGGGCGCGCGGGCGCCGGAAAGCGACGTCGCCGATTTGCTGCGCGAAACGGAGGAGGCGAACCCCGGCGTCGCGATCGGCAGCTACCCGTTTTTCAAGGATGGCAGATACGGCGCCAATTTCGTCATCCGCTCCGAGGACGGCCAGTTGGCCAAGCGCACGGGCGACGAATTGTCGACCAAACTGCGCGAAGCGGGCTACGATCCGGTAGAGGGTGGTCTATAAGCCTCCGCATGGCGCGCGAACTGATCGATGGATTTGGACGGCGGATCAGCTACGTCCGGCTGTCGGTCACCGACCGCTGCGACTTCCGCTGCCGCTACTGCATGGGCGAAGACATGCGGTTCCGGCCCTCCGGCGAGCTGCTGGGCTTTGGCGAAATCGAAACACTGGTCGACTTGCTGGTCGAACGTGGAGTGACGAGGGTGAGGCTGACCGGCGGGGAACCGCTGGTGCGGCGCGGCATCCTCGATTTGGTGGACCGGCTCGGAAAGCGGGTCGGGCGCGGGCTCGACGAGTTGACGCTGACCACCAACGGCAGCCAGCTGGCGGGGGCGGCGGAGAGCCTGCCTCGACCCTGATCGCTTCGCGTTCATCACGCGGCGCGGGCGGCTCGATCAGGTGCTGGATGGCATCGCCGCGGCCAAGGCGGCGGGGTTGAAGGTCAAGATCAACATGGTCGCTCTTCGCGGCCTCAATGATGACGAGATCGATTCGATGCTGCGTTGGTGCGCGGCCCAAGGCTTCGACCTGACGCTGATCGAGACGATGCCGCTCGGCGAGGTGGAAGAGGACCGCGCGGAGCATTTCCTGCCGCTGGACCAGGTGAAACGCGGCTTGATGGAAGGGTTCACTCTGGTGCCGGCGCTGGCGCGCACCGGCGGACCGGCGCGCTATTTCGACGTCGCCGGCCTCGGCGTCAGGCTCGGCTTCATCACTCCGATCAGCGAGAATTTCTGTGCCGGCTGCAACCGCATCCGGGTCACAGCGACGGGGACGATTTACGGCTGCCTCGGCCATGACCAGAAGGTCGAGCTTCGCGATTTGCTGCGGTCAGGTGACCTCGCCGGCGCCGACGCCGCCCTTGATGTTCTGATCGCCGCCAAGCCCGAGCGTCACCGCTTCGACATTGCCGCGGCGCACCCCGCGGTCGAGCGGCACATGTCGGTGACCGGAGGCTAGCCGGGCCGTTGACTTGGCGCGGCCGAAAATCCAAATCGCGCCGAGCCCTCGAGCGGGTATGATGTAATGGTAGCCTGTCAGCTTCCCAAGCTGAACGCGCGGGTCCGATTCCCGCTACCCGCTCCAAAGCCGACATGCTGGGGGCATGTCGAAGCTTTGGAGCGCGCTGAGCAAAGCGAGGCGGCGACCGTCGGATGCGGTCTTCTTCCCTCTCAAAGATCTTCTTCCCTCTCAAAGGGCGGGTCCCGGATCAAGTCCGGGAGGACGAAATCCTGACCGATCACCCCACCTCGCTCTAATATTCGTACAGCCGGTGATCCTCGTAGAGCCCGGCGTCGAGATAAGGGCTGCCTTTGACGAAGGCCTCGGCCGCATCGCGGTCGGCGACGTCAAAGATCATCAACATTCCGGCGCGCCGCCCGTCCGCATCGCGCAGCGGCCCCACAGAGCGGATGTCGATGTAGGGCTGGCTCAGGAAGACGGTCGTCTGCTGCTGGACCGATTGCGGGATCGATCCCGCATCGGCCTTGAGGAAACCCATCCAGGCAAAGAGCATTGTGATTCTCCCGCGGGTGGAGCGGCCAAGCCAGAGTCGGGGGTATGAAGCAACATGAAATCTTGCTTCGCCCCGGAACCGAAGACCGCTTTAGCCGTTGCTTAATATAAGCAGGCTTACTATATCGGTTGCCGATGGAAACTCTTCCTTTCGAGATTGCCGAGACGGCCCATGCGCTGCGCAAGGCATTCGACCGCCGCGCGGTCGGAATGGGTGTCACGCGAGCGCAATGGAAGGTGCTGTTCCGGCTCGAGCGCCAGCCCGGCATGAGGCAGATCGACCTCGCCGACATGCTCGATATCGAGCCGATCACTTTGTCGCGGATTATCGACCGCCTGGAAGAGGCGATGCTCGTCGAGCGAGTCGCCGATCCGGCCGACCGGCGCGCGTGGCGGCTTCACGTCACCGCGCGCGCACAGCCACTCATCGCGAAGCTGCGCTGCGTGGCGGACGAGATGATTTCCGAAGCGTTTGCCGGGATCGACCCGGAACAGATTGCAATCACCAGGTCGGTGCTCGGACGCGTTCGTGAGAACGCTTCCGCCGCCGCTCCGATGAACAGGGCTTCGAATCTATGAACAAGATGCAGACCGAGCCGATCGCGCCCGCGGATGTGGCAGAAGCGCCGCGGCAGGGCCGGCTTCGCAATGCCGACGGCGGCCGCAACTGGACGCGGACGGTGCTGCTGCTGATCGTGCCGGCGATGCTGGTGCTCGGCGGCGCCTACATGTGGCTGACCAGCGGCGGCAGCGTGTCGACCGACGACGCGCAGGTGAAGCAGGACATCGTTTCGGTGAGCCCGCAGGTCAACGGCCAGATCGTGGAGGCGTTCGTACGCAACGGCAGCCGAGTGAAGCGCGGCGACCTGTTGTTCCGCATCGATCCGCAGCCTTACCGAGTCGCGCTCGAGCAGGCACAGGCGGCGCTTGCGGCGGCGCAGCTGCAGACTCATGTGCTCGAGACCACCGCGGCCGGCACCGGCGGCGACATCACGGGCGCCGAAGCTAACCTCGCGGTCAAGCGCAGCGCGTTCGCTCGGCAGCAGGCGCTGCTGAATCAAGGGTTCACCACCCGGACCGACTATGACACCGCGTTCAACGACGTCCGTTCGGCCGAAGCGCAACTGGCCGATGCCCGGGCCCGCGCGGCGAATGCCAGCGCCGCGGTCGCGCCGGGGCACCAGCCCCAGGTCGCGCAGGCGCAGGCGGCGGTCGACAAGGCCAAGCTCGATCTCTCGCGCACCAATGTCGTCGCACCGATGGACGGGGTGATTGAGAATGCCGACAAGCTCCAGGTCGGGCAGATGGCCGTCGAAGGGATCGGCATGGTCAGCTTGGTCCACAGCACCAGCGCGTGGGTCGAGGCGAACTTCAAGGAAAAGGACGTCGGGCGAATGGTTCCGGGGCAGCGCGGGGAGATCCAGGTGGACGCTTATGGCGGCCAGAAATTCCCGGCCCAAGTCCAGAGCATCGGCGCGGGGACCGGAAGCGAATTTTCGCTGCTGCCGGCGCAGAACGCCAACGGCAATTGGGTCAAGGTGACGCAGCGTGTACCGGTGCGGATCGCCTTCGACGGCGCGCCCGACAGGCGGATGATTGCCGGGCTGTCGGTGACGGCCAGAGTCTATTTCGACCAGTCCAAGAAGTAAGGCCTGAGCCCAATGGCGCAGGAAACTCCGGCCAACATCGCAACGCAACCGCTTCCGGCGGGGGTACGCATGATCGTCACCGTCGGGGTGATGATGGCGGTGCTATTGCAAGTCCTCGACACGACCATCGCCAACGTCGCGCTGCCGCGAATGAGAGCAAGTCTGAACGCAGGGCAGGACACGATCAACTGGGTGCTGACCAGTTACATCGTCGCCTCCGCGATCGCGCTCCCGATCAGCGGCTGGCTTGCCGACAAGGTCGGGCGCAAGCGGCTGCTGCTGATCTCGGTCGTCGTATTCACCGTCGCCTCGGTGCTGTGCGCGACCGCCACGTCGCTGCCCGAGATGGTCATGTTCCGCGCCCTCCAGGGCGTCGGCGGAGCATTCATCGTCCCACTCGCCCAAGCGACATTGTTCGACATCAACCCGCGCGAAAAACACGGCCAGGCGATGGCGCTGTTCGGCGGCGGCGTGATGATCGGCCCGATCCTGGGCCCGGTGCTCGGCGGCTGGCTGACCGACAATTACAATTGGCGCTGGGTGTTCCTGGTCAATCTGCCGGTCGGCATTCTGTGCGTCCTCGTCATGTTGCGCTTCATGCCCAAGACCGAAATGCACCAGCGCAAGTTCGACATGTTCGGCTTCGCGCTGCTCGCGATTGCCCTGGGCGCGCTCCAGTTCTGCCTCGACCGCGGCCAGCAGAACGACTGGTTCCAGAGCTGGGAGACAATCATCGAGGCCGGCCTCGCGCTTGGCGCCGGGTGGATGTTCGTGGTGCACATGGTGACGTCGAAGCACCCGTTGTTCGAGCGGAGCATGTTCGCGGACCGCAATTTCGCGACGGGGCTGCTGTTCATGGCGGTGACCGGAGTCCTGCTGCTGGCCGGCCTCGCGCTGCTGCCGCCGCTGCTGCAGAATTTGTACGGTTATTCGGTGCTCCAGTCGGGTTTCCTGACCGCCCCGCGCGGCGTCGGAACGCTGATTTCGATGCTGCTCGCCGGGCGGCTGGTGGGCAAGATCGACTCGCGGCTCCTGGTCGGCATCGGCGTCGGGCTGATGGGTGTCTCGCTCTACATGATGACCGGTTTCGCGCTCGACCAGCCGTCGAGCCCGGTGATCCGCAGCGGCGTTGTCCAGGGACTTGGCCTCGGCCTCATCTTCGTCCCGCTGCAGAGCCTGGCGTTCGAGACGCTCGCGCCGCGGATGCGGACGACCGCGGCGGCGCTCCTGAACCTGTCGCGCAACATCGGTGGCTCGGTCGGCATTTCGGTCGTCAGCACGCAGCTGGTGCGAATGACCCAGGTGGCGCACGCCGATCTTGCTCACAACATCACCGAGCAGACCATCCCGACGCTGGATCCGACCGTGCTGCAGACGATCTTTCCAGTGGCGGGGCCCGCGGCGCTCGCCTACATCAATATGGAGGTGACCCGGCAGGCGCTGTTCATCGCTTATCTCGACGATTTCAAGCTGATGATGATCGTCACTTTCGCTGTGCTGCCGCTGCTTTTGTTCATGAGGCGCGGCCAGCCCGTCAGCGCCGGTGGGCCGCCGGTCCACATGGATTGATTTTTCGCGTGCAACTCCTGCATCGGCGGCTCTGCCCTTTGCATTTGCCCGCGTGGGGCGTTTCAACGACAATCAGCGGCAGGAGAGGAGCGAAGTGACGGCCGACCTTTGAAAAGGAGGCTCACATGCTCCGGTTTACGACGCTTGCTGCACTTACCATTGCCGCCGCACAGCCGGCCCTTGCCGCTCCCGCAATTGAGCACGGTCAGGGCGACGGCGAGCGCTTTGAATATACGTCCGAACTCCGCGCCAACGGAGTCATTCACATTGAAGGGGTCGTCCTCGGCTCTCGCCAGCCGTTCGCGCTCGACGTCACGCCGAATGGTCATGTGGAAGGCGTGTTTGGGAACGATTCGGTCGAGTACAGCGTCAGCAAGACGATCCGTGACCGCGAAGCCGCGCGACTTGGCGAAGGCCAGACCCTCGCCAGCGCGAGCCTGCGCAATTGAGATTCGACTAGAGCCGGGCGGTCATTCCGCAGCCGCCCGGCGTTGGAGCTCGTCAGCAGTTCCGAAATGCTCGAATAGCCAGTCATGGAAAAGGCGGACGGGCCGCCGCTCGAGCGCGGCAGGAACGCAGGCAAACCAGTAGGTGTAGGGACTCTCGGCCGTGTGCTCAAACAGCTGGACCAGCCGATCGTCGATTGAATGACTGAGGTGGCTTTCCAACATGAAGGCCACTCCAAGGCCTCCGGCCGCTGCATCGAGGATCAGCTGACCGGCATCGAAGTAGCTTGTATCCGCCGGTTCGAGACCGGGCATGCCAATGGTCTTGCGCCAGGCATTGAATAGCTCCGGCATGTCGCGGTGGAGCAGGATCGGCACGCGCTGCAAGTCAGCGGGTTCCCTGACATGCGAAAGCCGGCGGGACCCGATCGCGACGATGCGCCCCCTTTCCAGCATGCGGCCATAGAGCCGGTCGTCAATTCGCTCGCTGATCGCGATGGCGGCATCGGCGCCTTCCGAAAGGAGCGAGATGCGGTTGGGCGCGGTCTCGACGTCGACGGTCAGGTTGGGGTGCCGCGCTCGCAGCAGCGGCAGAGCTGGCATCAGCCGCTGCGATGCAAACAGCGACGGCACCGCGATCCGAAGCCGCATGGTATTGGGCGGCGTGCTGACGCGTTCGACCGCGAGCGCCAGAGCATCCACGTGCGGCTCGATCTCGATGAGAAAGGCGGCACCCCGTGTGTTGAGCTCGACTGAATTATGCTGACGATCGAACAGCGGAGCCCCGATGAACTGCTCGAGCGACTGGATCCGCCGGGTCAGGGCCGGAGAGGAGAGGGACAAGGTCCCGGCCGCAGCCTTCAATGAGCCCAGCCGGGCAACAGCAACGAACGCCTGTATCGATCCCACCGGTGGGAGTCTGCGCACGGCGATCGATCTCCTGATTGTGCAGTGCACAATCTAGGGCGTGATTTGGCGCGGGCAAGAAAAAAGGGGGCCTTCCCGGGAGAGAGTGTGGGAAGGCCCCCAAGAAAAAACGAGACCCTTCCCGGGAGAGAGGGTGGGAAGGACCCGATGACCAGTGCAGATCGAGGAGAGGAGCTGCAGAGCGGCCACGCCCTTGCTGAACCATCGTCGGTTTTGCTGCAACTGCGAATAGATCATTCGCATGTGCAACATTTGCAAGCCGGTGTAATGGCTCGGGCAATGGCCAATATTCTTCCGATTCGAGTGACGACGCGCTCCGTCAGACCGGGGATCGGTGGCTGGCGTGCGGGTGCGGAAGGCCGTGAGGGGCTTGAGGTCAGGGTGGCCGAGGCCCCGGCCGATGGCGCCGCCAATGCGGCGATTGTGAAGCTCCTCGCCAAGGCGCTTGGGGTCAGCCGTTCCGAACTGTCGATTATTTCGGGACAGACATCTCGTCACAAGTGGGTGGCGATCCCATTTGATGTCGCGGAGGCCCGGGGGCGGCTCGGTACCTAAGAAGGAGAACAACATGTTCCAGGTCGGCAAACGGCGTCTCGGCAGGGACGGTCCCGAAGTCTCCGCCATCGGCCTCGGCTGCATGGGGATGAGCGAATTCTACGGCGCCGGTAATGAGCAGGAGTCGATCGCGACCATCCACCACGCGCTGGAGCGCGGGGTGAATTTCCTGGACACGGCGGACATGTATGGTCCGTTCAAGAATGAGGAACTCGTCGGGCGCGCAATTCGCGACCGCCGCGATCAGGTCTTCCTCGCGACTAAGTTTGGTAACGTGCGCGGACCAAATGGCGAGTTCCTTGGCGTTCGCGGCGATCCTGAATATGTCCGATCCGCGTGTGAGGCGAGCCTCAAGCGGCTCGGCGTGGAGGTGATCGACCTTTACTACCAGCACCGCGTCGACCCGAATGTGGCGATCGAGGACACGGTCGGCGCGATGGTCCGGCTGAAGGAGGAAGGGAAGGTCCGCTTCCTCGGCCTCAGCGAAGCGGCGCCGCGGACAATCCGCCGCGCGGCCGCGGTCACAACGATCAGCGCCGTCCAGACTGAGCTGTCGCTGTGGAGCCGCGACGCGGAGGCCGAAGTCCTGCCGACGGTGCGCGAGCTCGGCATCGGCTACGTCGCATATTCGCCGCTCGGCCGCGGTTTTCTGACGGGGCAGATCAAGTCCCCGGACGACTTCCCCGACGACGACTTTCGCAAGTTCCACCCGCGCTTCCAGGGCGAGAATTTCGCCAGGAACATCGCGCTGGTCCGCGAAGTCGAGGCGATGGCCAAGGAGAAGGGCTGTACCACGGCGCAGCTCGCGCTGGCCTGGGTGCTGGCGCAGGGTGAGGACGTCGTGCCGATCCCCGGCACCAAGCACGTCCGCTACCTTGACGAGAATATCGGCGCGCTCGACGTGAAGCTCAGCGTCGAGGACCTCAAGCGGCTCGACGAGATCCTGCCGCCGGGCGCGGCCGCCGGGCCGCGCTACCACGAGCGCGGAATGGAGACGGTGAACCGTTAGCGTGCGCGGCGGCTAGCCGCCGTGCCGCCGCATCCACAGCGCGAACAGGTCGGGCCAGCGAGATCCGGGATTGTCACGCGGCAGGTGCAGCCCGAAGCCGTGTCCACCCTCCGCGAGCAGATGGGCCTCGACCGGAACCTTGGCGCGGCGGCACGCATCGATCCAGGTGAGGCCATTGTCGATGTGGACGAGGCCGTCGTCAAACGCGGCGGCGATGAAACTTGGCGGCGTGTCCGCGCTCACATGCTGCGCGGGCGAACGGGCCGCGATCAGGTCTGGCGAGGGATTGGGCCCGAGCAGGTTCGGGCTCGAGCTGCCCTCGGAAAGCTTCACGTCGAGGCTGATCACCGGATAGACGAGGCCAACGAACGCCGGCCGCGCGGAGAGCTGATCGGCGGCGTCCACCACGGTGTAGACCCGGTCGGCATGCGAGACGGCAAGGTCCGCGGCGAGATGCCCACCCGCGGAGAAGCCGAGCACCCCCAACCGGGCAGGCTCGATCCGGAACTCGGCCGCGCGCGAACGGATCAGCCGCATCGCGCGCTGCGCATCCTGAAGAGCGACAAGCGAGCGGTTCCGCCAACCCTCGACCGCCAGACGGTAGGTCAGCACGAAGACGGTGGTGCGCTCGGCGTTGAAGCGCTCCGCCGGGTCGAGGCCCTCGTTCTGGACCGAGAGGAACTCATAGCCTCCGCCGGGCAGGACCAGCAGCGACGAGCCGTCGGGCCGCGCCGGCCGATAGACGTGGACTTCGGGGAAGGGGACGCCGCGGATCCACAGCTCGCGGCTGGGCGGCGGATTGTTCATCGTCCAGTTGGGAGCGATCGGCTTTGCGGGAGCACCAGGCGGCTTGCCGGGCCACAGCGGAAAGCGCTCCTTCGGCGGGAAGTAAGGCGCGTCCAGGGCGCCTATAAAGGGCGAGGGCTGCTGGGCCGCCGCCGAGCCCGCGAGGAGGGCGATGCCGCTGCCGAGAAACGTCCGTCGTTCCATTGCTACGGTCCTTTGACGATCTGCCCGCCCTTGATCACCAGGCGGACGTGCTCGACTGCCGAGATGTCGCGGGTCGGATCGCCGTCGACGGCGACGAGGTCGGCAAGGAGACCCGGCTTGATCTCGCCCCGGTCATTGAGGCGAAAGATGCGGGCGTTGCGCGAGGTCGCGGAGATCAGCACCTCGCCGGCTGGCATTCCGGCGGCTTGCATCGCCTCCATCTCGCGCCAGTTCTGGCCGTGGGGAAAGACCCCGACGTCGCCGCCCATGCAGATTGTGACTCCGGCCTTCATCGCCAGCTGGAACGAGTGGCGGCTGTCCTGGACCGATTGCGGCGCCGGCTCGCGGCCGTCCCAATGCTGGAAGTAACGGGCATAGGCTTCGGGCGCCGCGAGCGTCGGGCACAAGGCGATCCCGCGATCGTGCATCATCTTGAACACTTCGGCGGTGCCGTTGAAGCCATGCTCGATTGTGTCGACGCCAGCGAGGATTGCGCGGCGCATGCCTTCGGCGGTGACCGCATGCACGGCGACGATGCGGCCGGCGTCGTGCCCGACCGCGGCGCCGGCGGCGAGCTCGGCCTCGGACAGCGTCGGACGGCTCGGCTCGCCGGGAAGATAATGATAATCGGCATACATTTTGACGACGTCGGCACCGGCGCCGACCTGGTCGCGCGCCGCCCTGGTCATTTCCTCGACGCCGCTGACCTCCTGCGCGCCCTGCGGAACCGCCACGCCGGGTTCGAAGCCCTTGGGACCATAAGCACCGCGGGCGACGATCGCCCGCGTCGCCACCAGCAGACGCGGGCCGGGGACGATGCCCTCATTGATTGCCCGCTTGAGACCGACGTCGGCGAATCCCGCGCCCTCGGTGCCTAGGTCGCGCTCGGTGGTGAACCCCGCGTCGAGCGTGCGCTCGGCCTGGACCACCGCGCGGGCGGTACGCAGCGCCAGCGGCTCGTGGAGCACCTGATCGTCCCACAGCGTCTCGTTATAGGGGTGGAGGAAAAGGTGACCGTGACCCTCGATCATGCCGGGGATGAGGGTCGCGCCGGGGAGGTCGATGGTGCGGGCGCCGGCGGGAGCGGCCAGGTTTGGGCCGACGGCGGCGATCCTGTCGCCCTCGACGAGCACCGACCAGCTTTCGTGCGGTGCTGGATTGACGCCGTCGAACACGCGCGCTGGGTGGAGGAGGAGGGTGTCGGCGACTGCTGGCACGGCGACGCAGAGGCCGAGAAAAAGGGCGGCGACCGCGCGAAAGTTCACAAAGTTCATGCCCTTACGCGCGCGTGCGCAAGCCTGCTCGCGCGAAGCTCGAGGTTGCGGCGAAAAGTGCCGAGAGGGAGGAGGCCAGTCATGCTCCATGTGGACCACAAAATGCGGTGAGTAGGAAAGGGCCGATTTCTACCGAGCCGCGAATGTCTGCTTTCGACCCATTCCTGCCATTAGCGGGGTCGTCTGTGAGCGATCCATTGCGGACCTTGGCTGTTCTGTTACCCTTGCGTAACTGCAGCGGGCGGAGCGACATGCATTTCCACTACATCGCTCTAATTGCGACCATCCTGTGGGCCTCTCCATCGGTCGCGCAAACACCTGCTCGCCTTCCGCTCGCGATCTACGTTGACCCGCAGCCAGACCTTACTCACCCGGCGTCAACGCTGGCAATCGAGATTACCAGCCACGGTTCCGTCATGAATGGAATGGTGTACCGGCCATCGGGAACGGGGCCGTTTCCACTGGTCGTGCTGATGCACGGACTGCCCGGCAACGAACAGAATCTCGACCTTGCGCAGGCACTGCGCCGGGCGGGCTGGGCAGTCATGACCTTTCACTATCGCGGCTCTTGGGGATCCGAAGGGCAGTTCAGCCTCGATAACGTCATCGAAGACGCGAAGGTGGCTGTGGCTCACTCGGCGGATCCCGGGGTTGCTAAGACCTGGAATATCGATCCGGCACGGATCGCCGTGATCGGACACAGCATGGGGGGACTGGCCGCGGCCCTTTCGGCTTCTTCGGGGCCAAAGCGCGTCGCGACGATTTTGCTCGCGCCATGGGACCCAAGTACGCTCGCGACTATATTTCGACCGCTGACACTCAGTCAGCGAAACGCGCAAGCCATGGATCGATGGGGCAACGTGACCTCCGGCCGGCTGAGAGGCATCAGCTCAACGCAGATCGCCGCCCAAATCGTCGATCACGGCGAACGATGGCGCCTCTCCGCGGCGGCACCTGCTCTCGCCGAAGAACCCCTGCTGATCGTCACCGCGAAACGCGACTTGCCGTCGAGCCAAGCTGGGCCGCTCATGACCAGACTCAAAGCCGATAGCGCCAAGTTTAGCACTGTGGAAATCAGCAGCGATCACGTCTTCGATGACCAACGGATTGAGCTAGAGACGGTCGTGCTCGATTGGCTCTCCCACCTGGGAAAGCCAGCGGCATCATCGACGCGGCCCTGAAAGATTCCGCAATGTCCGCTTTCCACCGAAAGCAGAAATTAGCACGGTCGTTAAACCAACCGGTTGACAATACAATCGGTGACATCTAATTCAACCGCATGGTTGAAGAACGACTCGACTCCACCTTCCGCGCCTTGGCCGATCCGACCCGGCGCGGAATGCTCGCCAACCTCGCGCTTGGCGAGAAATCGATCGGCGAGCTCGCGGAACCGTTCGCGATGAGCTTCGCTGGCGCTTCCAAGCACGTCAAGGTGCTGGAAGACGCCGGGCTGATCGCGCGCCGCAAGCAGGGCCGAACGCACCTCATCAGCATCGACGCCAAACCGCTCGAGGAAGCCGAGCGGTGGATACGGCAGTGGGAGAAGTTCTGGAATGTCCGCCTCGACCGGCTCGAAGCGCTGATCGAACGCGACAAAAAGGAGAATTCGAATGACTGAAGCAGCAATCCTGATCAGCGCGCCGATCGAGCGCATCGCGCCCGACGCCATCCGGCTTGAACGGCTGCTCGACGCGCCGGTGGAGACTGTGTGGCGCTACCTGACCGAGGCCAGCCTGCGCGAGCAATGGTTCATGGGCGGGACCGATGCGACCGGCGTTGGCGAGTTCGATCTGGTGGTCGATCACGACAAATTGTCGGCCGACGACGTTCCCTATCCCGAAAGCTATGCCGCTTTCAAAGGCGCTGTATGGGCCGAAAAGGTGCTTAGGTTTGACCCACCGCGGTTGCTGGAGACAACATTCCAAGGCGGCAAAAATGGGGTCGTGACGTACGAGCTCTTCCCTGAAGGCGAGCAAACTCGCCTCGTCCTGACCCATGGCGGCATCGCCAGCGGCACTGGCGCGCAGGACTTCGGCACTGGCTGGAATTCGCACATGACCGTGCTTCAGGAGCGGCTCGCCGGCCGCACGGTCCGCGATTTCTGGGCGCTCCATGCCCAGTCGCGCGAGGCGGTGCACAAGGCGCTGGACGCCTGAGGCGATGTGCCCGCTGTGCCTTTCGACCATGGCGTGGCTCGCGCTCGGCGGTGGAACGGGAGGCTCGCTCGCAGCGCTGCTGATCGGATTGAACCTGAAAGGAAAAGACGATGGCGACCATGGCAATGACGCATCCGACCGCGACACGTGAGGAATGGCTCAGGCAGCGGATCGAGCTGCTCAAGGTGGAGAAGGAGCTGACCCGGAAGAGCGATGAGGTCGCGCGGCAGCGGCAGGCGCTGCCCTGGGTCAAGGTCGAGAAGGATTACCGGTTCGACACGTCGTCGGGCGAGAAGACCCTCGCCGAGCTGTTCAACGGCCGCTCGCAACTGCTCGTCTATCACTTCATGTTCGGCCCGGATTATGCCGCGGGTTGCCCGTCCTGCTCGGCGATCGCCGACGGCTTCAACGGCTATTGGCAGCATCTCGCCAACCACGACGTGATGCTGGTCGCGGTCTCGCGTGCACCGCTGGAGAAGTTGGAGGCCTATAAGGAGCGGATGGGTTGGAGCTTTCCCTGGGCGTCATCGTTCGGCAGCGACTTCAACTATGATTATGCGGTGGGGCTGACCGAGGCGCAGCAGGACCACGGATATCGCTATAATTTCCAGGACAAGCCGCCAATTCCGGCCGATGCTCAAGGCGCGCCCCAAGGCCACGCGGCGATGTGCGGCGTGGATCTCAGGACCTACCTCAAGGAGCTGCCGGGCATGAGCGCCTTCGCGCTCGAGGATGGCGAAGTCTATCATACCTATTCGGCCTATGCGCGCGGGCTCGATGCCTTGTGGGGCATGTACCCGTGGCTCGATCGTGCACCGCTCGGGAGGAACGAGGCTGGCGGGCCGTGGTGGAAGCGGCACGATGAGTATGGTGCGCTGTAGGAGCGCGAGAAACGGGCGGCCGGCTGTAACCGGCCACCCGCCAGGTTTCGATTATTTCGACCGAGCGGCCTGCTCGATCAGGCGCGCGACATCCGCCGGCTTCGACACATAGACGGCATGACTGCCGTGGATCTCGACGACGGTCGCGCCAGCGCGCTTGGCCATCGCGCGCTGGGCCGGCGGCGGGATCATGTGATCATCGCTGGCAACAAGGTAGTAGCTCGGCTTCGATTTCCATGCCGGGACAGTCACCTTGCCGGCAAGCGCGCTCACGCCCCACGGCACCTGCGAATCCGCCATGAATTGCGCGGTGGCTGGGTCCACGTCGGCGGCAAATGATGCCGCGAACTTCGCGCCGTCGAGCTTCAGGAAGCCATCCTGGGGCGGAAGGATCGGCGGGGCCGACGCGCCCGGGGGCGGGTTGGCGATGAGGCTTTCCACCGACTCACCCGCGCCAGGCGCGAATGCCGCGATATAGGCGAGCGTCTTAACCTTCGGATCGTTGCCGGCCTCGGTGATGACGACGCCGCCATAGGAATGCCCGACCAGGACGACAGGATGCCTTGCGCCGGCGATCGCGCGGCGCGTGACGGCGACATCGTCTTCCAGCGACAGCGTCGGATTCTGAACGACGATCACTTCATAGCCGTCCTTGGACAGGATGTTGTGGACCGCTTGCCAGCCGGAGCCATCGACGAAACCGCCGTGGACGAGGACGATGCTGACCGGCTTTTCGGGAACGGCGGCGGTGAGCGAGGAACTGGCAGCAAGGGCCGCGGACGCAAGGGCGATGGACTTGATCATGACTTAGCTCCTCTTTGTAGCCCGCGATAATCGTTATCGCGATAAACACTCCTACGACTCGTGAAAAACATTGTCCAGCATTTATTATTGCGATAATGGTTATCGAGATTTTGAATTAGGAGTCACCGTGAAATACGAATTCCCCCTTCCGCTCGATCGGCAGCTCGGCTTCGCTCTCTACAGCGCCTTCATGACGGTCAGCCGCACCTATAAGCCGTGGCTCGACCGGCTGGGGCTGACCTATCCGCAATATCTGGTTCTGTGCGTCCTGTGGGAAGAGGATAACCAGACCATCGGTGGGATCGCGGCGCGTCTCGACCTTGAGCCTAGCACGATCACGCCGTTGATGAAGCGCCTTGAGCTGGCCGGCTTCGTGGTGCGCCAACGTAACCCTGCGGACGAGCGGCAAGTGAAGGCCATGCTCACCGACAAGGGCCGAGCCCTCCGCGCCGAGACCCGGACGCTGGCCGATGCGCTGTACGGCAAGTCAGGAATGACGGTTGAGGAACTCGCCGACCTCAATGATCGCGTCAGGAAGCTGCGCGACGCGTTTCGCGCAGCCTAGAGCCGGCACGCTCGATCTCGGCCCGGACCGCCCCTAGCCCTCCCTTGGCAGCGAGGAGAGGGTGAATGACTAGCGTTTGGAGAACTGGAAGCTGCGGCGGGCCTTGGCGCGGCCGTACTTCTTGCGCTCCACGGCGCGCGGGTCGCGGGTCAGGAACCCGGCCTGCTTGACCGTGGTGCGCAGCGCCGGCTCATAGCGCGTCAGCGCCTGGGCGATGCCGTGCTTGACCGCGCCGGCCTGGCCCGAAAGACCGCCGCCGATGACCGTCGCGACGACGTCATACTGGCCCTCGCGTCCCGCAACGCCGAACGGCTGGTTGATCACCAGGCGCAGCGTCGGACGGGCGAAATAGACTTCCTGCTCGCGGCCGTTGATCACGATCTTGCCCGAGCCCGGCTTCAGCCAGACCCGCGCGATGGCGTCCTTGCGGCGGCCGGTTGCATAAGCGCGGCCGTGCTTGTCGAGTTGCTGCTCGCGCAGCACCGCGGCGATCTGCGGCCCCTGGGTCGAGACGCCGTGGTCGGTGACCGCATCATCGCGGCCACGACGGCCGTTTCCATCCGAGCGCGCCCGCGACGTTTCCGCGGGCGCTTCGGCAGCGGCAGCGGCCGGCGGTTCAGCGACCGCCGGGGCTGCGGGAGCCTCGGGCTTGGGGTTCGTGAGTTCGCCCAGATCGGAAAGGGACTTCTTGTCGGCCATTATGCGCCCACCTTGTTCTTGCGGTTCATCGACGGTGCCATTGTAGAGGTGCAGCGCGCGCATCTGGTCGCGGCCCAGCGGCCCGCGCGGGATCATGCGCTCGATCGCTTTTTCGAGCACGCGCTCGGGGAAGCGGCCCTCGAGCACCTTGCCCGCGGTGATCTCCTTGATCCCGCCGGCGTAGCCCGTGTGCTTGTAATAGATCTTCTTCTCGAGCTTGCGGCCGGTGAAGCGGACCTTCCCGGCGTTGACGATCACGACATGGTCGCCGCAATCGACGTGCGGGGTAAAGCTCGGCTTGTGCTTGCCGCGCAGGATATTGGCGACGATCGTCGCCAGGCGGCCCACGACGAGGCCATCGGCGTCGACCAGGTGCCACTTCTTGTCGACCTCGGCCGGCTTGGCCGACTTGGTCGTCTTCATCAGCGCCTTCATGGCTGATAACCTCTTTCCAAACGAGAAAAGCGGCACACGGGGCGCCGCCGTCAGCGGGCCTATTTGCGGTTGAGCGGCAAAAAGTCAAGCAAATCCGGCACGTTCCGAACGGGTAAAATAATACCCTATCATTAGTGTACAGCGCCGTAACGACTGGAACGGCGGGCGCGGGCCGACCGTTTCACCGGCAACACGAAACAGGAGATTTGTCATGTACATCGGCCTTGGCGGACTGCTGGTCCTGATCCTGATCCTGTGGCTGCTCGGAGTCATCTAGCCGCGCGACCATTCTCCGGCGGAGCTTAGTGGAACGGCGCCGTCGACTGCGCCTGGCTTCAGGCCGCCGCGTGATGCAGGTACAGCTCGTCGAAATCGCCGATCGCGCTTAGCCCCTCCCAATCGAGGACGGTGAGTGAGCGGGCGTTGAGCTGGATCAGGCCTTCCCGGCGGAGCGACTGAAGCGTCCTGTTGGTGTGGACGGAGGTCAGGCCGGTCGCGTCGGCCAACTGCTCCTGGGTCACGGGAAAATCGAACATCGTCCCATTTTCGGCGCCGATGCTCTTCAGGCGAACGACGAGCTCGCACAGCAGATGAGCGATGCGCGCGCGGGAATCGCGCCGGCCGACGTTGACCACCCATTCGCGGAATATCGAGGAATCGATCAACGTGTCGATCCACATCGCGGCGCGGATCGCGGGCCTCGAATCGGCGAGATCCATCAGGGCCGAGCAAGGGACGGCCGCGAAGACGGAGCGGTTGAGGCTCTGGACGCTGTGGTCCGCGGTCCCGAGGAGGCCGTTCTGAAGGTCGACGAACTCAGTCGGGATGTGGAACGAAATGATCTGGCGGGCGCCGTCGCGCAGCAGCTTCTGACGGAAGGCCATGCCCTGGAGCAGCACGGAACATTCGGTGGTCTGCTCGCCCTCCCGAACGACATAGGCGTCCTTGCCGAAGGTCCGGCGCGTATAGGGCAACGCGAGCAGCGCCGCGCGGTCGTCGGCGCTCAGCGCTGACCGCTTCGACCATCTCCTGGCCAGCGGGCCGAGCGGATGAACGTCACTCACTATAGCGGCTTTCCCTCAACGCGGCCCTTCGAGTGCGTATCTGTGAGCGAAAGCCCAGTCCTTAATCGAAATTAGCCTTTGCTCTGGCGGCGCTACGCCTCAGTGCGCAGCAGCGCGGTTTCCTCCACCGGGAGGTGAAGGTAAGTGCGGCTGAAGTCGCCAACGTCCTGCAGCGCACGCCAGTCCGGAAAGTAGATGTGGCGCCGCCGCCGGGTGATCAGCCCATCGCCTTCCAGCGCCTTGAGCACGCGATTGACATGGACCGAAGTGAGCCCGGTCGCATCCGCGAGCTGCTCCTGCGTCATCGGCAGCTCGAACCCTTCATAAGTGGTGAGGCCACGGGATTCGAGCCGCACCGCGAACTCGCACAGGATGTGGGCGATGCGTTCGCGGGCGTCACGCCGGCCGACGTTGACGACCCATTCGCGAAGGATCGAAGCCTCGACCAGGGTCAGCTGGATGACCGCCCGGCCGATCTGCGGCTTCGTCAGCACCAGCTGCTGCAGCTGCTCGCGCGGAATATCGGCGACCGTGCCCCGGGTCAGCATCTGGACCGAATGGTCGGAGATATCGAGAAACATGTTCTGCAGGTCGACCGCATCGCCGGGGATGCAGACGGCAAGGATCTGGCGCGAGCCATCGCCAGTCATCTTTTGGCGATAGGCGTAGCCTTCGACGAGGACGCTGCACTGCGAAGGAAGCGACCCCTCGCGCACGAGGTAGCTTCCGGGGTCGAGCTTGCGGACGCGAAATGGAAGATTGAGAACTGCGCCGCGATCCTCCGCGTCCAGGTGCTCATGCGCGGTCACGTCGCGCAGGAAGCCGGACAGAGGATGCTCGTCGGAGGTCATGCCAAGCTCCCGCGGAGAATTGGGGCGGGAGCTCGGACTATCTCTCAGTCACCGAAGCCCTGATGCTACATGCCCGGTGATGGTTTCTTTTACATGAGAAAAGAGAGTCGTGCACGACATATGTTGGGCAAGCGAAACAAAACATAGATTTAGAATTGCCGATGTGCGAAAGGACGCGGAACGGCGACTCCCTGTGAATGGACGCTCGGCCAGCCGTTCAGGACGCGATTTGGCCCTTTATTTCTTTCATCTTTGCGATGGCCACGATACCCTTATCGACCCTGACGGAAGAGAGATCATGGATCTTTCAGCGATCGGCGATATTGCGTTGAAAGAGGCTCGCGCCAAGATCAGCCACGATGCGCTGTGCGGACGAATCTTGCTTCACCAGTTCATCGAGGTGCGCGACGAATCGGGGAAGCTGATCCACCAGACCGCGTTCCGCGACGCAGTCTCAATCAGCTAGCGGCGCTCAGCCCGTGACCGTGGGACCCAATCGCCGCGGCAAGTTGTTCGTAACGGTCTGCGAGATCGAGATGCGCCTGGCGCGCGCGCGGGTCGGCGGCTGTCGTGGCCGCCCGGCGCTCCTCGCTTCCGCGCCGGCTGAAATATACTGAATCGCCATCCATCATTCGGTCTCACGCGAACGCCCGCGCCGCAGTGTGGCGCAACCGCAAGCAAATAACAGCGGGAAGCCTGGCTTTCAGCAACCTGGATCAGCCTCCATGCGAAAATGCGCGCTGCCAGCCGTCCGTACGAAGCTTTAGCCGGAGAATATGCGGCAACGGCGTTGCCTCGTACAATTCGGGACTCTAGTGCCGCATGGAAACCGGCGCGGAGTCGCCGCGCCACCCCCGGAGACAGTTACCCTGTGCCGAGACGCGTCAAGGATTTCATCGATATCAGCGAATATACGTCGCTCGACCACCTCATCCGTTACCTCGAAACGATCCGCGACAATTTGCCGCCCGAACATCAGGCGGAGCTCAGGATCCGCGGTGACGAGGTGTTCGGCCGGCGGCTGACGATCACCTATTTCCGCGAGCAAACGCCCGACGAGGTCGAACTCGAGTCAAAATATTCGCCCGGCGACCTAGACGGCGCGGGCATTGAGGACCTGCGGCGCCAGCTCGACGAGGTTCCGTTCACGATGGGCAAGGCCAACGGCGGCTGATCGGCGAAAGACGGCCGGGGCGCGGCACTCGGCTGCCCCGCTGTCGTTAAAGGTGCCCATGGGCGATCATCGCCGCCCCGTGCGCGGGCAGCGCAACAGTGAACGAGACGCCAAGCACGGGCCGCGCTGGCGCCGATGGCTGCTCGCCCTGCTGCTTATCGCGGCGCTGGTGGTTGCAGCGTTGCACTTCGGCGACTTCAAGAAATTCGCACAGCTGGTCAGCCGGGCCGAACCTCTCTGGCTTGTCGGTGCTCTCCTATTGCAGCTGGCGACCTATGCCTCGCTCGCTGGCGAATGGTTCCTCGTGCTTCGCGCGGGCAAATCGAAGCGGCCGATGCGCGAGCTGCTTCCGCTCACCATCGGCAAATTGCTCGCGGATCAGGTCGTGCCGACGGCGGGAGTCAGCGGCGACGTCTTCCTCGTCGACCGATTGGTCGCGAGCGGCGTGCGGCGGGAGCTCGCGGTCGCGGCAGTGATCCTCGCGGTGATCGGATATTATCTCTCCTACGCTGTCGCGGCGCTCGCCGCAGTCGTCCTGATGTGGCTGCGGGATGGGGTTCCGATGATCGTGCTCGGTCTGGTTGGCCTCCTGCTTGCGGTCGCCGCCGCGATCCCCGGAGCGGCGCTCTGGCTTCAACGCAACAGCCGAACCAAGATGCCCGATTGGGCGAAGCGGTTCGAGAGCATTCGCGAATTGCTCGAGCTGATCAGCGCAGCGCCAAGCAAGCTCGTCCGCAACCCAGGGCTCATTGCTCAACTGACCGCGCTCAATGGCGCGGTATTCGTAATTGACGCTTTGACATTGCAGCTCTGCCTCCTCGCGCTTGGCGTGCACGCGCCATTCACCGCGGCGTTCGTGCCGTTCATGATGGCGTCGATCGTCGTCACGCTGGGTCCGATTCCGCTCGGGCTCGGCTCCTTCGAGGCGGTCAGCGTCGGGATGCTCCGGCTGATGGGGATACCGTTTGAAGCAGCGCTGTCGGCGACTCTGCTCCTTCGCGGCTTCACCTTGTGGCTGCCGCTCGTCGCCGGACTCTTCACAACCCGCCGGGCGTTGCGACGAACCTGAGCCTGCCAGGATCGCAAGGGAACGACTCGCCGCGAGACTGGTTCGCATGGGAAAGCCCGTCTAAGGACTTGCGATGAGCCACGAGATCGAGCTCAAGCTCGAGGTTGCCCCGGGAGCGACCAAGCAGTTGATGCGGCAATCCTGGCTCAACGGGGCCAAGCGCAAGTCTCAGCGTCAGCTTTCCGTCTACTTCGATACGCCGGAAGGCGAGTTACGGGAGCGCGGTTATTCGCTGCGCGTCCGGTCCGTCGGCGATCACTTCTTCCAGACGGTCAAGTCGCTCGATACCGGCGCCGGGTTGCTCGAGCGTGGCGAATGGGAATGGGAGATCGAAGGGGCTCAGCCGGATCTTACCGTCCTCGCGTCGACGCCCCTTGCCGGCATCGACACTGGACGGCTGGAAGCAGTCGTCAGTTCAGACGTGAACCGAACGGCTTGCCGCCTGACCCCTGAGGGCGCCGAGGTCGAACTGGATGTCGACCGCGGCATCATGTTCGCAGGTGGCCGCGAACTTTCCGTGTCCGAAGTGGAAATTGAGCTGATCAGGGGAGAGCCGAGCAGCGTAATGTCGCTCGCCCGCCGCATTGCAGAAGAAGTCTCGGTAAAGCTTGGCGTGATGAGCAAGGCGGAGCGCGGCTTCGCGTTGGCCACGGGTGCTCTGGATCAGGCGACCAAGGCTGAGCCCGTCGTCGTGCAACCGGACATGTCCGTGGCCGAAGCTTTCGAGATGATCGTGACAGCCTGCGTTCGGCATTTTCGGTTGAATGAGCCGCTGGTCATTCATCGCCGGGTGCCCGAAGCGCTGCACCAGGCCCGCGTTGCGGTGCGCCGGCTGGGCGCGGCATTCGCACTATTTCGAAGCGCCGTTGCGGACGACGAATTTGCCCGCCTGCGCGATGAATTTCGCTGGTTCATTCGCCAGCTCGGCGATGCGCGCAACCTCGATGTCTATTTGCGCCGCACCCTGCCAGTAGAAACGCGGCAGCGGCTCGAGCGCAAGCGACAGGCAGCGTACGATCTCGCCATCGCGGCAATGGAATCCGAGCGCTTCCGGTGGCTGATCCTCGATCTCGTCGTCTGGGCTTCATTCGGTACGTGGCGCAAGGGCGCGAAGGCGAAGAGACGGCTCGAACCCTACGTCAGGCGACGGATCGACCGGCAATGGAAGAAGATTTCCGGTACCGACGGCATATCCGGCATGAAAGACGAGCGGCGCCATCGGCTGCGCATCAGGATCAAGAAATTCCGCTACTCGCTCGAGTTCATGGACTCGCTCTATGGGCAAGCGCGAAAGCGAAAAAAGAAGTCCGCTGAGGCGGTTAAAGAGCTGCAGGAAGCGCTTGGCCAGCTCAATGACATGGTCGTAGCGCGTTCGTTCGTTTTGGATGACGTCTGCCCGACCACCTGCGCAGCGCCAGGCGAAGAACAGAGACGACACGTTCGCAAGGCAAGTCGCGCGATCAATCGCATGCGCAAGGCCGGTCCCTACTGGCGCGCCAAGGTCGCTTAGCGCTCGCCGGTGCTGTCCTCGACCCAGTCGGCATAGGCGCCGAGGATCTTGTCGATCGGCCAGGCGGTGATGCACGGCACGTCGTAACTGTGCAGTGCAGCGATGCGGGTGATTAGGAGCCCGGCGCTCTCATCGGTGGTCTTGAAAATCGCGGCGACCTCCTCGGCGGTCTCGACTGCGCCCTTCCAGCGATAGATCGAGCGGACGGGGCCGAGCAGGTTGACGCAGGCTGCGAGCCGTTCCTCGACAATTGCCCGGCCGATGCGCTCGGCTTCGTCGGCGTCGGCAAAAACCGCGTAGACGGAGATGACGCTGCTCATGCTCGCCGGCTCCCAAGCTCATGCGCTCCCCAGACGGTCGCCGCGAGGAGCAATGCGCCGGTCGCCTGGTGAAGCACCGCCAGCCAGATCGCGACGCCGGAAAGCACCGTCAGGATTCCGAGGATGATCTGCGTAACGAACGCCGAGTGGATAGCAATCGAAGCGGCGCGCCCGCTCTCGGTCTTTTTCACCTGACGCGCGAACAGCACCAGCACGGCGACGACGACCCAGGCCCACCAGCGGTGCATGAAGTGCAATAGATAGGGATCGTGGGTCATTGCGAACCCGGCGCCGCGCGACCAGTCGATGCCTTGCGGAACGAAATGGCCATTCATGTCGGGCCAGCTGTTGGAGACGTAGCCGGCGCGAAAGCCCGCGACCCAGGCGCCGAGCATCAGCTGGATGGCGAGGGTACCAAGCGCAAGCGCTCCCCAGCCGGTGAGCCGGGCCGGGCGAGCAGCGCGGTTGCGGAGGTCGAGCGCGGTCCAGATCAAGGCCGAGAACAGGAACAAGGCGAACAGCAGATGCGCCGACAGCCGATAGGGGCTGACCTCGGTGCGGCCTTCGAGGCCCGACATGACCATGAACCAGCCGACCGCGCCCTGCAGCCCGCCGAGGACGAAGAGGCCGGCGAGGCGCCAGCCGTATCCCCTGGGTATCTCGCGCCGCACCGCGAACCAGGCGACGCCGACGAAAAAGACGAGCCCGAGGATTCGGCCGAGGAGGCGGTGGACCCATTCCCAGAAAAAAATGAGCTTGAAGCCGGCCAGCGTCATGCCGGCGGGCCCAGCGATTTGAATGTACTGCGGGGTCTGCCGGTAAAGGTCGAACTCGTGCTGCCACTGGCCCTGGGTCAGCGGGGGGATCGCACCGCTCACCAGATTCCATTGGGTGATCGAAAGCCCGCTTTCGGTCAGCCGGGTGATCCCGCCGACCACGACCATTGCAAAAACCAGCCCCGCAACCACGAACAGGAAGCGAGAGATGGCGCCGGGCCTGGCGCGTGGCTCGGCTGTTGCGAGGGAAAGATCGGGGGCAGTCATCGTCAGGCGCCTCTATGCGTGCGCCGAGCCGAGCGGCAAGGGCGCAGTTGCAGGCGCATGATATATTGTATCTCCCGTTGGTCGCAGCTATGTGACGGGCGATGATGCAGCGAATCACAGCGGGCTCGCGCCTCGACCGCCTTGCAATGGGCCTGTCGGGCCTGTGCGCGGTGCACTGCGTCGCCACCGCCGTGCTGCTCGGCCTGCTGGCCTCGGCTGGCGGCATCCTGGGCAAGCCGATCATCCATGAGGTCGGCTTGACGCTGGCGATGATCATCGGCGCGTTCGCCCTGGGCCGTGGGATCCGCGACCATGGCCTCGTCCTGCCCGCGGCGGTCGGCGTCGTCGGACTCGCGACCATGGGCTACGCGATGACGCTGCATGAAAGCGGCCACGAGCCATTCGTGACGATCGCCGGCACCGCCTCAACATCAGGGCCAGCGGTCACGTCCATAGCCTCTGATTGCTTGCCGGCGGCGCGGGCGAGGACTATCTCAAGCCACAGGTCATGACCCGGCACGATCACCAACTTCACCAAGGCGACTCACTGACCGAAGCAGCGCGCGCCCGGCTGACGCTGCAGGGCGAGCAATGGACGGGGATGCGCGCGGCGGTGTTCGCGGCGCTGGCAAGTTTCGCCAAGCCGGCAAGCGCATATGACGTCGCCGAGCAAGTCTCGAAGACGCAGGGGCGCCGCGTTGCCGCCAACAGCGTCTACCGGATCCTCGACCTCTTTGTCGGCGCCAATCTGGCGCGCCGGGTGGAAAGCGCCAACGCCTATGTCGCCAACCAGCACCCGGCTTGCCTGCACGACTGCATCTTCCTGATCTGCGACACTTGCGGGCAGGCGGTGCACATCGACGACGACAGCCTGACCAAGGGCGTGCGCGAGGCGGCCAAGGGTGCCGGCTTCAGCGCGCCGCGGCCGGTGATCGAGGTCCGCGGCACCTGCGGCGATTGCGATAGTCATTGAGGCGCGCCGCGGACGAACCGCAACGCGGCCTCTCACATTCCCATTAGTCGTTACAGCTTCGATCCGCCCGAGACGTCGATCACCTGGCCGGTAACCCAGCCACTATCAGGTCCGGCAAGGAAGCCGGCGACGTTGGCAATGTCGTTGGGCTGGCCAACCCGCTTGAGCGCCTGGATCGACTTCACCTGTGCTTTGCCTTCATCGGTCCCGACGAAGTCGGCGGCCATCTCCGTGTCGATCGCGCCTGGCGCGATGGCATTGACCCTGATTCCGCGCTCGCCGAGTTCGGCGGCAAGATAACGGGTCAACGTGTCGATCGCGCCCTTGGTCAGCGCATAAGCGCTGATTCCCGGGAAAACCGTCTTTGCGACGATCGAGCTGGTGAACAGGACCCGCGCATCGTCTGCGAGAGAACCGATCAGGCCCGAGGTGACCTGGAAGGGGGCGCGGACATTCACGGCCAGGAGCCGGTCGAGCGCTGAGCCGTCGCTCTCGCCCAAGGTCACGTGGTCGATGATCCCAGCATTGTTCACGAGTACGTCGAGCTTGCGGTTGGCGAGCCTCGACTTCACCTCTGCGATGAGCCGGTTCACTGAGTCGACATTCTCCAGGTTCGCGCCGACCGTTTCGGCCGAGCCGCCGGCGGCGGTGATTTCGCCAACCAGTTCGTCGGCCTGGCTTTGCGACCGGTTGTAATGAACGAAGACATGAGCGCCGTCGTCGGCGAGCCGGCGGGCGATGGCGCGGCCGATTCCGCGCGATGCTCCGGTGACGAGCGCAGTTTTGTTGGCAAGGGGCTTGGACATTTGGGCACTCCTGTTGAGGGAACAGCAACGTGGGTGTGCCGATTGTATAGTTCAATATATCCGAACTACTGGAACTTGGAATTTCTGAAATCCGTTTCTATGTCAGGGGCATGGCTCACTTCATTCATCCCAATTTGAACGACGTACCCCTGGCGAGCGTCCTTCACGCTCTGTCCGATCCGACGCGCCTCGCGATCGTGCGCCGGCTCGATGACGATCTCGGCATCAGGGGCGAGGGGCTGGCCTGCAATTGCGCCGCGCCCGACGAGCTGCCGCGTGCGACCATTTCGAACCATTTCATGGTGTTGCGGAATGCCGGCCTGATCGAGAGCCGCAAGCAGGGCACGACGGTCATCAATCGCCTTCGCCGGGCCGAGATCGACGACCGCTTTCCGGGCTTGCTTGACGCGGTCCTTGGCCTCGAAGCGGCGTCATGAGCAACGCCTGAGCATTCGCTGGAATCCTCGCCGGACCAGAGCCAGTTGGTGACTTCCGCAGCGCGTCCGCGTAAGTCCCTCGGCACATGACCGACCGTCCCGAAACGCCGCTGCTCGACACGGTGCAGTTCCCCGCCGACCTGCGCGGATTGAGCAAGGACCAGCTGCCGCAGGTCGCCGACGAGCTTCGGAAGGAAGTGATTTCGGCGGTTTCGGTGACGGGCGGGCATTTGGGATCGGCGCTCGGCGTGATCGAGCTGACCGTCGCGCTCCATTACGTGTTCGACACTCCCGACGACAAACTGATCTGGGACGTCGGGCACCAGGCCTATCCACACAAGATTGTCACCGGCCGCCGAGACCGGATCCGCACGCTACGGCAGGGCGGGGGGCTCAGCGGTTTCACCCGTAGAGCCGAGAGCGAATACGACCCGTTCGGGGCGGCGCACAGCTCGACCTCGATCTCCGCCGCGCTCGGTTTTGCCATCGCCAACAAGCTGGCTGACGCGCCGGGGAAGGCGGTCGCGGTGGTCGGCGACGGCGCGCTTAGCGCCGGCATGGCCTATGAGGCGATGAACAATGCCGCGGCGGCGGGCAACCGGCTGACCGTGATCCTCAACGACAATGACATGTCGATCGCGCCGCCGGTGGGCAGCTTGAGGAACGCGCTCGCGCGGCTGGTCAGCTCAGGCAAATATCTGACGCCGCGCAAACTGGCGCAGAAGCTCGCGCGGGCGATGCCAGAACCGCTCCACTCCGCTGCTCGCAAAGCCGAGGAATTCACGCGCGGTTGGCTGACCGGCGGCACGCTGTTCGAGGAACTGGGCTTTTACTATGTGGGCCCGGTCGACGGGCATGACGTGCGGGCGCTGGTCGAGGTGCTCGAAAATGTCCGCGACGCCGACATTGGCCCGATGCTGGTCCATGTCGTGACCAGGAAGGGCAAGGGCTATGCGCCCGCCGAGAATGCCGCCGACAAATATCACGGGGTGGTCAAGTTCGACGTCGTCTCGGGCGTCCAGGCGAAGGCCGCGGCAGGCGCGCCGAGCTACACCAGCGTCTACGCCAAGGCGCTCGCCGCCGAGATGGCGCGGGACGAGAAGGTCGTGGCGATCACCGCCGCGATGCCGGCCGGCACCGGGCTCGACAAGGTGGCCGACGTTTTTCCCGATCGCGTGTTCGATGTCGGCATTGCGGAGCAACATGCGGTGACCTTTGCCGCCGGCCTTGCGGCACAGGGCTATCGGCCTTTCGCGACCATTTACTCGACCTTCCTGCAGCGCGCCTACGACCAGGTCGTGCACGACGTCGCGATCCAGAACCTGCCGGTGCGCTTCGCGATGGACCGGGCGGGGCTGGTCGGCGCCGACGGCGCGACGCACGCGGGGAGCTTCGACCTCGCTTACCTCTGCACCCTGCCCAATTTCGTGGTGATGGCGGCGGCCGACGAGGCCGAGCTCACCCACATGGTCCACACCATGGCGCTGCACGATAGCGGGCCGAGCGCGGTTCGTTATCCGCGCGGAGAGGGTAGGGGCGTGCCGCTCCCGGTTGAGCCGCAGCAGCTCGAGATCGGCAAGGGGCGGATCGTGCGCGAGGGCAAGACGGTCGCGATCCTGTCCTTGGGGACGCGCCTCGAGGAAGCCGAGAAGGCGGCGGACGAGCTCGAGGCCAAGGGCCTGTCGACCACGGTCGCCGACCTGCGCTTCGCCAAGCCGCTCGACAGCGCGCTGATTCGCAAATTGCTGACCACGCACGAGGTCGCGGTGACGGTCGAGGAAGCGTCGATCGGCGGCCTCGGCGCGCACGTCCTGACGCTGGCGAGCGACGAGGGGCTGGTCGATGCGGGGCTCAAGATCCGCACCATGCGCCTGCCCGACCGATTCCAGGAGCATGACAATCCCAAGAAGCAGTACGACGAGGCTGGCCTGAACGCGCCGCACATCGTCGAGACGGTGCTGAAGGCGCTGCGGATCAACAGCGCCGGCGTCGAAGAGGTGCGAGCCTGATCGGACTGAAGATTTGGCCGCTCGCGGTTGCTGGCCTGACGCTGATCGTGATCTTTAGAATGTTGCGAAACGGTAGCGCGTCGGTCGACGGGCAAGGGTTGAGGCGGGACGAGCAGCCCGAAGTTTACTGGACGATCGTGGTCGCGGCCCTCCTCATCGAGGTCGTCCTACTGGGTCTTGGGTTCCGCATGTGGTGAAATTCCGCGCTGACCAGCTACTGGTGAGCCGCGGGCTGGCGGAGAGCCGGACGCGGGCGCAGGCCTTGATCATGGCCGGCGCGGTGTTCTCGGGCGAGAAGAAGCTCTCGAAGTCCGGCGACATGCTCGCCGAGGATGCGGCGCTCGAGGTCCGGGGCAAGGATCATCCGTGGGTGTCGCGCGGCGGGATCAAGCTCGATCATGGGCTGACGCATTTCGGGTTCGATGTGGCTGGCGCGGTGGCGCTCGACGTCGGCAGCTCGACCGGCGGGTTCACTGACGTGCTGCTGAGCCGCAGCGCGGCCAGGGTCTATGCCGTCGACGTCGGCACCAACCAGCTGGCGTGGAAGCTGCGTCAGGATCCGCGCGTCGTCGTCCACGAGCAGACCAATGCGCGGACGCTCGATGCCAGCATCATCCCCGAGCCGGTCGACATCATCGTGTGCGACGCGAGTTTCATCGGGCTCCCCAAGGTCCTCGAGGCGCCACTGAGGCTGGCGAAGCCGGGCGCGAAGCTGGTCGCTTTGGTCAAGCCGCAGTTCGAAGCCGGACGCGAGGAAGTGGGAAAGGGCGGCGTCGTCCGCGATCCAGCGGTCCACGAGCGCGTCTGCGCCGAGGCCAAAGCTTGGGTTCAGAGCCAGGGCTGGACTGTGCTCGGGGTGACGCCGAGCCCGATCACCGGGCCCGAAGGCAACGTCGAGTTCCTGTTGGGCGCCCATAAAACTGGGGATAGCTGAGGGACTTGGGGATAGGTTCCGGCGCCAGGGTGGCGAAATGCGCGCCAAGCCCCTATTTCCGCGCCGAAAGGGAGACGATCCGATGCAGTCCGAGAACAGGATGTTCGACGACATGGTCAAGATGGTCAACGGCCTCGCGGGAACCTTCGCCGGCATGGGCCGCGAGGCGGAAGCCAGCGCGCGCGAGAAGATGCGCGAGTGGATGGCCGGAAGCGACTTCGTCGGCCGCGACGAGTTCGAGGCGGTGAAAGCGATGGCCGCCGCGGCGCGCGACGAGAATGAGATCCTGAAAGCGCGGATCGCCGCCCTCGAAGCCAAGGTCGCCGGGCCCGCGGCGGGTGCGAAGCGCGCTTCCAAGGGTAAGCCAGGAGCGTGATCCTGAGCGAAGAAGAAACCCACGAAGAGCGCGACGACGGCGCCCCGATCGAGATCCTCGAGCAATATTTCGAGGCGCGCGGCTGGGCCTGTGAGCGCACCGCCGAGGGCGAGATCGTCGCTTCGGCGACCGGCAGCTGGGCGCAATATGAGCTGCGCGGGGTGTGGCGGCCGGAAGACCAGGTGCTGCAGTTCCTCGCTTTCCCAGACATCAAGGTCGGTCCCGAAAAGCGCACCGCGATTTTCGAGGCGCTAAGCTTGATCAACGAGCAATTGTGGCTCGGCCATTTCGAGATGTGGTCGGGGTCTGGCCTGGTAGTGTTCCGCCACTCCACCATCCTCGACGCGCGCGAGGGCGAGGGGCTCAGCCTTGAGCAGGCCGAAGCCATCGCCGAGGCCGCGGTCGAGGAGTGCGAGCGCTTCTACCCGGTGTTCCAGTTCGTGCTGTGGGGCGGAAAATCGCCGGGTGAGGCCATCGCCGCGGCACTGATAGACACGCACGGAGAAGCATGACCGACAGATTACAGCTGGCCACGCCGACCTGGTTCGTCGGTTGCGGCAACATGGCCGGTGCCATCCTCGACGGCTGGCGCCTCGCCGACATCGGCCTTGGGCCGGTCACGGTCATTCGCCCGAGCGGCAAGCCGGTCGCGGACACGCGGACGGTTACCGGCCTGGCCGAAGCCGGCCCGCCGCCGCGGCTGGTCGTGCTTGGGTTCAAGCCGCAACAGCTCGATGCCATCGCGCCCGAGTTGCGCCAGCGGCTGAGCGCAAAGACGATCGTGGTTTCGCTGCTGGCCGGTGTCGAAGCCGCCAGCCTGAGGCAGCGCTTTCCCGGCGCCGGCGCGATCGTCCGCGCGGTTCCGAACCTGCCGGTGGCGATCCGCCGCGGCGTCACCGGGCTGTTCAGCAGTGATGCGGACGATGCCGCGCGCGACGAGCTGGGAGCGCTTTTCTCGGCACTCGGCTTCGCCATGTGGATGGCGGACGAGGCGAAGCTTGCGGCGCTCGGGGCCGTGGCGGGCGCTGGTCCCGCTTATGTCGCGCGCTTCATCGCCGCGCTGACCAAGGCCGGGCAGAACCGCGGCCTCAGCGAAGAGGTCGCCGCCGTGATTGCCCGCGAGACCGTGCTCGGCACGGCGTGGATGGCGGCGACGACGGGCGAGGACATGGACTCGATCGCGCGTCGCGTCGCCAGCCCCAAGGGCACGACACAAGCCGGACTTGCCATTCTCGACACGGAAAATGTGCTGAACGACCTGATCGCCGCAACGATCAACGCGGCCTTCCGACGGGGCGTCGAGCTCGCTGACGAAGCGCGGGGTGCTTCGCTTGCCGAGGTACGCAGCCTGCACTAGGCGCGTTACAGGGCCGTAACAGGACAGGGTAATGGCTGAGCTTCAGGGCACATTCGACGACCGCGACGGCTGGATATGGCACGATGGCGAGATGGTGCCGTGGCGCGACGCGCAGGTCCATGTGCTGACCCACGCGCTTCACTACGCGAGCAGCGTGTTCGAGGGGCAGCGCGCTTACAATGGCGAGATCTTCAAACTCACCGAGCATAGCGAGCGTCTGCGCAAGAGCGCGCGCCTGCTCGGCTTCGAGCTGCCGTGGGGCGTTGAGGAGATCAACGCCGCCTGCAATGAAGTGCTCAAGGTCAACGGCTTCTCCGATGCCTATATGCGCCCGGTCGCGTGGCGCGGCTCGGAATCAATGGGGGTCGCGCCGGGCAAGACCCAGCCGCACCTCGCGATTGCGGCTTGGAAATGGGGCAAATATTATGAGGAGCGCCAGTCGGCCGACGGCATAAGGCTGGACATCGCCCCATGGCGGCGGCCGGCACCCTACACCGCGCCGACCGATTCAAAGGCGTCGGGCCTGTACATGATCTGCACGCTGTCGAAGCAGCATGCTGAAGCGCGCGGTTACAACGATGCCTTGATGTTCGACTGGCGCGGCCGCGTTGCCGAGGCGACCGGGGCCAACGTCTTCTTCGTCCGAGACAATGAGCTCCACACGCCGACGCCCGACTGCTTCCTCGACGGGATCACGCGGCGCACGGTCATGGACCTTGCCGAGCGGCGGGGAGTCGCGATCAAGGAGCGCGCGATCTGGCCCGAGGAGCTCGAGACCTTCGAGCAGATGTTCCTGACTGGCACGGCGGTCGAAGTGACCCCGGTGAAGTCGGCCGGCCCGTGGAATTTCGAAGTCGGCGACCTGACGCGTCAGCTGATCAAGGACTATGACGACGTGGTCCACAGGCGCATCCCGAACGATTGATCAGCAAAATTCGGCCGCGCTTGGCGACGGCTCGCGCAGCGGCTTCCCTTCGTGGACCCCTCGGTTATAAGCCCGCCCTCTCCCGCAGACATGCGGATGCGCCTGGTGGGGCGTCGCCAAGTGGTAAGGCACCGGTTTTTGGTACCGGCATTCGCAGGTTCGAATCCTGCCGCCCCAGCCATCC
>WNFM01058730.1_pt2 | contig 38569 bp, 29 predicted proteins | sample 5400271 | NCBI WGS metagenome assembly WNFM01 (sample SAMN13153352, study PRJNA577476) | soil metagenome | isolation source: 60 cm saprolite on Douglas fir-dominated hillslope | place: USA:California | collected 2013-09-17
GCAGTGGTGCGCGTCACGCGTGGATCGATGGCAATGATTTTTGCGCCGTTGGCGCGCGCCGCATTCACGAACGGCATCGCATGCACGCCGGTGGACACCAGGTTCGTACCCCACAGGATCACGAGATCCATGTCCGGCAGATCTTCGATGTTGGCGTCGCCCACGCGACCGAAAGTATGCATTTCGGCTGCGGCCCCGGCTGCGGTGCAGATCGTGCGCTCGAGCCGTGCTGCGCCCATCTTGTTGAAGAAGCGCTCGCCCATGCCGAAGAATCCGAGCATGCCCAGCGTACCGGAATAGGAAAACGGCTGGACCGCTTCGGCGCCGTGCTCCGAGATCACCGCCTTGAGTTTTGCAGCGATCTCGCCGAGCGCTTCATCCCAGCCGATGCGCTTGAACTTCGCTCCAGGCCCCTTCGGGCCGACCCGGCGATGCGGATAGAGCACGCGTTTGTCGTTGTAGACCAGATCGAGATAGTGATTGACCTTGCTGCAGAGATAGCCGCGCGTGACCGGATGAGTCGGGTCTCCCTCCACCTTGACGGCGAGCCCTGAGGCAATGTCCACCGTAACCCGCATGGAGCAGCCGTCGGGACAGTCGTGCGGACAGGCAACGCGTGCTGTGCGCAGCTTGCTGGAAACACCCGGTTCGCCGATTACACCCATGACCGCCTCGCTCGAAACAATATTCTGGGATATTGTAACGCCCCGGCCGCCCCGGCCGCCCGATTACAACAAGAACCACCATCCGAAGAGGTGTTCATGCAGCACGTTCGCGCGTTTTCCGTACTCCTGCTAGCCGCCGGGCTCATGCTCGCGGCCGAGGCGCAAGCCAGGCTGGTCAAACTTGAAATCGCGAAACGCGAAATCGTTGCCGATGGAATGCGGTTCGGCGATGCCGGGCCTTATGAAAAACTGACCGGACGCGCATGGTTCGAGGTCGATCCGGCCCTGGAAAGGAACAAGGTCGTGTTCGACATCGATCGCGCACCGCTGAACGCAAAGGGCCGGGTCGCGTTCTCCGCCGACATGGTGATCCTCAAACCGGTGGACATGGCGTTGGGCGCTAAAACGCTGTTTTTCGAAGTCAACAATCGCGGACGCAAGATTTCCTTCGGCCGCATGCACGATACCGCATCGGATGCGAACATGAACGATCCGGTCGCCGCCCGCGATTTCGGCAACGGCTTCCTGATGAAACGCGGCTACGTGATCGCGTGGGTAGGCTGGGGCGCGGACATCGCGCCCGGCGACAACCGCCTGACGGTGAATTTCCCGATCGCCCTTGAAAAAAATGGCCGGCCTGTCAGTGAACGCATCCTGACCGAGTTCTCCGACCGCAACTTCAACGGCGGCAAACCGTTTACGCTGCCGCTGTCGGGCGCACCGGCATTCAAGTCCTTCCCCGCCGTGTCCAGCGACAAGGCACAGGCGCAAGCCGAACTGTACGTATTGCCGAGTGATTCGCCGAAGCCGAGCTCGCCGGACATTCCCCGCGGCGAAGCCGTACCCGACGACCAGTGGGCGTTGGCCGACTGTCCCGATGGCTGGCCCGGCACGCCCAGCACGGGCCACATCTGCCTGAAGGACGGGTTTCGCAACGATCGCAACTACCACCTGATTTATCGCGCGACCGATTCCCCGGTCATGGGCCTCGGCTATGTGACGACGCGGGACTTCGTTTCCTTCCTGAAGAACGACGAAAAGGATGCCGAAGGCAACGCCAATCCGGTGTTCGGCCTCAAGACCACGCTCTGCCAGGGCATCTCCTCGTCCGGCATGTACCTGCGCGACTACCTTTACCAGGGATTCAATGTCGACGAGCAGGAACGCCAGGTCTGCGAGGGCATGCATATCCATGTCGCCGGCGTGCAGAAACTGTATCTGAATTACCGCTTCGCGCAGCCCAATCCGTTTACCCAGCAGCACCGGGAGCGTTACGTGCCGGACACCAATTTCCCGCGCCAATACGCGGTACGCGTCAATCCCTTCAACGGCCTGCCCGACGGCATTCTCAAGCGTCCCAGGACTGATCCGAAAATCATCCATACGGACACGTCGAACGAGTTCTGGCAATTCCGCGCTTCGCTCACCGGTGCCAGCGAAGGCGGCACCATGGATTTCAACGAGTCGTCGAAGGTGCGGCGCTACCTCCTCTCCAGTCAGCAACATGGCGGCTTCAAACCTGACGCGCCGAACCACGGCATAGCAAACAAGCAATGCGAGCAGCTGACCAATGCCACGCATCCGGGACCGCTGTTGCGGGCGCTGGTGGTCGATCTCGACGAGTGGGTAAGGAAGAATGTCGCCCCGCCGGAAATGCGCATGCCGAAGATCGCCGATCACACGCTGGTCCCGCCCGCGGAGCTCAATCTGCCGAAGATTCCCGGGCTGACCTTCGAAGGCCTGTACAACGGCTCCGGTGATCGCGATTTCGGGCCACGCGTGATCGGAAATTCGGGTGTCGTGGACCTTTTGGTCCCGCAGACCAGGGCGGTTCACAAGATTCTGGTGCCCCAGGTCGATGCGATCGGCAATGATGTGGCGGGTATTCGCCATCCTTTTGTCGAAGTACCGGTAGCGACATTGCTGGGCTGGAACACACGCACAAAGGAATTCGGCGGTCCGGACCTGTGCGACCTGCTCGGCTCGACCATTGCGTTGCCGAAGACGCGTGCCGATGCGCAGGCGAAGGGCGACCCGCGGCCGTCCCTCGAGGAGCTGTATGGTTCCCACGACGCTTATGTCGCGAAAGTCGCCGCGGCGGCGAAAAAACTGCAAGCCGAACGTCTGATGCTACCGGAGGACGTCGACATGATCGTCAGGGAAGCGGAAGCATCGGACATCCTGCGCTAAAGCGGGAATCGCCGGATTCGATTTCGTCCAGCGGCGGCCCGGGCCTGAACTTCCCGGGCGAACAAGCGGTCCGACCGCATGAAGCCAACGATCCCGTCCGGCCCGGGCGGCACGCAGTTGGTGGATAATTCGATCATGCTGCCGCACGCCTTCTCCCGCCCGCTGCGCCGGCTCCTGCTCTGGACCGCGTGGAGTCTCGCCACGCTGATCCTGATCGTGGTGCTTGGTTTCCTGTATGTCACTTTCGTCGGCGTCTCCATCGATGCCTCATTCCTGCGCGGCACCATTGCGCAGACCTTCAGCGACAACATCGGCCGTCCGGTGCGCTTCGAGGGGCCAATGGAAATGGAGATCTCGGCCAAACCGAAGCTGCGCATCGGCGGCCTGCATATCGCCAACGCGCCGGGATTCGGCGAAGGCGATTTCGCCAGCCTCGGCGAAGCGCGACTGGCGGTGGACCTGTGGCCGCTGCTGTTCAAGCGAAAATTGCACGTCGACGAACTTGCGGGCAGCGATGTGCTCGCCCATTTACAGGTCAAGGCGGACGGCAGCAACAACTGGACTTTCCATCGCCCGAAGCCCGCTGCAACCCCGGCGCCCGATCCCGGTGGCACGCCATCGATCAGCGCGGACCAGGCGTTCGCGTTGCTCGATATCCAGCATGTCACGCTGGAAAACCTGAAAGTGAAGTACACGAGCGTCAACGGCGAGAGCCATTATTTTTCCCTGCTCGCCCTGAACGCGCAGTCTCTGGCGAATCAGCCGTTCAAGCTGACCTTGAACGGCAAGGTTGAGAAAGAGTTTCCCTACCAGCTGGATTTCACCGGCGGCAAACTCTCCGACCTGGCTACCGACAAGCCCTGGCCGATCGCTTTTACGCTGACCTTCCTGAGTTCCACGCTGTCGGTCAACGGCAACATCAGCGGCAGCAGCGGCGAAGTGACGTTCGGTCTCGGCACTGAAAACCTCCTGGAATTCGAGCGCCTGCTGCAAACCAACCTGCCTGATGTCGGCGCCAGCGGAATCGCCGGAACCGTGGTTTTCGCCCCACATCACGTGGCGATCACACAATTGACCGGCGCCATGGGCAACACGACGCTGGTCGGCGCGCTGGATTTCGACGATACCGGAGCCAAACCGAAGATCAGAGGCGCGCTGGTCTTGCCCACACTCGACCTGCGTCCGTTTCTGGGCGAGCAGCCCGCGAAAGAAAATGTCGAACCGCCGCGCAGCCTCGCCGAGGTCTATCGCAGCCTCTCCACCGCAACGTTCGACCTCAAACAGCTGAACAGTGCCGACGCCGATCTCACGCTCGGCGTCGGGCGCTGGCTGAGCCTGCCGGGCGACGTAAAAGACGTTACGCTGCAGATCAAGCTGAAGGACGGGACGTTGCAGGCGCCGATCAAAGCCTCGATCGCCGGAGTGGCATTGACGGGAAGCGCCGACACCGATGCCAACGCGAATCCCCCCAATTTCAAACTGGCGCTGGGCACCCGCGATTCCGACTTGGGCGGGTTGGCTGAACTGCTGCTCGGCGTGCGCGGTGTCAGAGGACATCTTGGCCGTTTCGATCTCAAGCTCTCGGCTCAGGGCAATCAGGGCAGCGAACTGGTTCAAAGCCTGGACGTCCGGCTCGAAGTCGAACGCGGACGGTTCAGCTACGGCAACATCGAAGGCGGCCATCCGGTGGAATTCGGCCTGGAGCAATTGGCCGTCAATCTGCCCGCCGGCAAGGCACTGAACGCAAACATGCGCGGTACATTGCTCGGCCATCCGTCCACCGCGCAGCTGCGCGCAGCTGCGCTCGAGCCGATCATGCTGCAGGGACGCACGCCGCTGGACTTTATTTTGCGCTCGGGCGACGTGCACGCGCGCATCCATGGCACCCTCGAAGCACCCGTGGCCGATCGGGGCTCCGATATCGCCTTCGAATTTTCCGCGCCTCATGCCGGCGAACTGGCGAGCTGGTTCGGTTTCAAGGCTGGCGCCGAAGCGCCGGCCGCGCTTTCCGGCAAGGCCTCGATGCGCACAGACCAATGGCGCCTGGACGATGTCGTTTTCAAACTCGGACGGACGAGGCTCTCCGCGAGTCTTGCCCGCATCGGCATCGGTAGCCAGCCACTGGTGAAAGTCAAACTCACCGCCGATCAGATCGATGTGCAGGAACTGGAATCCCTGATGCCGGCGACCCAGGCGAAGAAAAAGCCCTCGAACCGGCCGATGCTCGACATTCCGATCTTGCCGCAGGGCATCGATCTCACCGACGCGGATATCGAAGTCAGGGTAAAGAAATTCGCCGGCAGCCCGCTCGAAGTACGCGACGTCTCTTTCGACGGCCGCATCCGCGAAGGCTACATGCACCCTTCCCCGTTTGCCGCGACGGTGGTCGATACGGCATTCAGCGGCGCGGTGCTGATGGACCTGCGCGGCGCCGAACCAAGCGCTGGACTCTGGCTGTTCGCCAGCAACATCGACGTGGGGAGCATCCTGCGCAAGTTCGGCATCGCCGCCAACATCGATGCGACATTCAGCGAGTTCGGCATCAACCTGATGGCGCGATCGAGCCGTCTGGGCGACATGTTGGCGCGCTCGGAACTGCTCGGGGAGATCGGCGGCGGACGCATCACCTTGCGTGACGCGAATACCAAAGCCGAAGCCCGAATCGCCGTGGACAAGGGCGAACTGCGCGCCGAACCCGGCAAGCCGCTGCGGCTGGCCATCAAAGGCTCGCTCGACGACGTGCCTGTCTCGATGTCACTCGAAACCGCGCGCGCGAACGAACTGGTCAATCCGAAGCTGCAAATGCCGTTCATTTTCGAAGTGGAGGCCGCGCAAACCCGTATCAAGCTCGCGGGCGCCATAGCGCGTCCCATCGGCAGCGAAATCGAGTTGGGGATGGAAATGCAGGGACCCCGCTTCGATAGCCTCAACAAACTGGTCAGAGCTTCGCTGCCGTCTTGGGGGCCGTGGTCCGCGTCCGGGGTGTTCCGCATGTCGCCGCGCGGTTACGAAGTACCCAACCTGAAATTGCAAGTCGGCGAGAGCATCCTGAACGGCGATGGGAAGTTGGACACCACCGGCGCGCGTCCGCGCCTGGACGTTTCACTTTCGGCGCCGAACATCCAGCTCGACGATTTCAAACTGGGCGATTGGTCCCCCGTCGAGAAAAAACCGGAGCAGGAAGAAAAAACCCCGACTGCCGGGGAAGTGCGGTCCAAGGCAGCGGAGGGCGCGGATCGCGCGCAAAAACTCCTGAGCCGCGAAGTGCTGCTGCGCCAAAACGCCTATCTGAACGTCAAGGTTGATCAGGTACTGTCGGGCAAGGACAAGCTAGGCAGCGGAAAGCTGGACGCCAAGCTGGAGAACGGTCGTGCGGACATCGGTCCGATAGTGGTCGACGTCCCCCAAGGATCGGCAAGACTGCAACTCGGTTATGAACCCACCGAGCAGGATGTGAAGGTTGATTTGCACATCGACGTCGAGAAATTCGATTATGGCGTGATCGCCCGCCGCATCAAATCCGAGAGCGACGTGAGCGGCGCATTCAGCCTCAGGATGGACGTCGATTCACGCGCACGTTACCTGTCAGATATTCTGCGCCATGGCTCCGGACGCATCGAATTCGCGGTATGGCCGCAAAACATGCAGTCGGGGATCTTCGATTTGTGGGCGGTGAACGTGCTGGTAGCACTCGTGCCTGCGGTGGATCCGGGCAAGGCATCGAAAGTGAACTGCGCGGTCGGCCGCTTCGATCTGAGCGACGGCAAGCTGGTCGACAGAATCATTGTCATGGATACGAGCCGGATGCGCGTGACCGGCAAAGGGAAAGCAAATTTCACGGACGAGAATTTTGACCTTCGCATGAGTCCGCAAGCCAAGACGGCGCAGTTCCTGAGTCTGGCGACGCCGATTCGGGTCAGCGGGCCATTCAACGATTTCAAGATCGGAGTTTCGGCTGGAGACATCATCGGAACCGTCGGCCGGCTGGTCACTTCCATTTTCTGGGTACCGCTGCAGAAACTGGCCGGCAAGAAATTTCCAACCGATGGCCGCGATGTCTGTTTCCCCGTCTTGAGCGGTGTCGGTCCATTGCAACCGGCCTCACGCTGAAAATTCCGCGGGATCAGCTGCGCGCGAGGACCGGAAGGTGGCGCAACAATTCCACGGCGCGTCCCAGCTGACAGTCGTCGCTGATTCCGGGAATGGCCTTCAACAGCGTGGCGTTCTGTGAACCTAGTGTGTCCGGCATGGCGCATGCAGACTCGCCTGCCTTCACGGCTTTTGCCTCCAGTGCCGCCGGCCTCGCGCCGGCTGCCGTATCGGCGACCCATTGTTCGATGACCTTGTCGGGTGTCACGCCTTTGCCCTGGATACGCCGGCCGCTGGGCGTCAGGTAATAAGCCGTCGTCAGTTTGATGGCGGCGCCATCTGCGAGCGGCAGCAGGACTTGCACCGTTCCCTTTCCGAATGTCTGTGTGCCCACCACGGTCGCGCGCCGATGGTCCTGCAACGCGCCGGCGAGAATTTCGGCTGCCGACGCGGAACCGGAATTCACCAGCACGACCAATGGCAAAGTCCTCAGCCCAGGCAGATGCTTGAGGTATTCCGTCGTGCTCGCGCGCAGATACTGGTCTTCGCTGGTTTGCAAACGCATGCGCGATTCCCTGGCTGCCGCCTCGGTATACACGACCAGCGTATCGTCCGGCAGGAACACGGTCGAAACCGCAACGGCCGATTTGAGCAGTCCACCGGGGTTGTCGCGCAGATCGAGAAGAGCCCCTTTGAGGCCACTACCGCTCTGGCGGCCCATCTCCACGAGTGCGGCCAGCACCGAGTCGGCCGTGCGCTGATTGAAGTGCGTGATCTTGATGTAGCCGTAGTCTGAATCCAGCAATGCGAATTTCACGCTGCGGCTCTGGATGATCGCCCGCTTCACGTTAAAGACACGCGGCTCGGTATCGCCTTTGCGCAATACCGTCAGCGTGATGCTGGTATCGGGTTCGCCGCGAACGCGCTGAATCGCCTGATCGAGCGTCATTCCCTCGACGCTGGCTTCATTGAGCCGCGTGATCAGGTCGCCGGGCCTCAATCCTGCCTGAAACGCCGGAGAGTCTTCTGAAGTGGAAACGACGCGGACGGCGCCGGCTTCCATGCCCACTTCCATGCCGAGTCCGCCAAACTTGCCGCCGTTGTCCTGCTTCAGTTCGCGATAGTCTTCCGGTTCGAGATAATCCGAATACGGATCGAGCCCCCGGATGATTCCACGGATGGCGTCGGCCGCCAATTTCCGGTCATCTACGGGTCCGACATATCTTGCCTTGACCTGGGCGATTGCTTCGGAAAGCGCGCGCAGCGTAGCGTCCTGCGCATTGTCATCAGCCAGCGCGGGACCTGCACAGGCAATGGCAACGGACAACGCACCGAGCAGCGAGTGAAACGCTCCGCGCGAGTTCTGGATGCGCTTAGATAGGGGCGCGCCGCGCCCGTGGTGATTCAGCCCCGTTACTGCTTTCAACTTTTTCTTTCTTCGATACTGCTCCTGCGATTCTACGGCTACAGGAAAACAGGCTCGATAAAAATATTGCATTGCAGCGTATTGCCAGTCGCCCTGGGGAGGTCTAAAGTTATTGCCCCGCAGAAGCACGCACGTTCGGGCAGCTTTAAATTCCCGGCATCGGCTGTAGGGGTGCGCCCGGGTTGACCGAGCCATGCGGATTTCTCCTCAAGGCCTCCCTTGTTCAAGCCGTCCGGGCGCATCGCTACTAGCGCAACCGCCATGCCAGCACGGCAAGCAAACACGCCGCATCCGTTGAGTTCATGAAAGCCGACGATTTATTGGGAATTTCTGAAAACGCGAGATGCACGTCGTCCGGATTATCGGAAATCCGGGCGGGAAGTTAACGCGCAGAACGTCAACTAGCGACCGGAGCCGGCCGCTTGACTGGAATTATCGCTTCAACCGTCCCGCAGGCGGAATGGGGTTCAGACTGGCAGAATCGGCCTCGATTGCAAAAGCGCGTTCAGCGATCGTTCGAGGCGAGTGCGGGAAGAACTTCATAGCGCAGGTTCAGGGACTGCCGCAGGGGAAATGTCGGACGCGGCGATTTGTCTTCGTAATAAGGCATCATCTGCGGCACCAGTTCGGCCAGCGTTTCCATGCGCTTCACCGGCGCTGGATGGGTGGACAGGAAGTCGGTTCGCGATTTGCCGTCACCGCCGCCAACCTTGGCCATTTTTTCCCACAGGGTCACCGCAGCATGGGGATCGTAGCCCGCCTTGGCGGCCAATTCGATGCCGATGCGATCGGCTTCCGATTCCGCGGTGCGGCTGTTCGGGAGTTCCAGGGCGACGATTGCCGCGACCTGCGCGCCGGTAAGCGTCAGAGCCGCATAACGGCTGTCGTTCTGCGTAATGGCCAGTGCGCCCAGCCCCACCTGCATGGCCATCGCGCGCGACATTTTCTCTGCGGAGTGTTTGGCGAGTGCATGGGAGATTTCGTGACCCATTACCTGCGCCAGTTCGTCATCGGTGGGCTTGATCTGCTGGATAAGGCCGGTATAGATCGCCATCTTGCCGCCGGCCATGCACCACGCATTGACCGTTTTCGGATCGTCGATGACTTTGACGCTCCATTCCCAATCCTTCGTCTCGGGCCGGTATTTGATTGCCTGAGCGATCAGGCGACCGGTGATTTCATGCACGCGCGCGACTGTTGCCGGATCGGAATCTATCTTGCCATCCTTGGCCAATGGGTCCAGCAAGGCGATATAAGCCGCCTTGGAGTCGCTGATTGCGGAGCTTTCCGACACCAGCATGAGCTGCTTGCGTCCCGTCACCGGATTGGATTCGCAGCCGGCCAACGCGATGATTGCAATGATCAGCGCAACGAAAATCTTTGCCATATCGTTCTCCTCTTGCAATGTTGGATAAGCGAAGTCCGGATTCGTTCAATGCCAACGTAATGCGGACGGCCTATGTCGTCGGCCCGATCCCCATACTTCGGGCGCTCGGGCGCAATAAAAAAGCCGGCTGTCAGCCGGCTTCCCCTGGAGCCTGATACGGATCAGACGTATAGCCGGCTGTGCCTCGGCACTTTGGCCATGAGGTATTCCATCTGATCCTGGAGAATGCGCCGGTTCTGCAGGATCAGGTGTTCATAGCGGTTGGGCACATAAGGCGTGTACAGCAGCGGCATATTCGCCTCCTCCGGCGTGCGTCCGCCCTTGCGGATATTGCAGGACCGGCATGCCGTGACCACATTCATCCAGCGGTCCCGACCATTGAGATAAACCGGGATGACATGATCCCGCGAAAGATCGCGTTCCTTGTATTGGCCGCCGCAATAGGCGCACATATGCCGGTCGCGGAAAAACAGCGATGTATTGGAAAGATGCGGCTCGGCATGATGGTCCTTGACGAAATCCACCGCGCCCTTGATGGCGATGATGCTGTGGGTGGAAAGCTCCGAGCGCTTGCCGGTGAGGCGGCAGATGCCGCCGTGGTAGGTCGCGACGGGGTCGCCGAGCGACCACGCCACCATGCGCCGCGCATAGTAGGAAATGGCTTCTTCGACCATCAACCACCGGCTGGGGACGCCGGCCATATCAACTGCAAGTACCAGGGCCAACTGTGCTCTCCTGACTGTCGATGCCGAAGCGCGAACAGACAGCAACTTTCGGCTTTTAACCGGCTGCCGACCCGGAACCGCGCATCGGGCTGCAACACGGCACTAAGCAGAGTATAGCCATAAGAAACGCGATTTTGGAAGTCACCCGGCCGGGTAGGAGGGGGTCGGCGCGGCTGGTTTTGGCCCGTCAGGTCCGCAGCGAGACCTTCTGGATGGTAATGGCATTGACCGGACACACCGATTCACAGCGACCGCAACGGATGCACTGGCTCTGGTCGATCCACAACCGGTTGTAGTACAGCGAGTCCGTCTTGCCCTCTTCGACACGCGTGTAACCGGTAATGCGCCCCTCGCCGTCGCGAGCCAGCGAGGCAATCTCGACAATGCATCCCTCGACCGGTTTCACCTTGAGGCATTCGTCGCAGAGAACGCATTTCTCGTCGATGATCTCGAATTTGTAATGGCAGAGATAACACCGCGAAGCTTCCGCGGTCGCCGTATCGGCCGCATACCCGGCCTCCACTTCCGCATCGAACTTTCTGTCGCCGGCGCGCAGTGTCGGCATGACATGGATCGGGATCACGTTCATCTGTGGCGTCCGGCCGGTATCGCGACCGCCAGGAATTTTCGACTGGAATACGGGGCCGGCAAGCGCGTGCGCGGGCTGGCGTTTCACTGCGCCCAGCCAGGCGTCCACCTTGCGTGCGCACTCCCGGGCATGGCCGATAGCCTGGATCAACGTCGTCGCCCCTAGCGCGAAATCGCCGGCAACGAACAGGTTGGGCCGAGACGTCTCCTGGCCGTCACCGCTCGACAGCCAGCCGTCTTTGGCCACGAGTTTTCGCATCAGCTCGTCGCCCATCCATTGGGTATCCGGAAATTGTCCGGTGGCCAGGATGACGGTATCGGCGCCGATGTCGAGTTCGGAATCCGGCACCTCTATCGGCGTGCGCCGCCCGTCGCGGCCCGGCTCGCCCTGCCGGGTACGGAGGAACCGCACGCCCGTCACGGCTCCGCCGACGCCGAGGAATGCCACCGGAGAATAATTGGTCTCGAGGTGGCCGCCCTCTTCGAGCAAGGCATCCAGTTCTCCCGGCAGAACCACCATCTCCTGACGCGACCGCCGATAGACGACGCCGGCCTGGACACCCAGCCGCAGCGCCGTTCGCGCGCAGTCCATCGCGGTGTAACCGCCGCCGATCACGATCACGCGCCGGCCGATATCGCGCCGGCCGAATTCATTGACTTGCAGCAGGAAAGAAAGCCCGTGCTCGATGCCTTTCAGATGCTTCCCCGGCAAATCCGGGAGGTTCGGTCGAAGCGTGCCCGCCGCCATCACCACCGCGTCGAATTCGTCGGTGAGTCGGGAGACCGGCATGTCGCTGCCGACATTCACGCCGCAAAGGATTTCCACGCCCGCCGCTTTGATTTGACTGATCTCCCGTTCGATGATCGCGCGCGGCAACCGGAACGCCGGAATACCCTGGTTCAGCATTCCGCCCGGCGTTTCATGTTTTTCGAAAACCGTGACTTGATGGCCGAGCAGCGCAAGGTCGCGCGCCGCCGCGAGACCGGCGACCCCGGAGCCGATGACCGCGACCGTCTTACCACTGACGGGACAATCCGGCGCCAGGACGACGGGTGCACTGTCGCTGAAATCGGCCGCCGAGCGTTTGGAAAAACAAATGGCAACGGATTCGCCATTGCCTTCCCAGCTATGCCGGCAGGCGCCTTCACAGGGACGCGAGCAGACCCTTCCGAGCACGGCGGGAAAAACGTTGTCGCGCAGATTGATTTCATACGCCTCGGCGAAACGGCCGTGATAGATCGCTTCGAGATAGCCGGGTATATCCGTCCCGGCCGGACAGGCTGCCTGGCACGGAATGTTCTGCTCGAGCCAGTGCAGGTCCTGCGGCGCAGTGCTGTCCCCGGCGGTGATCGAGAGGGCGGTGGCGGATTTGAAATCAGAACGAGCGTTATCCATCTTTAATTCAAGTTCAAATTTTCAACGCAAAGGACGCAAAGGAAAGCGGCATTTCGAGAAATTTTTGTATCCACGAACGAGCGGCAAGTATTCATGAGGGTTGGTGAAAATTGCCAAGGGTTCGACATCAACTTTAGCCACGCTGCGATATCTGCATCCAGCCGAAACGCGCGCCGAAATAACTTTTCTTTCCTTTTGCCTTCCTTTGCGTCCTTTGCGTCGAGGTGTTGCCTTAGAACAAGCCGACGACTTTTCCGTCCGGCGTCAAATCGATCTTGGTCGCGGCAGGCACCTTGGGCAATCCCGGCATGGTCATGATGTCGCCGCATACCATGACCACGAATTCCGCACCAGCGGCAAGCCGCACTTCCCGGATATTGATGATGTGTCCGGAGGGCGCGCCGCGGGCTGTGGCATCGGTGGAGAAGGAATACTGCGTCTTGGCGATGCAGACCGGATAGTGGCCGTAACCGTCATCCTGCATCTTCTGGATCTGCGCCCTCACCTTGGTGTCGGCGGTGATATCCGCCGCGCCGTAGATTTTTGTCGCCACCGCCCTGACCTTGTCCCACAGGGTCGCCGCATCGTCGTAGACGAAACGAAATCCGGATGCACCCTTGTCGACGACACCCACGACCGTGCGTGCCAGTTCCTCGGCGCCGGCCCCGCCTTGGGCCCAGTGCTTCGCCAGGACCACCGGCGTGTCTTGCGTGGTGATCTTGCGCTTCAGCAACGCAATTTCGGCTTCCGTGTCGGCAGTGAAATGATTGATCGATATCACGCAAGGCAGTCCAAATTGATTGCGCACGTTATCGACGTGGCGGCCCAGGTTCGCAATGCCCTTTTCCAGCGCTGCGAGATTCTCCTTGTTGAGATCCTTCAGATCTACTCCACCGTGATACTTCAACGCGCGAATGGTGGCGACGATCACGCAGGCATCCGGCCGCAGTCCCGATTTTCGGCATTTGATGTCGACGAATTTCTCTGCGCCGAGATCGGCCCCGAAGCCGGCCTCGGTCACGACGTAGTCGGCGAGCTTGAGTCCGGCGCGCGTGGCGATCACCGAGTTGCAGCCGTGCGCGATGTTGGCAAACGGGCCGCCATGCAGAATTGCCGGCGTGTTCTCCAGCGTCTGCACCAGGTTCGGCTTGAGCGCATCCTTGAGCAGCACGGTCATGGCGCCGTGCGCATCGAGATCCCGCGCACGCACCGGCTGCTGTTCCTTCGTATGGGCGACCACGATGTTGCCGAGGCGCTGCTTCAGATCCTCCAGTGAAGTTGCCAGGAAGAAGATCGCCATGACTTCGGAAGCCACCACGATGTCGAAACCATCCTGCCGCGGATAGCCATTGCCGGGACCGCCGAGGGAAACGACGATGTCGCGCAGCGCACGGTCGTTCATGTCGAGGACGCGTTTCCAGGTGATCCTGCGCACGTCAATGCCGAGTTCGTTGCCGTGATGGATATGGTTGTCCAGCATCGCCGCCAGCAGGTTATTGGCAAGCTGGATGGCATTGAAGTCGCCCGTGAAATGCAGATTGATGTCTTCCATCGGCACAACTTGCGCGTACCCCCCGCCGGCCGCGCCGCCTTTCATGCCGAATACCGGACCCAGGCTCGGCTCGCGCAGCGCGATCAGCGCCTTCTTGCCGATCCGGTTCAGCGCGTCGCCCAGACCGACCGTCGTGGTGGTCTTGCCTTCTCCGGCCGGTGTAGGACTGATCGCGGTAACCAGGATCAGCTTGCCGTCGGGTCGATTTTTGAGACTGTCGAGATAAGCCAGCGAGAGCTTGGCCTTGTAGTGGCCGTAGGGCTCGAGATGCTCCTCGGCGATGCCAAGCCGCTCCCGGGCAAGCACGGCGATGCGTTGCATCCGTGCCTGCTGGGCGATTTCAATGTCGGAGAGCACTGCGGGCCTTTTCCAAAGCTTTGCGTTCAGCAACAAAAAAGCGGCAGAAGATTCTGCCGCTCGCGAAAAAAAAGTTCGACGCTTATCTGGACGGACCGGTGTGGCCGTCTTCAGGGTGGATCATGGTCGTGCCGCCCGGGCCGTAGCCGATCAACTGCAGAATGACTTCCTCGTCCTTGGCGCCATCGTAATGGTGTCCGCCCGCCGGGTGCTTCATGAAGCCGCCCGCCTTGACCGGCACGGTCGTACTCGGATCGAAGGTGTCACCCGTCCCTGTCCACCATGTGCCCTTGATTACGATGGCGTAGCGGTCGTCCGGATGAAAATGCGGCCGCGACATGATGCCGGGAGGAAATTTTACGCGCACGACGTATACACCGGGTTTGGACGGATCGCCCGCGATCACAGCCATCTTCACGCCGTTATATCCCGGCGCGTCCTTCCATTCGATGTCTTCCGGCAGGACACGGACGAAACCGTTCTCGTCGGTATCGGCACGCAACAGCGTAGCGGGAACGAATACGATTGCGAGCAACAGGATAAAAGAAGCAAGTCTGCGGATGCTGGTCACGTTTTCCTCCGGACGGGGATGGTTTTTATGCGCCGATTCTAACCCGCCTTGTGGGGCGACGCCATGTAGTCGAGAGCAAGGTGTGAAAGCGAGCGCACGCCCAGCAGCAGCGCCGACTCGTCGACGAAGAACCGTGGCGAATGATTCGGCGCGGACTCCTTGCGATCGACGCCGCGCGGGGTGATGCCGATGAAGTAGAAAAAGCCCGGGACCTTCTGCTGATAGTAGGAAAAATCCTCGCATCCCGTGATCTTCTGGCCGATGAAAACCTTGCCCTTGCCCGCCACCCGTTCGAGTGTGGGCACCATGCGTTCGGTGAGCGGGATGTCGTTCACCGTGACCGGATAGGCATTGTCGAAATAGACTTGAGCGGAGGCCCCCGCGCTTTGGGCGATGAGTTCAACCGTCTTGCGGACGCGGTCGTGGATGTCCGCGCGCATTTCCTCATTGAACGTACGCACGGTGCCCAGCATTTCGACGGCATCGGGAATGATGTTGTCGCGTACGCCGCCCTTGATTGCACCGATGCTCACGACCGCCGGCTCGAGCGTCAGGTCGACCTGGCGGCTGACGATGGTCTGCAGGCCCAGCACGATCTGCGAGGAAATAACGATCGGATCCACGCCTCTCCACGGCAATGCGCCATGGGTCTGGCGGCCATTCACCGTGATGCGGATTCGATCGGAGCTTGCCATCGCCGGGCCGGGACGATAAGCGATCGTACCCGCCTCGACGCCGGCAAAGACGTGCAGGCCAAAGATCACGTCGGGCTTCGGATTTTCCAGCACGCCCTGCTTGATCATCAGTGCCGCGCCGCCTTCCTCTCCGGCCGGCGGGCCCTCTTCCGCAGGCTGAAAAATGAACTTGATGCGGCCTTGCAGTTGCATCTTCATGCCGGATAGCAACGCGGCAACCCCCATCAGCATGGCCACATGGCAGTCGTGCCCGCAGGCATGCATGACACCGACTTCCTGGCCATTAAACGTCGTGCGTTCCTTCGAAGCGAACGGCAGATCAACCTGTTCGGCGACCGGAAGCGCATCCATATCTGCCCTCAGGGCAATCACCGGCCCCGGCTTCCCCGAATCCAGCAGCGCTACCACGCCGGTATGCGCGACCCCGGTCTGGACCTCCAACCCGAGCGCACGCAGGTGTTCCGCAACGACGCCGGCGGTGCGGATTTCCCGGTTGGACAACTCTGGATGCCGGTGAAAATCCCGGCGCCAGCCGATGACCCTGGCTTCGAGAGCCGCCGCCGCGGCATCGACCTGTGCCCCTGCCCGCATCGGGTCATTCATCGTCAGGGCTTCACGAACTTGAGCGTCATGCGATCAGATTCGCCGATCACCAGGTATTTTTCCTTGTTTTCGTCGCCGTAGCGCAACGTCGGCGGCAGCGTCCAGACGCCACCTGCGTAATCCTTGGTGTCCTTGGGATTGGAATTGATTTCGGACTTGTTGACCAGCTTGAAGCCCGCCTTCTGCGCCGTCTCCACGACATAGGTCTCGGCCATGTAGCCGGTATCGATCTGCTGCTGGAAAGAAGTTTCGAGCTTGGCTCGATGCTCAACCACCCCTAGCGTTCCGCCGGCTTTCAACGCATCGAAGAAAGCCTTGAACATGGCGTCGGCGGTGCCGGCCTTGGCCCAGTTGTGCACGTTGCGGAAGGTCAGGACCATATCGGCGCTGCCGGGCGGGGCGACCTGCAAGGCACCGGGGGACAGCACTGAAAGCTTTACGTTGCCATACAGGTCGGGACCTTCCGCGAGCATGCCGCGATAGTCCGCGTCGTTCTTCTTCACGGCCTCCGGCGTTTTTTCGGTCACGGCCGATACGGCCGCGTAGTACCGGCCGCCGTCACGGAGCACCGGTGCCAGGATTTCCGTGTACCAGCCGCGGCTGGGCGAGATCTCGACCACGGTCATATCCGGCCTCAGGCCGAAAAACAGCAGCGTTTCCTTGGGATGACGGTACTTGTCGCGCGCCTTGTTGGCGTCGCTGCGATGGCCGCCGATCATCGCCTGGTCGATGAGTTCGTCCGCATCCTGCGCGGCCGCAGCAACCGTAGCGGACAACGCCATTGCCAAGCCCAGCAAAACCACACCATTCAAGATTCTTTCCTGCATGCTCGCTCCCGTTACATGTTTCAGCCTGGGCCTTCAGCGATGGCTGTTCGACAGGTATTCCCGGCTTCGCCGCAGTATATCCGCAGAAAGTTCCTCCGCCGCCCGGTCGCGCTCGAAGGTTTGCGAACGCCACTGGCTTTGCGGAATTTCCTGTGTGGACGGGGTATAGATTTGCATCTGCTGGCTGCCGAGCAGCTGGCGCCACTGGGAATCCTCGAATTGCTGCCGCCGAACGGTATCCCGGGAAGGCGCGCGCGCTGCCTCGATACTTGCACCCGGCAGGCGGGCAGCTCCGTGCTCCGGCTGGAGGTCGGGCCGCGTTTCCACGAGTTCCCGGAGAAGCTGTGCCCGCTCGAGTTGATCGGCTGCCTCATCCCCCCAAGCGCATGTGCAAATCGACGCCAACAAGATCAAGCACCGGCAAGTCATCCCGCATCTCTTTCGCGCAATATTTATCACAATAAATTACTCGTTTTCATCTAGTTATATTTCATTTCTGATGTTTAAAATGCGATTATGCTTCGTCGCATCAAAAAAACTGGATACTTAGATCTTAATAAGTATCTTGATATTTACAATAAGGCGATACTGTATTCTGCGCTGCATCAATTTCTGCTCATGCCAAAACCAAAGCTCACTGCCCTGAATTTTGCCCTCCAAGGCGGCGGCGCACTCGGTGCGCTGACCTGGGGCGTCCTGGACCGCCTGCTGGAAGAGCGACATCTGCGTATCGAAGCCATCAGCGGCACCAGTGCCGGCGCCATGAACGCTGCAGCATTGGCGTCTGGATGGTCGGCCGGTGGCCGGCGAGGTGCGCAACAAGCGCTTTCGGATTTCTGGGCGGCCGTGGGCGCCTCTGGCAGTTCTCTTCCCGTTTCCAACCGGCTGATGCTGGACCTCTTCCGCCTGTTCTCGCCTTCCCAAATCAATCCGTTCGACATCAATCCACTCCGGAAGATCATAACGGAGCATATCGACTTCAAGGCCTTGCGCTCGCGGCGTGCCATCCGGCTGTTCATTGCCGCGACCCGGCTTCGAACGGGCGCCCTGAAACTTTTCGAGAACAAGGAGATATCCGCAGATGCCTTGCTCGCTTCAGCCTGTCTGCCCACGATGAATCATGCGATCGAAATCGACGGCGAGCCTTATTGGGATGGCGGTTATAGCGGCAATCCGGCGATCTACCCCTTGCTGTACCGCTGCCAGACCCCGGATATCCTCATCGTCCGGCTGCAGCCCATGCAGCGGGACGAATCGCCAACGTCGGCCGACGCGATTCGTGCCCGGATGATCGATTTTCAGTTCAATGCGACCTTCCTGCGCGAAATGCGCAACTTCGTCCTGGCCAAGCGCGAAGTCGAAAAACAATGGATGCCGTTGGGGAACCTGGCGCGCAAACTCAAACGCCTGAATTTCCACCTGATCGAGGCAGATGATCTGATCGGGAGCATGCGCACGGACAAGGCGCTGAACGCGACACCCGAGTTCCTGCTGAAGCTCAGGGACGAAGGACGGACCAGGGCCGACGCCTGGCTGAATAAAAACGCCGGCCTGGTGGGCCGGCGTTCCTCGGTCGATCTGGATGCGTTTGTGGCTTAAGCCGCGGCAGTAACCGGTTTGGCCTTCAGCATGCCCTGGGTCTCGATGAAGCGGACGATCTCGTCGAGCCCATGACCGGTTTTCAGGTTGCTGAACAGAAAAGGCCTTTCGCCACGCATCTTGCGTGCATCACGATCCATCACTTCGAGGGAAGCGCCGACGTAAGGCGCCAGGTCGATCTTGTTGATGATCAGCAGATCCGATTTCATGATGCCGGGTCCGCCCTTGCGCGGAATCTTGTCGCCGGCGGCAACATCGATCACATAAAGGGTGAGGTCGGACAGTTCCGGACTGAAGGTCGCGGCAAGGTTGTCGCCGCCGCTTTCGACGAATACCACATCAAGGTTGCCGAACGTGCGCGCCAGCCGGGCCACCGCTTCGAGGTTAATGGACGCATCCTCGCGAATCGCGGTATGGGGACAGCCGCCGGTTTCCACGCCGATGATGCGCTCCGGCGGCAGCGCTTCGTTGCGCACCAGGAATTGCGCGTCTTCCTGGGTATAGATGTCGTTGGTGACGGCCGCCACCTCGTACTTGTCGCGCATCGCCTTGCACAGCGACAGCGTCAGCGCCGTCTTGCCAGAGCCGACCGGCCCGCCTATGCCTACCCTCAATGGTTGCGTAACCATAAATTCACCTCAAAAGATCAAATGCATTGGCCACAGAGGACACAGAGATCACAGAGGAAAACAAGAAAGGCCACTACGGTCAAAATCAGACGGTAACCAACAGGAAAATCTCGTCTTCCGTATCTGGCAGTTGGCTATTCTCTGTGTCCTCTGTGGCAAAAAAAAGGTTTAGGACCTGAACAATCGCGTGTATTGGGTTTCGTGCCGGCTGCTGGCAATGGCCAATGCCGGCGAGAAATTGCTCAGACTGCCTTCCTGCATGCCGAGGGCGTTGTCGGTAATTTCGGGTAGAAGCGCGATCAGCTTGACGAGGATGCGCTGGCCGCTGGACTGGCCGAGCGGCACCAGCTTCATCGCCGCCGAAACCTGGTTTTCGCCCCACGCCCACAGATAACCGGTCAGGCCTTCGCGCAATGGCACGCCGAGCCCATGCGCGGCGAAACTGAATGCGGTCGGGAAGGCAGGCGCCTCGATCTGATCCAGAAGGCCGGTATCGATTTCACGCGTTGCATCGAGCACGGCTTTCAAAGCACCGCCCATCTGCAGCGTCTCGGCACGGAACTCCGCCGTCTCGCGAATCGCTATGAAGCGCTCGTTCCAGAGGCGGGCGGATTCGACGTCGCGTTCCTGCCAGGCCCGGTATAGCCGCCGCCACAGGGGCGCTTCCAGCGTACCGACGTTTAGGCGCAGGAGGTCGGCAATCCAGACCAGCGCACTGCCCTCGTCTGCGATGACTCCCTCCTCCACCGCCCATTCCATTCCTTGCGAGTACGCATAGGCGCCGACCGGCAACATCGGGCTCGCCAGCCGCAACAACTGCGGCAGCGCGGTTCCGGCGATCGGCAGCGTGCTCATGAGTTGACCGACACGTATTGATGAATGATGCCGCGATGAACCGGCGCATCGGGGCCCTGATGATGATGACCGCCGTAGGCTCCCGGCTCCGGTTCGAAGGCCGCCTCGGTCGGCACCACGACCGCGCCCAGCCCCTCGACCATCTGCCGCAGCACATAATCGTTGGCGATGCGCAGCCAGCCATTGCCGATCTGCAACGCGACGTGCCTGTTGCCCAGATGGTAGGCAATGCGCGCAAGTTGCACCGGGTCCGGACAACCGATCTGCAGGACTTTTTCCGGCCTGGCCGTCACCCTGACGATGCGGCCGTCCTCCGCCTCCAGGAAATCGCCGTCGCGCAATACCACGCCTCGCGGCAGGAACAATCCGGTTTCTTCACCTGTCGTCGTCTGCGTGCGCAGCCGACTCTTCTGCCGCAGCTCGAAGGGCAGCACCAGTTCGGCGTCGAACTTGTCTCGCGGCGGGCACTGCTTCTGGATGTTCAGTATGATCAGAACAGGAAATAGCGTTGCGTCATGGGCAGGCTTTTCGCGGGTTCGCAGGTCAGCAGCTCGCCGTCCGCGCGTACTTCGTAGGTTTCTGGATCGACTTCCACGTTCGGCAGGTAATCGTTCAACCGCATGTCGGCTTTCTTCAGTTCGCGCGTCCCGAATACCGGGATCAGCGGCTTCTGCAGCCCGAGTTTGCGCCCGACATCCGCCTCGAGCGCCGCCTGCGATACGAACGTCACCGAGGACTGCATGCAGGATTGACCGAATGAGCCGAACATCGGCCGGTAATGCACCGGTTGCGGCGTCGGAATCGAAGCGTTCGGATCCCCCATTGCGGCCGCCGCGATGACGCCGCTCTTCAGGATCAGCGACGGCTTCACCCCGAAAAACGCCGGTTTCCAGAGCACCAGGTCGGCAAGCTTGCCGACTTCGACCGAACCGACTTCGTGCGCAACCCCATGGGTGATGGCGGGGTTGATGGTGTATTTGGCGATGTAGCGCTTGATGCGAAAATTGTCGGCGCCGGCCTTGTCCTGCGGCAGGCTGCCGCGCTGGGATTTCATTTTGTGGGCTGTTTGCCAGGTGCGCATGATCACCTCGCCGACCCGTCCCATGGCCTGGGAGTCGGATGAAATCATGCTGAACGCGCCCAGATCGTGAAGGATGTCTTCCGCGGCGATGGTCTCGCGGCGGATGCGCGACTCGGCGAATGCGACGTCCTCGGCAATCGCGGAATCGAGATGGTGGCAGACCATCAGCATGTCGAGGTGCTCGTCGATGGTGTTCACCGTGTAAGGCCGCGTCGGATTGGTCGACGAGGGCAGCACATTGGCCTCGCCGCAGGCCTTGATGATATCCGGCGCGTGACCGCCGCCCGCGCCTTCGGTGTGATAGGTATGGATGGTGCGGCCCTTGAAGGCAGCCAGCGTGGTTTCGACGAAACCCGATTCGTTCAGCGTATCCGTATGGATTGCGACCTGCACATCCATTTCATCGGCGACCGCGAGGCAATTGTCGATTGCCGCCGGCGTCGTACCCCAGTCTTCGTGCAGTTTCAGGCCGATGATGCCGGCGGCCACCTGTTCGCGCAACGGCAGGCGCAGGCTGGCGTTGCCTTTTCCCAGCAACCCGAAGTTCATCGGGAAAACATCGAGTGCCTGCAGCATGCGCCCGATATGCCATGGCCCCGGACTGCAGGTCGTCGCAGCCGTGCCGGTAGCCGGGCCCGTCCCGCCACCGATCATGGTCGTGACGCCGGACATCAGCGCCTCCTCGATCTGCTGCGGACAAATCAGGTGGATATGGCTGTCGATGCCGCCGGCAGTGATGATCGAACCTTCGCCTGCAATGATTTCGGTCGCAGCCCCGATGTTGATGTTGACGCCGGGCTGGATGTCCGGGTTGCCCGCCTTGCCGATGCCGGATATGCGGCCGTTCTTAATGCCGATGTCCGCTTTGACGATTCCAAGGTAGTCGACGATCAGCGCGTTGGTAATGACGGTATCCGCCACTTCATGCGCGCGGCGCTGGCTCTGGCCCATGCCGTCGCGAATCACCTTGCCGCCGCCGAACTTCACTTCCTCGCCGTAAATGGTGTGGTCTTTCTCCACTTCGATCCAGAGGTCGGTATCCGCAAGTCGCACGCGATCGCCTGTGGTCGGGCCGAACATCTCCGCATAAGCCTGTCTTCCGATCGAACGTGCCATCAGAGTTTCCCCATGATTTTTGCCTGAAAACCATATACGACTTTCGCACCGCTCAACTCGACCAGTTCAACCGTGCGCTCCTGTCCGGGCTCGAATCGCACGGCCGTGCCGGCGGGAATGTTGAGCCGAAAGCCGCGGGCTGCATCACGATCGAACTTCAGCGCTTCATTGGTCTCGAAGAAATGGTAATGGGAACCCACCTGGACCGGCCGGTCGCCGCCGTTCGCGACCTTGACGGTGACCGTCTTGCGGCCGGCATTGATCTCGATGTCGCCGTCTTTTGTTTTTATCTCACCTGGAATCATTTAAAGCCCCTTCTCGCCGCCAAGGCGCCAAGAGCGCCAAGAAAAGAAACGCTGGTTTCAAATTGAGAGTCGACATCTGCAACCTGCTCCACTGAATCACGCGTCCCCAGATTCTTCATTTGAATTGTGTTTCCTTGGCGCTCTTCACGTCTTGGCGGCCAATTCGCCCTTACACAATAGGATGATGGACGGTGACGAGCTTGGTGCCGTCGGGAAACGTCGCCTCGACCTGGATTTCCGGAATCAATTCCGCAATGCCGTCCATGACATCCCCGCGTGACAGCAAGGTAGTGCCATAACTCATCAGGTCGGCAACGGTCCTGCCGTCGCGGGCACCTTCCATGATGGCGGCCGAAATAAATGCAACCGATTCCGGGTAGTTGAGTTTCAGTCCCCGTGCCTTGCGCCGCTCCGCCACCAGCGCCGCGGTGAAGATCAGCAGCTTGTCTTTTTCCCTCGGTGTCAGTTCCATGTTTTTCTTTTCCCCCTAGCCCCTAACCCCTAGTCCCTGCAATTCACGTCGCCCAGATCCGTGGAACGCGCGCCGGCACCTGCGCATACTTCGGTCGCAGATGCTCCCACATCTTCAGGAAGTATGCGCGCGCCGCTTCGGATGTTCGCGCGAGACAGCGGGCAACGAGCACGTCGCCCATGGCGCTGACTCCCGACTTGCAATCGCCGGGCGGCACCACAGCCCGGCAGAAATCCAGCGCATCGCGGCCGCTGGCGACGCCTGCCATTATGAAGGTTGCGCATATCGGATAGCCGGCCATGCCGATCGGCGAATCGAGCAATGTTCCGCCGCCCTCCAGCGTACCCAGTTCCTCGAATAACGGCTTCGTGCCGCGCGTCAGGCGCAAATGCTGGTGTATCCGTCCTGTCTGGAAGCGTTCACCGCTGGCCGTGCGGCCGAGGCACATCACGTCCCAGCCGCAGAACACAGCCCCTTCCTGGAGATCGACGGACAATGCATTTTGGGTGCGCGCCGCATTGAAGAATATATTCTCCTGCGGCATCCATTCGCACACCGCCTTGCGCCCGATCGAAATGCCGATGGATTGCGACGCTTCGGTCGCGGCCGAACGATACCACTTCGTCGCGCCCGGAGTGGTCAGCAGCGCGTGCGCGCCGGTCTCGACATCGATGGCAATTTCCAGCCGGTCACCGCCGGCAATGCCGCCCGGCGGATGCAGAAGAATCGCGTGGCAGACGAGTTCGCCTTCCGGGTACAGCGCCTTCTGCACGGCGAGCGGACCGAAGCTCGAGCGCCTCGCCAGCACGGTGCGGTCGCCGCGGCGCTGAAACGCCAGCTTCAGCCCGGCTTCCCAGCCGCGCTGCATGACAGCCTCGACTGGTTTCATACCGCCATGAAGCTGCGCACATTGTCCTTTTCCATGTCCTCCCCCCGGCCGCTCTTCACCACTTCGCCACGCTGGAGCACCACATAGTGGTCCGCCAGTTCGAGGGCGAAATCGTAATACTGCTCCACCAGCAGGATCGCCATGTCGCCGCGACCGGCCAATGTCTTGATGACATGCTCGATGTCCTTGATGATCGACGGCTGGATGCCTTCGGTGGGCTCGTCGAGGATCAGAACCTTGGGTTTCATCGCCAGCGCCCGGCCGATGGCGAGCTGCTGTTGCTGCCCTCCCGACAAGTCGCCGCCGCGCCTGCCCTTCATGGATTTGAGCACCGGAAACATCTCGAAGATTTCCGCCGGAATGTCCGTCGCCCCGCCGTCCGCCTTGCTGGCAAGCCCCATCATCAGATTCTCTTCCACCGTCAATCGTGGAAAGATTTCCCGCCCCTGCGGGACATAGCCCATCCCCAAGCGCACCCGCGCATAGGGCGGCATCCTGGTGACATCCCGGCCATCGAGCGTAATTCCGCCGCCCGTAACCGGCAGCACACCCATGAGGCATTTTAGCAGCGTCGTCTTGCCCACGCCGTTGCGCCCGAGCAAGGCCGTCACGGCGCCGCCGGGGACGTCGATATCGACGTCTCTCAGCGTGTGGCTGCCGCCGTAATACTGGTTCAGTCCCTTTACCTGCAGCACATTAACGCCCCAGATAGACTTCGATCACGCGTTCGTCGTTTTGCACCATGTCCATCGTGCCTTCCGCGAGCACGCTGCCTTCGTGCAGCACCGTCACGACGTTGGCGATCGACTCGATGAATTCCATGTCGTGCTCCACCACCACCACGGAATGCTCGCCCGCGAGGGATTTGAACAATTCGGCGGTACGCTCGGTTTCCTCGTCCGTCATGCCCGCTACCGGCTCATCGAGCAGCAACAACCTGGGCTCCTGCATCAGCAGCATGCCGATCTCCAGCCACTGTTTCTGGCCGTGCGACAGCAGGCCGGCCTGGCGGTCCGCTTCATTGTTGAGCTTGATCAATTCCAGTGTATCGGCAATGTGGTCGAGTTGTTCGGAGGACAGCTTCGCGCGCATGCTGGCCCATACCGTCTTGTCCGTCTTCATTGCCAGTTCGAGGTTTTCGAATACCGAGTGATTCTCGAACACCGTGGGCTTCTGAAATTTGCGGCCGATGCCCTGGTGCGCGATCTGCGGTTCGGTCAGCCGGGTCAGGTCGATGGTCTGCCCGAAGAACGCGGTTCCTTCGTCGGGACGCGTCTTGCCGGTGATGACGTCCATCATGGTGGTTTTGCCCGCGCCGTTCGGGCCGATCACGCATCGCAGTTCACCGGCTTCGACGGTGAGGGTGAGCTTGTTCAGCGCCTTGAAGCCGTCGAAGCTGACCGTGATGTCGTCGAGATAAAGGATCGGTCCGTGGCTGACGTCCACACCTTCGGCCATCACATGGCGGCCGGATCCCGATGCATCGCCGCTGACGTTGACCGGCTCTTGCGTCTCGCTCATTTACGCCTCCACTTCGCGAGGCTGACTGCGCCGACAATGCCCTTGGGCAGAAACAGCGTCACCAGGATGAACAGCAGCCCGAGAAAGAACAGCCAGTATTCGGGGAAGGCCTGCGTGAAAAAACTCTTGGCACCGTTGACCACGCCTGCCCCGAGCAGCGGCCCGATGAGCGTGCCGCGACCGCCGACCGCGACCCAGACCGCGATCTCGATCGAATTCGCCGGCGACATCTCGCTCGGGTTGATGATGCCGACCTGGGGCACGTAGAGCGCGCCGGCTATGCCGCACAGCACCGCCGACAGCGTCCAGATGAAGAGCTTGTAGCCCAGCGGGTTGTAGCCCGAGAACATCAGCCTGCTCTCGGAATCCCGGATCGCAGTCAGCACGCGGCCGACCTTGGAACGGATAAGGTAGCGGGTCAGGAACAGAGTGCCGATCACCGCCAGCGCGGTGAGGGCGAAGATCGTGGCGCGCGTCGACGGTACGGTGATCGGGTAGCCAAGGACACGCTTGAAGTCGGTGAAACCGTTATTGCCGCCGAAGCCCGTGTCGTTGCGGAAAAACAGCAGCATGAACGCGAACGTCATCGCCTGCGTGATGATCGAGAAATACACGCCCTTGATGCGCGAACGGAACGCAAAGAAGCCGAACACGAGCGCCAGCAGCGCCGGCACCAGGATCACCAGCGCGACGCACCACAGGAAGCTGTCGGAGTTGGTCCAGTACCAGGGGAATTTCTTCCAGTCGAGAAACACCATGAAGTCCGGCAGATCGGACTGGTACTGGCCTTCCCGCCCGATCTGGCGCATCAGATACATGCCGAACGCGTAGCCCCCGAGCGCGAAGAACACGCCGTGGCCGAGCGAAAGAATGCCGGTATAGCCCCAGATCAGGTTCATCGCCATGGCCACGATGGCATAGCACATGATCTTGCCGACCAGCGTGACGGTATATGCCGACACGTGCAGCGGGCTTGTCTCCGGCACGAACGCGTAAAGCGATGGCAGCAATATCAGTGCAATGAAGGCGAACGCGGCGAGCGCAATCCAGCCGCTGCGCGTGAAAAAGGGCTCGTTGCGCGGCGCATAGCGCAAGGCGGGATTTTCAGGTTTCAATCGCCCGCCCTTTCAATGCGAACAAGCCTTGCGGGCGCTTCTGGATGAAGGCGATGATCAACACCAGCACCAGGATCTTGGTCAGCACCGCGCCGATGTGCGGCTCGAGGAATTTCGACAGCACGCCGAGGCCAAGCGCCGCATACACCGTGCCGGCGAGCTGGCCGACCCCGCCGGTCACGACGACCATGAAGGAATCGATGATGTAGCCCTGGCCCATGTCGGGACCGACATTGCCGATCTGCGAAAGCGCGACGCCGGCCAGCCCCGCGATGCCGGAACCCAGGCCGAACGCCAGCAGATCGATGCGCGCGGTGGGCACGCCTACGCAGGACGCCATCACGCGATTCTGCGTGACGGCGCGCACGAACAGGCCCAGCCGCGTGCGGTTGAGGATCACCCACATCAGCAGCAGCACGAACATCGAAAACCCGATGATGACGATGCGGTTGTAGGGCAATACCAGATTCGGCAGCGCGATGCCGCCGGACATCCACGACGGATTCGCCACTTCAGCGTTCTGCGCACCGAAGATCTGGCGCACCAGCTGGATCAGGAACAGACTGATGCCCCAGGTCGCCAGCAGCGTTTCCAGCGGCCGCCCGTACAGCCAGCGGATCACGGTGCGTTCGAGCGCCATGCCCACCAGACCGGCGGCAAGGAATGCCACGGGAATCGCCGCGACCAGATACCAGTCGAACAGACCCGGCGCATAAGACTTGAACAATTGCTGCGTAATATAGGTCGCGTAGGCGCCGATCATCAGCATTTCGCCGTGCGCCATGTTGATGACACCGAGCAGGCCGTAAGTGATCGCCAGGCCGAGCGCAACCAGCAGCAAGATGCTGCCGAGCGACAATCCGGTGAACAGCCGGCCGATATAGTCGCTGATGACAAGCCGGTGCTGGATCGCGCTGATCGAACTTTCCGCGGCCGAGCGTACTTTTTCGTCCGGTTCGATGAACACTCCGGCGCTGTCCTTTTCGAGGAATCCTTCCAGCACCGTCTTGAATCTTGCCTGGTTGGTTTCGCCGAGCTTCTGCACTGCCGCGAGCCGCACTGCGGGATCGGTGCTTTTCAGATCGAGCGATGCCTTGGTCTGCTCCAGCGAACTCTTGATGGCCGGATCGGTTTCCTTGGCCAACGCCTTTTCGATCAGGGGCAGGACTGCAGCCTGGCTGGTGGACTCGATCGCCCTGGCGGAGGCCAGGCGCGTATTGCGATCCGGCGACAGCAGCTTCAATGCGCCGATGGCGGCGTCGAGCGTACCGCGCATGCGGTTGTTGAGGACGATCCCTTCGAACTGATCCGGTGGCGGAGTGATCGGCGCCATCGTCGCCGCGTCCAATACCTGATCGCCCTTGACGATCACGACTTTCCCTGCCGGCGTTACGCTGGCTTCTCCGGCTTGCACCGCCAGCAACAGCGCGAGCGCGGCTTCGTCGCCCGATGCGACCAGCGCATTGACTGCCTCATTCTTGGTGTTGGCATCTTCGGATCCGAGCTTTGCGACAGTCTGCACATCCAGTGCAGCGGATGCGTTCGTGCAGGCCAGCACGATGACCAATGCAGCGGTAAGTAGTCCAGCTTTCAAACGCGTGTCCCAAGGTAGGCGCACAAAAAAAGGCCTGCGGATGAACTGCGCGACCCGCAGGCCTGCCCTGAATTCAGAACTTCACCACGAGGGCCGCGCGCGCGATACGAAGCGCCTGCGGCCCCGGGCATTCGCTACGAATTACAGATTCTGCTTGCTTTCGTTACCCACGATGAACGGGCTCCAGGGCTGGGCGCGAATCGGCCCTTTGGTCTTCCACACCACGTTGAACTGACCGTCGGCCTTGATTTCACCGATCATCACCGGCTTGTGCAGGTGGTGATTGGTCTTGTCCATGGTCAGCGTGAATCCGGACGGCGCCTTGAAGGTCTGGCCGGCCATTGCCGTGCGAACCTTGTCGACGTCGACCGAACCGGCCTTCTTCACTGCCTGCGCCCACATGTGGATGCCGACATAAGTGGCTTCCATCGGATCGTTGGTCACGACGGTTTCCAGATTCGCGACCTTGTTCTTCTTGGCCCAGTCCTTGTAGAGCTTGATGAAGGCGGTGTTCTCCGGGTTCTTCACCGACATGAAATAGTTCCATGCGGCCAGGTGGCCGAGCAGCGGCTTGGTGTCGATGCCGCGCAGTTCCTCTTCACCCACCGAGAACGCAACGACCGGTACATCAGTCGCCTTCAGGCCGGCGTTGCCGAGTTCCTTGTAGAACGGCACGTTCGAGTCGCCGTTGATGGTGGAGACCACCGCGGTCTTGCCGCCGGCGGCGAATTTCTTGATGTTGGCGACGATCGTCTGGTAGTCGCTGTGGCCGAAAGGCGTATAGACCTCTTCGATGTCCTTTTCGTCGACGCCCTTGGATTTCAGGAACGCGCGCAGGATCTTGTTGGTGGTACGCGGATAAACGTAGTCGGTGCCGAGCAGGAACCAGCGCTTGGCCGAGCCGCCTTCCGCGCCCATCAGGTATTCGACTGCGGGAATCGCCTGCTGATTGGGCGCCGCGCCCGTGTAGAACACGTTCTGGGACAGTTCTTCGCCTTCGTATTGCACCGGATAGAACAGCAGACTGTTCAATTCCTCGAATACCGGCAATACGGATTTGCGCGACACCGAGGTCCAGCAGCCGAACACCACCGAAACCTTGTCCTGGGTGATCAGCTGGCGGGCTTTTTCGGCGAACAGCGGCCAGTTGGATGCCGGGTCCACCACCACCGGTTCGAGTTGCTTGCCGAGCAGGCCGCCCTTGGCATTGATCTCCTCGATCGCCATCAGTGCGGTGTTCTTCAGCGCCGTTTCGGAAATTGCCATGGTGCCCGACAGCGAGTGGAGGATGCCCACTTTGATGGTATCGGCAGCCATCGCCGTCGCAGCCATCGCAGAGAGCGCGATCCCGACCAACGATTTCAATATGTGTCTGCGATTCATAAAATCCCCTTAGATGGTGAATTAATCACTGGCGAGGCAGTGCGCCTCAGGTTATTGCCTTATTGCCGCGATCCGGCTCGTCTCGTGACGACCCGGTTGTCGAATGCGCGCGTCAGTTTCGCAACAACCGTGCCGATCGTTGGATGCAGTGGTGAATCCCTTTTCGTTTCATGTTGTTGTAATGCGAACTGGCTGGAAAGAAAGTCTTCCCGGCAGCAGCTGTACATCCTCATCGGAGAACTCGCGCACCGGCGTTGTGCAATTCGCCTGGGAGATGCACAAAGTTATTGCGAGACGGTTCGGGACGCTCCGGTTGCGTGCATGCGGCTGGCGGATGAGGAAGACTTGCCTGCCGCCGGATACTGTATATAATTACAGTCATCGCGATTCTTGCCAGGAGCAGTCGAAATGGATGAATTGACCCCACGCCAGGCGGAAGTCCTGCGCCTGATCAACGATTTCGCGCAAAACACCGGCTTTCCGCCGACCCGCGCCGAGATCGCCCGCATCCTCGGCTTCCGCTCCGCCAATGCCGCCGAGGACCACCTCAAAGCGCTGGCGAGGAAAGGTTTCATAGAATTGCTTGCCGGCGCCTCACGCGGCATCCGGTTGAAGGGGCAGCTCGGCCTGCCGCTGATCGGCCGGGTCGCGGCAGGCAGCCCGATCCTTGCCGAGGCCCATGTCCAGGGACGCTATCAACTGGATCCCCAACTATTCAAGCCGCACGCGGATTACCTGCTGAAGGTGCGCGGCATGAGCATGCGCGACGCCGGCATTCTCGATGGCGACCTGCTGGCGGTGCACAGTACCCGCGAAGCGCGTTCCGGACAGGTCGTGGTCGCCCGCCTGCACGACGAAGTCACCGTCAAGCGCTTCAAGCGCCAGGGCAGCCAGGTACAGCTTCTGCCGGAGAACCCGGATTTCGAACCCATATATATAGACCTGAAGAACGACCCGTTCACCATCGAAGGCCTCGCGGTCGGCATCATCAGGAACGGCAGGATCGGTTAAGGGGGTAAAAATAATCCCCGTGACGCGTGACGCGTAAACCCGGCTCAGCAGGGCTTTTACGGCAGTCACGACATTCACGATATTCACGGTAGTTATGAGTCACGCCGTCACGACCGCACCCCTCAAGGGGGTATAAAAAAGAATCACGTCGTCACGGCTTTTATCGCACAGGTGGACGAACCGCATTTCAACCCACTTGAGGAGAAGTTCATGGAAACGCAAATGACCCTGCAGATTCTCAGAACCCTGGCAGACGGCATCGACCCCGCGACCGGCGAACAGTTTGCCGCCGGCACCGCATATCAGCACCCGGATACCGTGCGCGCGCTTTTCTCGGCGATCCGCATGCTGGAAAGCCCGGCGGCACCCGCGGCTTCCCAGCCGGCACCGGCAAGACAGGCCAGTGCGCCGATGACAGCAAAACCCGGCATGGAAAATTCGGGCCGCCCATGGTCGCAAGAAGAAGACGCGCGCCTGGGCAGCACTTACGACGCCGGCAGGTCCATCGAGGAACTGGCCGGCATTCACAAGAGAAGCAAATGGGCGATCGAAGCCAGGCTGGCCCGGCTTGGCAAGATTCCCGAACCGCCGACGCGATTCCCCGCGCGCAATGCGGCGGGAAATGCCGCAACTGCGTAGCAATGAAGCCGTGACTATCGTGACTGTCGTAACTATCGTGACTATCGCTGAAATGCAAAAGAACAAAACCGCGGAGCACGTTGTAATGACAGTCACGCAGTCACCGCTTTTACGGCATTCACGATAGTCACGACAGTAGTTACGACATAACCTGAAGGTTAGTCTTCACTGAAACTTCACTTCGTTCGTTTTCACGCATTCACGGCCCTTATGCCTTCCGCCCTCCAGCTCCTTTTGCAAAATCCCGCCATCTGGCGCGGCGACGAACAGGCACGCGTCGCGCTGCCCAGCATTCCGACGGGGTTTTCCGAATTCGATCGTGAATTGCCGGGCGGGGGCTGGCCGCGCGGCGTAGTCAGTGAACTGCTCACCGAACGCAGCGGCATCGGCGAACTGTCGCTGCTGATGCCGGCACTGGCGCAGCTTTCGCAACAGGACGGCTGGCTGATGCTGATCGCGCCGCCGTGGATTCCCTACGCACCTGCGCTCGCCGCGCGCGGCATCCGGCTCTCGCGGGTGATCGTGGCGAATACCGTTTCCGACAAGGACACGCTGTGGGCCGCGGAACAAAGCCTGCGCGCCGGCAACTGTTCCGCCGTGCTGGCATGGCCCGCCGCTTTCAACGAGCACGGCCTGCGGCGGCTGCAGCTCGCCGCCGAGGAAGGCGGCAGCTTCGGCGTGGTATTCGGCGAAACATCGCGCGCCGCACTGCCTTCCCCGGCGCCGCTGCGGCTGCGCCTGGGCGTGCGCCAGGACAGGCTGTCCGTGAAAATCCTCAAGCGTCGCGGCAGCGGTGTTACCCCCACGCTCTGGCTGGATACGGAAAAACCTTTTGCACCCACCATGCCGCCGCCCCTCGCGGGGCTTCGGCAAACAGCGGTGCACGCTAGCGCATGATTAAGGAAAAAATCTCAACGCAAAGGACGCAAAGGAACGCAAAGGAAACCTGAAGACGGAAAAAACCGGCAAGGATGTCCGATGGTGGATATTGCGCGCAGTTTCCCCCTTGATCTCACGGCGTCCGCCCGTTCTCTCATTTTTTCCTTTGCGTCCTTTCCCTTCCCTTTGCGTCCTTTGCGTCAACGCCGTTGATTTTTGAATGAGAGAACAATCCATGCTGTGGGCTGCGCTGCGCTTTCACGACTTTTCGCTGCAACTGTATCTGCGCGGCGGCGCTTCCTGCGGACCGACGATCGTGCAGGAAGCGAACCATCGCCCGCGCGTGTTGTCGTGCAACGAGGCGGCGGAAAAAGCGGGCATCAAACCCGGCATGCTGGTGTCCGCGGCTCATGCGCTGACGCCAAAACTGCATATCCGTACCCAGGATCCCGCAAAAGAAGCGAAAGCACTGGCCGGCATCGCGGCATGGGTGACCCAGTTCACACCGACCGTCAGCCTCGCTTCACCGAATGAAATACTGATCGAGATCAGCGGCTGCCTGCGCTTGTTCGGCGGGCTGCGTCCGTTGAGCGGACGCATCCGTACCGGGCTTGCGGAACTGGGCTATCGCGCCAGCGTCGTGCTTGCACCCAATCCGACCGCTGCGCTGTTGCTGGCCCGCGACGGGGTCGATACCTCGATCGGCGATCGCCATGAATTGCGGCGAACGCTGGCGCGGCTGCGGCTGACCCGACTCGATCAGCCATCGCAAACCGTTGCAATGCTCGCGAATCTTGGCGTGCATACCATTGGCGACTGGCTGTCCCTGCCGCGGGACGGCCTCGCCCGCCGCTTCGGCTGGGGCATGCTCGACGAGATCGACCGCGCGCTGGGTTTGCTGCCGGATCCGCGTCCGCCCTTCTCTCCTCCCGCCCGCTATTCGGCCTCGCTCGAACTTCCGGCGCCGGTGCAGGAAACCGAGCCACTGTTGTTCGCCGCCAAGCGCCTGGTGCTGGAACTCGCCGGCCATCTGGCGATGAAGCAAGTCGGCGTCATGCGCCTGAAGCTGGAACTCCAGCATGCACGTCACGCCGTGACGCCCGTCCTGCTCGGATTGTCTGTGCCGAGCCGCGATGCCGGTCATCTGGTCACCCTCCTGCGCGAGAAGCTCGCCACGGTCCAATTGCCGGAGGCCGTGGAAACGCTGACCCTTGTCGCCGGAGAAACCCGCCCGCTCGGTTCGCATAATCAGGTGCTGTTCGCCGATGGCCGTCCCTCGCGGGAAGAACGCTGGCGCATCATCGAACACTTGCGTGCACGGCTGGGCGTGGAAGCGGTGCATGGGTTGGAAACCTTTCCCGACCACCGTCCGGAGCGGGCTTTCCGCAGGACGCTGCCCGGCCACGCCAGCGACGGTGTGTGCGACCTGCATCGCCCGCTGTGGCTGTTTCCGCTGCCGCTGAAATTGCGCCCAGATGACACCCTTCCGGGAACGGACAGGCCGATGCGGTTGATGGAAGGCCCCGAACGCGTCGAGTCCGGCTGGTGGGATGACTTCGACGTGAAGCGCGACTACTTCGTCGCACGCGATGGTGCGGGCACGAAGGTCTGGCTCTACCGGGAACGGCCCGACGGGCGCGAGTGGTTCGTCCACGGCATTTTCGCCTGACGATGCGGCATCTCCCGTGGCCTATGCAGAGCTTCACTGCCTGACCAATTTCAGTTTCCTGCGTGGCGCTTCGCATGCGCAGGAACTGGTCAAGACCGCGATCAGGCGCGGTTACCAGGCGCTGGCGATCACCGACGAATGTTCGCTCGCCGGTGTCGTGCGCGCGCACGCGGCCGTTAAAGAGCACAACAAAGAACGTAAAGACACATTCAAGCTGATCATCGGTGCCGAGCTCCAGCTCGAGGATGGGCTGCGCTTCGTGCTGCTGGCAACCAACCGCGAAGGCTACGGCAACCTTTCCGAACTGATTACGCAAGGCCGGCGCAATGCTCCCAAGGGCGAATACCGCCTTTCGCGCAGCCATCTCGAATCCGGTGTCCCGCATTGCCTTGCGCTGTGGCTGCCGCCGGCGCAGCCGCAGCCTGAAGACGCATTGTGGCTGGCACAGCGATTCCCCGGCCGCCTCTGGATTGCGATCGAACTGCTGGCGCGCAGCGGCGACCGCGAACGCCTCGACGCACTCCAGGAATTCGGCCGGCGCACGGGGCTTCCCTGTGTGGCAAGCGGCGACGTCCACATGCATGCTCGCGGACGCCGGGCGTTGCAAGACACGCTGACGGCAATCCGGCTGGGCGTGCCGGTTGCGAAGGCCGGCCTCGCCCTTCAAGCCAGCGGCGAACGCCACCTGCGCCCGATTGCGCGGCTGGAAAAAATTTACTGGCAGACGACATTGCTGGACGAAACCATCCGCATTGCCGGGTTGTGCAATTTTTGCCTGGACGAACTGAAGTACGAGTATCCGGAGGAAATCGTTCCCGCCGGCAAGACTCCGCCGCAGTACCTGGCGGAACTGACCGAAGCCGGGTTGAACCGGCGCTATCCCGATGGTGTTCCGCAGTTCGTGCGTGAAAACGCCGCAAAAGAACTCGCACTGATCGCCGAGCTGCAATACGAGGCTTTTTTCCTGACCGTGCATGACATCGTCCAGTACGCGCGAACGCAAAAGATCCTCTGCCAGGGCCGCGGCTCGGCTGCCAACTCGGTGGTCTGCTATGCGCTCGGCGTCACCGAAGTGGATCCGAGCCGCACTCGGCTGCTGTTCGGACGGTTCCTCTCGAAAGAGCGCAATGAACCGCCGGACATCGACGTCGATTTCGAACACCAGCGCCGTGAGGAAGTCATCCAGTACATTTATCGCAAGTACGGGCGTCATCGCACCGCGCTGGCCGCAACGGTGATCAGTTACCGGACGCGCAGTGCTTTCCGCGACGTTGGCAAAGCGCTGGGCCTGGATGCGCTGCAACTCGATCGCATCGCCGGCAGCTTTGTCTGGTGGGACAAACCGGGCGAAAGAGCGACACGCTTAAGCGAAGCCGGTTTCGAACCCGGCTCGCCGGTGATCCACAAGCTGATCACGCTCACCTCCGAATTGTCGGGATTCCCGCGCCATCTCTCGCAGCATGTCGGCGGTTTCGTTATTTCACGCGGACCGCTTTCGCAACTGGTACCGATCGAGAATGCAGCAATGCCCGGCGATCCTTCACGCTATACCGACGACGGCGTCGCCGCCGCGGGCGAAAGTACGAACACGGAATCCACGGAGCCGCTGCGCACTAACATCCAGTGGGACAAGGACGACCTTGATGCACTCGGCCTGCTGAAAGTCGATGTGCTGGCGCTGGGCATGCTCACCGCGATCCGTCTCGCGCTGGAAATGGTCAACCGGCGCCGCGGCAGCTCCCTGTCCATGGCGAGCATTCTTGCTGACGAAGATGGGGAGGATGGCAGGCCAGTGTACGACATGCTCTGCAAGGCGGACAGCATCGGCGTGTTCCAGGTCGAATCACGAGCGCAGATGTCGATGCTGCCCCGCCTCAGGCCGGAAAATTACTACGACCTCGTGGTCGAAGTGGCGATCGTGCGCCCCGGTCCGATCCAGGGCGGCATGGTGCACCCCTACCTGAAGAACCGGAAAAAGAAAAAAGAGGGCAAGGAAATCGAATATCCATCTCTGGACCTGAAAAAGGTTCTGGAACGCACTCTCGGCGTGCCGATTTTCCAGGAGCAGGTCATGGAGATCGCCATGGTGGCCGCCGATTTCTCGGTGGGAGAGGCGGATCAACTGCGCCGGGCCATGGCGGCGTGGAAACGCAAAGGCGGGCTCGAACCATTCAGGGACCGTCTTATAAACGGAATGCTGAGAAAAAATAAATACAGCGAGAAATTCGCCCTGCAGATCTTCGAGCAGATCAAGGGTTTCGGTGAATACGGGTTTCCCGAATCGCATTCAGCCAGTTTCGCATTGCTGGTTTATGTCTCGGCCTGGCTCAAGTGCTACGAACCTGCTGCTTTTACCTGCGCCCTGCTGAACAGCCAGCCGATGGGTTTTTATGCGCCCCCGCAACTGGTGCAGGATGCGCAACGGCATGGCGTGGAAGTCAGGGCGGTGGACGCTCTCGTGAGCGAGTGGGACTGCACGCTGGAGGAATCTGGGAACCCGGTGCTGAGTGCTGCGTACTGCGTGCCGCGAAGTAACGGCGCCTCGCGCCAGTCGGCTCTTCGCCTGGGTTTGCGTATGGTCAAGGGACTCTCAAAAGAGGCCGCGCAGCGGCTCATCGCAGCACGCAGCACCCAGTACGCAGCACTTCCTGTTCGTCCTTCACTTGATTTCGAAGAAATCGCGCTTCAGGCAACCCTGTCACGCAAGGACATGAACGCCCTCGCCGCCGCCGGCGCGCTCGAATCGTTGGCCGGCCATCGCAGGAATGCGGCCTGGCTGGTTGCCGGAATCGAGAAGCGTCCGCCTGTTCTCGCATCGGTGCCGATCGTCGAGGCGGCGATTGCACTGGCCGCACCGACCGAGGCCCAGGAAATCATCGACGACTATGCCAGCACCGACCTGACGTTGCGGCGTCATCCGCTTGCATTATTGCGCCCGAGGTTTGAAAAGCATTCTTTCAGCACCGCCGAGCAGTTGAGGCACATGCCGACGAAGACGCCTGTGCACGTTGTCGGCCTGGTTACTTGCCGCCAGCATCCCGGCACAGCCAAAGGCGTGATTTTCGTCACGCTCGAGGATGAGACCGGGCAGATCAATGTCGTGGTCTGGAAAAAATTATCGCAAAAGCAGCGGCGCCCGCTATTGGGAGCGCGGTTATTGCACGTGGAAGGCATGCTGGAACGCGAAGGCGACGTAATCCATGTCATTGCAGAGAATCTTGTGGATCGCTCCGTACTGATCGGAAGCCTCAACGCATCTTCGCGCGACTTTCACTGATTGTTCTTGTCGCCGGATCCAGCGACCTTGGCAAGGCATGCGCCGCCACTTCGGCGCCGAGCAGAAAAATGGCCGCCGAGAAAAAAAGCCACAACAATACGACAGCAAGGGAGCCGGCCGCTCCGAATGCGCTGGCGGTGCCGGCATGCGCAAGATACAGGGCCAGGAAATGCTTGCCGACGCTAAAAAGAATGGTTGCGACGAAAGCGCCGAACGTGGCGTCTCTCCAGCGCACGTGCACATCGGGCAGGATTTTCAGCATCACGCTGAAAGCGCCAAAGAGGACGGCGAACGTAAGGGCATGCTGTGCCGCAACCATGACGGATTCCGCTATACCTTCCCGGCCGGAGAGCAACGCGCTACCGGCGAAAGACAGAATTGCATCCATGATCAGAAGCACGATCATCAGGAACCCCGTCCCCAGGACCAGGCCGAAGGACATCAGCCGGACCTTGATCAGCGTCGCCACCGTGCCCTGCTTGGCGGGCGCCCGCCAGATCCAGTTGAGCGCGCTGGTCAGTTCGGAAAATGTCGCGGAGGCGCCGATCATGACACCGACCAGCGAAATAAGGCCCACCCATTCCGGCCCGCCGGATTTCCATGCGCTGGCCACCATGGCCTGAACCGCGACCGCTGCCTCTTTTCCCATCAGATTTTCGATTTCGGAGAGCAACCGTCCCTGAACGGCGTCGGCCCCGAAAAAGAAGCCCGCGACCGCGATCACGACGACCAGCATCGGCGCCATCGAAAAAGCCGCAAAGAAGCCGACCGCGGCCGATTCGGAAACAAGACGATCATCGGACCATGCCCGCAAAACCTTGAGCGTTCTGTCCAACACGAGCGCCGGCGCTTTCAGTCCGTGATGAAAAGGCGCCAGCCACGCCTTCACGGCGCTACCGCCTCGTCGCGATCCTGCGGCAATTCCTACCGTTCGCATGTAAATTCTTCCCGTTGTTGCCTTGAAACAGGCGCCTGCGCCTTATGTGGAACCATGCTGCAACTACCATACCCGCCTGGTATGGCCGCCGATTTCCCGGCAACGCGGCGTCGCGGCTCCGTGCTGTGGTTAAATACGAGCGAAGCACGGAGAACCCATTGAAATTCGATTTCGATACGCCGGTAGAGCGCCGCGGTACGGCAAGTGTCAAATGGAACAAGTACGGCAGCCGCGACATCATTCCGATGTGGGTGGCCGACATGGATTTCGCCTGCGCACCTGCCGTCGTGGAGGCGCTTCGCGAACGGGTCAATCATCCCATCTATGGTTACAGCGAACCGCCGTCCGGCCTCGTCGACGCCATCGTCGCCCATCTGAAAAGCGACTACGGCTGGAAGATCGAACCGGACTGGATCGTCTGGTTGCCGGGACTGGTGGTCGGGCTCAACGTGGTCTGCCGGGCTTTCGGGCGCGAAGGCGCCGACGTGCTGACCGCGGTGCCGATCTATCCTCCCTTTCTGTCTGCG
>WNFM01133366.1_pt2 | contig 38533 bp, 42 predicted proteins | sample 5400271 | NCBI WGS metagenome assembly WNFM01 (sample SAMN13153352, study PRJNA577476) | soil metagenome | isolation source: 60 cm saprolite on Douglas fir-dominated hillslope | place: USA:California | collected 2013-09-17
AGGCAACTGGCTCAAGGGTAACGCGCCTCTGGCGGACAAGGTATCGGGCAATCGGGTGGGCATCATCGGGCTCGGGCGCATCGGCAAGGCCATCGCGAAACGCGCCGAAGCCTTCGGCATGAAGGTCGCCTATCACAGCCGCAACAAGCAGACGGGCGTCGGCTATGACTACTACGACCAGCCGGTGCAACTCGCGCGCGACGTAAAAATACTCATCGTGGCCTGCCCGGGTGGCAAGGAAACCGAGCGCATCGTCAGCAGTGAAGTGATCGAAGCGCTCGGTAAGGACGGCTATCTCGTCAACGTGTCGCGTGGCTCGACCGTCGATGAACCGGCGCTGGTCGAGGCTCTGGTCAACGGCCGGCTGGCGGGCGCCGGGCTGGATGTTTTCGTTGCCGAACCCAAGGTTCCGGAAGCGTTGCTCAAGCTCGAGAATGTGGTTTTGCAACCGCACGTCTCTAGCGGTACGCACTGGACGCGTGCCGCCATGGGGCAACTGGTGGTGGACAATCTCGCGGCTTATTTCGCGAACAAGCCGCTGCTGACGCAGGTTTGATCGGGCGATTACTTCTCACCACGACTCACGAATTACGGAGATACCCACCACGACTTTACGAATTACGGAAATGCGCACCACGAAGACACGAAGGACACGAAGGACACGAAGGACACGAAGGAACACGAAGAAGTGCGAAGAGATTATGGGCGCTCCGTGTGCTAGGGTAACGATAGTAGTTTGCGACGATTGCTACCCAAGCGGACATAGCTTCGTCCCCACTTACTTCCGTCACAATTCCGATTTTGACTTTCTTCGTGCCACTTCGTGTCCTTCGTGCCTTCGTGGTGAGATTTAAGTAGTAACAGGCACTAGCGAACAGGAGGAGTGATGGCTGCGAATACCCCGGACTGGAAGGACGAGGGCGGGCTCAAACCGCGTGCGTCGCGTTACGTCAAAATGGACGCGCTGCCGTGGCGGCCGACCGCTTTTCCCGGAATCGAGATCAAGGTATTGCTCGAAGACAAGAACACCGGCTTGATGACCAGCCTTACACGCATGGCGCCCGGTGCGGTACTGCCGCTTCACGAGCATGTCGGTATCGAGCAGACCTATGTGCTCGAGGGCCGTCTGGTGGACGACGAGGGCGAAGTGAGGGCCGGGCAATATGTCTGGCGGCCGGCAGGAAGCGTGCACGTCGCGACGGCGCCCGAAGGCGCGCTGCTGCTGGGCATGTTCCTGCGGCCGAATCGTTTCCTTTGAGCGACGTTGCTCAGAACTGGTAGAAGGCGCTCAGCGAAACCGCCTGGGCTTTTTCCAGCTCGTCAATGTGGATGCGCTCGTACTCGGCGCGTATGCCGACGCCGGCCAGGGTGAACCACACCCCCACGCCATACACAGGTGCATTGCCGTCATAGTCGTTCGAGAGTCCGGCAATATCCTTTTTCAGCTTGTAGTTCACGCCGCCCACACGCCCCATGATGTCCACGGGCCCGAGCCCGACGCCCGCGAGAACGGCGTAATCGAAGCCATAAAAGCGGTATTTGATGTCGCCCACCGGTGTGGAATCGGTGGCATGGCCTGAATCCCGATAGCCTAGCTCGGCGGCGAACTTGATCAGCGGAATCGCATCGAGGTGGTAGCCGACGAAGGCCTTGCCGCCGGTGCCGGTTTCATCGAAATTCACGCCGCCGGGATTGCCGGCGCTGTCTTCGATTTTCGTGCGGCTGACGCCGCCGCCGAGATAGATGCCGCTGTCGGCCAGGGCCGGCAGGGAAGTAAAAATGCTGGCAACGGCCAGGGCTGCGAGGGAAATTGGGTTGCGAAGCTTCATTGCGGGCTCCTTGTGACGGGTGCGGTGATCGAAGCCTTGCGCGCCGGTCTCGGAGGAGGGATGGCCGCAAGTTCCCGATAGACCGCCGACGCCGCCAACAGTTCACGGCGCCACCCCGGGCGCATGCTTATGGCAGTTGGCCGGGGCTATCGGCGTCCGAACCGTTCGTTCAGGACCTCGAACGCCTTGCCGAAGGTGCCGTTGGCTACCGCGTCGACGGTGCCGGCTTCATCGTCGTTGGTCATTTCAAATTCCGCCGTCCAAATGCCGACCGTCTTGTTGCCCACGGTGACTGGATAGAGCGTGAGCTGGGCGACGTAACGTTCGACCGGCAGCGGCGAGGTCAGGATGCAATAGCGGAAACTGTATTCGATGTCGGACAATTCGAGCAGGCGTTCGCGGATGGTGCCGCCGCCTCCGGCGATGTCGAAATTGCGGATGCAGCCGATGCGGTCGCCCGGCAGACCGCCTTCGATATGGCTGCGGGAGAATTTCGGATGCCACTCGGGCAGGTTGTTGAAGTCGCGTACTTTGGCCCAGACTTTTTCCACCGGGGCGTCGATCACGGCGCTGACGAAGATTTTTGTCATGGTGGTGTCCTCAGCGTCCGAGCAGCTTGTTGATGGCGGCGAAGCCGACCACGAAAACGTTGTCGCCGATGTCATCCGCGGTGACTTGCGGCGGTCCCGAAGTCACGTCGAACACGGCCCACCATTCCGCAAACGTGTCGCCGCCCATGGTGATCGGGGTGAAGCGCATGCCCGCCATATAGTTCGCCACCGGCATCGGCGATATCAGAATGTTGTAGGTCAGGGACCGGGTGTCGTCCGCCAGCGAGAGCAGTTGCTCGCGCAACAGCCCGCCGTCGCTCCTGCGCGTAAAGCGCCGCACACAGCCAACCCGGTCCGCCGGCAGGCCGCCTTCGATCTCGCTCGTCGCGATGGCCGGGTGCCATTTCGGCAAGCCGTTGAAGTCGCGCACCAGCTTCCACACCTTGTCGGCGGTCGCGCTGATGATTGCGCTGCGATACACCTTGATCATTTTTTCTCCTCTCGCTCAATTTTTACCACAGAGACACAGAGGCACAGAGAAGAATAGAGAGAGACGATGTCCACGTTAACGTGGAAAACAGTGCAATAGTTTGCTGTGCGGCCATCTATTCGTTTCCCGTCCATGTGTCTGGATTTCCAGTTTTCTCTGTGTCTCTGTGCCTCTGTGGTGAATTGACTTAGAACTGGATAGCCTTAAACTTGCGAGTCTGTTCGGTGAGGGCGGTTTCGGTGGGCAGGCGTTCCATGCTGCTGGCGCCGTAGAAGCCGTGGCAGCGTTCGGCGTGCTGGAGGATATAGTTGGCGTCCTCAGGTTGGGCGATGGGGCCGCCGTGACATAAGACGATCACGTCCTTGCGCACTTTGACGGCCGCTTTCGCAATGGCATCGATTTCATTCACGCACGTCTTCAGGCTTTTGGCGGACGACGCGCCGATGGCGCCGCCGACAGTGACACCCATGTGCGCGACGATGATGTCGGCGCCGGCTTTGGTCATCGCCTTGGCTTCGTCCGGGTTGAAGACATAAGGCGTGGTCAGCAGGTCGAGCTCGTGGGCCTGCCGGATCATGTCCACCTCGAGGCCGTAGCCCATGCCGGTTTCCTCGAAGCTGGCGCGCATCACGCCGTCGAACAGGCCGATGGTCGGAAAATTCTGCACGCCGGAGAAACCCATGGTTTTCAGTTCGGCGAGGAACTGCGGCATCAGGACGAAGGGATCGGTGCCATTCACGCCGGCGAGCACCGGCGTCTTTTTCACGACCGGCAGTACTTCGCAGGCCATTTCCTTGACGATTTCATTGGCGTTGCCGTAGGCGAGCAGGCCCGCGGCCGAGCCGCGCCCGGCCATGCGGTAGCGGCCGGAGTTGTAGATGATGATGAGGTCGATGCCGCCGGCTTCCTCGCACTTGGCGGACAACCCGGTCCCGGCGCCGCCGCCGACGATCGGCACGCGCTTCGCCACCATGTCCCGGAACTTACCGAGTATTTTTTTTCTGTCGATTGCAGGCATCGTTTCGAATCCTTGTTCCCTATTGGGCGATTTCCCGGAAGTTACGCACCAGTGCGGCGGAGAACTCCGGGTCGTTGATGTGAAGGGGCAATCGCGTCAGGCGCCGCGATGCGGTTTGTTTCAGTGATTTTTCCAGCGCACCGAACAATGCGGCGTCGGCTTCCGTGTCGTAGAAGGCCTGGCCCGGCACATCCAGCGCGGACACGCCTTTCTCGGGAATCAGGAAACGCACCCGGCCTTCGCAGGCATTGAGTTTTTCCGCGATCCATTGGCCGATCTGCCGGCACTCTTCGGGCGTGGTGCGCATCAGCGTGACATTCGGATTGTGCTTGTAGAGCTTGCGGCCGCGAAAACGCTCGGGCACGGTTTCCATGGCCCAGAAGTTCACCATGTCGAGCGCACCGGCCGAGCCGACATAGGGAATGCCGCTGCGGGCGATGGCGCCCAGCCGGTCGGGTCCGGCGGAAAGCACGCCGCCGACAAGGTGATCGCAGACCTCGGTGGTGGTCACGTCGATGACGCCGACCAGCATGCCGCTGTCGGCCAGCTTCTCCATCGACTGGCCGCCCGTGCCGGTGGCGTGGAACACCAGGCAGTCGAATTCCCGTTCGAGTTGCGCGACGGTCTGTGTCACGCAAGCCGTGGTGACGCCGAACATCGTCAGGCCGATCGCGGGCCTGGCCTTCACATCAGGCACTGTATGGGTGGCCATGCCGGCGATTGCGTGCGCGGCATTGCCGAGCACAACCCGGCTGATGCGGTTCAGTCCCGCGACATCGGTCACCGAATACATCATGGCAATGTCGGTTGCCCCGACGAACTGGCCGACGTCGCCGGCGGCGAGCGTGGACACCATCAGCTTGGGAACGCCCACCGGCAGTCGGCGCATGCCGGCCGTGACGATGGAAGTGCCGCCGCCGCCACCCAGCCCGATCACGCCGGCTATGTCGTCGCGACGAACGATGTAGTGCGCGAACGCCTCGCCCATTGCCGCGACGTTGGCACCGCGATCGTTGCCTCCGAGCACGAACTGCGCGCCGCGCGGATGGCAGGCGGCGACATCGGCGGCGGCGACATCGACTGCAATCTGCGCGGTCTTGATGCCGACATCGACCAGGGTCGTGGGAGCGCCTGCCGCCTCGACCAGCGATTTGACGTATTGCAGCTCCTGGCCCTTGGTGTCAGCCGTGCCGACGACGTAAACACGCTTCATGGCGTTGAGCGATGGATGGATGACGAAGGGGGAAAGCGCGCGGCGGTGTGCGCATCCGCGGCGTACTCCATGGCGGACTTCATTGCATCTCCCCCGCGTGTGTCCGGCTCGTCGCGCTTGTGCATCGCAACCTTGTGCATCGCAACGCGAAAAAAATACAGGCCGGCGAATGTTTTTGTTGTAAGACGCTGGTATCGTAGTGAGATGCTAGTCTCAGGTCAAGAAGCACAGTCCAAGGCAACCGAAGACAGGGGGCCGCGCGCGCGGATGCGCAAATTCATGCTGGATGCGGCCATGCGTCTGATGCAAGATGGCCTGATTCCGTCGGTCAGCGACGTGGCGGAAGCCGCACAAGTTTCGCGGGCAACGGCGTATCGTTACTTTCCGTCGCAATCGGCGCTGATCCAGGCCGCGGTCGACGAGGCGCTGGGTCCGATACTCGCGTGGACATCCGCTTCCACGGACGCGGAGGACAGGATCACCGAACTGGTGACTTTTGCCTATCCGCGCATGGAGAGTTACGAGGCCACGCTGAAGGCGGCGCTGCGGCTGGCGCTGGACCAGTGGGCGCGCCGTCACGCCGGGCTGTTCGGCGACGAGGCGCCGATGGTGCGCGGCCATCGCATCGGCTTGCTGAATTCGGCGGTGTTGCCGCTGAAAGGCAAGCTGACGCGGGATGGCTTCGAGCGCCTGACGCAAGCGCTGTCGCTGGTGTTCGGAACGGAAGCCTTCGTCGTGCTGAAGGATATCTGGGGCCTGGATCGCAAGCGCGCGGAAGAGGTCGCGCTGTGGACGTGTCATGCGTTGATCCAGGCGGCAATCGCAGAGAATGGCAAAGCCGTGGCGAGGACTGCGGCAACCGCGGGCAGGAGAAAGAACGGCGTGCATGGCGCGGGCTCGTTGCCTAAGAAGAAGTCACGGGCAAAGTTAAGGTAGAGAAACGGCAGTTTGTTTTGGAACACGGCGACAAGACCGTGGCAGGTATCGGTGTTGAGAGCGGCCGGCTGGTTGCAATCTGCAATCGGGAGGCCGCAATAACAAAGACCAATACGTGAGGAGAAAAAGATGAGCACGAAAAAATGGTCCGGCCTGCTGGCCGGCGCTGTTTTCGCTCTGGCGTGCGGTTCGGCGTCCGCGGCGGAAAAACTGACCATCCTCTGGGCCCAGTGGGACCCGGCGAATTACCTGCAGGAACTGGTCAAGGACTACGAAAAGCAGACCGGCACCAAGGTCGTCATCGAAACGGTGCCATGGCCCGATTTCCAGACCAAGGCCTTCACCGAGTTTAACGCCAAGGGCGACGCCTACGATCTGGTGGTCGGCGATTCCCAGTGGCTCGGTGCGGGTTCGACCGGTGGCCACTATGTGGACCTGACCAACTTCGTGGTGAAGAACGGGCTCGACAAGAGCATGGCGCCCGCCACGGTTGCTGGTTACTCCGAGTATCCGCCAAAGAGCAAGAAATACTGGGCCGTGCCGCTGGAAGGCGATGCGACCGGTTGGGCCTACCGCAAGGACTGGTTCGAAGACCCCAAGGAAATGGCCGCATTCAAGAAGAAGTACGGTTACGACCTGGGCGTGCCGAAGACCTGGGCGCACCTGCGCGACATCGCGGAGTTCTTCCATCGTCCGGCCGAGAAGCGCTACGGCATCGCAATTTATACCGACAACACCTACGACGCCCTGGCAATGGGCTACGAGAACGTGCTGTTCGGCTATGGCGGCGATCTGGGCGACTACTCGACGTACAAAGTGCGCGGGATGGTGAATTCCAAGGAAGCGATCGATGCCCTGAAGTTCTACAAGCAGCTCTACGGCTTCACGCCGCCGGGCTGGGGCAAGGTGTTCTTCATGGAGGACAACCAGGCCATTACCGAAGGCCTGGCGGCGATGAGCATGAACTTCTTCGCCTTCTTCCCGGCGCTGACGAATCCGGCGACCAACAAGAACGCCAAGGTCACCGGCTATTTCGCCAATCCGGAAGGCCCGACGGGAAAACGCTTCGCAGCTCTTGGTGGTCAGGGCATTTCGATCATCAAGTACTCGAAGAAGCAGGCCGAGGCGACGAAGTTCCTGGAGTGGTTCATCAAGGATGACGTGCAGAAGAAGTGGGCGGAACTGGGCGGCTATACCTGCAACGCCAGCGTGCTGAAATCCGATGCGTTCCAGAAAGCGACGCCGTACAACAAGGCGTTCTACGAAACCATGTTCATGGTGAAGGATTTCTGGGCCACGGAGGAATACGCCGAGCTGCTCGACCAGATGAACAAGCGTTTGCATCCGTTCATCGTGGGTAACAAGGGCACGGCTGAAGAAGCCCTGAACGGCCTTGCCAACGACTGGGAAGCCACGTTCAAGAAGTACAAGCGCTACAAGTAAGGGGTTTGTCCGGCGGGGGCATCGCCTCCGCCGGCCTCGTTTTGCGTGTCGTAAGCATGAGCATGTAAAAAACAGAAGGCCGCGCCTTAGGGGAGCGAACCTTCGCAATGAGGAGAAGGGCTTCAGATGATTGCCAGACTCGATCCGAAGTCTGCGGCGGCACGACGCGGGTTGAGCGATTTCGCCATACGCAATCTGTTCATTATTCCGACGATCGTCTTCCTGATCGTCTTCAACATCTTTCCGCTGATCTATTCTCTCGGTTATTCGTTCACCGATTTCCGCGCATCCAGCAACCAGCCCGCGAATTTCATCGGGCTCGATAATTACCGGGATCTGCTCGGCGACGAGCACATCTGGAACAATTTTTCTGTCACCGCCAAGTATGTGCTGGTATCGGTAGGCGGCCAGGTACTGGTCGGATTCGGCGTGGCGCTGCTGCTGAACCGTAAAATCCCGGGCAAGGGCTTGCTCACGACGCTGCTGATGTTGCCGATGATGATGTCGATGGCTGTGGTCGGCCTGTTCTGGCAACTGCTCTACAGCCCCACGTGGGGGATCATCAACTACATCTTCGGCCTCGAGGACTTTGCCTGGCTCTCCAATCCCGATGTGGCACTCTATGCCGTTGCGCTGACGGACATCTGGATGTGGTCGCCGTTCGTGATGCTGCTCTGTCTCGCCGGCCTGTCCGCGATTCCGCAGCACCTGTACGAAGCCGCCGCGATCGATCGCGCCAGCAAATGGTATACGTTCACCCGCATCACCTTGCCGCTGGTCAGCCCCCTGCTGCTGATCGCGATTATTTTCCGCACGATGGAAGCATTCAAGACTTTCGACCTGGCCTTCATCATGTCGAGCCTGGATTCGACCGAGCTGATTGCAATCCGGCTCTACAAACTCGCTTTTCAGGAATGGCAGACAGGCAAGTCCTGCGCACTCGCCTATATCGTGCTGATCATGGTGCTGGCGATCACCAACATTTACGTGAAGTACCTCAACCAGGTGAAGGATAGATAGTGTCCTGTTCCGCTAATTCGTGGGACGGTGGCAATCACCTACAAGCGGTTTCTTGGATCTTTATGACGACAATCCAATATCGGCCAGAAAACCTGCGAAATCGGTGTCAGGGAAGGCGCGAGTCCTCGACAGTGGCAGGGGCCGGTGGAACGTGGAGCAGGGATCGCAGCAGGGTGGAAGAGGGCCCCCGAGTTTTCTTCGGGGATCTGACCCCGGAGGCGATCGAAGGCGGCGGAGCGATCCCTTGTGCGTCTGATCTCAGGTCGCATCCCCAAATACAGTTGGGGCCCCTGCTCCGCCTCGACAGCCGCCCCGCTTGCGGGGATGCGACCGTGCAACCGGCCAATAGCGTGTCGACCACCGGCCTGACGCGTGTCTCCGCTGTCAGATCCCCAGAGGGGCCCCTCTTCCGCGCTCCGACACGCACGACGAGGATTCGTAACACCGCATGGCGCCGATTCTCGACGGGTTTTCAGCCGCGAATTAGCGGAACAGGACACTAAACATGGCGGCCGTCCAGTCGAAGCGTCACAAGCTTACGAATCGGCTGCTGATCGCGCTGGTATTCGTCGTCCTGTTCCTCTATCTGATCCCGTTGTACTGGATCAGCTCCACGGCATTCAAGCCGCGCAGCGCCGCCACTACGGTGCCGCCCACCGTCTTCTTCCAGCCCGAGATCACACCATTCGTGAAACTGTTCACTTCGCGCGTACAGATGCGCGGGGAAGTCGACCCTGAGGTGTACGCAAAGGCCCCCTGGTACGAGAAACGCGTATATGACGGCGGCGAACGCATCATCAAGGATGCCGACGGCAGCTTCGAAAGCTCCGGCTATCTGAGCCGCTTCCTGAACAGCATCGTCATCGCCGTGACCAGCACCTTCCTGGCCGTCGCGATGGGCACACTGACGGCTTACGGCTTCTCACGTTTCAGGATGCCGGGGGAACAGGACTGGCTGTTCTTCATTCTCTCGACGCGCATGCTGCCGCCGGTGGTCGTGGCCATTCCGATGTTCCTGATGTACCGGACCGTCGGCCTGGTCGATACGCATATCGGCCTGATCATCCTCTATACCGCATTCAACCTGTCGTTCTCGGTCTGGCTGATGAAGGGTTTCATCGACGAAATCCCAATCGAATACGAAGAGGCGGCGCTGGTCGACGGTTACACGCGCATGCAGGCGTTCTTCAAGATCGTGCTGCCGCAGGCGGCGACAGGCATAGCGGCGACCGCGGTGTTCTGTTTCATTACTGCCTGGAACGAGTACGCCTTTGCATTGATGATGACCAATCGCCGCGCACAGACGGCCCCGCCCTATATCCCGTCCCAGCTCGGCTCGGGCCTGACCGATTGGACTGTCATTGCGGCCGGCACCTTTCTGTTCCTGGTGCCGGTGGCGGTGTTTACCTTTTTGTTGAGGAAGCACCTGTTGAGGGGTGTGACTTTTGGTGCCATCCGGAAATGACAAGAATCGTGAATGTCGTGAATGTCGTGAATACCGTGAATGTCGTAAAGGCCGTGAAGAACGTGAATGTCGTGAATGTCGTAAATATCGAAAATGCAAAGGCGCAAGGGCGCCCAGCCTTAGGCCATTCGTTTTCTACGACATTCACGACATTCACGGCATTCACGATTGCCGAGCGATGCGCGAGGCAATGCGCATGAATTTCCGCGAACTGAGCGTGCGCGTCCTCGAGCCCGCATCGATGCTCCTGATGATTCTCGGCATCGTCGCGCTGTGCCAGCCGTGGATCGAGGTGCTGCACCGCTATGGTGTGACCATCATCCTGGTCGGCCTGGTTGGATTTTCCGTGTTCTCCAAGATCCGGCCCCTGCCGAAGGAAGACCTGTAATGCGATTGAGAATGGGCATGGTCGGCGGCGGGCTGGATGCGATGGCGGGCGAACTGCACCGCCGAGCCGCTGCGCTGGACAGCCGCGTGGAGTTTGTTGCGGGTGCCTTGTCTTCGACGCCGGAGCGTTCGCACACTGCTGCGAAGGCTTGGGGCCTGGCGCGCGGCTACGGAACCTGGCGGGAGATGCTGGAAGCGGAACAAAAGCTTCCGGCGGCGGAGCGCATCGAATTCGTCACGGTGGCCACACCCAATCATCTGCATGTGCCGGTATCTGCGGCATTTGCAGTCAGCGGATTTCACGTTGCCTGCGACAAGCCGATCGGCATTTCGCTGGAAGAGGCAAGGAGTGTGTGTCGCGTGGTGGAGAAAAGCGGCATCGTCTTCATGCTGACCCACAACTACACCGGCTACCCGATGGTGAAGCAGGCACGCCACATGATCGCCGGCGGCGAGCTGGGTGATCTGCTCAAAGTGGTCGTCGACTACCCGCAGGGCTGGCTGCTGCAGCCGATCGAGAAACAAGGCCACAAAGGCGCCGAGTGGCGCACGGATCCATTGAAGTCGGGCGCGGCAGGATGCCTCGCCGATATCGGTTCTCATGCCCAGCACATGATGCACACGGTAACCGGATTGGAGATCGAAGAATTATGCGCGGACTTCGGCCACCTTCACGGCCGCAAGGTCGACGACGACATCAGCATTCTGCTGCGCTTTCGCGGCGGGGCGCGGGGCATGCTGTCGGCGTCCCAGGTCATGGCGGGCGAGGAAGGCGGACCGAATTTTCGCATCTACGGCGCCCGCGGCGCGCTCGAGTGGAAACAACTGGAACCGGAATCGCTGGTTTTCCGGCAACCGGGACAGCCCGTGCGGACGTTGCGCCGTGGCGAACCGTATCTGTGTGATGCGACAAAGCGCGCCAGCCGCCTTCCGCCCGGCCACCCCGAGGGCTACTACGAAGCGTTCGGCAATTTGTACCGGAATTTCGCCGATGCGATCATCGCCCGCCGCAAGGGTGTCCGCGTGGAAGAGGATTTCCCGACGGCAGTCGACGGCGCGCGAACCATGGCTTTCATCGAGACCGCGCTGGAGAGCAATGCTGCCGGCGGCAGATGGACCAAGGTGAAGGACCATAAACACTGAATGCGAGTGCTGAGTGCTGCTTACTGAGTGCTGAGTGAAAAGCGAATCTAACATTAACAACCAATCACCGTTTACTGATCACTGTTCACTGCCTTCAAATGGCGGCGCAAGCTACATCATCCGGAAGCTCAACCTGGAGATCCGGCACCGCGAGTTCGTGGTGCTGCTCGGGCCTTCCGGTTGCGGCAAGACGACGACATTGCGCGCCATCGCCGGGCTCGAGGATATCGACACCGGCGACATCCTGATCGACGGCAAGCCGGTGCAGGCCTTGCAGGCCGCGGACCGGGACATCGCCTTCGTGTTCCAGTTGTATGCGCTCTACCCGCATCTGACCGCGTACGAGAACATCGCTTTTCCCCTGCGGGCCATGCGCGAATCCGCGGAGACCGTCGACAGGCGGGTCATGGATGCGGCGAAGGCGCTCAGGATCGAGCACTTGCTCAAGAAGCGGCCGGGCGCGCTGTCGGGCGGCGACTTGCAACGCGTGGCCATCGGACGTGCGCTGGTGCGCCGGCCGAAGGCGCTGTTGATGGATGAGCCGATCGGTGCACTGGACGCGAAACTGCGCGAAGAGATGCGTACCGAACTCAAGCGACTGCACATCGAGAACCAGGCGACCACCGTGTATGTGACTCACGATCAGGTCGAAGCCATGTCGATGGCGGACCGGATCGCGATCATGAACGACGGCGTGCTGCAGCAGGTCGGGACGCCGACCGAGGTCTACAGCCACCCGGCCAACCTGTTCGTCGCCCAGTTCGTCGGCAGTCCGATCATGAACGTGACCAAAGGCGCGGTGCGGCCGGGCGACAGCAGTACGCGGGTGATCCTCGGTGACAACGACGCCACCCTGGATTTTCCGCAGAAGCTCTATCCGATGATCGTGGACAAGAAACACGTGGAGGATGAACTGGCCATCGGCATCCGGCCCGAGGGCGTACAGGTCGCGCGCAGCCAGACTGCCGGCCATGTTCCGGTGGAGGCGCATATCATCGAGCCGCTTGGGCCGTACGACATCGTGGACCTGAAGTTCGGCAAGCAGATGTTGCGGGCGCGCACGCCCTCCGGTTACGTGGCGAAGGCCGGCGACATCGTCTGGGCGAAACTGGATGAAACCCAGACCCATTTCTTCAGCACCCGCACCGGGGAATCGCTGCAAATCCGTTTATGAGCTAGAAAATGGCCCACGTCAGACTCGACAAGATCTCCAAGAAATTCGGCAGCCACACGGCGCTGAACAACCTCGACCTGGATATTGCCGACGGCGAATTCTTCGTGCTGCTCGGGCCGACCGGCGCGGGCAAGACCACGACGCTGAGGCTGATTGCCGGGCTGGACAGCCCGAACGGCGGCGGCATTTCCATCGATGACCAGGATGTGTCGGGCTGGAGCGCGGCCGAGCGCGACGTGGCACTGGTGTTCCAGTATTACTCGCTGTATCCGCACTATACCGTGCGCCAGAATCTGGAATTTCCGCTGAAGTCGAAAGTGCGGCGCATGTCGCAGCAGGATATCGACCAGCGCATCGCCAAGGCGTCGAAGACGCTGCGCATCGAGCATCTGCTCGAGCGCAAGACCGACCGGTTGTCCGGCGGCGAGATGCAACGTGTTTCCATCGGCCGCGCCATCGTGCGCGAACCGCGGGTTTTCCTGATGGACGAACCGCTGTCCAACCTGGATGCCAAGCTGCGCGAGATCCTGCGATCGGAACTCAAAGACCTGCAGATGAAGCTGGGCGCGACCTTTCTTTATGTCACGCATGACCAGGTGGAAGCGATGTCGATGGGCGACCAGATCGGCGTGCTCAACCACGGCCGCATCATCCAGGTCGGCACGCCGCAGCAGATTTACAACCAGCCGAGCGATGTGTTCGTCGCCACGTTCGTCGGCTCGCCGGCAATGAACCTGTTGCCGGCCCGGCTTGACCGCGGATGGGCCGAAGTCGTGCCCGGCAAGCTGGAGTTTTCGGTGGACCAGGCGGCGGGTGGACGGGCGGCGCAGCTTGCCGGAGCGGTTACGCTGGGCATCCGCTCGGAAGATGTCATGGTTGGGATGAACGAAGGAGTTGAAGCCCGCGTCCATGGGGTGGAGAATCAGGGGGTGGAGAAGGTGGTGACCTTGCGGGTGGGAGGCTGCCTGATCAAGGCCACCGTACCGGCCCGGCTGGAACTGAGCATCGATTCGGCCGTCCGGTTTTCATTCAAACAGGAAAAGCTGCATTTATTCGATAGCGGCAGCGGAAACAACCTGTACTACGGCGAGGAGAAGAGAAATGGCTAAGATCCTGTTCAAGAACGTCAATGTGCTGGACTGTACTGGCGCGCCGCCGTTCGCGGGCCAGGTGCTGGTGGAAGGCAACCGCATCAAGTCCGTTGCGCCGCAGGGCTCGACGATTCCGAGCGAAGGCGCGAAGGTGGTGGATGGCGGAGGCGCGACGCTGATGCCCGGGCTGGTGGAATCGCATTCCCACATCACTTTTCTGGATACGCCCGATCTCGTAGGCCTCGGTTTCGTTCCGCCCGAGGAGCACATGCTTCGCACGTTGCAGAACGCGAAGAAAATGCTCGACCAGGGATTCACCGCCTGCAACAGCGCGGCAAGCGCCAAGCCCAGGCTCGACGTGGTGCTGCGCAACGCGATCAACGCCGGCGATTTTCCCGGGCCCCGCACATTGGCAGCGAGTCCGGAAATGACGGTGACTTCCGGACTCGGCGACGTGCGGATGATGCACATGCATCGGGATACCTTCGCGGTCATTTGCGACGGTGCGGAAGAATTCCGCAAGATGTCGCGCCTGATGGTGCGCGAGGGCGTGGATACGCTGAAAATCAATCCTTCCGGCGACGAATTCATTCCGCACGCGCGTGCGAGCCAGACGGTGATGACCGAGGCCGAGATCGCCGCCGTCTGCGACGTCGGTCATGCGCACGGCAAGCGCATGGCGGCGCATGCGCGCAGCGCCGAGTCGGTGAAGCTCTGCCTGAAGCACGGCGTCGCGGTCATCTATCATGCGACGCTGGTGGACGAGGAAGCCTGCGATGCGCTCGAAGCGGCCAAGGACTGGTGCTTCGTCGCGCCGACGCTGGGCATCAGCTACACCACGCTGAACGAGGCGGCCAAGTGGGGCATTACGCCTCAGGTCGCCGAGAGCATGGGCATGCGCATCGAACTCGACGCGGCCATCAAGAACATGAAGGAACTCAAGAAGCGCGGCGTGCGCGTCCTGCCGGGCGGCGACTATGGTTTCGCCTGGAACCCGATCGGCACCAATGCGCGCGACATCGAGCACTTCGTGAACCTGCTCTGCTTCTCGCCGATGGATGCGATCCTGTCGGCCACCAAGCTCGGCGGCGAAATCATGAAAGCGGGCAACGAACTGGGCCAGGTCAAGCCGGGCTTTCTCGCCGACATGATCCTGGTGGACGGCAACCCGGTCGCGAACGTGAAGCTGCTGCAGGACGCCAGCAAGCTGCTGATGGTCATGAAGGACGGCCAGTTCCACAAGGAACCGCAGGTCGCCGCGCAGTCACAGCGGCAAATTGCTTAACGGATAAAATCAAGAAAAAATAATTCAGCGCGAACATATGGCGCCCGCTTGCGGGCGCTTTTTTTTGCTCTGACGGGAATACTAAACGCGCTCACCGCAGAGGATTCTTCACAATACCCCCTTGAGGTGTGCGCAGAGGGCGCGGAGGAAAAACGGGAGGAAGACGGAAAGGAGGAACCGGGTGCCATGTCGCGTCCCGCCGGTCAATTGTGGTGGTCGGTCGTATGTCGGATGCGTAGAATCCGGTAGATATTAATTGAAGACCCCAAGGAAGTTCCTCTCCAGCCACTTACGTGGGGTGCAAGAACCGGACAAGCCGAATGGACAACGACCTGATCAAACTCCGCAACGACCTGCGTTTGTTCGCTTCGCAGCGTGACTGGGATAAATTTCACTCGCCGAAGAACCTAGCGTCAGCGCTTGCCGTTGAGGCGGCAGAGTTGCTTGAGCATTTCCAATGGGCAACCGAAGAGCAAAGTAAGAGCCTTACACCAGAGACAACATCGAAGGTCGCTGACGAGCTTGCTGATGTGCTTTTGTACCTGATCCGTCTTGCAGATAAATTAGAGGTTGATCTGATAGTGGCAGCCGAGGAGAAGATAGCGCGAAACGCCGTGAAGTATCCTGTTGACAAGGCGCGTGGCAATGCAAAGAAATACGGCGACCTTTGAGTTGATGAACACATGATTGTCTATCAAGCCACGAAAAGCAGGTTTATCGACGACGCTTTCAAGCGCGACATTCAGGATGTCATTTGCGACTCCTATTACACCAGAACGGGCCGTAAAGTGGGTCGCTCGGAGATCGCATCCTGGCGTGAGTCGCTGATGTGCATGGCGAAGGTCCTTAATGATGAAGACATCCCAAATGATGCCGGCGTGGCAATTGAGTACGGCATCCCGCAAACGGCAAAACGGATTGATTTCATCTTGACCGGACGAGGTTCTCAGGAAAAACAGAATGTCATTATTGTTGAACTGAAGCAGTGGTCTGAAGCCAAGAAAACAGCAAAGGATGGCGTTGTCTCGACGCGTCTATCCGGGCGAGAGCAGGAAGTCAGCCACCCCTCTTATCAGGCGTGGTCGTATGCCGCCTTGTTGAACGGTTTCAATGAGGCGGTCTACGACGGCGGAATGTCTCTGCAACCCTGTGCGTACCTTCACAACTACACACCAGATGATGTAATTACACACGACAGTTACCGACACTATCTGGAGAAGGCGCCTGTCTTCCTTAAGGGGGAAATGGAAAGAAAGAAGCTGCGCGATTTTATCAAGCAGTTCGTAAAATACGGTGACAGCGAGGGGCTTCTCTACAAGATTGAAAATGGACGTATCCGACCATCGAAGACGCTGGCCGACAGTCTTGTTCGGATGATCAAAGGTAATCAGGAATTCATCCTGATCGATGACCAGAAGGTTGTATATGAGAGTGCCGTGGCACTGGCCAGTCAAGCATCGGACAGGAACAAGAAGGTTTTTATCATTGAAGGTGGACCTGGTACCGGAAAGTCGGTCGTCGCAATCAATCTGTTGGTGGCGCTAACCAAAATGGGATTGGTAACTCGCTATGTGTCAAAGAATGCGGCCCCCAGATCTGTTTACGAGAGCAAGCTTACCGGGATACTTCGAAAGACGGAAATATCAAACCTCTTCTCCGGATCAGGTTCTTTCACGGAAGCGGAGCCCAATACGTTTGATGTGCTGATCGTCGATGAGGCGCATCGACTGAACGAGAAGTCCGGTCTATATGGAAATCTTGGCGATAATCAGATCAAAGAAATCATTGCTACGGCAAAGTGCGTCATCTTTTTTATTGACGAGGACCAGCGTGTAACGCTGAACGATATCGGTGCCAAGGAAGAGATTAAGAAATGGGCATCTGTTCTGGACGCCGATGTGGTTCAAGCCGAATTGTCATCTCAGTTTAGATGTAATGGAGCGGATGGATACCTTTCCTGGCTAGATGGTGTCCTGCAGGTCAGGGAGACTGCCAATGACCTGCTTGACCCGGCGGAATTTGACTTCCAGGTTCTGGATTCTCCAGAGACTGTTCGACGCATCATTGTTGAGAAGAACAAGGCAAACAACAAGTCAAGAATGGTGGCGGGCTATTGCTGGCCGTGGAACAGTAAGAAGAACTCTCGGGATATGGACGTGATAGTCCCGGAGCACGCATTCGAAATGCAATGGAATCTTGCGAGCGACAGCAGCTTATGGATGGTCGCGCCGAACTCAGTGGCTCAGATCGGCTGTATTCACACAAGCCAGGGATTGGAAGTGGACTATATTGGCGTTATCGTCGGTCCGGATTTGATTATGCGGAACGGTCGCGTGGTCACTCGACCCGAGGAGCGCGCTTCCAGCGATCGATCCATCAGGGGATATAAGAAACTGATGAAGTTGGATCCAGAAGGCGCGCGTGCGCGAACTGATCAAATCATCAAGAACACTTACCGGACCTTGATGACACGGGGCATGAAGGGTTGCTACGTATACTGTACAGACGCAGAGACTGCCAAATACTTCAGGTCACGCATAAATAATATAGTGCCACTGCCATCTATTAAGGAGGACAGGCCCGCAGCAATGCCAGACGTGCCGCTCCGGCGTCTTCGTCCGGAAGAGGTGAGGCCGTATGAGAACAGTGTGCCGCTTGTCGATCTGAAATTGGCCGCCGGCACATTTAGCGGAACGCAGTCATTTGATCTATCGGATTGTGACTGGGTGGAATTGCCGGATCACTTTCGGCCGCAACCGGACTTATTTGTCGCACAAGTCGTAGGCGAGTCCATGAACCGCCGCATACAGAATGGATCTTGGTGCCTTTTTCGCTTGAACCCGAAGGGCACACGACAAGGAAAGGTTGTAGTCGCGCAGCACCGCGATATCCACGATCCAGAATACGGTGCATCGTACACAGTAAAAGTCTACCGTAGCGAGAAGGTTCCCGCGGAGGATGGGGGCTGGATGCATCAGCGAGTGGTGCTGAAGCCGGATTCGGATAACGCGCAATTCAAGGATCTGATCTTTGACAAAGAGGCTGCCGGACAGCTAAGAATTGTTGCGGAATTGCTGACGGTCATAGGGTAAGCGCTTTCGAATGCCGCGCCTGCGGCTATAGCGCTGAAGTCTGTGGAAGCACGGATTCCGGATTGGAAGTAACTTTGCTCACCAGTGTATTAGGGGGGAGGTGAGGAACGGGATAAGCAGCAAGTCAATTCCGGCACTCTGGACGCGGTAGGCTCTTGCGTCTGGGTCATGAAAATCTTCAGTCACGCAGCTTTTTTGACGGTCATCTTCACTTGCATGCCCGCATGGGCCAGCATGTTGACCAGAGCATCAAGGCTGAAATCCGCGATTTTTCCCTTGAGCAAGGCGTTAAGCCTGGGTTGGGTAACGCCTAGCGTTTTGGCGGCCTGTTGCTGTGTCATGCCGCTATCCTGCACCAGCTTCTCAATGCGGATCATCAGATCGGAACGCAGGGCGAGATTCTGTGCTTCACTCTCAGGGAAACCCAGATCGGCGAAGACATTGCGGCTGCCTTTCGTGAGTACAGTTCGTGCGTTCATTTGTGTTTCCTTTCGTTTGCCAGTTGCCGGAATCGCTTTGCGGCAAGTTCAATGTCCTGTTTGGGCGTTTTCTGGGTTTTCTTCGACATCGCATGCAGTACATACACAGCTTCCGCGAACTTGGCGACATAGAAGACTCGATGGGCCGTTCCCACATTTACCCGAATTTCCATCACTCCCAGACCGATGCCCGGCATTGGCTTCCAGGCACTCGGGCTCAACCCCTCCTGGACCCGTCGCAACTCATGACCGACTTCAGTCCTGGCTTGCGTCGGAAATTCCCTGACGAGTTCCAGACTATCAGCGAGCCAGATGAGTGATTTCACCAAGGAATTATATTGGTTTCGAGATAAAATGCAACGGTGCCTGTGCCGGAAAGAACCTGATGAAACCCGACTTCGAAGAACTGGACTATTGCAATACGCCCATGGGCGAAATCACCCTGCGGCGGCGCATCGAGCCCAGGCTCCGCGTCGAGGTATACGAAGTGAAACTGGGCGACGAGTTCCTGATGTCGAGCCTGTTCACTGATGGCGAGGTGGCGCTGGCGAGGCTCGCACTCGCGGCATGCGAGGCCGGGCCGCTGGACGTCGTGGTCGGCGGCCTGGGACTGGGCTACACAGCGCGCGCCGTGCTGGACCATGTCGCCGTGCGCTCGTTGCTGGTGGTCGAAGCGTTGCCGGTGGTGATCGATTGGCACCGGCGAGGACTGGTGCCTCTGGGAGCCGGACTGTGTACGGATTCGCGCTGTGAATTCCTCGCCGGCGATTTCTACGCGCGGGTGAATTCCAGCGGCATCGATCCGCAGGTTCCCGACAAACGGTTCCACGCGATTCTGCTGGACATCGATCACTCTCCGCGCCATGTGCTTCATCCGGATCATGCTGCGTTTTATTCGCCGGACGGTTTGCGCCGCCTCGCGGGGCACCTTCAGCCGCGAGGCGTTTTCGGCCTGTGGTCGAATGATCCGCCGGACGAGGCGTTCCGTGAGACCCTCGCCGGGGTGTTTTCTTCAGCGCAGGCGCATGTGGTCGAGTTCCACAATCCGTTGCAAGACCGCGAAGCGACGAACACGGTGTACCTGGCTTGGGGAGCGGAGGCGTGAAGGCCAGGCAAATAGGGCGAGCCCACTTGCCGGGCAAAAGCGGAAAACTTGAACATACCCAAAATGGGCATTAATATGCCCAATATGGGTATGAAAGAAAAACCTGCCGTCTATAACGTCCGCGAGGGCACCAGCCTGGCGGACGCCTTGTTCTCGACTGTCCAGCAGCGGGTGCTGGCCTATCTTTTCGGCCAGCCGGAGCGCAGCTTCTTCGCCACCGAGCTTATCAAGCTTGCCGGCGGGGGATCGGGCGCGGTGCAGCGCGAACTGGCCAGGCTGGAGGATAGCGGCCTGGTAATGGTCACGCGCCTGGGAACGCAGAAGCATTATCAGGCGAATCCGAAGTCGCCGATCTTCTCGGAGCTTTGCGGCATCGCGCAGAAAACCGTGGGGTTGGCCGAGCCATTGCGGGATGCGCTGAAGCCGTTGGCAAAACGCATCGCGGCGGCGTTCGTTTATGGCTCGGTGGCCAAGAAGCAGGACACGGCGGCGAGCGACATCGATCTGATGGTGATAAGCCGCAAAGTGACCTACGCCGATCTTTTCGCCGTGCTTGAGGAGGTTTCGACTCGGCTCGGTCGGAAAGTGAATGCGACCGTGTACGCACCGCAGGAACTGGCGAAGCGTGTGAAGCAGGACAATGCGTTCGTTGTCCGGGTGCTTGCCCAGCCCAAGATCTGGATCGTCGGTGACGAAAGTGATCTCGCCGCTTGAGAATCTTTGCGGTCCGGGTAAATCCCTACGCAAGGAAGCGCCGGACGCGAAGGAATTTGCCGGTCTGGTGCGCTCGGGGCGCGCGCGTCTTGCGGATGCCCAGAATTCCGATGTATCCATGGAAGGCCGCTTCGATGTGGCCTACAACGCCGCGCATGCATTAGGCCTCGCGGCACTGCGTCGCCTCGGCTATCGCGCTGCGAACCGGTACATCGTTTTCCAGGTTCTGCCCCATACGCTTGGCTTGGGGCCAGATGTCTGGCGTGTGCTCGCCAAGTGTCATGACGTACGGAATCTTGGGGAATACGAAGGTGACTTGGACGTTAATGAACGCCTGCTGGCGGACCTCATCACAGCCTGCAAGGCGCTGAATTCCGCGCTCGGCAAGTTGCCTCCACCGACCTGAAGGAAGCCCGATTTCTTAATTTTTTGAGATGTCTAGCGCTCGGCAACCCAGATGTTGAAGACAACCATAGAAGGCCGCATCGTTGCAGTTCAGCCGCGCATCCGGCTGTTGCGCTCTTTCGATCAGCGCCAGCACAATTATCCGGGTTACGCCCTCCTGATCGAAAGCGCCGCCGACAGGAGGCAAGTGTGGATCGGAGTCGGCCCGGCGGCCCATGCGAAGTTCAGTTTTTGCGCCGGGGGAAGTTTTTCGGCGGAAGTGATCTGGAGCCGGTCGATTACTACAAGGCCTCGAAAATCAGCTTCGTGCCCGGTATTCCTCCATCGGGTTCGCCGCCGCCCTGGTTTGGTGTGCCACCCGATCTGCCGACTTATCGCGCTCGTGGGCACCGGCGGCTCGACCCTCATACCTACGAGAGCGTCTGCCACCTTTGCATCTGGGGCTGCCGGATGGCGGTGGAGATGACCATCGACCAATGGAATCCCGAGGAGAAACGCTACCGGAAGGAAACGTTTTGCTACGGCCCGAAATCCTGCCCGAAATATCAGCCAGGTCCGTTCCGCGAAGTCCCCGGCCGAAATGGGACAACCTGGATTGAGGAAGACTGGGTGGACGAAGACGCGACATCACATCGAGGGCCGGACGATTGAGCGGAAAATCTCACCCCGCGCCGCAAGCGGCACAAGTGTTCCCTTGAGTCACGAAGGTCACGAAGGAACACGAAGAAGGCAAACTCCCAGAAGGGGCACCTTGGTTCGACTTGCGCCATGACAGTATTTTTCCCGAACAGTCGCGATATACCAGTGGTCCGCTTTCCATTCGGCATTTCTTCGTGACACTTCGTGTTCTTCGTGACTCAAGGGAACACTTGTGCCGCTTGCGGCGCGGGGTGAGATTTAAGGTTGACTCCGCGTTCCAGGTAGTTGGTGTTATCCGGATATGATTCGAATTATTCGCGATTCGCGAATAGCGAATAACATAAAGAAATTGAAGCATGCCCCTCATTGCCTCTGATCGATCTGGTAATCAGCATGTTGGAATTCACATGATCTGTGGTTGCATCTCAGACTCCCTCTCCGCCAGTTGGGGGAGAGGGCCGGGGTGAGGTGGAATGAAACAACCTCTCGTCCTCCTTCCCGGCCTGCTGTGCGACGCCGCCTTGTGGGAACCCCAGCTATCCGACCTTGCCGACGTCGCCGATTTCTTTGTCGCCGACTTGACCGAGCAGCAAACCATGAAGGACATGGCTGCGACCGTGCTCCGCGATTCGCCCTGGAAGGAATTCGCACTCGCCGGGCTGTCGATGGGCGGCTACGTCGCGCAGGAAATCGTGCGCCAGGCGCCGCAGCGCGTGAAGAAGCTGGCGCTGCTCGATACGCGTTCCCGCGCCGAATTGCCGGAAGAGACCGAACGCCGCAGGGCTTTGATGAGTCTGGCGCAACGCGGACGCAGTTTCACGCCGGTCACCACCCGCATGCTGCCGCTGCTGGTGCACGAGTCGCGCGTGAAGGATGCGCAACTGGTCAAAGTCATCCGCGAGATGGCCGAACGCACCGGTATCGAAGCCTATATCCGCCAGCAGAACGCGATCATCGGGCGGCCGGAGTATCGGCCGATGCTGCCATCGATCGCCTGCCCGACGCTGGTATTGTGCGGCAGGCAGGACCGGCTGACGCCGCTCGAAAACAGCGAGCAGATGGCAGCGGCGATACCGGGCGCGACGCTGGTCGTGGTAGAGGAATGCGGGCACATGTCGACGCTGGAAAGGCCTGAAGCGGTGAACAAGGCGATGCGGGAGTGGCTGAAAGCCTAGCGGCATAACCATCCCCATCCCAACGCCTCATCGGCCACTGCTTATTTAAGTTTCACTATGCCGGGGGCAGCCCGGCGGCTGGTTACCTTTCTTGCGCGGCCAAGAAAGGTAACCGAAAGAAGGCCGCCCCTGGAGTCGCGCCCCGTATTCACGGGGTGCCCCTGTGCTGCCTGACTCGACAAGGCGGCTGCGGAACTCGACTTGGCAGGGCACACACAACGTGCCCTGCCATGGGACTCGACAGTCCTCGCCGACAACCCCTTGTCGAGTCGAGCTGCTCGGCGCGCCAAAAGGGGAAAACGGCAAACGACCTACGGCTCACGGCTTTTACTCAGTCCTCAGTCCTGCTTCTACCCCCGTCACGATCGTCACGGCCTTTCCCTGCACCCAGTACGCAGCACGCAGCACCGCTCGCGTCCCCACAGTCCGTAATCATCGAACTCCGCGCGTGTCCCCGCGTCCAATCCTGGTCTCCGCAAGAATGGCCCATCGATGGGAACCATCCGCATCGGCATATCCGGCTGGCACTACGAACCCTGGCGCGGCATCTTCTATCCAAAAGAGCTGGCGCAACGGCGTGAGCTCGAATTCGCATCGCGCGCATTCAACAGCATCGAGTTGAACGGTTCTTTTTATTCCCTGCAGACGCCGCAAAGCTATGCTAACTGGTACGACGAGAGTCCGGATGATTTCGTATTCAGCATAAAAGGTCCGCGCTACATCACGCATATCCGCCGGCTGAAAGACATCGAGGGGCCGCTCGCGAATTTCTTCGCATCCGGAATTTTCAACCTGCGTGAAAAGATCGGTCCTTTTCTCTGGCAGTTTCCACCCTTTTTCCGCTACGACGAGGAGCGTTTCGAGCACTTCTGTTCTCTTCTCCCGCACGACGCCGAACAGGCGCTCGTTCTGGCGCGGCGCCGTGAAGCCCGCATGCACGGGCGGACGCGGCTTGCGATAGACAAAAGCCGGCCCCTGCGCCACGCCATCGAGATACGCCATGAGAGTTTTGCGACGAAATCCTTCGTTGCCATGCTGCGCCGTCATGGGATCGCGCTGGTGGTGGCGGAGACCGCCGGCAAATGGCCTTACATCGAGGAAGTGACGGCGGAGTTCATGTATCTGCGATTGCACGGCGACGAGAAACTCTATGCGAGCGGGTATACCGATGTGGCGCTCGACCGCTGGGCAAAGCGGATCGGTGCGTGGACCAGGGGCAAGGAACCGGTCGACGCGCACAAAATCTCGAATGCGAAACCGCGCGCAAGCAAGTCGCGGAATGTCTACTGCTATTTCGACAACGACGTGAAGGTCCGGGCGCCGTTCGACGCCGACCGCCTGATGCAGAAGCTGGGCGTCGCGCGCAGCGACAAGACCTTTGTTTTTCCGGACCGCAAGATTCTGAACAAGGTTCGCCCGCTGAAGGAGCCGATCCACGGCGGTTCCTGATATCGCGGTGCGGCCTCGAGCGGCACTGGAAGACTCAAGTCCGCCCGCGACAAGGAGAGGGCCGCTGTTCTAGTTGTCGGTTGGTTCGACCAGCCCGTGATGGCTGACGCTGCGCGTAAGCCAGACATTGCCCCCAATGATCGAGCCGCGCCCGATGGTCACGCGCCCGAGGATGGTTGCGCCGGCATAGATCACCACGTCATCCTCGACAATGGGATGGCGCGGCAGGCCTTTCTTGAGGTGTCCCTTCTCGTCGGTAGGGAAGCGCTTGGCGCCCAGGGTGACACCCTGGTACATGCGCACGCGCTCGCCGATCACCGCAGTTTCCCCGATGACGACGCCGGTGCCATGGTCGATGAAAAAGCCGGCGCCGATCTGTGCGCCCGGATGGATGTCGATGCCGGTTTCTGCATGTGCTTTCTCGGCAACGATGCGCGCCAGCAGCGTTAGGCCCAACTCGTAGAGTTGATGGGCCAGCCGGTGATGGATCATGGCTTCGATGCCGGGATAGCAGATCAGCACTTCATCTACGCTGCGTGCTGCAGGATCGCCGTGATAGGCGGCTTGCACATCGGTATCGACCATTTCCCGGATATGGGGCAGTGACGAGGCGAAAGTATTGACCGTAGCCTGGGCTTTATTTTCCACATCCATATCGGCCTGACCGTTCTGACGGGCGTCGTAGCGCAACTCGAGACGAACTTGCGCCAGCAAGGCGTGCAGTACCGTATTAAGGGTGTGGCCGACGTAAAAATCTTCGCTCTCCTGGCCTTGCCGGAGTTCGGGAGGGCCGAGACGCATTGGAAAGAGTGCGCCGCGCAGGCCGTTTACGGCCAGCGCAACGGCTTCACGCGACGGCAGCTCGCGACCACCGGGTTCGCGCGACCGATTGACGGCATTGCGCCAACGTTCGCGCTGCGCGCGCAACTCGGCGACGACGCGGGCGAGCTCGAAACCCGGGTTATCGAGTGACATGCGGGGGAGAAGTCGGTCGGTCGCGAGTCCTGGACTCAGGGCGGGTTGATCGGGTTATCGGGAGGTGAATGGAAATCAGGAATCCGGGCAGAGACTACGGAGATTAAAGGTGGACGTAAAATAACTTGATGGAATATAAATATGAGGATCGAATTCGCCTCCAGCGGCGCCGGCGGCGAGAAACCGGTCCATGGGCTTCTTCATATCCTTATAGACATTTGTTCGTTGCGCCGGCATGGTCTTTCCGACGAAACTCGATTTTTCCACCGGAGAACCGAAAATGAGCAACGTCCTGAAAGAAGTCCTGGCGGCAAACGAGAAGTATGCGGCCGGCTTCGGCGAAAAGGGCAAACTGGCACTTCCGCCCGCGCGCCGGTTCGCGATCCTGACCTGCATGGACGCGCGCCTGCATCCGTCGAAGTATGCGGGCCTGTCAGAGGGGGACGCGCACGTAATCCGCAACGCGGGTGGCCGCGCCAGCGACGACGCAATCCGTTCGCTCGTGATCTCCTACAAACTACTCGGAACGAAGGAATGGTTCGTCATCCATCACACCGATTGCGGCATGGAGTTGTTCACCGACGACGTCATCTCCGGTCTGCTGGAGAAAAGTCTGGAAACCGCGACGATCGACGCCAAGGGCTGGCACGACGTCGGCAAAGGCCCGGGCTCTCCGGTCGGCAAGTACATCAAATGGCATACGATCAGCAACCTGGCGGGTAGCGTCGTGGACGATGTCACGCGCATTCGCAATCATCCGCTCGTGCCGAAAAGCATCCCTGTCTATGGATACATCTATGACGTCAAGACCGGGAAACTCATCGAAGTGCCGGAAGCGACCAGGCTGGGCAAAGCCGCCTGAAGTATCGGCGTCGCGGCGCAAAGGAATCGACATGGGCAACTTCACTCCCGTTAGCGCGCTGGCCGGTGGTTTGCTCATCGGTGCGGCGGCCTCGTTGTTGCTCTGGCTGAACGGCCGCATCGCGGGCGTCAGCAATATCACCGCCGGTCTGCTGTCCTGGAAACGCGGAGATGTGCTCTGGCGCCTGTTGTTCCTCGGCGGGCTGGTTGCAGGCGCGGCGATCTACTATCGTGCATTCGGCAATGCACCCGTTGCGCGGCCGGAATTCCCGGCGTGGTTGCTGGCCGCCGGCGGATTGCTGGTAGGGTTCGGGACGTCGTTCGGCTCCGGCTGCACCAGCGGCCACGGCGTATGCGGCCTGGGCAGGCTGTCGATGCGCTCGCTCATGGCCACGGTTATCTTCCTGGTTACCGGTATCGCCACGACCTTTGTCGTGCGGCACGGGTTTGGAGTCTACTGATGGGCAGATTTGCCGCCGTCTTCGTTGCGGGTCTTGTCTTCGGAATCGGTCTGGCTCTTTCCGGGATGACGCACGCGGAAAAGGTGCTCGGTTTCCTGGATGTCACGGGAGACTGGGATGCGAGCCTGCTGCTGGTTCTCGGCGGCGCGGTGGGCGTGACGGTCGTCGCTTTCCGCTTCATCCTGAGATGCCCTTCGCCGCTGCTCGAGCCAAAATTCATCCTGCCCACGCGCAAGGACGTTGACGGTCCGCTCGTCATTGGCGCGGTCATTTTCGGGATTGGCTGGGGGATCGGCGGCTACTGTCCCGGACCGGGCATTGCGTTGCTTGCAGCTCCGGGTTGGGAAACGTGGATATTCATTCCTTCCGTCTTGCTCGGAGCGTTTCTGCATCGGATGTCGGCGCTTTCGCCGGCCCGCACCGCGCGCACGCAAGGATCCGAAGAAGAATCGTCCGCCTGACCCCGTGCTTCACGTGCTGACCGGGGAAGTCGTCACCTCAACGGCGGCATTTATCAGGAACTGCGATTCGCCATCGCCACGCGCTGCTTTTTTTACAAGGTTCTGCCGTAATTGGCAATAATGGTGATCAGCTCAGCCGTGTTGATCGGCTTCGCCAGATGCATATTGAACCCGGCCCGAAGCGCGGCTATGCGATCCTCGGGACGCGCGAAGGCCGTTATCGCGATCGCCGGAATTTTTGCCGCATTTCCCGGTAATTTCCTGACGGCATCGATCAATTGGTAACCGTCCTGCCCCGGCATCCCGATGTCGCTCAACAGAACGTCAGGCGGATTGGCCTTGATTTTTTCCAGCGCACGGCTCGCCGAGTAGGCGGTATCGACGCGGGCTCCCTGCTCCTCGAGAATCAGGCGCAGGACGTTCACGCTGTCAGGATCATCATCCACGGCCAGAACGCGCATTCCCTGCAGGGATAGCTCGCGTTGTGCGGAAGCGTTCATGGCGTACTTGAACGATGGATCCTGGGTTCGGACGGCGATAGGCAGCGCGACGATAAAGGTCGATCCCCTGCCTTCACCCGCACTCCTCGCCGACACCGAGCCCCCATGGTGTTCCACCAACTCCTTGACGATCGCCAGGCCCAGCCCCAATCCGCCTTCCACGCGCGTTGCGGTGGAATCCTGCTGCCGGAAGCGGTCGAACACGAACGGCAAAAACTCCGCCTTGATGCCGCGGCCGGTATCGCTCACGCTGATCTCGCAGTGCGAATTGATCCGCTCGAGGTGCACCTGCACCTTGCCGCCCTTCGGCGTGAACTTGACCGCGTTGGACAGAAGATTCCAGATCACCTGCTGCAGCCGGTTGGGATCGCCCTTGACGGGACCCGCCAGCGGATTGAGAACCTGTTCGACACGGATTTCTTTTGCATTCGCCGCCGGGATCACGGATTCGATCGTTTCGCGAATGATCGATGCCAGATCCACCGTCTGAACGTCGAGGCGGAACTTGCCCGAGATGATCCTGTTCATGTCCAGAAGATCCTCGACAAGCCGGGCCAGCGCCTGGCCGTTACGTTCGATCGCCTGGTGCGCCTGGGTAATCACGGCGGCGTCGGACGGCTCCTGTTTGAGCACCTGCATCCAGCCCAGTATTGCATTCAGCGGCGAACGCAATTCATGCGAAAGGTTGGCAAGGAATTCATCTTTCAGCCGGTTGCTCTGCTCCGCCACCTGGCGTGCCACGCGCTCGCTATCGAGCAATCGGTCGCGTTCAACCCCGAGCCTCTTTTCTTCGCTGATGTCCTGGGAGATGCCGGCGCGATATTCCCGGTCACCGCGTTCGTTGAGAATCGGAAAGCCACGACGCCTTATCCATGCTTCGGAACCGTCCGGCCGGATGATTCGGTATTCCTCGACCACCAGTCCGGATTTGCATTTTTCCAGGAAGGCCTTGAACCGGTCGCGGTCCTGCTCCGCCAGGTAGTCCGTCATGCGGCTGAAGTCCTCGTAGAGCTCGGAAGTCGGCCGTCCGTAAACTGTGGTGAAAGAGGGGCTGATATAGAACAGCTCCTCGCGATCGGCGTGGATGATCCACTGGACGTCCTGTGTGTGCTCGGCGAAGCCCCGGAAGCGACGCTCGCTTTCGTTCAATGCCTGCAGTGAATGTTCCGCTTCCTTCGTGCGCCGGCGGCCTTCCTCGAGCGCTTTGCGCGTTCTGCCGCTGAAAGCGGCGATGATCAAGCCGGTGAAGGCAAACGTGACCAGGCCGATCCACTGGAACGGCTCGGAAAGCCGCCAGGAATACTGCGGCTCGAGTACGAACAACCAGCAAACAACGGTCCCGACAAAAACGGCGAACAGGCAGGGGCCATAGCCGCCGAACCATGCGGTCAGGGCGACCGCGACAAAGAAGAATGCAAAAGGGATGCGATCGAAAAGCAAGGGTTCCAGCAGAAACCGCAACCACAATGCCAGGCCCACCAGCAAGAAGGCCATCGCATAACCTGGCCAGCCCGTCAGCAACTGCCGCGGACGCGTTAGCGGAAAAAAGTGTCGAATTCTGTCCATCCGTCTGGAGCAATTGCCGGCGTTGTTCATCGAACGGCTGCAAATGATGCGATCAAAAAACCATTAGTGCAACATCTCGGGGCGCATTGCGGATGGCCCGCGCGGGCTATCGGGCGTTCAGCAACGGCGTAAAAATTACCGATGGGGGAGATCGTTCCTTGTGATCCGGTGCGGATACTCTGTTGTCTTTCACCCCGGCGACGCATGACAATGTCGAGATCGCGGCAATCGAGGTTCTTAACCGGAGGGGCCAATGACAGTCCGCAATCCGGACGCCCGACATCATCATGTGCAGGAGCGCGTGCGCTGGAGCGACGTCGACGCAAGCGGCATCATCCTGTGGAGCGCGTACACGCGGCTGATCGAAGCGGCCGAGACCGAATTGTTCCGCGCGGCGGGCTATCCGTATGCGACGCTCTGGGATAAGCTGGATATCTGGCTGCCGCGCGTGCAATTCCATCTCGATTACCGCAGTCCGGCGCGGCTGGATGAATTGCTCGACACGGAAATCCGGGTGGCCCGCATTGGACGCAGTTCCATCCGTTTCGAATTCGCCGTGAGCAAGGCGAGTGCCGAAGCGGTCGCGGACGGCTATCTGGTCATTGTCGCGATCAGCCGGTCGGACGGCCACTCCGTGGAGGTTCCCAAGTCACTGGTGGAAGCGCTGGCGCCTTATCGGACCGGTACATAACTCTTCTTTAGGCATCCGCGATGGGAGCCACAGGCATTCCTGGAGCTCATATTGTTTATTCCAAAATCTCGTTTGACCGGCCACTCGCCTGCGGGGACCATCGCTGCTCCGGTGGACAATGATTTTCAGGCGAAGACATGGGTGCCACGCAATCTTCAACCTCAAGTCGAAAAGCTCTCATGAAAAAACGTACCGCGCTGGTCACCGGCGCTTCTGGCCTGGTAGGCGGCTATCTGTTGACGCATCTGATCGAGCAGGGCGGCTGGGACATCGTCGCCGTGTCGCGGCGCAAACCTGATGTGCCGGGTAAATATCGGCATATTGCGGTGGACCTGTTCGATCCCGCCGATTGCAACGCGAAACTCGGAGGCCTCAAGGAGATCTCCCATATTTTCTTCGTGGCTTACATCGAGCGCGCCGATCCGCAGGAACTGGTCACGGCGAACCTGGGCATGCTGGTGAATCTGGTCGAGACCATCGAGGCCGCTTCACCGGTACTCGAGCACGTTCATCTGTCCGAGGGCACCAAGTGGTACGGCAACCACCTCGGGCCGTTCAAGACGCCGGCCAAAGAAGATGACCCGCGGCATATGCCGCCGAATTTCTACTACGACCAGCAGGATTTTCTGGAGCGGCGCCAGAAGCGCAAGCGCTGGAGCTGGTCCACCGTGCGTCCGCACGCCGTCTGCGGTTTCTCGACCGGCGGTCCGATGAACCTGACGCTGGCGATTGCCGTCTACGCGGCCATCTCCAGGGAGCTGGGGTTGCCGCTGAGTTTCCCGGGAAAGCCGGGGGCGTATTCCGCGCTGTATCAAGCTACCGATGCGGCCTTGCTGGCGAAGTCGATCGTGTGGATGGCGACCGAGCCCGGGTGTGCCAACCAGGCCTTCAATATCACCAATGGCGATCTCATCCGCTGGCAGAACCTGTGGCCAAAATTTGCCGACTTTTTCGGCATGGAGCTCGCGCAGCCGCGCTACATCCCGATCAGGAGCATGATGGCCGACAAGGAACCGGTGTGGGATCGCATCGTCGCGAAGCACGGGCTGAAGCCGCACGCCTACAAGGACATCGTCGCGTGGGGCTATCCCGAAAATGTATTCAATTCGGACTACGACATCGTCTCGGACACGGGCAAGGCGCGCCGGCTCGGATTCCATGACTCGGTGGACACGGAGGAGATGTTCCTGCGCATGTTCCAGGAGTTCAGGAGCGACCGCGTCATCCCCTGAGGCTCGCGCAAAGCGTGCGTGATGTCGGCGTTGCCGCAAAAATCTCGTCGACCAGCGTCGCCCGATGATCCAGCACCGCGCGCTGGTTGATGGAACCCTTGTCGGTAATTTCCGCGGCGTCGATGGATGGCGCAACGTCGAGCAGGAGCGCGCGCCGGATCAGCGTCGTACCGCCGGTAGCTTCGCCGGCAAGCCGGTCGAGCACCGCCTGGAAGCGCGTGCGCACGAGATCATGGGCGAGTATTTCTGACGCGGTGGCCTGCTTCTGCATGCTGCACAGTCCGCGGCATTCGTCCAGGCGCGGGAACACGAGCAGCGCGATGTAGTCGCGGTCGTGACCCGCGACGACGACGTCCTGCACGAACGGCGCCGCCGCAGCGAGAAAGCGCGTGCGCAGCGGGCCGACGCTGACCCAGCTTCCGCTGGACAGCTTGAAGTCCTCGGCCAGGCGGCCGTCGAATATCAGCCCTTTCTCCGGATGATCCGGATCGTCGAAACGCACGGCGTCGCCCATGCGGTAGTAGCCTTCTTCGTCGAATGCCTCGCGCGTGAGTTCCGGCTGTTTCCAGTAACCGGGCGTGACGTTCGGCCCGCGGAAACGGGCTTCGAACTTGTCGCCTGCAGGCGCGAGCTTCATCTCCTGGCCGGGAACCGGCAGGCCGATCATGCCGGCGCGTCCCGCTTCCCAGTTGGCGCAAGTCGCCAGCGGCGCGGTCTCGGTGGCCCCCAGCCCGGTGATCCAGAGGATGCGTTCGCCGCCGGTCTGCACGGCGAGTTCTTCGAAAGCATCCCAAACCGGCTGGGGCAATCCCGCACCGGCGTAGAACAGCATGCCGACGCGGCTGAAAAATTTCTCGCGCAATGCGGGCTCGCGCTTCAGGTAGGCGGCGAGTTCCTCGAAACCGCGCGGCACGTTGAAATAGACGGTGGGTGCGATCTCGCGCAGGTTGCGCACGGTTTCTTCGAACAGGCCGGGCACCGGCCGGCCGTCATCTATGTAAAGCGTGCCGCCGTTGTAAAGCACCAGGCCGAGATTGTGGTTGGCGCCGAAAGTGTGGTTCCACGGCAGCCAGTCGACCAGGACGGGCGGAATCTCGCGCAGGCAGGGCAGGGTGACGGCAAGCATTTCCTGGTTGCTGCACAGCATGCGCTGGGTGTTGATCACGCCCTTCGGCTGTCCGGTCGATCCGGAGGTGAACAGGATCTTGGCCACCGTATCCGGATTCACCGCGGCAAACGCATCGTCAACCGCCTTGCCGGCGGAGTGATCGAGCAGGTCGTTGAACGAAGTGGCGCCGCGCCCGCGCGGCGCCACTTCGGTCACGGCCAGTTCGCAATCGTCGGGCAGTGCCGCAGCGATGGCATTGGCATAGCGCTCGCCGTTTGCCGCGAACACCAATCCCGGCTGGAGCAATTCGAGGATGTAACGCAGCTTGGCGTGATCCATCGACACCAGCGAATAGGCGGGGGAGACCGGCGCGTAAGGTACGCCGACGTGCATTGCGGCGAGGGCGAGCAGCGCATGTTCCAGATCGTTTCCCGACAGGATCGCGAGCGGACGCTCGGCGCTCAAGTTCCGATCGAGCAAGGCCTGGCCGAGGGTGCGCACCAGCGCGAGCGTCTGCGCGTAGGAGAGGGTGCGCCATGCTCCACCCGCAACGCGCCTGGCAAGGAAGGTCTGCTCCGGTGTAGCGCGTGCCCAGTGCAGGAGGCGCTCGCCGAGCCTGGCCGGATAAGGTGCGAGCGCATGCGGCGAACGCAACAGGATTGCGCCGTCGTCGCGGCGCTCGAAGAGCGTTTCCGAGGGGCCCAGCGCGATCTTGCGGATCGGGTAGCGATTGACCGGCATCGACCGGCCGCCGCCATTTCCGACAGCGTGTAGCGGAGTCATTTGCCGACCCTCCCCGGATTGCATTGTTGTTCCATCCACCTGCGGGTGGCCGGATCAGGTGTGGGTTATGCCCGGCTTCGAGCGCCCGGTGCGCGAGTCGTTCAGCGAGCCGGTTGCGGACTGCCGGCGGCGGGCTCGCGCAGGCGCAATGCCATGCGTAATGCGGTTTCGCGGCGTCGGTAGTAGCCGACCGTCCAGCCGATTTCCTCGAAGCCCAGGCAGCGGTAGAAATGCTGGGCTTCCACGTTACCGGCGCGCAACTCGAGTTTGATCACGGCAATGCCGGCGGTCAGCGCGCTTTTCTTGAGCCAGTCGAACATATGACGGCCGATTCCGTGCCGGCGATGCAATGGATCGACGGCGAGCAGCGCCAGGTGCGCCGCTTCTTCGCCGAAATCCATGATCGCGAAGCCGATCACGCGCCTGCCTTCGCGCGCAACCAGCACCAGCGCCTCGGCGTCCCGGATCGAGCGCAATACGCGTGCCGCGGTCCACGACCAGCCCAGCCCGGTTTCGATCAGGTCGCGCGACATCCGCGCGATTCCAAGCGCATCTGGCTCCGCGGCGAGTTCGAAGGCAATGCTGCCGGCGGGGAAGCCGGTCACGACAGGAATGTCCAGTAGAGCAGGGCGGCGAAGATCGCGTATTTGAAGGTGTAATAAGCGAAGCGGCTTTCCGCCTTTATTTGCTTTCCGACCAGGCGCACCCGGTAGGCATAGCCGAACACCTTGTTGAGCACGCCTACCGGTTCGCCTTCGACATTCTGCGTTTTGCTGGCGCGAACCAGCGTGTTGGCCATGAACTGGTTGAAGCGGGTCATCAAGCCGACCTTCATCGGCCGTTCGACGTCGCAGAACAGGATCAGGCGCGTGACATCGCTCTTGTTCTCGGCGTAGTGGATGAATGTCTCGTCGAACAGCACGTCTTCGCCGTCCTTCCAGTAGTAGGGTTCTCCGTCAACGAAGATCTTACACGTGTCGGCGTTCGGCGTGACCAGGCCGAGGTGATAACGAAGCGAGCCGGCATAGGGATCGCGATGGGCGACCAGCCTTCCACCCGGCGGCAGCACCGCGAACATGGCACCATGAATCGTGGAAATCGACTGCACGAGCGCCACCGTTTTCGGGCACAGGGCCTGCGCCGACGGAAGCGGGTTGTCGTACCACTTGAGATAGAAGCGTTTCCAGCCGGCGCGGAAGAAGGAATTGAATCCGAGGTCGTTGTACGTCGCCGCTGCGCGAATATGGCCTTCGTCGAACAGCCTGAGGCCTTCGTCGCGTATCGTCTGCCAGTTCTGGCGCAGGCGTGCCAGTTCCGGGAACTGGTCCAGTTCCAGGAATGGTTTGTTTGGCACCGCGGAGAATGCGTACAGCAGCGCATTGAGCGGTGCCAGGATCGTCGAGTGGTCGGTCAGCTGGCGCGTGAACCGGTGCCGGATCCTGCCGCGGAAATGCACGAAAACCGCGGAAAATACAAACACGTAAAGCAGGATCAATCGGGGTGCGAATACGCTCGCAATCATGTCGGGCTGGCCCTTCCAGGGCGGCCTCGACGGCGGGCGGAATGCACCACGTCCGCCGTCCGGGTCGAAATTGATAATTAAAAGTCTGGCGCCTCGGGCACTGTAAAGAACAATTTGGCTCCAGTCTAGCGCAGCAGATCCTTCACCAGGATGTCATGACGGCCGACTTTTACCGCGATAAAAACTTCCCTCAACAACAGCCACAACGACCCGATCAGCGCGAACATGGCCAGGATGAACAAGGTACCGATCAGCCGGGCAATATCCACTGCGACGAATACTCCTAGGAAGGCGCTGGCAACCAGGAGGCAGACAAACAAGGCGCACACGATGGCCATAACGATCGAGTGATAGATCAGACCGATGCGGCGGGCCAGGAGTTCCAATTCGTAGGCATCATCCTTGAGCCCTTCGGCATCGCCGGCGTCACCCCGGCGCAAGCGCTCCTGGAGCACCCGGCGGCGGTCCACGATACGGCCGAGCCGGTTATTGAGCGCCGAGAGGATGGTGCCGATGGCCGTGAGCAAAAACACTGGCGCCACGGCTAGCTGGATGATGCGGGTGATGTCGGTTACGTGTTCCATGCAACGGTGTCCATGACGCTATCCCGGCGACCCGCTCACAGCGGCTCGAATGCCAGGTTTCCCATCAGCAATGCGGCATCGTCGGCAAACTGCGGATCGACGTCTTCCGGAAAATGCCGGTGCGAATAGACCATGCTGAATCCGCGGGTCGGTTCCTTGGGATGCGGGCAGACCAGTGTCAGCGATTCCATCATCACATTGACGGGCGAGCCGGCGCCGTCCGCCGTCGTACGCTCGGCGACTTCCACGCGCGAAAGCGCGCAGGTCTGCTCGTGGATTTTCTGCGGCTTGACTTCGAACTTGAACAGCCGGTAGCGCTTCGTCTCGAGTTCCTTGCGCTGGGCGGATTCCACGTGCCGCAGCAGTTCATCGGCGGATGCGAAGGCCGACAGCTTGGTGACGGTCGCCTGCATGGTAAAGGTTTCCCCGGAGAAGCGGCCCGGCTTGCCGATGACAGTGAGATCGGGCCCCTGCCTGGCGACAATCCAGGTCGGCTCCTTTTCCTTGGGCGCCGCGATCGAGAACCCTTGCATCATGATGCGCGGCGGTTCCTTCGGTTGCAATGCGCAAGCCCCCAGAAAAACGCAGAGCATCCAGGCGAGCGATCTGTACTGTTTCATATGAAGGGAATCTCCGGTTCGAGATGACGCAATTGTCCGACGATGGCGACCGCGACTCAAGGCGTCATCACGTCCGCCGCCAGCCGCTGCCGGATGCCTGACCCGGCGGGCGCCGCCATCCTACCCCCAAAGACTGTCAGGACAACGGCGGGAGCCGATGGCGTCAACCACAGGCAATATCCGCACGTTGCCGATATTGCGGGCCTGATCCTGCCGATTTGCTATAGGATTACGCCCCTAAACAAAGACCAGGCATCCATTCCGCGGCGCCACGCCAGATCCGTTCGATCTCGTCATGCCGTTACATAGCGATGCTTAACGCAAAACGAGAGATTGGTCCCGGTGGCGACTGCGTTGCCGCGGGAGCCGGCAGGCCTTCCTGATCAGACTTTATGCGAATCCCCGTTCGCTGCGTCGCCATGTTGCTGGCGGCCGCCGCCATGACCATCGTTGCCTCGAGCGCGCTCGCGCAGGAAGCCTCGGGCAAAGTATTCGAGCTCGAACCCGAGTACGTCTACGGCAAGGATCGCAGGCCGCAGATCGGCTACCGCAAGCCCGAGGTGTTCGATCCGCTGTCCGACCGGCTCTATCAGTCCGGTTACCGGAATTACGCGCCGACGGCTATTCCCGATGAACTGAAAACCGTGCCGGCGATGGAGCGCGTCCAGAAGATGAAGCGCATCCTCGCCTGTGCCGACGGATGGTTCTGGCCGTTTTCGCGGACCGCCCACAACAATGAACCCCCGGGCATCGAAATCGAGATCCTGCAGGCGATTGCCAAGAAGCACGGCTGGGACGTCAGCATCGCCTGGGTCAATACCGGCATGCGTTTCGGGGTCGGCGTGACGTTCGGCACCTCCATCGACAAGGGCATCTGCGATATTTTCCTGGGGCTGACTTACACGGGCGACGACCACCACATGCCGCGCCACAAGATGGCCTTCACCAAGCCGTTCATGAGCACCGGCTACGTGCTGGTGACCCAGGGGCCGGCGAGCGACGTGAAGACGCTCGATGACGCCAAGGCGCAGAACGTGAAGGTCGGCATGCCGGCGTACTCGCCCATGAGCGAATACGCCGACGAGCACGACATTCCGCACGCCACTTTTTTCCAGAATTACCAGGTCATCGACGCGCTGATCAGCGGGCAGGTCAATGCCGCGATGATCTGGTCGGGTTCGGTTTCGCAGGCCAAACTCGAACATCCGGAAGGGGAGTTCGAGATGGTGAAGGGTTATCAGCCGCCGGACGAGATGCGCTTCAACAACAACTGGGGCATCAAGGAAAAAGAAGTCGAGCTGATCAAATTCGTCAACGAGGAATTCGACGCGATGCTCAAAAGCGGGGAGACCAAGCGCCTGTGCGAGCGCTATGGCGTGCCTTTCTATCCGCCCATCGAGCAACCCGAGGAATAACGGACAGTGAACAGGGAACGGTTAACGGTGAGCAGTGAACAGGGATCGGTGATCGGCAGTTGCCCAACAGTTTTGCTTCCTCCGTTCACCGTTCACCGATCGCTGTTCACCAATCGAACGACCAGAGGGAGTGAGAGTAAAAATGATGGATAAACTGATTCAACTGAGCGTGATGTCCGGCGGCCTGCTGCCGCTCATGGGCGTGTTGCTGCTGATCACGCTGGCGGTGATCGTGGAGCGGTCGTACTTCTTCTTCAAGGTGCTGAAGTCCGGCCATGCCATGGAGCACGACCTGCAACTGGTCGAGTACCAGAACTGGGAGAAGCTCGAACAGTTGGCCGCGCACTACGACGGATCGCTGCAGCGTTCCATCATTTCGTCGGCGCTTGCTTCCCGCGGCGAGGATCCGCAAACCATGGATCGCCATATCGACGAGGCGATCATGTGGCAGTTGCCCAAGATCGACCGCCTGATCTGGGTGCTCGACACCTCGGTTACCCTCGCGCCGCTGATGGGATTGCTCGGCACCATCATCGGCATGGTCCACGCGTTCGACATTCTCGGCACGGCCGGCTCGAGCGGCGCAGCGACGCAAATGGTCACGGGCGGCATCGCGGAAGCGCTGGTCGCCACCGGCGCGGGATTGTTCATCGCCATCTTCGCAGTGCTGTTCCTGAATCACTTCAACAAGCGGGTGCGCCTGGCCGTACACCAGATGGATCTGCTCAAGGTCATGGTGCTGAACCGCCTTTACGGCGGAGGATCGACGCACCAGGGCATGTCGGTGCGCGATGCGCATAGCAGCGGGGTTGCGGAGATCCGCGGGAGGGCGTCGTGAGCGCACGGTCCAGGGCCAGCTATTTCGAAGCGAGCAAGCCGCGCGTCGAAGTGATTCCGATGATCGACATCATGATGTTCCTGCTGGTGTTCTTCGTCGTCATTTCGCTGCGCATGATCGCCGGCACCGGCGTGCCGATGGAAATCCCAAGTTCGAAAACCACGCAGTCGATCAAGTCTTCGACGGTGACCGTGGGCATCACCAAGGCTGGCGAGACCGTCATCGACGGCAAGCCGGTCAACCAGGAAGAGCTGAAGAACAGGCTCGTCGAAATGAAGAAACTGAAGCCGGTGGACGTCGTGCTGGCCGGCGACAAGGACGTGCCGTTGCAGTCGCTGTTGCAGGTGATGGACGCGATCCGCGGCGCGGGCATTTCGTCGGTGGGCATCGCCGCGAAAGCCGAAAAAAAGTGAGCGCGGCAGGCGACCGGATACGATGAATGCCGCGGTTGTAACCCGGGGCCCGCTGTGGGCGCAGCCCGGCGATGCCGAAGAGCAGAGGCTGCCGCTGTGGCGTGCGCTGCTGATCGCGCTCGGCATGGAAATCATCCTGCCTTTCCTGCTGCTTGGCGTGAACTGGTCGGCATTCCAATTCTGGCAGGAGCCGCCGCCTGAACCGGTGATGTCGGTGCGCCTCGAGCAACCCCCGCAAGAGGAACCGCCGCCGCCCGAGCCGCCGAAAAAGCATAAGCCCAAACTGGAGCGCGAAATCAAGCAGGTGCCGATCGTGGTGCCGAAGCCGCTGCCCAACGAAGTGCAGGCGAAGATCGTGTTGCCGAAGCCCGAGCCGAAACCGAAGCCCGAGCCCAAGCCG
>WNFM01147007.1_pt2 | contig 38502 bp, 38 predicted proteins | sample 5400271 | NCBI WGS metagenome assembly WNFM01 (sample SAMN13153352, study PRJNA577476) | soil metagenome | isolation source: 60 cm saprolite on Douglas fir-dominated hillslope | place: USA:California | collected 2013-09-17
CTGACGCGCGTGCTCGCGGGGCCGCTGTCGGCGCAGATGCTGGCGGATCTCGGCGCCGAGGTGATCAAGATCGAGCGGCCGGGCGGCGGCGACGACGCGCGCGCCTTCGGCCCGCCTTACCTCACCGATCCCGAAGGCAAGGCGAACAACAACAACTCGTTCTATCTCTGCGCCAACCGCGGCAAGAAATCCGTCACCGTCAATATCGCTTCGCCCGAGGGCCAGGACATCATCCGCGAACTCGCAAAGTCCTGCGACGTGATGATGGAGAACTACAAGGTCGGCGATCTCAAGCGCTACGGGCTCGACTACGAGACGATCAGGAAGATCAACCCCGGCATCATCTATTGCTCGGTGACCGGTTTTGGCCAGACCGGACCCTATGCGCCGCGCGCGGGTTACGACGCGATCCTGCAGGCGATGGGCGGGCTGATGAGCGTCACTGGCCATATCGACGGCGAACCCGGCGCGGGCCCGATGAAGGTCGGACCTTCCATCGTCGATTACATGACCGGCATGAACTCCTCGATCGGCATTTTGTCGGCGCTCTATCATCGCGACGCCAATGGCGGCGAGGGGCAGCATGTCGACGTCTGCCTGTTCGACACCGTGATCGCCTCGCTGTCGCATTGGCTTCAGATCTATCTCGTCAACGGCCAGACGCCGCCGCGGCGCGGCACCTGGGGCAATGGCGGCATGCCGGCCGGCGTGTTCCGCTGCACCGATGGCGAACTGATGCTGGTGGTCGGCAATGACGGCCAGTTCGCGCGCACCTGCGCCGTGCTCGGAGCACCCGAACTCGCAACCGATCCAAGATTCGTCAAGAACAACGACCGCGTCGTGCACGGCAAGGAGATCATGGCGATATTCGCCGGATTGTTCCTCAAGCAGCCCGTCGCGCATTGGCTTGACGAACTGGAGAAGGCAGGCGTGCCCTCGGGGCCGATCAACAGTTTCGAGCAGGTGTTCGCCGATCCCCACGTCCAATCGCGCGGCATGAAGATCAAGGTCAAGCATCCTTTCGAGCCTGAGCTGGCGATGATCCGCAATCCGCTGACGTTCTCCGGCACCCCGATCACGGACTACCGCGCCCCGCCGCTGCTCGGCGCCGACACCAAGGACGTGCTGGCGACGATCGGCTACGACGATGCCAAGGTCGACGCGCTGAAGAAGCAGAAGATCGTGTGAAGAGCTCGCTTCACCTCCGCAGCGCGGAAGCGCCTGGTCCGGCAACGACATCAACACTTCGACCATTGACGTAGCATGATCGCAACATCAGGTGCTAAAACCTGGCTTGGCCCAGTCCGGGCCGAAGAGGTTTTCCATGAAACGAGAAGTCATCCGCGTCGAGCCGTTGTCGTCCTACCTCGCGAAGTGGAACGCGCCGCTGTCGCCGGTCACGCGCGGCAACGGCATGGTGTTCGTTTCCGGATTTCCGCCGTTCGATCCCGCGACCGGCGAAATCATCGTCGCCGCCCCGATCGAGCGCCAGACCGAGATCGTGCTCGACCAGATGAAGCTCTGCCTGGAGACATCAGGCACTTCGCTGCAGAACGTCATGAAGTGCAACATCTACTGCACGTCGGCGAAGCATTTTGCGGCCGTCAACGCCGTCTATGCGCGGTATTTTCCGGTCGATCCGCCGGCGCGCATTTTCGTTTGCGTGCCGGAGTGGATGGGGGCGTTCGACATCGAGATCGATTGCGTGGCCGTCATGTAGGATGGGTGGAGCGAAGCGATACCCATCGCCATGCGGGCAGTATTGATGGGTATCGCTTCGCTCCACCCATCCTACGCTCAGCCTTCACTTCATCCCCATGCAACTCGCATAGAACGTCGTGGTCCCCGGCCAGTCCGAGAACATCGCGCGGACGCCGACCTGTTTGGCCAGTACGTCGAGCACTGTCAGCGTGTCGCCGTCGCGGTCGATCGCGGCCTTGACCGTGGAGTGATAGAAGCCGCCGCCCTTGTTGAGCGGCCCGTCGCGTTCCAGCGACCAGCCGATCAGATCGAGGCCGGCGGCCTTCGCGGCCTTGGCATATTCCGACGGCACGATCTCGCCCTTGGCGTTCAGCGCCAGCATTGCGTAGATCGGCGGCCCCAGGATCTTGACGCCTTGCGCCTTCAGCTCCGTCATCGACGGCTTCCAGGTCTCGGGCTTGGCCGGATCGAGGCCGCGCTTCTCGTAGCGATCCTCGAGATACACGGCTTGCGCTGCGAATTCGGGGGCGGTCTTCACCCAGAACTGGATGTCGGAAAGGCTGAAACTCTGAGCGAACACGTCGCTCGCTGGAATGCCTGATGTCTTGTAGGCCTGCAGCATCTGGGTCGCGTATTTCTCCTGGGTGTAGTCGCCGTCGAACGGCATCGGCACTTCGGCCGCCTTCAGTTCGGGCGTGAATTTGGCGCCGAGGCTCTTGATCAGCGCGATGCTCTCGTCATGGGTCATCAGCGTGCCGGAGTTGGCATAAAGGTCGGTGCGCCAGCGCGGGGTGCCGTTCTGGTATTCTTCGGCGGTTTTTGCGTCCGGATTGAAGCCGTCCATCTTCGCCGTCAGCGACTTGAATTCGGCCAGCGTGATGTCGCTGGTGCAGCATTTCGCCGACGCCTTCTTGCCGGTGGCCGGATCGGCCGGGCTGAAACCTTGCGAGCATTTTGCCGCGAGCGCGGGGACGGAGAGGATGTTGGTGGTGGTGTGCAGGTCGCATTGCGAATGCCGGCAGACCAGTTGGCGGTCCTTCGTAAACGTCACGTCGCATTCGATCACGCCGGCGCCCATCCGGGCCGCGGCCATGTAGCTCTCCCGGCTATGTTCGGGAAATTGCATCGCCGCGCCGCGATGGCCGACGGAGAAACCGGTCCGGTGAAACGGTCCGGTGCACTGGCTGAGTTTCTGCTTCAGCGGCCCGTCCTTCATCTTGTCGACGAGGTAAAACGGCCGCGGCCCGACCTGGGCCTCGCGCGGCAGCGCAATCGTCTGCGCCGCGGCGGGAAGGACCGCGGTCAGGAGCCAGAATGCGGACAACAAGGCGGAGCGGGGGCGGGTCGGCATGGGTGGTACCTCCAGAGACGCAATTGCGTCTCCGGTGACACATTGCGCGCGGCCATTATATCATGAAGCATGTGACGGTCGCGTGGTGGCCGGCAAGTCCATCGCAATGGCCAAACGAAAGAAAACGATCCCGGAGGAAACAGGATGCCCGCTGCCTTTTTCATCGTCCGCGCCACCGTCACCGATCCGGCCAGGCGTCAGGCCTTCGACGCCTGGTATTCGCGCGAGCATGTGCCGGATGCCGTGAAATCTTTCGGGGCGACCAAAGCGTGGCGCTACTGGAGCCTGACCGAGCCTTCCCTGCTCCACGCAATGTATCAATTCCCGGATCAGGCGGCACTCGATCGCGCGATGGCCGGCCCGCATCTCGACCGGCTGATCGCCGATTTCAACCGCGACTGGCCCGACGTGACGCGCACCCGCGAAATGCTGCTGTTGGCGGAAGAATTTGTGCCGGCTTGATATCCCCGCAGTGAATATCCCGCGCGCGCCACAAACCTGAACGCAAAATTCAGCGAACATTCATCTCGTTGAATCGAAACTCTCCTTCTCAGATCACCCGATTGCAGAGGAGGAGATTGTCATGGAACGCCGGCACTTTCTGAAACTCGCCTTTGGATTCGCGGCCGGAGCGGCGGCGCCCGCGGCCAGCGCGCAAGCTGCACTCCTGACGCCGCAGCCGCTCACCGAAGGCGGACAACTTCCCGCCAATCCGGATGCCCATCCCGCCGTCACGTCGGGCGACGAAGTCGATCGCCTGCAGCCGGAGGAAGTACGTTGGGGCCGGCATCGTGGCTGGGGCCACCGCTGGGGCTGGCGCCGCCGCCGACATTGGGGTTGGCGTCGCAGGCACTGGGGCTGGCGCCGAAGGCATTGGGGCTGGCACCGCCGCCGCTGGCACCGTCGCTGGCGCCGCCGTTACTGGTAGGCGTGCGTCTGAGTTCTGTCGTGTAACTGCAAACCAACCGAGAAAAGGAGACGTTCATGAAGATACTTGCTGCATCGGCGTTGGCGATCGGGCTTGCCCTGGCCGCGGTTTCGGCGTCGCAGGCGATGCCGATGGCGCCGCTCGATCCGGCCCAGGCGGCTTCCGAAAATGTGATCCAGGTTGCCGGCGGCTGCGGGCCGGGCTGGCATCGTGGCCCCTATGGTGGATGCCGGCCGATGTACAATTGTCCGCCCGGCTGGCATTCCGGCCCGTTCGGCCGGCGTTGCTTCCGCAACGGCTGGTAATCCCGACATTACGCAACGCACAAAAAAGCCCCGCGCAAGCGGGGCTTTTCCTGTGTGATGCTGATGCGCACTTATCGCGTTTTCGAGCGAAGCATGCCCCCGGACTTGATCCGGGGGTGGGCACCGGTTCGCAATCAAGCTTGCGCAGATTGCGTAGACTTATCTGCGGCAGAAAACGCGTCAAACAAAAGAGTGGAGCCCGGTTCTGATTCAACCAGAACCGAAAAGGCGCTACACCGGGCGGCAGCGTCCATAAGCCCAGACGAAGCCGACGGGGCAGACGCGGCCGACGGGCAGCACCACCACGACCGGGGCGGGCCGTACCACGACGACGGGGGCAGGGCGCTCGACGACGACAACGTCGCCGCGATTGGGTTGGCATCCGCCGTAGGGACCGCGATGCCAGCCGAGGCCGCATCCGCCCGCGGCATTCGCGGCGCTGAAGCTCGCGAACGAGGTGGCGACCAAAACCGCTGCTGCGAAAAGGTACTTCATGTTCTCTCCCATTTTTGGCCGCGACGCGGCGTGGCGGGAACCTAGATTCGGAACCATGAATGGAAAATGAATTTTGGGGATTTGAACAATGTGTGCAACGCGCAAAATTATCACTGCGCTATCACATTTCTTTCAGTCGCATTTCGCCAATCAGGTTTCTTGACTGACTCCAAACAGCGCCGCGAATCGTTTTTCGCCGGTGCGGGTGAAATTGACGACGCGGCTGCCGGGCGCGGAATCGCGCGCGGCCCAGTTCAGTTCGGTGAAGCGGTTCATGACGGCAGCGCCAAGTGTGCCGGCGAGGTGATGACGGCGCTCGCTCCAGTCGAGGCAGGCCTTGCACACCGGGCGGCGCGGGTGGGCCAGCATGTCGGCGTCGATCTGCAGCGCCTGCGCCATGAAGCGCTTGCCTTCACCGGTGAGTTCGATCGCCTGCTTGCTCTGCCGCACCAGTTTCTGCTTGCGCATGCTGTCGAGCATCTGCACGCCGAGGTCGCCGGCGAGGTGGTCGTAGCAGATCCGCGCCCGGCGCAGCGCCGGCTCCTTCGGCCCGGTGCGGACGCGGGTGTGACCGGCGCGTTCGGCGAGGCCCGCCAGCCCTTCGAGCACGCTTGCGACATCGGGGCCGGTGAGACGGTAGTAGCGGTGACGCCCCTGTTTCTCCGGCTCGATCAGGCCGCCGGCCTCGAGCTTGGCGAGATGCGAACTTGCGGTCTGCGGCGTGACGCCGGCCTGGTGCGCCAGCTCGCTCGCCGTCAGCGCGCGGCCGGTCATCAGCGCGCTGAGCATGTTGGAGCGCGCGGGATCGCCGACCAGCGAGGCGATCATGGCGATATCGGGACCTGCTTTCATAGTTCGATGTTAGCCGAAGCATCGCCGACGATCAAGCGGCTATTTTCATGCCGGGTCCGTCACTGCGTTCGCAATGACGGCAAATGGAGATCGCCAATGACCGTCACCGTTTTCATCCGCTATCAGATCGATCCGTTCAAGCGGGCGATGTTCGAGCAATATTCCAAGAACTGGCTCAGCATCATCCCGAAATGCGGCGGCGATCTCCAAGGCTACTGGATGCCGCATGAAGGCACCAACAACATCGCGTTTGCGCTGATCTCGTTCGATAGCCTGGCGGCCTATGAGAGTTACCGGGCGCGGTTGCGCGGCGACAAGGTCGCGATGGAAAACTTCGCCTTCGCCGAAGAGAACAAGCTTATTCTCGCCGAAGAGCGGACATTTTTGCGGCCGGTGACTGCCTAAGGCCCGACGCTGGCGTTTGACGCCATGCCTCGCTATCTTCACGGGCGAACAAGACAGGGAGAGAAACCATGCCGGTCACGACAGCGGACAAGTGCGCCGCGTTCCGCAAGCTGCACGAAAGCGGATGCTTCATCATTCCGAACCCGTTCGACGTCGGCAGCGCCCGCGCGCTGCAACATCTCGGTTTCAAGGCGCTGGCGTCGACCAGCGCCGGCTTTGCATGGACCATTGCGAAAGCAGACAACCGCGTCACCGTCGATGAGGTATGCACGCATCTCGCCGAGCTGTGCGCGGCGGTCGATCTGCCCGTCAACGCCGATTTCGAGGGCGGATTTGCAGTCGAGCCTGACAAGGTCGGTGTCAATGTTGCGAAGGGCGTAAAGTCCGGCGTCGCCGGGCTGTCGATTGAGGATTCCACCACCGATTCCTCCAAGGGACTGTTTGAGTTTTCGCTCGCCGTCGAACGTATCAAGGCCGCGCACAAGGCGATCGATGCCGACAAGAGCAAGGTGATGCTGACCGGCCGCTGCGAAGCCTATCTGGTAGGCCAGCCCAATCTTGCCATGGTGATCGAGCGGCTGAACGCCTATTCCGAGGCCGGCGCGGATTGCCTCTATGCGCCGGGCATCAAGACCAAAGAAGACATTGCCGCGATCGTGAAGGCCGTCGCTCCAAAACCCGTCAATCTGCTGATCGGCGCATCCGGCCTGTCGTTGAAAGAAGCCGCCGATCTCGGCGTTCGCCGCATCAGCGTCGGCGGATCGCTGGCGCGCTCGGCCTGGGGCGGTTTCATGAAGGCGGCGCGCGAGATGGCGGACAACGGCACGTTCACCGAGCTTGCCAGCGGCTATCCCGGCGGCGAACTCAACAAGATGTTCTCCGGCCAGTGATGTCATTGCGCCAACGGGTTCTCGCCAGCCTCGGTCTGATGATGTTGGGTCTGGTGATGCTGGGCGCTCCGGCCGCGTGGGCCGAGCGCGCGCACGAAATCGTGGTGCATGATGACGTGCGTATCGACGTTATTGCCGAGGGCAGCGGTCCGCCGGTGGTGCTGTTGCCCGGACGCGGCCGCGACTCCCTCGACTTCGACGATCTCGCCGCTGATATCGCCAAAGCCGGGTTTCGCGTGTTGCGGCCGCAGCCGCGCGGGGCGGGCGACAGCCGTGGCCCGATGCAGAATCTCACGCTGCACGATTTCGCGCGCGATATCGCCGCCGTGATCCGGCACCAGGGCAACACGCCCGCCATCATCGTCGGGCACGCCTTCGGCAACTGGGTCGGGCGCATGACGGCGACCGATTATCCCGAGCTGGTGCGCGGGGTAGTCATCGTTGCCGCGGCCGCAAAAGCCTATCCGGCCGGATTTGCCGGCGCCAAGGAGTTGTCCGACGCGGTCAAGAAGGCCGGCGATCTGTCGCGACCCGAGGCCGAGCGGCTCGAGGCACTTCGCATGGCGTTCTTCGCACCGGGCCATGATGCACGCGTGTGGTTGTCGGGCTGGCATCCTGAGGTCGACGAGTCGCAGTTCGCAGCCGGCCGCGCCACCAAGCAGTCGGACTGGTGGCCGGGCTGCAAGGCGCCGCTGCTCGACGTCCAGGCCGAGCTCGATCCGTTCAAGCCGCGCAGCATGATGAACGAGATCAGGCAAGAGTTCGGCGAGCGCGCGGAGATCGTCGTCATCCCGAATGCCAGTCACGCGCTGATACCGGAGCAGCCGGCCGCCGTGACGGATGCGATCGTGACCTGGATCGGCAAACTGCCGAAGCCCTGACCGGAAAGCGCTGATCCACATAAAATAGCGCAGCGGGCAGGGGCCCGCTGCGCTGTCAGTCGGCGCTTCAGCCGTTACTTCGCGGCAGGTGCGCTATCGGCCGGGGGACTGGCCGTCTTGTTCATGTCCTGGTTGGCCGGGGCCGCAGGCGTTGCCGGACGTGCCGGCGCCGCGCCGATGGTCGTGCCGGATTCGGTCTTGGCCTTCGGCGTCACGTCACGCATGCCGGAAGGTGCTGCGGGTGTCGCCGGCTGCGTCTGCGCGGTCTTCGTGGTGTCCGAAGTGCCGGCCTGATTCACGCTGGTATTGTTCAAGCCATAGAACACAGCGCCCAGTACCACCGCGATCGCAATCGCGAACATCGCGACCTTGCCGGCGCTGGCGGAGCCTTCGGCGAGATCCAGATCGGGCGGCAGCTCGTTGTCGAGACTGTTCAGGCGGGCCTGACGGCGGAATTCGTCGTCGCTCAGGCTGGCGCGGTAGGGATCGTTCGGGTTGGGTTGGTATGCCATGAAAATGTTCCTCCGTTAGCACCCCAAAAGCTAAGCGCGGGGACAATCGCTGGCGCGCGCGGATGTTCCGCGCCATCTTGCAACCCGTTCACGATGGAACCGGTGATTCCCGGGTTCCAGCCTCGTCTTCATAAGGCCCGTTTTTATGAGGTTGCCATGTGGAACCTGCCGCCCAGCGATACCGTGCTGCATCTCTTGTCCTATGTGGCCTTGACCGCGCAGGCGATGACGGCGGCGTTGGCCGCGGGGCGACGCAGCATGGATTGGGCCGGCGTCTGCATGCTGGGATGCATTACGGCTCTCGGCGGCGGCACCATTCGCGACGTGCTGCTCGGCCACTATCCGCTGGTCTGGGTGCAAAACCCGTCCTATCTGGCGCTGACGGCGATCGCCGCATTCGCGACCATCCTGATTGCGCGCCTCGTGCACCGGTTGAATCTGGCGTTTCTGGTGCTCGATGCGATCGGGCTCGTCGTGTTCACCATGGCGGGCTGCGACGTCGCCTGGCAGGTCAACGCCTCGCTGCCGATCGTGATCGTGGCGGGGATGATCACCGGCTGCGCCGGCGGTGTGCTGCGCGACATCCTCTGCAACGACGTGCCGCTGCTGTTTCGCTCCGAACTCTACGCCAGTGTCTCCGTCGTGACCGGACTGTTCTACGCCACCGCGTTCGGCCTGAAGCTGAATGACGAACTCTGGACCGCGCTGACTTTTGCGTTCGGCCTGACGCTGCGGCTACTGGCAATCCGCTACAAATGGGAAATGCCGAAATTCGTCTTCAGCGAGGACAAGCGCTGATAGCGTTTTCGAGCGAAGTGGACGCCGGTTCGCGTGAAGAAAACGCGTCAAAATAAAGAGCTATTTCACCTTGCGCGCCTTCGCTACTTGCTCGGCGCTCACCACAGGGGCCACGTTACCCCAGGCGTTGCGGATATAGGTCGTGACATCGGCGATCTCCTGGTCCGACAGTTTTGTGGCATAGGCCGGCATCGATCCCTTGTTGGGCGCGCGCGCCGTCGTCACGGTTTGCGCACCGTCGAGGATGACGCGCAGCGTCGAGGAGGGATCTGATGATTGCAGGTTGGCGTTGCCGGGCAGCGGCGGATAGATCCGCGGCGCGCCCGAGCCATCCGCCTCGTGGCAGGCGATGCAGGCGCCCTTATAGAGCTTCTCGCCATCTGTCATCGCCGCTGCGGATGGAGGCGCACTTGAAGAAGGCTCCGCAGCGCCTGCCGGAAGATCCTTCAGGTACACCGCGATGGCGCGCACGTCCGCATCGCTCATTTTGGACGTCGAATTGACCACGACCTCCGACATCAGCTCGCCGGCATGGCTGCGGCCGTTGCGTCCGCTTTGCAGATATTCGGCGATGTCTTCCACGCTCCAGGATTTCAGGCCGCTGCGCGGGGCCGCATCCAGCCGCGGCGCGAACATGCCTGCGACCAACCCGCCGCCGAAAGCCTGCCCGCGTTTGTCGGCGCCAAACATGTTCTTCGGTGTATGGCAGGCGCCGCAATGGCCGGGGCCTTCGACCAGATAGCGGCCGCGATTCCAATCCGCGCTCTTCGCCTGGTCGGGCATCCGAATGCCAGGCTTGAAGAACAGCCAGTTCCAGCCGCGCATCAGGACGCGATAGTTCAGCGGCCACCGCAGCTCCGGCGGCGGCGCGGTGTTCTTCACCGGCGTCAGTGTCGCCAGATAGGCCCGGATCGCACCGATGTCCTGACGGGTCAGCTTGGTGAAATTCGGATAGGGGAAGGCCGGGTAATAGCGCGAACCGTCGGGCGCCACGCCGAAGCGCAACCGCCCAAACCAGTATCGCGGTCCGGCGTCAGGTTGGGCGAATAGATGCCGCCGAACGGCGTATCGATCCGTTTGCCCCCCGCAAACGGTTTGGCGGCATCGGCGGTATGGCAGCTCGCGCAGTCGCCGGCATCGACCAGCGCCTTGCCGCGCGCGACCTGTTCGGCAGCGATATCGGCCTGGGCGTCCGCCAAGCATAGGCGCGGGGCGAACGCAGTGCACAACAGAAGCCCCAAAAGAGACCTCGTGAGAATCGCGCGCATTTTCCAATGTCGTGTCTGCACCAATGGACCTCTTTGAGCATTATAGCGCGAAAGCGAGCGGTGTGGCGACGCCACGCCATTTCGCGCCGGGGCTCCCGGACGACACAAACCGAAAATGGAGACCATTATTCCCGGCACGAAATTGCGATCTTTGAAAGCGGGGCCAAGTTGCCCAGATTTGTAGTGCGTGGAGCGGAAAATCCGACATAGACTGGTTCTAACAAGTTCGGATGACTAGCTAAAAAGCGTCGTCGCGACCAAGATCCAGAGCGTTTTCCAGCGAAGTGGGCACCGGTTCGCGTGAAGAAAACGCGTCAAAACAAGAATCCTGAGGGTGGCAAAGAGGGCATTATGGGAATCAACCAGGGTCCGATCAGTCTCGATCAAAAATACACCCAAGGCTCCGGCCATGTCTTCCTGACCGGCATTCAGGCGCTGGTCCGGCTGCCGATGGCGCAAATCCGGCGCGACCGCGCCGCGGGGCTGAACACCGCCGGCTTCATCTCCGGCTACCGCGGTTCGCCGCTCGGCGGCTACGACCAGCAGCTTTTCGCCGCCCGCAAGCATCTCGAGCAGTACAACATCAAGTTCCAGCCCGGCGTGAACGAGGACCTTGCGGCCACCGCGGTCTGGGGCTCGCAGCAGCTCAATCTGTCGCCTGGCGCCAAATATGATGGCGTGGTCGGCATCTGGTACGGCAAGGGCCCCGGCGTCGATCGTTGCGGCGACGTCTTTCGCCACGGCAATACCGCGGGATCTGCCAAAAACGGCGGCGTGCTGGTGCTGGCCGGCGACGACCACGGCGCCAAATCCTCCACCGTGCCGCATCAGTCCGACCACGCCTTCATGTCGGCGCTGATGCCTTATCTCTACCCCTCCAGCATCCACGAAATGATCGAGATGGGCCTCTTGGGGATCGCGATGTCGCGCTACTCTGGGTGCTGGGTCGGCATGAAGGTGATCACCGAGACGGTGGAAACCACCGCCGAGATCGACCTCACCGACGAGATGACGCCCTTCGTCATCCCGACCGACTTCGAGATGCCGCCCGGCGGCCTCAACCTGCGCTGGCCCGACGACCGCTTTGAACAGGACCGCCGCCTGCAGGACCACAAGGGCTTTGCCGCGATCGCCTTTGCCCGTGCCAACAAGGTCAACCGCATCACCATGGATTCGCCGAATGCCCGTTACGGCATCATGGCGTCGGGCAAGAGCTACGAGGACATCCGCCAGGCGCTGCGCGAACTCGGCGTCACGCCGGAAGTCGCCGCAAAAATTGGCCTGCGGCTGTACAAGATCGGCATGCCGTGGCCGCTGGAGCCGCAGGGCGTACGCGAATTCGCCGTCGGGCTCGAAGAGATCTTCATCGTCGAAGAGCGCCGCGAGATCGTCGAGAATCAAGTCAAGCAGGAGCTGTTCAACTGGCGCGACGACGTCCGTCCACGCATCATCGGCAAGATGGACGATCACGACAAGCGCTTCCTGCCCTTTGCGGCAGAGTTGAGCGTGGCGTCGCTGGCGAGCTCGCTGACGGAGCGGCTGCTTCGATTGAACCTCAATCCCGAAATCGCGGCGATGCTGCGCGCCAAGGCCGACTGGTTCACCGGCCGGGAGGCGACCCAGATGCAGGCGGGCGCACCGATCACCCGCACGCCGTATTTCTGCTCGGGCTGCCCGCACAATACCTCGACCAAGGTGCCGGAAGGCAGCCGCGCTTTCGCCGGCATCGGCTGTCATTTCATGGCGCTGTGGATGGACCGTTCGACCGAGACCTTCACCCATATGGGCGGCGAGGGCGTGCCGTGGGTCGGCGTGGCGCCGTTCACCGGGGAAGAGCACGTGTTCGCCAACCTCGGCGACGGCACCTATTTCCATTCCGGCAGCCTCGCGATCCGTCAGGCGGTCTCGTCCGGCGCCAACATCACCTACAAAATTCTCTACAACGACGCCACCGCGATGACCGGCGGCCAGCATGTCGACGGCGAATTGTCGCCGCAGCAGATCACCTTCCAGCTTCACGCCGAAGGCATCCGCGACATCTATCTGGTCTCGGAAACGCCTGAGGCCTATCCGGCATCCGATATCGCGCCGGGCGTCAAGGTCGCGCATCGCGACGATCTCGACACGGTTCAGAAGACGCTGCGCAAGGTCAAGGGCGCGTCCGCCATCGTGTTCGTGCAGACCTGTGCTGCCGAAAAACGCCGCCGCCGCAAGCGCGGCCTGCTGGAGGATCCGGCAAAGCGCGTCATGATCAATCCGGCGGTGTGCGAAGGCTGCGGCGATTGCTCGGTGCAGTCGAACTGCATCTCGGTCGAGCCGCTGGAAACCGAGATGGGGCGCAAGCGCACCATCAACCAGTCGACCTGCAACAAGGACTATTCCTGCGTAAAGGGCTTTTGCCCGTCCTTCGTCACCATCGACGGCGGCAAGATGCGCCGCCGCGTGCCAGTCGGGCTAGGGGACATCGGAGAACTGCCGGAGCCGGCTTCACGCCCGACGCTCGATCGACCCTACAACGTCGCGGTCGGCGGCGTCGGTGGCACCGGCGTGCTGACCATCGGCGCGCTGCTCGGTATGGCCGCCCATATCGAAGGCAAGGCCAGCATGATTCTCGACATGTCGGGCCTGGCGCAAAAGGGCGGCGCGGTGCTGAGCCATGTTCGCTTGTCTGAACATACCGCCGACGTCACCTGTTCGCGCATCGTTACTGGCACCGCGGATCTCGTGCTCGCCGCCGACGAAGTGGTCGCGGTCGCCAAGGACACCATCACGCTGTGCGAATCCAGCCGCACCACCGGGGTCATCAACACCCATCTGATTCCGATCGCGGACTTCATCCTGAACCGCGATTTCAATTTCCAGAGCCGCAAGGTTGACCACGTGCTGGAGACCGCGCTGTGCAAGGATTCGTCGTTCTTCGATTTCACCAAGCCCGCCGAAACGCTGCTCGGCGACTCCATCGCCACCAACATGATGATGATGGGCTTTGCCTATCAGCGCGGTTTGCTGCCGCTGTCGGCGAAGGCGATCGAACAGGCCATCGAAGTCAACGGCGTCGCGATCAAGATGAACACCCAGGCGTTCCAGCTTGGCCGTCTCGCGGCACACGATCCGGCCCGGCTCGCAGCCATGATGAAGGACCAGGACGAAACCGTTGCGCCGAAGATTCTGGACGCGATGTCGCTCGACGAGATCGTCGCCCATCGCAGCGCCTTGCTGACCGCGTATCAGGACGCGAAACTCGCCGACCGCTATCGGAACGCGGTGACGCAGGTGCGCAATGCCGCGGCGAACGGCGGCTTCGGCGATGAACTGCCGAGGGCGGTCGCGATCAACTACGCAAAACTGCTTGCCTACAAGGACGAGTACGAAGTGGCGCGGCTGTTCACCGACGGGCGGTTCGAAAAGCAGCTTCGCGACCAGTTCGAAGGCGACTTCAAGCTCTCGTTCAATCTTGCAGCCCCGATGCTAGCCGGCAAACCCGACGCGGCGGGGCGGCCGGGCAAGCGCGCCTTCAGCGCTTCCTGGATGATGCCGCTGTTCAAGATCCTCGCGAAGTTGAAGGTATTGCGCGGCACGCCGTTCGACGTCTTCGCCTATAGCCCCGACCGCCGGCTGGAGCGCGACCTGATCGCGGGCTACGAAAAGGACGTCGCGACCGTGCTCGGCCTGCTGTCGCCGGTCAATCTGGACACCGCGATCGAACTGCTGTCGCTGCCGGATCGCATCCGCGGCTACGGCCCTGTGAAGGAGAAAGCGGTGCAGGACGCCAAAGTGCGCTACGCGCAACTCGCCGCCGACCTCGTCAGCCCGCCGCCGGCGCCGCGCCAGATCGCAGCGGAGTAGGGCGCTCACCCTCATGAGGACGCGTCGCGACCGGTCAGGTTCGCTGTCGTTCCCGTAACGCACTCAAGTCGGACATCACCCGATGTCCGTTTGTGCCAGCAACGGGCTCATGCAACACAGCAAACCGCATTTGCAATCGACAAACTTTTGACCGCGCAGCCACAGGCCTGCGGGAGTTTGAGTTGGTGGTCATTCGGACATTGGACAGACTTTGGCCAAAAAGCGAACTCAACCGGTCATCTTTCGGTCACACTTTAAAAGCCGGCAGTTGCATTCAAGGCACGGTATATCTGCGTCAAATCTCGTATCATTCAGACGGAATTTGAAATCAAGCGCAGCTCTACTACGACCTTACCGGAAGTCGCGTGTATCTATCGCTTCAGATAGATCGAAATGCGACGGAGATGGAGAAATGCGATGAAGAAAGTTTTCTTGGCTACGGTTGGCCTTGTGGCGTTGGGCATGGCCGCCCCTGCGTTAGCCGCTGATATGGCCGCGCGTCCTTACAAAGCTCCTCCGCCCCCGATAGTTGCTATCTACGATTGGACCGGCTTCTACATCGGCGCCAATGGCGGCGGCGGCTGGAGCCATAAATGCTGGGATGCCACGAACTTCCGCGGACCTATCGCTGCTGTTCGTGAAGGTTGTCACGATGCGAGCGGCGGAGCGATCGGCGGTCAGATCGGATACCGCTGGCAGAGCGCCAGTTGGGTGTTCGGTCTGGAAGCGCAGGGCGACTGGGCTGATTTGAAGGCATCCAATGTCAGCATTTTCATTCCCAATTGGACCAACAATTCCAAGGTCGAAGCGTTCGGCTTGTTCACCGGCCAGGTGGGCTATGCCTGGAACAACGTCCTTTGGTATGTGAAGGGCGGCGCGGCCGTGACCGCAGACAAGTACCGGGGGACAGTGACCACCACCATCCCCGGCGCTCTGTTCGATTCGGCGAGTGAGACGCGCTGGGGTGGCGTCGTCGGAACCGGCCTCGAATTCGGATTCGCACCGAATTGGTCGGTTGCGATCGAGTACGATCACCTGTTCATGGGTACCCGCGACATCACCTTCACGTCGACGGGCGTTTTGCCGATCCCGGCCGGCAGCGCATTCCGCACCGACTCGATCCGTCAGAACGTCGATCTCGTTACCGCGCGCATCAATTACCGCTTCGGCGGACCGGTCGTCGCGAAGTACTGATCTAATTTCCTATCTCCTGCAAACTCTAAGGCCCCGGCATCGTCCGGGGCTTTTTGTGTCCGCTTTGGCAGAATTATAAATCGCACGGATGTCGCAAGTGGGTCATTTTCGGAAGTCGGACCGCGCCACGGCGATGTCCGCTCTACCATCGGGAGCGGACCTCGGCACACTAAACGCCAAGGTCTGGCTAACGGCACATGCTCTCGACCCAGTATGCGGGCATCGCATTGGAATGGATCGGGAGCGCCACGCCGCCTGAGCGGCAGTGCGAGAGTCGGGTTTGCTGACAACACCTAATTGCTGGCGATGCGTGCGACAAAACAACACGACGGGCAAATCACCAAAAGTCTGTCTATCCCTTCCGCCAAAAATATTCCGCTTCCCTCGTCGGGCAAATCAAATGCACAACTCCCGCCATCCTGTCCCACCAGAGGGGCGTTGGCCATCGTCGCAAACGAGGGGCAGGGAGCGGTGGACGCGAAGGCTGCGACTGACGAGCGTGGCAAAAGCGTACGGTGAAGTCGTGTGGGCCTGACGCCCCGGTGCTGGCGTCAAGTTTCGCGGAGCAATCCGCTGGAATGACGGTGGCAAGAAAGCCGGTCACCGGGGCGAACTCGTATAAGCCGTAAAGCCATTGCGCAGGGAAGGCCGGATGCCTCCGCCAAACCTGTATGCTCGTGTGCGCATTCTTTGATGCACATTGCACGCGAGACCGCGGGTGCGGCGCGCACCCGGTCTTCCCTGCGCCCTCTGATTTCGAGGGCAAGGTTTCCTTTCAAAACTCCGGGCGCTCAGCGCCGCGAGATCGCGCACCTGCGCCAGTCTCGCCTGACGGAATATTTCCGCGCTTGCCAAGGCCGCCCCGACAGGCCAGAAAAATAGCCGGGAATAAGAAACGCCAGCGGAGAACGATTTGACCATCAAGGGCAAAGCCTACATTGCCGGGATCTATGAACATCCAACCCGACACGCACCCGATAAATCCACCGCACAGCTACATGCCGAGGTCGCCAAGGGCGCGATTGAGGACGCCGGGCTGACCAAAGCCGATATCGATGGCTATTTTTGCGCCGGTGACGCCCCGGGCGGGGCGATGCCGATGGTCGATTACCTCGGCCTCAAGGTGCGTCATTTCGATTCCACCGACACCGGCGGATGTTCCTATCTGGTCCATCTCGGTCATGCGGCTGAGGCGATCGCCGCCGGTAAATGCTCGATCGCACTGATCACGCTGGCGGGCAAGCCGCGCACTGGTCCGCTGCCGCCGCGCAGCGCGGGCGCCGAGGCCGATTTCGAGGCCGCTTACGGCGCCACCACCCATAACGTCTACGGCATGTGTGCCATGCGCCATATGCACGACTACGGCACCACCAGCGAACAGCTCGCCTGGATCAAGGTCGCCGCCTCGCATCACGCCCAGTACAATCCGCATGCGATGCTGAAGGAGGTCGTCACCGTCGAGGACGTGCTGAACTCGCCGATGATCTCCGATCCCCTGCATCGGATGGATTGCTGCGTCGTTACCGACGGCGGCGGCGCGCTGATCGTCACCACGCCCGAGATTGCCAAGAGCCTGAAGAAGCCGCTGGTGCGCATGATCGGTCACGGTGAGGCGATGAAGGGCCCGCGCGGCGGCAAGGATCTCGACCTCACATACTCGGCCGGTGTCTGGTCCGGCCCTCGCGCGTTCGAGGAAGCGGGCGTGACGCCAAAGGACATCAAGTACGCCTCGATCTATGACAGCTTCACCATCACGGTGCTGATGCAGCTCGAGGATCTCGGCTTCTGCAAGAAGGGCGAGGGCGGCAAGTTCGTCGCCGACGGCAATCTCATTTCTGGCGTCGGCAAATTGCCGTTCAATACCGACGGTGGCGGTCTCTGCAGCAATCACCCGGTCAACCGCGGCGGCATGACCAAGATCATCGAGGCGGTGCGCCAGCTTCGCGGCGAAGCGCATCCAAAAGTGCAGGTACCGAACTGCGATCTCGCCGTTGCCCACGGCACCGGTGGACTTCTCGGCGTGCGCCATGCCGCCTCAACCTCCATTCTGGAGCGCGCATAATGAAGGACGCCAAGAAATATCCGACGCCGCAAGGCAATCCCGAAACCACGCAGTTCTGGGACGCCGCCAAGCAGGGCAAGCTGCTGTTCAAGCGCTGCACCGCCTGCGGCGAGCCGCATTACTTCCCGCGCTCGATCTGCCCGTTCTGCTTCTCCGACAAGACGGTGTGGGAAGAGAGTTCGGGCGAAGCCACGATCTACACCTTCAGCCTGATGCGCAAATCCGCCACCGGGCCGTTCGCGATCGCCTACGTCACCTTGAAGGAAGGCCCGTCGCTGCAGACCAATATCGTCGACTGCGAACTGGACAAGCTCAAGATCGGCCAGAAGGGGAAGGTGGTGTTCAAGCCGACCGACGGCGCACCGCTGCCGTTCTTCACGCCGGCCTGATGGAATTGCGCGCTGCGCGCCAGACAACAATCGTCATCCCCGCGAAAGCGGGGATCCAGTAAACGCCGGTGATTACTGGATGCCCGCTTTCGCGGGCATGACAAGGCGAGAAAACGTTCGGGAGAGAAACAATATGCCGATCAAGTACGATGAGCTGATGGCCTTGAAGAGTCTCGGCCAGAAATACGCCTATACCGATCGCGAAGTGATGCTCTATGCCTACGGCATCGGCATGGGCGCCGACCCCATGGACGAGAAGGAATTGGCTTTCGTCAACGAGGCCGTCGCGACGCCGCGCGCGCTGAAGGTGGTGCCGACGTTTGCGTCCGTGGCGGCCTGGGGCGCCGGACCCGGCGAGATGAATCTCAACCGCGTGATGGTTGTCGACGGCGAGCGCGACATCACCTTCCACAAGCCGTTTGCGATCGCGGCCCACATCACCGCCGATTCCACCGTGCTCGACGTGTTCGACAAGGGCAAGGACAAGGGTGCCGTCATTCGCCACCAGACCGTGCTGAAGGACGAGAAAGGCGAGAAGCTCGCGACCTTGGTTGCGTCGCGTTTCGCGCGCGGCGATGGCGGCTTTGGCGGGCCTTCCGAAGGCCAGCCCGAACCGCACAAGTGCCCGACCCGCGCGCCCGACAAGATTGTCGACATTACGACGCGCCCGGATCAGGCGCTGGTCTATCGTTTGTGCGGCGACCGCAATCCGCTGCACTCCGATCCCGGCTTCGCCAAGAAGGCCGGCTTTCCAGCACCAATCCTGCACGGCATGTGCACCTACGGCATCACCTGCCGCGGCGTGCTGCAGACCTATGCCGATTACGATTCGTCCGCCTTCAAGCAGCACTCGGCGCGGTTCTCTTCGCCGGTCTATCCCGGCGAGACCGTGACGATGGAATTGTGGAAGGACGGCAACGTCGTTTCGTTCGAAGCCAAAGTGAAATCGCGCAACGTCACCGTGATCAAGAGCGGCAGAACGATGCTGGGCTGAAGTTTCCGTCATTCCGGAGCGATGCGCAGCATCGAATCCGGAATCTCGAGATTCACCGATGCGCGATTGCGCATCTGAGGTCTGGTCCTTCGGACCATCCCGGAATGACGGCATTCAATAAAGGAGAAAACACCATGGGATTACTCGACGGCAAGGTTGCGATCATCACGGGGGCGGGCGGCGGCCTCGGGGAGGCTTACGCCAAATTGTTCGCACGCGAAGGGGCGGCGATCGTGGTCAACGATCTCGGCGGCCCGCGCGATGGTTCCGGTGGCGACAAGTCGATGGCGCAGAAAGTCGTCGATGCGATCAAGGCGGAAGGCGGCAAGGCGGTCGCCAACGGTTCCGACATCTCGACCATCGCTGGCGGCCAGTCGGTGTTCGACGACGCCATCAAGAATTTCGGCCGCGCCGACATTCTCGTCAACAACGCAGGCATCCTGCTCGACGAGACTTTCGCAAAATCCAAGGAAACCAACTGGGACAAGGTGATCCGGGTTCACCTCAAGGGAACCTATTGCTGCACCATGCCGGTGTTCAAATGGCAGCGTGAGAATGGTGGCGGCGTCATCGTCAACACCTCCTCGACCTCGGGCCTGATCGGCAATTTCGGGCAGACCAACTACGGCGCCGCCAAGGGCGGTATCTGGGGACTGTCGAACGTGCTGGCCATCGAGGGCCGCAAATACAACATCCGGATCTGGACCCTGGCCCCGGGCGCGCTGACCCGCATGACCGCCGACCTGCCGCGCTATATCGAGAACCCCAAGGCCGCCCTCGGCCCCGACGGCATCGCGCCTGCCGTGCTATACATGGTCAGCGAATTGTCGGGCGACCAGACTGGCAAGACGCTCGGCGTTTCTGGCCCCCGCGGCGTCCGCGAGCTGCGGATGATGGAAATGGAAGGCTGGAAGCCCCCGGGCGAGGCCTGGAAGGCGCAGGACGTGGTCACCCATGCCAAGGAGATCTTCTTCTCCGAGGAGCAGATCAAGATGGGCGCGCGGCGGTTCTGATGCTATCCGTCGTTCCGGGGCGCGCAGAGCGCGAACCCGGAACCTCGAGATTCCGGGTCTGGTGCTAATGCACCATCCCGGAATGACGAACGAGAATCGAGGATTCCCATGACAAAACTCACCGCCCAGGCCGCAGGTACCTTCGCGATCGCGCCGACGCCGTTTCACGATGACGGCCGCATCGACGAAAAATCGATCGACCGGCTGACCGACTTCTATGCCGAAGTCGGCTGCGACGGCGTCACCGTCCTCGGCATTCTCGGCGAGGCGCCGAAGCTCGATGCCAAAGAGGCCGAGCAGGTGGCGGTTCGCTTCGTCAAGCGCGCCAAGAACTTGCAGATCATCGTCGGCGTCTCCGCGCCCGGGTTTGCCACCATGAGCTCGCTGGCAAAAGCCTCAATGGATGCGGGCGCTGCCGGCGTGATGATCGCGCCGCCGCCGCACTTACGTACCGACGATCAGATCGTCTCGTACTTCAAGCAGGCCCAGGAAGCCATCGGCGACGATATCCCGTGGGTGCTGCAGGACTATCCGCTGACCCTGACGGTCGTGTTCACGCCCGCGGTGATCCGCAAGATCGTGATGGACTCACCGTCCTGCGTGATGCTCAAGCACGAGGACTGGCCGGGCCTGGAGAAGATCTCGACGTTGCGCGGTTACCAGAAGGACGGCTCGCTGAAGCCGATGTCCATTCTCGTCGGCAATGGCGGATTGTTCCTCGATTTCGAAATGGAGCGCGGCGCCGACGGTGCCATGACCGGCTACGCTTTTCCGGAATTGCTGATCGACATCGTCAAATTGTCGAAGGCCGGCAAGCGCGACGCCGCCCATGATCTGTTCGACGCCCATCTGCCGCTGATCCGCTACGAGCAGCAGCCCGGCGCGGGCCTGGCGGTGCGCAAATACGTGCTGCAGAAGCGCGGCGTGATTGCCTCCAGCGCGCAGCGCAAGCCGGGCGCTGTCATATCGGCCGCGGCGAAAGCCGAAGTCGATTATCTGCTGTCACGGGTGGCGCGCGTCGACGGCCGCGCCAACCTGCAGCCGCAATCCAGCGCGGCGGGCTAGTCTGATGGCCGAGATCGTCGCTCCGCGTCCCGCATCCACCATTCTGTTGCTGCGCGACGCGGCGGCAAAAAAGGAAGTCGAAGTCTTCATGATGGTTCGGCATTACGAGATCGACTTCAATTCCGGCGCGCTGGTGTTCCCTGGCGGCAGCGTCGACAAGGGCGACAAGGAAATCATCGCGACGCCGTCACTGTATTCGGGCGGCGAGGGGCTTGACGAAGCGACGCTGAGCTTCCGCATCGCGGCGATCCGCGAGACCTTTGAGGAGAGCGGCATCCTGCTGGCGCGGCCGAAGGGTTCGAAGACGCTGGTCGATGCCAAAACGGCAAGCGCGATCGAGGCCGCGCATCGCGCTGACCTCTGCGACAGCAAGATCACTTTCCTGAAAGTGCTTGATGATAACGGCATGGTGCTGGCGCTCGACGAACTCGTGCCCTATGCGCACTGGATCACGCCGGAGGGCATGCCCAAGCGCTTCGACACCTGGTTCTTCCTCGCCGCAGCACCCCCGGAACAGGTCGGCGCCCATGACGGCAAGGAATCCACCGACTCGATCTGGGTGTCGCCGCGCGAGGCGCTGGAAGGCGGCGAAACCGGGCGCTTCAAGCTGCCGTTCCCGACCACGCGCAACCTGATCAAGCTTGGCAAGCAGGGAAGCGTGAAGGCCGCGCTGGATGATTCCAGCGGGAAGCCGGTCGTCACCGTGATGCCGGTCATGACCAGGAACGACGGCGGTCGCCAGCTCCGGATTCCGCTCGAGGCCGGCTACGACGGCGACGTGTTCGAGGTCGGCGCGCTCGGCTGACGCCGTCGGCAGTCTATCCACGTCAAGCCCGGCCATGACGATCATACTTCGACATGCGCCGAAGTATTTTGGTCTTCCCGTCGTGTAAGTTCGAAAGCATGACAGAGACCAATCCCAAAAATGCCAACCTCGCCACCGAGCTCGCGTTGCTGGTGGCGCTGGCGACGCTGTGGGGGGCGTCCTACACCTTCATCCGGATCGGGGTCGCGACGATCCCGCCGATCACCTTCATCGCGGGCCGGACCGCGATTGCAGGATTGCTGCTGCTCGCCATCATGCGCTGGCGTGGCGTGACGATGCCGACGGATGCCGCGACGTGGCGGCGATTCCTGTTTCAGGCCGCCATGAACAGCGTCGTCCCCTGGACCATGGTCGCCTGGGGCGAGCGCACGCTGGATGCGGGCTTGGCCACCATCCTCAATTCGACGGCGCCGATCTTCACGTTTTTCCTGACCCTCGTCACACGCCACGAGGCGCTGACATCGCGAAAGCTGATCGGCGTCGTTGCCGGCATGGTCGGGATCTGCCTGATCGTCGGCGTGCAAGCGCTGTCCGGATTCGGCGAGCAACTGACCGCGCAGATCGTCACGCTGCTGGCCGCGGTCTGCTATGCGGGTGCTGCGATCTTCGGCCGCAGTTTCAAGGACCTCGATCCGATGGCGCCGGCGGCAGGCTCGCTGCTGTCAGGTGCAGCGATCCTGATCCCGCTGAGCCTCGTGGTCGAGCAGCCCTGGACGCTGACGCCGTCGACCAACTCAATGCTGGCGCTGCTGGCTCTCGCGGTGTTCTCGACCGCGCTCGCCTTCGTGATCTATTTCCGCCTGATCCAGACGCTGGGCTCGGTCGGTACCACGGCGCAGGCCTATTTGCGGGTGCCGATCGGCGTCGGGCTCGGCGTCGTCTTCCTCGGCGAGCGGCCGAGCGCGACCGCCTGGATCGGTCTTGCCTGCGTCGTCATCGGCGTCGCCGCGATGACGATCCCGCCGCGAAAGACGCCGGCACGCGTATCGAATTAACCTGCCTTCGCCGCAGCCGGCGCGCTGTCTTCCGCACGCAGCCGCCGCAATTCGCGCTTCAGCACCTTGCCGGCGCCTGACAATGGAAACGGCTCGGTCCTGATGTCGATGCTGCGCGGGCATTTGTAATGCGCAATCCGCTCCTTGCAGAAGGCGGTGATCTCGGCCGCATTGACCTGCGCGCCGTCCCTGGGGATCACGAAGGCATGGACGGTCTCGCCCCATTGCTCGCTGGGGATGCCGATCACGGCGCATTGCGACACCGCGGGATGCTGCGCGATGGTGTTCTCGACCTCCATCGAATAGACGTTCTCGCCGCCGGAGATGATCATGTCCTTCACGCGGTCGACCAGATAGACGTAGCCTTCCTCGTCCATGTAGCCGCCGTCGCCGGTGTGCATCCAGCCGTCGATGATGGCCCTGGCGGTTTCCTCCGGCCGCTCCCAATAGCCCATCATGACGTTCTGGCCGCGCACGGCGACTTCGCCGACCACGCCTGACGCGACCGGTTTGTGGTCGGCGTCGACGATCCGGACCTCGCATCCAACAGCGGCGCGGCCGCAGGCGCGCTGACGGTTTTTCTTGGTCGCCGCTTCGCCGGTGTGCTGGTCCCACGGCAGATGCGTTGCGAGCGGCGACAATTCGGTCATGCCGTAGAGCTGATGGAAGGCGGTGCCGGGCAATCCCGCCATCGCCCGGTTCAACAGCGCCTCGTTGATCGGGGAGGCGCCGTACATGATCCGCTTCAGCGACGTCAGATCCGCGGTCTTGAACAGCGGGTGATCGGTCAGCATCTGGATCATGGTCGGCACGATCAGCGTCACCGTGACCCTCTCCTTCTCGATCGTCTTCATCACCGGTTCCGGATTGAACATCCGGACCACCACGTTGGAGCCGCCGCCGATCAGGGAAGCGAACATGCCGCAGCCATTGGCGAGATGGAACATCGGCGCGGCATTGAGATAGATCGAGCCCTCCGGCAGCAGGCCCTCGCTCAGCACGTGCATCGCGTTGCTGACGATATTGGCGTGGCTCAGCATGACGCCCTTGGAGCGTCCGGTGGTGCCGCCGGTGTAGAAGATGCCGGCGAGATCCTCGCGCGAGGCCATGGCGTCGGCCACCGGATGGCTTGCGGCGATCAGTTGTTCGTAGTCCTCGGCGCCGGCCGGACCGCTATCGTCATCGGCATAGACCAGTTTCAGCGCAACGGCCTTGGCCAGTTCGACGCCCATTTCCGCGAACCCCTTGTCCACCACCAGCATCGCGGCGCGGCAGTCGTGCAGGGAGTCCTCGATCTCGGCACGGCTCCAGCGGATATTGGTCGGAACGATCACGGCACCGGCCCAGGCGATGCCAAGATAGAGTTCGAGATAGCGGTCGGAATTCAGCATCAGCACGGCGACACGATCGCCGCGCTGGATGGCGAGCTTTTGCAAGCTCCCGGCAAGCCTTGCGACGCGATCGCCGATCTCACGCCAGTTGCGGCGGCGCTCGCCATCGACAGTTGCAATGCCGGTGGGGTTCGTCTGCAAAACCCGGCGCAGGCCCTGGGTCACGTTCATCAAATCATCTCCCTGATGTCAGCGGGCGCTCCTGGCGCCTCTTGGCAGCGATCATACCGGTGCAGCCGTGCCTCGCAAGCGCGCCTGCCGTGTCCTCGTGGTTTCGCGGGACGAAAAAGCGGTGGCCTTGCTGTGAAAGGCGATTACCGGCATCTTGCCGGCAAATCCGGGCGCCTTGAGCGCCGCCAAGAGATGGTCAGGGCAGGGCATTGACGATGAGATTTCGACGTATTGTCGCGATGACGGCCGCGTTCCTCGGGTTTTTCGCGAGCTCGAGCGTGGGGCAGGCACAGGACAGTTTCCCGACCCGGCCGATCCGCATCGTCATTCCCTATTCGCCGGGAAGCGTCGCCGACGTGTTCGCGCGTATCATTGCGCAAAACATGCAGGAACAATGGAAGGGCACCATCGTCGTCGAATCCAAGTCCGGCGCCAACGGCTCGATCGCGGCCGAGGAAGTCGCGCGCTCGGCGCCTGACGGTTACACATGGCTGCTGGTGACCGCGTTCTTCACCGCGAGCCCGTCCTTGTACGCGACGCTGCGCTGGGACCCGATCCGCGATTTCATTCCGGTCGGACAGGTGTGCCGGGCACCCAATGTGTTCATCGTCCCCACGAGCCTGCCGGTCAAGAACGTCGCGGAATACGTGGCGTTGGCCAAGGCCAAGCCGGGGACGTTGAACTATAGCCACCCCGGCAAGGGATCGACGGGGCATCTCGGCTTCGAACTGTTCAAGCGGCTCGCCGGAATCGACGTCAGCGGAATCGGCTATCGCGGCTATCCGCAAATGGTGCCGGATATTGCCAGCGGCCTGATTACCTCCAGCTTCTTCTCGGTCAACCAGGCCTTGTCGCAAGTGCAGACCGGTGCCATCCGGGTGATTGCGACCGTCAATGACAGTCGAACGAAATATTTCCCGGATGTTCCGACGATGGCCGAGCAGGGCTTTGCCGAGGCGCAGGTGACGCCGTGGTTCGGCGTCGTGGTGCCGAAGGGCACGCCGGAGCCGATCGTGGAACGCATCAGCAAGGCACTGGAGGCCGCTCTGGCTACGGCAGATGTGCGGCAGAGGCTGGATGTGGCCGGCTGCGAGGCCAAAAGCGCGCCGCGACAGGCCTTCGCCGATATCATCAAGGCCGATGTCGGGCTGTGGGCCAAAGTGGTCAAGGACGCCGGCATCACTGCCGACTGATCCTAACGCTCGAGCAACGCCTTAAGTCCAATTCCGGCTATTTTGCCTGAGCAATCCGGCGCCAATGCTGGTATGCACGGCCGGCCGGCGGTTTCGCCGGTTGCCGAATCCTCCCCCATTTCGTTGAAGATATTTGCGATGCGTCGATTGCCTCTGGTTATTGCCCTTGGTCTTGCGGCCGGCGCTGCCTTGGGCGCCGAGTTTGAGGTGCGCCAGGCCGACCGGCTGTTTGCACCGGCGCGGATCATCGTCGGCAAGGGCAGCGTCGTTCACTTCGCCAATGACGAGAAGTTCGTCCACCACGCCTTTGTCGATACGCCACAATTCTCGGCCGACACGGGTGATATCCCGCCCGGCGAGAGCCGCGATATCGTTTTCACCCGGCCCGGGATCTACGCCATCCGCTGCGCGATCCACCCCCAGATGAAGCTGACCGTGGAGGTCAGCGAACTGGAATAACCGCCGAGGAGGCGCGCGCCGCGTTGCCGGTCAGGGTCTGCAGCAAGGCGATTAGGTCATTGCGCTCCTGATCATTAAGCTGCAGCGGCCGAATGTGTTCGCTTCGGCTTGGACGCGCCACGCCGCCACGGTCATACAGTGCGATCACGGCCTCCAGCGTCGGCAGCGAGCCATCGTGCATGTAGGGCGCCCGCCGGGCGACGTCGCGCAAACTCGGCACCTTGAAGGCGTGCTGCAGCGCCTGTGACTTCGGAAACAGCCGCCCGCGGCCGGGATCGTTGTCGCCGCCCGTGCCGATGTCATGGAAGGAATCGTCCGTAAAGCGCCAGGTGGCGTGGCATTCGCTGCATTTCGCCCGCCCCGTAAACAGGTCGAAGCCGCGTTTGGCGGGCTCCGAAATGGCGGCCTCATCGCCGGCAATCCAGCGGTCGAACGGCGCAGGTGCCGGCACGATGGTCCGCTCATAGGTCGCCAGCGCCCGCTCGACGGTCGCGCGCGACACCCCTTCGCCCGGAAATACCTGGTCGAAATCGGCGCGATAGGCCGCATTCTGCGCGATGTCCCCGAGCAACTCCTGCTCGTTACGGCCCATATTGGCGGCGCCGGAAAGCGGCGTGAAGGCGACGCTTTCCAGCGTTGGAAACTTGCCGTCCCAGCCAAAGCCCTCCATCCAAGCGGCTCCCAGCATGGTCGGCGAGCGGAATGGCAGCGGGGTGCGGGCCTCACCGATGGCACGGGGCAGGCCATCGCCCCAGGCCAGCCGCGGGTGATGGCAAGTCGCGCACGAAATGGTCCCGGAAGCCGACATCAGGGGGTCGAAAAACAGCTTCCGCCCGAGTTCGGCCTTTTCCGGCGAATAGGGATTTTCCGGGGGAAATGGCACGGCCGCCGGCCGCGCAAATTTCGACATTCGAACCGCGCGGTCGCCCTCCGCCGCGCGCAAATCCCGCATTGGGGCAACCAGCACCGACAGCACGACGCCCAGGGCAATACCCAGCGCTATTCCCGATTCGCACAACCGGGCGAATCTGGCCCGTTTCCCTATTGTTTTGAGCATGTTCCCCAAGGCCCGAAATACATCGTATATTACGACCGATTGGAGCCCGGCCTCAATAACATGACCGATGAATCGCCGAATTCGCCAATGACGCGATCGTTCTCGCTTTCGATCGGCCAACTGACATTCGGCAGTTTCATGCTGGTGTTGGCGGTGATCATCATCACCTCCACCGCCAGCGTCATCGCCATCCGCCACATCGATGCGACATTTGCCGAGCTGCAACGGCTGCAGAGCGTCGGCGATCTCGCCGAGGACATCGATCGGCGCATGAACGAATTGCGGTTGGCGGCGCGCGATTTCGTCACCGATCCCGGCACCCAATCGGTCCAGGTCGGCGAAGCCGCGACCTCGCTGAGCGAGGTCCTGAAGAAGACCCGGCTGGAGCTTGCCCCCGAACAGCAGGACATGATCGACGGGGTCACCGAGCGGCTTTCGACCTATCGCAGCGGGATCGAGCGGATTTCCGCGCTGATCAACCGCCGGGCCGAAATGATCGTGGCGTTGCCGCCCTTGCGCGACACCTTCGACGCTGCGATCGCAGCGAGTCCGGACCCGGTGATCGCTGCGACGCTGTCGCAGACCCAGAGCCGGATCGCCTCGGCGCTGCTGGCGCATAATCCGTCCGCCGCTGAAGCGGCGGCCCAGACCATGCGCACGATGACTATACCGGATCAGAAGCTGCGGATGGCCGTCGATGGCTATGCCCTGGCCATTATCGGCATCTCGATCCGCGAACGGCAGATATCCGATATCGACAAGGAAGTGCTGGGTACGGAAGGACGCCTGATCCAGCGCGTCACCGAACTGTTGCGCGAGGTCAGTGCGCGCCGCGGCCACGTGCTGTCGCGCGATTTTGCCAGGACGCTGACGGAGGCGAAATGGCAGAGCATCGTGCTCGGCACCGCCGGCGTGCTGATCGGATTGTTCGCAGCGCTGCTGGTCGTTCGCCGCACCGTACGCCCGCTGGCATCGATCGCGACCTCGATCCGCGCGGTGGCCGGCGGCGGGCAGAACACCTCGATCCCGGCGACCGACCTGGACAACGAGATCGGCGACATCGCCCGCGCCGCCGAAGTGTTCCGGCAGACGCTGGTCGACGCCGATGCGGCGCGCGAGGCCGCGGTGCGGGCGCTTGCCGAACAGCGGCTTGCCGAGGAAAGCTATCGCAAGCTGTTCGAGGCGTCGGTGGACGGGATCTATGTCACGACGCCGGGCGGCGCGCTGCTCAACGCCAACCCGGCGCTGGCGCGGATGATGGGTTACGCCGCGCCACAGGATCTGATCGGCGGCATCGGCGACATTGCCGAAACCATCTACGTGCACCCCGAAGCGCGGGCGGAATATGAGCGGCTGATGCAACGCGACGGCATGGTCCGCGAGTACGAATACCAGGTTCGCGCGCGCGACGGCACGGTTCTCTGGCTCTCCGACAGCGCCAGCGCCGTACGCAACGAGGCCGGCGCGGTCGTTCGCTACGAAGGAACGGTGCGCGACATCACCGACCAGAAGCGCGCCGAAGATGCGATTGCCGAAGGCCGCCGGTTGCTGCAGATGGTGATCGACACCGTGCCCGCGGTCATCAACGTCAAGGACAAGCGGCTGCAATATGTGCTGATGAACCGCTATATGGCCGGCATTTTCGGCATCGAGCCTCAGGATGCGATCGGCCGCACCACGCAGGACCTGATGTCGCGCTATGGGGCGGCAAAGACCGACGAGAACGACAAACGGGTGCTGGCAGGCGGCAGGGAGCTCGGCTTCTACGAGGAGGAATACAAGGATTCCTCCGGCAACATGCGGCAATGGCTGGTCAACAAGCTGCCGATCCTGGATACAGCAGGCGAAATCGAAAACATCGTCACCGTCGCGCTCGATATCGGCGAGCGCAAGGGCGTCGAACTCGAAATGCGCAAGGCCAAGGACTCCGCCGAAGCCGCGTTGCGCAATTTGCGGGAAACGCAAAACTCGCTGATCGAAGCCGAAAAGCTCGCTGCCCTCGGCCGGCTGGTGGCGGGCGTCGCCCACGAGGTCAACAATCCCGTCGGCATCAGCCTGACGGTCGCCTCCGCGCTGGAGCGCAAGACCGCAATGTTCACCGACGAGGTCGCGCGTGGCGAATTGCGGCGCTCCAGCCTGACCGATTTTCTGGAAACCAGCCGCGATGCGTCATCGCAGCTCGTGGCCAATCTCAACCGCGCCGCCGAACTGATCCAGTCGTTCAAGCAGGTGGCCGCCGATCGCAACTATTCCGACCAGCGCAGCTTCGACCTTGGCGACCTCACCGAGCAGGTGGTGATGAGCCTGCGTCCGGGCCTGCGCAAGCACAATCTGACGCTCAACGACGATTGCCAGCCGAATCTGACGATGAACAGCTATCCCGGCCCGTACGGACAGGTGCTCACCAACCTGTTCCTCAACGCGGTGGCGCACGCGTTTCCGGAAGGCAAGCCCGGCACGGTCGACATCCAGGTGCGCGAGTGCGGCAAGGACAATGTCGAGATCCTGTTTTCCGATGACGGCATCGGCATGAGCCTCGACGTCCGCCGCCGCGCGTTCGATCCGTTCTTCACCACGAGACGCGATCAGGGCGGCACCGGGCTCGGGCTCCACATCGTCTACAGCATCGTCACCAACCGCCTCGGCGGTCGCCTCGATCTCGATTCCGAGCCGGGCGGCGGCACGCGGATCCAGATGATCCTGCCGCGCACAGCCCCGCTCGAGCAGGCGGCCGAATAGGGCGCCGTCGTCTTGTGGAGGATCGCGCCGACTTTGCGGCATGTCTGCTTTGCGCTCGTCAAGCGACGTCGACGCATGCCGCCGAAATGTCCGTTAAGTACCAGACTCAGACATCACGCCAGCCGCCGCTGTCTTGAGATTCAATGCCAGTTCGAAGACGGTCGGCTGCTGGATCGGTATCTCGGCCGGGTTGGCCCCCTTGAATATCTTGTCGACATACGCTGCCGTGAGCCCGGCCATCGGAGAGAAACTGGCCCCGTAGCTCGCGAGGCCGCCTAAATCAACATAGGCGCCGAATTGATAAATCGCCGGTATCCGCGCCTTGGCCGCCAGCGCAACGATGGCCGGCCGGATCGGGTCCGCAAGAACAAAGAGCGCATCGCACTTTTCCTGGATCATTTTTTCAAAGGCCCGTTCGAGATCGGCAGACGTGGGAGCCGAGATTCGGACCGCTACAAGACCCAACGCCTTGCCGACGGCCTCCGCCGCCTCGTATGCCTGTGGATGGATTGGATTGGAGGACGTCAGCACCGCCATGCGTTTTGCCGCCGGCAAAATGGCGTGGAGGAGTTCGACCGACTTACCGATGGAATCGGCGTACATGCTGGCAGAACCGGTTATGTTCCCGCCGGGATGGGCCAGGCTGCTGACGAACCCCTGGCCGACAGGATCGTTGGTCCCCCACATCACAATGGGAGTGGTTGACGTGGCGCGCTGGGCAGCGGCTGTGCCAGGAACGCCAACGGCAACGACGGCGTCCGGGCCAAGCGCCATCAACTCGCTTATCAGTGAAGCTAGGCGTTCGTAGTGCCCCTCTGCGCCTCGGCGGTCGATGGTAAGATTCTTGCCATCTACGTAGCCGAGCTTCCGCAATTCCTCGCGGAAAGCGTCGAAGAGTGTCCGATCGGCAGGGTTGTCCCAGGAACCAGGAAACAGGAAGGCCACGCGCCACATTTTGCCAGACGATTGCTGGGCGATAGCCCGGAATGGCGAAAATGCGGTAGAAGCGGCAACGCCGCCCAGAAGCATAATAAATTTACGCCGCTTCATGCTTGTCCCCGCCGCTGGGAGCATCATAGCGACTCAGGCAGCATTGCGGAACGACCCAGATAGTGTCTGTTCCGGGGTCATTAGCGGATCAGGCTTGCGCTTGTGCGACGTCGGCTGTTCGCCGCATAACCGACACGGCGCCGCGTACCCGTTCACCGCTGGCCTACGCCACTTGGCTTCCCGGGGTCTCGCCTGTGAACGCCGGGGACAACCCGGGAGTTCTCAAGCGCCGCTCCAGCGGAGCCGCGAGCGGGCGCGCCTAGAACAGTGCGCGTATCCAGTCGGCAGTGGCCGCATCGCGAACCGCCTTTCCGTTCGTATCCTTGTCGTCCGGTGTCGCGCCGGCGCTCAGCAACAGCCCGATGATCTGTCGTTGCTGCTCGACCGCGTGCGGGCTTCCACTGTTGCCGCGGCCGGTATTCTGGACGGCGAGGTGGAGCGGTGTGGAGCCGTTGCTGTTCCTGCCGCGTGGCGCGGCGCCGCTGGCCAGCAGTGCTTCGACGGCTGCAGCGCATCGAGTGCGGACGGCGCGGTGCAGCGGCGCTACCCCACTTTTGTCGGACGCGTTCGGATAGGCGCCGGCCCGGATCAGGCAAACGATGGTGGCTGCTTGTGCGGTCGGGTTCCAGATATTTGCATCGGCTGCGTAGTGAAGCGGCTCGGCGCCGCGGCGATTTCTGGCGGAACAGTCGGCGCCCCGGTCGATCTGGGCCTGGGCGATTTCATATTTGAAACCTGCCGCCGCCATGTGCAGCGCGGTGTCGCCTTCGTACATGTAATGAGCAATCGGTTCATAGAAGTAAGACTCCACACCGCGCCGGGTGGCGCCAACTGCGGCGCGTTCACGCACGAACATGGGTGATGTGTCCGACAACTGCGCGGCTATCATGGCATCGCCCGCAACGATGGCATGCACGAGATCAAGGAAACCATGGTCGGGGGAGGTGGGTCTCGACCGCTGGGGCATCGCATCGCCTCACGCATCCAGCCGGCGCCAATGATCTAGTTGGTATCCGCGAGCCGGTGCAGCGTCGCGCCAAAAATCTGGCTGTTTTTGCCGACCAGCGCCGTGCCGTTCATGGTGCCGCGCGTGTCGGTGAAGGTGCCGGATACGCCGATGCCGACCGGGTTGGGTCCGCCGAACAGCGGGTTGTCGTTGTCGCGCGGGGAGGTGTGGCGTTGCACCAGCACCTCGCCCTTGAAGGTGTCGCCCTTCACGGTGTAGCTGCCGGTGTAAAACAGATAGGCGTCGCCGCCGAGGATCTGCCCATCCCTGAACAGAATCACGCCGCTACCCTTGCCGGAGCGTCCGTCCAGCAGGTTAACGTGGATAGAATACAGCCCGTTCTTCATAACGTCCCAACGCCGGCCGCGGCGCCCACGGAAACCGGCAATCAGTTATGCCAAAGCGCGGCCCTCAACGTCAACGCGACAGGTTGCCCGGCGAGGCCCGATTCGCAGGCAAAGATTCGGCACATAAAGCCGTGTGACACTGACATCACAGGCGATTGAGGCCGACTCAAGTTGGCCCGTGAAATGCATAGTTATTTTCGGCACCGGCCGGGGTGCTGGAGCAAGAAAACAGGTGACCAACTGGATAAAATCCGGCGGCCACGTGGCGCGCCGACGAACTGAAAATGACTTCCGTGAAACTACGGTCCGCCATCGCGCGGGCCGTTTCAAAAAGCCGCTGCTGATCGGTTTTGCGGTGCTGATGTTGCCTCTGGCCACGTATCCCGGCAATGCCCGCGATCCCGACGGCCGCTACGCCAACTCGCCGCTGAAAGAATGGTTCGACAGTCTGAGGAGCGGGAAGGGGCCGTGTTGCTCCGACGCCGACGGCACAGCGGTCAGCGATGTCGATTGGGAGTCCGGCAACGGACATTACCGCGTACGGCTCGAAGGCGATTGGGTCGACGTGCCCGATGAAGCCGTGATCACCGAACCCAATCGTGTCGGTCGCACGATGGTCTGGCCGATCCGCGGCTATGGCGGGCTGACGATCCGCTGCTTCATGCCGGGCAGTATGACGTAGCGGCGGCGATCACGAGAGCTGTCACACGCCGCCATCGGCGCGTTGTGTTGACCGATGGCGGCTGTGACGCGGCACGAGGCGCCCGCGCGACGTGTCACGCATACTTCTTGTCGCGCTCCAGAAGCTCGATCGAAATGCCCTGCGGTCCGCGGATGAAGCAGATGCGCACGCCCGGCCGGATCGTCGTCGGCTCACGCGTGAACTCGACACCCTTGGCCTTGATCTCGGCGGCGACCGCGTCGATGTCCTTGACCGTCAGGCCGAAGTGGTCGAGGCCCTGATAGGGTGTCGCCGGCGGTGAGTTGACGCCATCGCCGGAGGCGACCGGTGCGATGAACACATTGGCGCCGCCGAGTTTGACGTCGATCCGCCCGGGGCCGCGGATGATTTCGCCGCCCAGGATATCGTGCAGCCAGGTCGCGGTCGCTTCGGGATCGGGGCTGCGCAAATGGACGTGGTCCCAAGTAACTTTTGGAGTAACTTTTGGCCCGACGGTCGGCATCTTGGTCTCCCCCTCGATGATTGTTGTTGCCGTGCTTGAGCCCGGCTTCGGCGTCAATCTAGCGGCGGGACATTCGCAATTCCATCCCCAGAACCGTTGCACCGCTGCCGCAATATTGTCAGGGTGACATGCAACCTTCGTTACCCTGAGTGGTTGAAGACAAAACGGCGGAACCGTACAGCGGCAGTCGTGAGAGAGGCCGTACGGTGTAACGCCCGTGGGGCTTTTTTTCATGTGCGGCGCGGCGATCGCCGTGGCCGCCGGATGAGGGCGCGGCAATGCGAATCGCCGGACGGTCATTCGGAAGCGCCGATGCGCGCCTTATCGTGCTGCCGGTGATTGCGATTGCCGGATGTGCGGCCTGGATGATGCTCCCGTGGCCGAGCGATGCCGAGAGCCAATCCGGGGCGGCACCAGCCGCGGTCTTCCGCCTCGCGCAGGATGCTTCCGGGTCGAACGATGCGGTTACGCCGACCAAGGCCACCCTTGCGAGCCCGGCGCCGTCCGCCGCCTCCACCGAGACCGGCGCCCCGGCAGCGACCGCAGCGCCTGCGGAAATCGCTGCTCCGGAAACGACCGCGCCGGCGAAGCCGCCGGTCGATGGCCTCAGGATTTCCTCGCAGTCGTGGCGCAGGGGCTGTTTGGGTTCGAAGGCGCTGATGACGTTCACGCTCCGCAACGGCAATGACTATGCGGTGAAGGATATCGAGATCGCCTGCGCCTTTGCCCGCCGCGACGGTAGCCACCTGACCGACCGCAGGCGGGTACTTCCCGATACCGTGAATATGAAGAGCCGGAAGCGGTATTCCGGCATGCTGGTCGGGTTCGTCAATGTTTACGCAAACAAGGCGAAATGTTCGCTGCTGACGGCGAGCCGAACCTAACCTTGCGCACCCGAAAATGTGATCGCTGCCGTTGAACCTTAGCTTGTCCCTCAGGAACTAATCGCTATGTCGCCCATTACGTGACTGAACCGCGCGTCGGCGTGGGGGAGTGAGTAAAAATGCCCGTAGCGCGATATTTCATGTTCATCGGCGGCGCGCTGTTGGCGTTGCTGTTTTTGATCGACGCCTTTGTGCCGTCGCAGGCGGTCGTCGCCAGCCATGCCGCCCCCTCGATCGATCGTAACGTGGTTCGCATTCATTCCGACCAGAAATTGCCGGAACGGGTGGTCTACGACACCAGCCTCCCGACCATTGTTCCGCCCGCCTCGAAGGTCCAGGTTGCCGCCGCTCCACGGCCGCCCGTTGTCAGTGACGTGACAGCGCAGGCCCGCGTCCGCGACACCTTTGCCCAGTTCGTACCGGCGGATGTGAAAAAGCCCGAGCCGCAGGCCCAGCGCAAACGCAAGGTTGCCAGGATCCACGCCAATCCGCCGATGCGGCTGGCGCAGCAGTCGCACTACGGCTTTTTCGGTGGCCCGACCTGGAACAGCACCTGGTAACGTAGCGTTTTCAAGCGAAGTGGACACCGGTTCGCGTAAAGACTTTAGCGCGGCAGTTTCGGAATTTTGTCGGCAAAACCGTTGTAGCAGGTCAGCCGCTCGTCTTCCTCTTTCTGGAATCGGCAATCATTGACGCCCTTGGCGGCAGGCGCCTTCGGCTTGGGCTGCGGCGTAAAGATGGCATCGTAGCACTGCAGGCGTTCCTTGGTGGCGTCGTCGATATCCCCGCAGGCCTGCAGCTTCTGGGCGACGGATTTGGGCGCCTCTTTCTTGCCGGCGGCCTCCTTGGCGGCCGCAGGCTTCTTCCCTCCCACCTGGACCAGCGGCTTGCCGCCGACCGTCGGAGGAGGGCTGGCCGTCGTGGCCGGGGCGGTGGTGCCTTGGGCAAACGCTGCGGCCGGATACAGGATCGCCAGCGCCAGGATCATCTTTCTCATGTCAATTCGCTCTCGAATACGTGGTTCGCCGGATCGGTCCCCACCGAAATGGCGCGCTCGGAGAGATTCGAACTCCCGACCCTCGGAATCGAAATCCGATGCTCTATCCAGCTGAGCTACGAGCGCCTGTGTTCCGGTCGATTATCAGACTTGGCCGGACAGGGCCAGCAGCCGCCGGGTCAAAAGCAGGGGTGCCGCTGGCGGTCCTGGCCAATATAGGCGGCTGAGCCCCGGTCACAGTGGTTGGTTGAGGGGCCGTCATAAAAGGCAAAGGTGCCGGCCACGGGGCCGGGACCGTAATTGTGGAGGTAGCTGATCGGGTAGGGCAGCGGCCAATAGTGACGGTAGTGGTGCCGATAATGGCGCGCTTCGGCGAGAGTAGGCGCCAGGGCCGACGCGGACAGCAGGGCGGCGGCAATCAGAAATTTGGCTTTGGTCATCGCGATTCTCCGGAAGTCCTGCTGGAAGCTACACATTTTCGGCCGATCAGGCTCCATTTAGCGCGGAATGGGAGGAAAAGCTGCGGGAAAACCGCCACAGCGCGTCAATTTTTAGCCGAAACGGATGCTTAACGAATTACCAACACAGTCCGGCCAGAGTCCTGCGGTCAGGTCCCCCCTTGAGGCCCGATCCAGCGTCCGACAAGGCATCCCGGTTTCCGATCGATCCATGCGCATCACGCCCCTCATTCTTCTGGCCCTCTCGGTCCTGGTCGCGACCCCCGCGCGCGCCGACCTGCATATTACCCGCGACCATGGCGGCTATGTCGAGGAATACAAGGCCAAGTATGCCCGCATCCGCGACCGCAAGGAGCGCGTCATCATCGACGGCATCTGCAACTCGGCCTGCACGCTGGTGTTCGGCATCGTGCCGATGAACAAGATCTGCGTGACGCCGAAGGCGAGCCTCGGCTTCCACCAGGCCTATTACGACAAGGCCTTCACCTTCGGCATCAAGGGCACGAGCCTGGACGGGACGTCGGACCTGATGTCCTATTATCCCGACACCGTGAAGGACTGGATCCGCCGCAACGGCGGGCTCACCACCGAGATGAAGAAGATCAAGAACGGCGACGACCTCTGGAAGATCGTCGATCCCTGCCCCGAAGAGTGGTGACAGGCACGCCGGATCGCCGGTGCGATCCCGTGACCCGGCTAGCGGCTCGCGTGGTTAAGCGAACCTGACTGATTTCGGGAACATTTTGACCTGATCTTTACCCTTTCCCGCTAGATTTCGGTCTCGTGGTGCGACCGCACAGCTTCGCGGTGGTCGCGCGCGGCGTAGCAAGGGCGTTTCATGACTTCGACTGTCAATGGTCTCACGGCAAGCCAGATCGCCGTGTTGCCGACCTCCACTGTGTCGCAATGGACCAGTGCTGACGTCGCGTCATTGAGCACGTCGCAGGTTGCGGGCATTACGGGCGATCAACTGAATTCGCTGTCGTCGTCCGCAGTCGCGGCGTTCAGCCCTTCGCAGATCAGCGCCATTTCCTACGACACCTTCCTCGCGCTGTCGGGCGGGCAGACCGCAAATCTTACCGCCACCGAAGTTGGCGGGTTCTCGAATGTCCAGGTCCGGGCGCTGACGCCGACGCAGCTCAACAGTCTGACGAGCGCGGATCTGAACGCGTTGAACGTCGCCGGCCTTACCTCGACGCAGGTCCGCAGCCTGAGCACCACTGCGATCGGCAACCTCTCCACCGCCCAAGCCGATGCGCTGATATCGGCGCATCCGGGTGCGTTGTCGCCGACTCAGATCGGCGCGCTCACGACGGGTCAGCTCAACGGCATCTCGCAGCCGTCGCTGCAGTCCCTCGACATCAGCGCGCTGTCGACTGCGCAGCTTCAAGGCCTGACGACCACGACCGTCGGTAACCTCGCATTCTATCAGCCGAGGTGGCTGTCCAACACTCAGGTCGCGGCGTTGACCGCGACGCAAACCAGCGGGCTGTCGCGCGCCGCGGTCGCGCAGCTGACCGATGAGCAGGTTGGGAACCTTTCAGCGGCCGCCGTCGCCGGCCTGTCGCAGGCGGGGATCGCAGGGCTCGGCAAAAGCCAGATCCGCGCGCTTTCGGTCGCGGCGCTCAACAGCCTGTCGGCGACGCAGATCAGCGGCTTCTCGTCTGAGCAGGCAAGAGCGCTGACGGCGAGGCAACTCAACGGTCTCAACCAGGCGAACATCAACGCGCTCGATGTCGGCGATTTCACCACCGCCCAGTTGCAGGGATTGGGCGGAGGACTGACCAACCTGTCCACCGCGCAGGTGAGCCACCTGTCGCAGGTCCAGCTCGTCGCCCTCGATCCATCGCAGCTCGGCAGCCTCGGCGGCGGCAGCGTCAGCGCGCTGTCCACGCAACACCTTGCGCAATTGTCGGCGCAACAGACCGCGTCGCTGCTTGCCAATCAGGCTGACAGTCTGTCGATTACCCAGATTTCCTCCTTCACGGACAAGCAGCTCTCGACCACGACGGTGGTCGGCGCCGCGAACGGCCTGCGGTTCAACCTGTCCTGGGGCTTGAGCACGGCGAATGCGCCTACCGGCTTCCGCAATGCGGTTGTCGCCGCCGCGGCCGGCCTTTCGAACCAATTCGGCAACAACACGGTGGTGAACATCCAGGTTGGTTATGGCGAAGTGAACGGCTCTCCGGTTTCGCCGGGTGCCGCCGCGCAGAGCATCAGCTATTCGCGCGGTGTCAGCTATTCCGCACTGGCGGCTGCGATCCACGGATATGCCGGCAATTCGGCGGTGCAGGCCACCGCGGCCGCGAGCCTCGGCAGCGACCCGACCAGCGGCGGCAGTTTCGCGATCACGACGGCGGAAGCCAAGGCGCTCGGCATCAGCGGCGCAAGCGCCAACCTCGATGGCTATATCGGCCTGTCGAGCGCGATCCCCTTCGAGTTCAACCAGAACGCGGTCGCTGGCAAATATGACGCGATCGGCGCCATCCAGCACGAATTCAGCGAGGTCTTGGGCCGGATCTCTTCGGTCGGCGCCTTCCTCGGCTCGAACGTCTATACCCCGCTCGACCTGTTCCGCTACACCTCGACCAACAACGCCGATCCCTCGGCTGGAACGCCGGTCCGTTCCTTGACGCAGCTGGGCGGCAACACGCAGTACTTCTCCATCAACAACGGCAATCCCAATCTGGGCGGCTTCAATTCTTCGACCGGCGCCAACGATTATGGCGACTGGAACGCCACGGTGGGTGCCGATCCGTTCGGCTTCAGCTTCTCCGGCGTCACGGAGCCGTTGAC
>WNFM01060943.1_pt1 | contig 38424 bp, 29 predicted proteins | sample 5400271 | NCBI WGS metagenome assembly WNFM01 (sample SAMN13153352, study PRJNA577476) | soil metagenome | isolation source: 60 cm saprolite on Douglas fir-dominated hillslope | place: USA:California | collected 2013-09-17
GGTGCCGGCCAGCTGACCAGCACGATCTTGCCCGCCAGCTTGCCTTTCCATTCGGCGAAATCTTTTTCCGCCTTCATGGGCGCAACGATCACCGTTGCTGACTTGAGGCCGTCGGTGCCGGGCGTCCATGCGACCGGGATGGCGCGCAGTTCCAGGGGGCGCGGCGCCTTCATGCGCACATAGGAGGATTCAATCCACCAGCCACGACCAAAATCGAAGCCTTCGGTGTGCACATTCTTCAGGCCCCAGCCCTTGAACTGTTCCATGGTCCAGCGCTCGGCCACACGCATCGACGGCGAATTGGTCATGCGTCCGCCGATGCGATCGGCCAGATACGCCGCCGTTTCCACCACCTGCCCATGATTGAAGCTCGCATCCGCGATGCGGTTGACGGTGCCCGGATCGACCGGTGCGGCAGCCTGTGCGGACGACGCCAAGGCCAACAGGGAAAGGATCAGGGAACCGCGAGCCGCAAGACGCATAAAACCTCCATGTTCACGCATTCAGGCGCCGATGATGTGCGCGCCTACCGAAGAAATCCCGCTGCGCCTTTTGTGCGCGGCAGGCCGAAATAATTTTGGAACTATGCGATTCTGCCGTAAAACGCGGCGCTGAATTACATCACGCGGAAGGAAAAGGTAATGGCACGCCGGACCGCAGCGTTCCGCTCTGCGGACAATCCGCAGTGCCCAAACTCGTGGGAAAGACCATCATCGCAGTCGCAAAAGATCACCGCCCTTGCTTCCGCTCCCGCGCCATCCACGCTTCCACCTCCTCCAGCTTGCGCGGAATCGCCGAGGTCAGCAGGCGAAACCCTTTCTCGGTCATCAGCACTTCGTCCTCGATGCGCACGCCGAAACCCTTCGCCGGCAGGTAGATGCCGGGCTCGACTGTGAACACCGCGCCGACGGGAATTGGTTTCTCGTAATCGCCGGCATCATGCACATCGAGGCCGACGAAGTGGCCGAAGCCGTGGATGAAATCGCCGAGGTAGCCCGATTTGCGCATCGACTCTTCCGCGACATGCTGCAGATCGGCCATCGATACGCCGGGCTTGATGGCGGCAAAAATATCTTCCTGCGTCTGGTAGACGGCGCGATACACCTTGGCTTGTTCGCCGGTGAAGCGGCCCGACACCGGATAGGTGCGCGTCACATCCGCCGCATAGCGGCCATATTCCGCCGCCGCATCGACCACCACCAGATCGCCGTCCTGCAAAATCCGCGAGTTCTTGTCCCAGTGCAACACGGCGCCATTGGGTCCGCTGCCGACGATGGAAGAATAGGAAAGGCCGGTGCCACCGGCGGCATAGAACGCATATTCGAGTTGCGTCTGCACATCGCGCTCCGACACGCCGGCCAGCGTGGCGCGCGCGACCACATTGTGGCCTTCGCCGGTAATGGCGATGGCGCGCTCCATGCGCTCGAGCTCTTCGGGGCCATGTGCTGCGCGCAGATCGGCCAGCGAGCCGCGCTTGTAGACGACCTTGAGGCCGAAGCGGCCGGCGAGACGCTGTGCCAGCTCATCGTCGCCGCGCGGCTCCTTGCGCATGCCGGGCGGCGCGATGATCGCCACGCAATCGTGATGCAGGCCCGCGCCCGCGAGCGCCGATTCAGGCGAGCCGCGCAGCACGCGATCAACACCGTATTTCACCAGCAGCTCGGGCGAGACCGGATCGCGCGGCCCGGTCCAGCGTTCGGCCTCGGGATCGCGCGATTTGAGGAACAACTGCACCTTGCGATACGGCGATTTCGGCTGCAGGACCAGATGCGCACCGGGTTCGTTAATGCCGGTCAGCCAGTAGAAATCGGCGTCCTGGCGAAAATCCTCGGTTTCACCGCGAGCTTCACCTTGCGAGGAGATGATGGCGGCACAGCCGCCCAATTCGGCCATCAGACGCGCACGGCGTTGCTGAAATACCGCGACGGGCAGATCGGCAGACGGCGTGGGGTTCGGGTGGACAAAATTTCCGCTGAGGGTGACGGCGAGTGCGATGGCATTGAGCATGAGGTCGATCCTTGTATTCCGGAAATATCAATTGGTGTCGGACGAGACTTTCAGTCCGCCCAATGCGCAATATGAAAACCACGTTGAGAGCACCCAGGAGAGTATCGCCAGCACCCATTCATGCCCGGGGAAGTAATGACGACTGGATGACACTGGGACGAGGCCGCTGATGGAGATCGTGCCGAGGACAAAGCAAAGAAATGCCAGCACCGGGTTCAGGCGTGGTTGCCTGGCAAAATGGGCAAGGGTTGAACGATAGGTTTTCATTGCGGAAAATTACAAACTCCAGCATTGGTGCGCCTTCCAAGCCAAAAAAGCTCCGAAAGTCGCGCCAATGCTGGGGTTTCATTTTCAGTTTTTTGGCTTCACAAAACGCAAGGTCATGCGATCCGATTCACCGATGGCCAGATATTTTTCGCGATCCGTGGCGCCGTTGGTCAGGGTCGGCGGCAGGGTCCACACGCCTTTGGCGTAGTCCTTGGTGTCTTTGGGATTGGCGTTGATTTCGCTCTTGGCCTCGAGCTTGAAGCCGGCGGCGGTGGCGCGTTCGATCACGTATTCCTCGGTCATGTAGCCGGAGTCTTTGGATTGCGCCAGCGTGGTGCCGGGCTTGGCGCGATGCTCGACCACGCCGAGTACGCCGCCCGGTTTGAGCGCGGCGAAGAAGGCGCCGAAGAAGGCATCGACGTTGCCGTCCTCGATCCAGTTGTGCACATTGCGGAAGGTCAGCACGACATCGGCGCCGCCCTCGGGGCGGATGTTCAGGTTGCCGGGTGCAGCCAGCGGCATGATCGCCACCTTGCTATAGAGCTCCGGCTTCTGCGCCAGTTTGTCTTCGAAGGCCTTGCGCGAACGCGGCGCATTGGCCGGGAACGCGGCGACGTAGAGGCCGTGGTCTTTCAGATACGGCGCCAGCACTTCGGTATACCAGCCGCCGCCCGGCCAGATTTCGACCACCTTGGATTCGGGACGCACGCCGAAGAAGGTCAAGGTCTCGACCGGATGGCGATAGGTATTGCGCGCCTTGTTGGCCTCGCTGCGGTGCTCGCCGGCGATGATGGTTTCCAGCGTAGGGCCGGGGTGAGCGGCAGCGCTCAATGCGGCGCCGCCGAAAACGGCGAACGCCAGCACGGCCTTGAACATTGCTGATTTGCATTGAATTGAATTCATGGTCACTCGCAGGGTTGGTGAGCGTGGAAGGAAATGAAATGCAGATGACGCCGGGCCAGGCGGCCGCGCGTTATCGGGTGCAGCGGATTATAGACCTGCGCGATCAGCCGCTGGTTCAAGATTGCGGACGCGCTATTTCTTGTTGAACAGGCCCTTCAATGCATCGGTGATGCCGCCGGGCGCTTCGCCGACGCCGCGCACCAGGCCCTCGATGCTGATGCCGAGCGTTTTCGCGATCGTCGAGCCGACTTGTTTGAGGAAGCTGCCGTTGAGCGAGAACTGGGGATCGCCGAGATCGCCGTCGAGCGCGAACTGCACCTTGATCTGGTCATCCTTGTTCTTGAGAGCGAAGAGGATGGCGCTGCGCGGCATGCCCATGAAGGTTTCGAAGGGCCCGCCGCCAGGCTCGAGCTCAAGGCTGGACAGCGTCAGGGAACCGGGTGCATGCATGATATTTTTGCGCACCTCGGCGCTGAGGTCGAGATCGAGCGTGCCCTTGCGCACGCCGGTCTCGGCGCTCTTCAGCAGATAGGGCTGGAAGGCGACCATATCGACGCCGCGCAATTTGGTGTTGAGCTGCGAATTCTTGTCGACCAGTTCCAGCCATCCGCTGAGATTGAGCTTGCCGTCGCGCTGCACGCCTTTGACAATGCCTTCGGCCGCCAGCGATGTCCGCCCGCCGAGGCTCGGCAGGCTCAGGTTGCCGACGTCCGCATTGATTTTTTCCAGCCGCAATTTGTGCGCCGGCTGGCGGATGCTGGCGTCGAAAAATTCCACCACGCCGTCGCGCAACTCGATGTTGCTGACCGTGACCATCACGCCGCCGGGATCTTTTTTGGCCGCCTTGTCGTTTTTGCCCGCACCCGATTCAAGCAGGCTGGGGACCAGGCGCACACGGCCTTCGCGGGTGCGCAAGATCGACAGATAAGCCGATTCGATGGTGATGCGCTGCACCCGCACTTTTGCCGTCAGCAGGCCGAGCAGGTCCGGCACCACGGTCACGCGCTCGGCGCGCAGCGTGTCCGCTGCCGGCCAGCCCTGCGGGGCGCGAATGCGCACGCCGCGCAACTCGATCGCGGTCAGGCCGACCGACATCTCGCGCACCTCGCCGGTGGGCCCCAATGCCTGTGCGACTTGTTCCTTCAGCGCCATGGCCGCAAAATGGCTGCCGATCACGAACAGGACGATCAACACAGCCAGCACCACCGCCGCAATCCTGGCGTAGCGTTTGGATTTTGGCGTCATCGGGAAACGTGGCATACCGGTCAGGCCTGCTTGCGGACTGCGCGATGCCATTCAAGGTGGAGCGGGTTCATTTCAGGTGCTTAACGTCGGTGGGTGCGGGCTGTCGGTGGGTACGGGCCATAAAGGCATCGATGTTTCGATCCGTTTTCAGGCTCACGGGTTCCTCAAGGGTGGCGGGAATTTCCCAGCGTGGCGGCGGCGCAAGCGTGGCCGGCAGCACGATCGGCGCGGCTTCGCCGCGGTCGGTCGCCACTGCGGGCGGCTTTTGCGACATGCCAACGCCATAGCCCAGCAATGCTCCGACGGCCAGCGTCAGCAAGGCGTAAAGCGACAGCAGGCGGCTGAGCCTGCGCCGAGGCGGCGATGCCGCTCGCCGTTCGCCGGGCGCATCGAGCACCAGCAGTGCGTTGCCGTTTGCGAACAAGGGTTCGCGCCGGCCCTCGCCGGCGGCGCCGGAATGGTCCAGCGCAATCGCCGGCGCATGCATCGCGGCGGCCAGCATCTCGCCGGCATCGCGGTGCGCTTGCTCCGCATCCGCAGCGGCCGCGTCGGCCTGTACTCGCTGCGCGAAGACAGCCTGCAATTCGCGCTCACCCACAATGCGCGCTTCCACTTCCTCCAGCGCGGCCAGTTCGGCCCGCTCGCGAAGCTTCGCCGCGTCCAGCAGTCGCTGTTCGGCGGCGGCGCGCTCCTCGGCCATGCGCGCCGCCTCATATTCGGCCTCGGCGGTGATGTTCGCGGCATTGCGCAATTCAATCTCAGCCTGTTCCTGCGCCGCGGCTTCGTCGCGGCGCGCGCGTTCGGCATCGGCACGGGCGGTGGCCTCGGCTGCCGTTGCCGCTTCGCGCGCGAGCGCCGCATCGGTCGCGCGTTTGACCGCGTCCATGCGCTCGATCGCCGCGCGCGCGGCTTCCTGCTCGACTACGGTGTGGGCATCCATCGCGGCGCGCATGGCGAGTTCTTGCTGTTCCTGGGCCAGGGCCCCGTCGCGGCGCGCGATATCGGCCGCGCGGCCGGCTTCATCGACCGCGTTTTCGGCTTGCGCACGCGCATTTGCCGCCTCCGCCGCCCGCTTGAGCGCCTGGACACGTTCGCCGGACAGACGCGTCGCCTCGCGCTCGGCCTGCACCTTGGCGTTCGCTGCGGCGCGCAATTCCTGCTCATGCTGCTCCTGCGCGAGAGCATGTTCGTGCTGCGTCCGAGCGCGCGCCTTGGCCGCCTCGACCGAGCGCAGCGCCGCCGCCAATCGCTCTTTGGCGAGATGCGTGGCTTCCTGCTCCGCCTGCACCTTGGCGGCCAGCGCCGCATGCAATTCTTTTTCCTGCTGTTCCAGGGCCAGCGCTTCTGCGCGCCGCGCACGCTCCTCTTCCACCCTGACCTGCGCGGCCGCACGGGCCGCCTCGGCGTCGGCCGTGGCTTGTCGGGCCGCCTGCAATTCGCCTTCCTTGAGTTCGCGCGCCCGCGTCGCCGCCAGTGCTTTGTGCGCGGCCTCGCTGTGTTCCTGCGCCGCACGGGCAGCCTCGCGCTCGGCCTGCAGTTTCGCCTCGACGGCCTCGCGCAGCGCGATTTCGTTTTGCTCCAGCGCCTGCGCTTCGTCGCGCAAGCGGCTGTCGGCGCCGGTCTGCTGCCGCGCCGCCGCTCGCGCCTGTTCGGCGGCCGCGCGCTCCTGGGCCAGAGCCTCGATGCGCGCGACCAATTCCTGTCGTTGCCTGGCCAGTGCCGCCACTTCCTGTTCCTGTTGTTCGCGCGCCTGCACGCTTGCCGCCAGTTGCTGTTCGGCGGCGAGACGCTGCTGCGTCTGTTCCAGGGCCGCGCGCGCCGCAAGCACGCGCGCCTGCTCGGCAGCTTCAGCGTCTTGCTCAGCAGCCAGCCGCGCCGCGGCCGCCTCGCGGGCGGCGGTTTCTGCGGCGCTGCGTTCACGCTCACGTTGCTCGGCGGCGCGGGCCATGGCGGCGCGCTGTTCAGCGGCTGCGCGCGCGCCGTCATCCTGCTGCCGGCTGTCGTCGGCAGCGCCCAGCGCTTCGGCCGCCGCCATCATCCGCACCTCGTGTTCGCTGCGTTCGCGCGCCAGGTCGGCCAGCCGGCTCTTGGCGGCCACGCGCGCCTCGGCGGCCGTTTGCAACTCGCGGTCGGCCGCCAGGCGCTGCTGCAGGGCCTGCTGGGCACGCTCCCCGGCGGCGATGCGCTCGGCGGCAGCCTTGGCGACCAGCTGCTCGGCTTCGATGCGTCGCTGCGCGAGGGCATGGGCGGCACGTTCCGCTTCGCCGGTCTGTTCGGCGGCATGCAGCAGCCCGGCTTCGGCGCGTTGTCTGGCCTCGGCCTCCTCGATCAGTTTGCGCTCGGCGTCCGCGCGCGCCTGCGCGGCGGCGGCGGCCTCGCGCTCGGCAACCAGGCGCGCATCGACCACCTTGCGCGCATCCGCTTCGATCGCGAGGCGCTGCTGCGCGGCCTGCTGCAGAGCGAGTTCGGCCTTGCGCAAGGCCAGAGCGACGCGCACGGCTTCGCGGTCGACCTGGGCGCGCATACGCGCCGCCGTTTGCATGGCGACCTCGATACCTTCGCGATTGGCCACTTCGACCATCTCCAGTTGATCGCGCCGGACTTGCTGCAGGCCGTCCTTGATGGCGTCACGCTCCCCGGCCAGCCGCTCGTCCGCGCCGGCGGGCGCGGCGACGGCGGCGGATGCGCCCTCGTCATGGCGCGAATCATCCGCCGGAATGAGGACATCGGTCGGGGTGCTCATGGCGATTCTCGTTATCGTTATATCGAAGAAGACTGGAGTGGGCGGGCCACGATGTCTCTATCATACCGGCAGCGTCGAATCGGCGAAAACCCGCGCCATCGGTCGCCGCCGCGCCCCTGCACGATTCAATTCAGGATCTTGTCCTGGGCGAACGCCATATAACGGTCCCGCGCCAGGGTGGCGATGGGGCCGATCGGCAAATTTTGCGACCGATAGCGCACGCAGGGCTGGACCTTGCCGAAATTGCCGGTGTTGAAAATTTCGCGGGCGTCATCGAGCTCCGCCGGCAGCACGCTGCGTTCTTCCACCACAATGCCGGCTTCTGCCAGCAGCTTGATGACGCGGGCGCGGGTCACCCCCGCCAGAAATGTGCCATTGGCCGCCGGCGTGACCACCTTGCCGGCCGCCGTGACCAGGAACAGATTGGACGTCGCGAACTCGGCCACATGCCCCTGTCCGTCGACGATCACGGCGTTGTCGAATCCGCGCGCCTTGGCGTCGCGCAGCGCGCGCGTGGTGTTGGCATACAGGCTGGACGCCTTGGCATCGGTCGGCGCCATCAGGGGATCGGGGCGCAGCAGGGGCGACAGGCAGGCCGAGAAGCCGCTGAACGGCGGCAGGGGCGCGTCGAACAGGGTCAGTGCGAAACCGGACTTGGCGGACTCGGGGATCAGCAGGCCTTCGGTGGCGAATACCAGGGGGCGAATATACAGCTCGGCGTCCGCCGGGAACCGCGCCATGCCCGCTTTCACCAGGGCTGTCATCTCGGCCACGGTATACGGACAGACCAGGCCCAGCTTGTCGGCGGATTGGCGCACGCGTTCCAGATGCAGATCGAGATCCGGCACCATGCCGCGAATGGCGCGGGCGCCGTCGAACACCGAGGAGCCCAGCCATACGCTGTGATCCATGGCGCCGAACAGGGGTGTGTTGCCCTCGCTCCAGGCGCCGTTGAAATAAGTCTGGTACATGTTTTTCCATCCTGAAAGTGAAGCCCGGATTATCCCAGCAAACGGCGGACAATTCGACGCGATGGAAATCAGCCCAGCGTAAAGTAGAACGTGGCGCCGCGCCCGGGCGCCGACTCGGCCCAGATGCGTCCGCCGTGGCGCTCGATGATGCGGTGCGCGGTGGCGAGGCCGATGCCGAGGCCCTCGAAGGCGCTCGCCGAATGCATGCGCTGGAAGGGCCGGAACAGCTTGCCCACATATTTCATATCGAAGCCGGCGCCGTTGTCGCGCACGAAATAGGCCGGGTTGCCGCCGTCTTCCACGCGGCCGAATTCGATTGCCGGCACATCCGCCCGGGCGGAATATTTGAAGGCATTTCCCAGCAGGTTTTCCAGCACCGCGCGCAGCAGCACCGGATCCGCCTCCGCGACCAGCGCCGGTTCGATATGCAGGTTCATTACACGCGCCGGCATTGTCACCTGCAATTCCTGCATCACCTGGACGACGAGATGGCTCAAGTCCACCGGCCCGCGCCGCAGCTCGACGCGGCCGATATTGGACATCTTCAGCAGGGCATCGATCAGCTCGCCCATGCGTTTGCCGCCGGCTTCGATGCGATCGAGCAGCAAGCGGCATTCATCGTCCAGCGGCTTGCCGCGCAGGATGGCGGCGTAGCCGACGATCACCCGCAATGGCGAGCGCAGATCGTGCGCCACCGAATAGCTGAAGGTTTCCAGCTCGCGGTTGACCGCCTGTAACGCCTGGGTGCGTTGCTCCACGCGCCGTTCGAGTTCGGCATTCATTTCCAGCACCTGTTGGCTGGCCTGCCGCTGGCGTTGCTGCGCCCCGGCGATTTCCTGCATCATCCGCTGTGTGCCGCGCGCCAGTCGGCTGACCTCGTCGTTGCCCCGCTCACCGACAGCGTCCAGATCGTGCAGCGCCGGCGGCGCGAACTCCTGGCCCTCGGCAAAATGGCGCACCGCATTCTCGATGACGACCAGCCGGTTCGACTGAAACGCCAGCCAGCGTCCGATCGCAAGCCAGCCGAGCAGGGCGATCACCAGCACGCTGCCCGCGACGACCGCCAGCATATTGCCGACCGACAGCGGCAGCTGCACGCGGCGCGCAATACGCAGTTCCGGCCCGCCCGGCTCGGGCTCCCAGGCGATCACCCGTTCCAGCGTGCTTTCCTGGCGCCAGCGCATGTCGAAACCGGCCGGCGGCGACACGGGCGCCCGTCGCGATTCCGCCACCACCTTGCCCTGCCACAGCAGCAGCGCCTGCGCATTCGGGTAATCGTATTTGCCGAGCAGGCTATCGTTGATGGGCGCATACATGACCAGGGTGCCGGCGGCGCCGTCGAATAGCATGCCCTTGCCGACGGTCCGGTACAGCGTGTCCTGCTGCGCGCCGTATACCCAGGCCATCGCGCCGCGCCGCGCCGGCGGCAGATCAAGGTCCTGCAGCGCGCGCGAACGGTAGCGATAGACCACCTTGCCGCCCGCATCGACCAAGGCGAAATTCGTGAACAGCGCATCGGCCCCCAGGTTGGACAGGAACACGTTGAGGCGCGCATGGCGCAGGCGCAGGTCGGGCTCCTCAAGCAGATGGCTGAATTCGAGCTGCGTACGCAGCGCTTCGGCCTGTGTGGCCCAGCTGTATTCGAGCTCGCCGATGCGGGTGTGGAAATGTCCCAGCGCATCGTTGAGCTGCTGTTCGCTGACTGCGGCATTGATCTGCGTAAACAGTGCCGCGATCGCGCCGCACAGTGCCAGCAGGGCCAGCACCAGCGCGACCGCCAGACGCTGCGCAATGGCGCGGCGCAACGAGGTATGGCGCCGCGCCTTCATGCTCAACGCGGCACGGCGGGGGCGATGACGGCGCCCTCGATGCCGTGCCGCCCGAGCGCGGCGGCGACAAAGCCGTTCGCCTTCATTTCCTCGACAAAGGCGGCCAGATAATGCTGCCCGGCCGCGTGCCCCCTGGGCAGGGCCATGGCCTGATTGATGACCATGAAGCGCCCCTCGAGCAGGCGCACTCCGGCGAGGCGCCGGGCGTCCGCCTCCAGTTGCTGCTTGACGCCGGCAGCCACCTCCAGGTTTTGCGCCACCATCATGTCGGTAACAGCGGGCGACGTCGGCGCGCGCACCAGCTGCGCATAGCGCAGCGCGCGCGACAGGTAAAGATCGTAAGCGCTGCCGCGGCCGACCACGATGCGAATGCCTTCGCGGTCCACGTCTTCATTGCGCCCGATCGGGGACGCCTGCGGAACCAGATAGGCGCCCTCGATAACCACATAGGGCGCGCTGTAGTCCATATCGACCGCGCGCGCCGGATCGATGGCGACAAAGCCGATATCCCATTGGCCGGCCTTCAGGCCCTCTACCACCTTGCCGGCGGCTGTGTAAGTGACCAGTTCGACCGGCACCCGCAGACGCCGGCCCAGTTCGCGCGCCAGGTCCACCGACAGTCCGCGCGGCTCGCCGCTTGCCGCATCCCTGACGGCGAGGATCGGATTGCCGAAATTGATGGCCGCGCGCAGTTTGCCGCCGGGCGCCAGATCGGCCACTGCCGCCGCCGGCGCGGCGGGCACGGCCGGCTCGCCGGGGCCCGTCACACAGGCGCATAGGGTAAACAGCATGAACACGGCCATCGCGGTTCTGATCATCAGCGTTCTCCAGATCATGCGCTTGCAAAAACCGCGCGGCGTTGCGCGCGCGGCCGGTGTTCATCGTTGTCGCGGAATCGACGAATGGTATCTTTTTACGCACCTGCGGATTGCCGGTCAAGCCGGCCGCCATCGGCCGCGATGGTGGCGGCGCTCAGCGAAATCAGCTAAAACGCCGGCTGGCGTAAACCCCCAGGCCGCTGGCGACGCTGGCGAAGCGGTCGCCGCTGACGCGCCGCGCCGCAGGCACCACGGCGGCGATCGCCTCGGTCAGCGCCGTCAGGCCGGTCGATCCGCCGGTGAAATAAAGCGCGCCCACCGCGGCGGCGGCGATGCCGGCCTGCTGCAGCGTTTCGCGCGCCGCGGCGACAATGCTGTCGAGGCGCTCGGCCAGCGCCAGCCGCTGGCGACCCTCGTCGAATGCCGGGTGCAGGCCGGGCTCGACCAATTCGAGATTGATCGCGGCGTGGCCGCTTTCGGAGACGGAAATCTTGGCGGCTTCGGCCTGCGCCGCCAGGGCATGGCCCAGCCGCTGCTCGAGCACGCGCATCAGACGATCGTGGACGCGGAGATCGGCGTACATATTGCGCATCAGGCGGCATTCAACCACGCGATTGGCGGCGTACACGGTATTGATCAGATGCCAGGTGGCGAGATCGAAATAGACGGCGCCCGGCACCCGCGCCTGCTGGCGTCCGCGCGAGCCGAAGCCCAGCTCGGGCATGATCGCGGCGAGGCTGACTTCGCGATCGAAATCGGTGCCGGCCACATGCACGCCGTGGTTAGCGAGAATATCGTCCTGCCGCTCCAGTCGCGCATGGCGCTGCGGGCCGACGCGCACCAGGGAGAAATCCGAGGTGCCGCCGCCGATATCGGCGACCATCACCAGGGTTTCCGTTTCGCAGCTGCGCTCGAAATCGAGCGCGGCGGCGATCGGCTCGAACTGGAAAGCGACTTCATCGAAACCGACGGCGCGCGCCGCCTCGGCCAGGGTTGCTTCGGCACGGCAGTCGCGCACGGGATCGCCATCGACAAAAAACACCGGGCGGCCGATCACCGCGCGCTTCAGCGCGCCACCGCGGCCGGCTTCTGCAACCTGTTTCAGCCGCCGCAGATAAGCAATCACCACATCGAGATATTTCACGCTCATGCCCAGCCCGACTTCGGTGCTGCGTTCCATCAAGTCGGCGCCGAGGATGCTTTTGATCGAACGCATCAGCCGTCCGTCGTAGCCATCCACATAGGCCTGCACGGCAGCGCGCCCGAAGGCGCGCGAGCCGTCCTCGGCATTGAAAAAAACGGCCGTGGGAATGGAGGTATGACCGGCTTCGAGTTCGACCAGGCGCAGACCGTCGCGGACCCCGTCGACCGGCAGGACCACGGCGGAATTGGAGGTGCCGAAATCGATGGCGCAAAAATCGGCGGACGCGGCGTGTTGTGCGTTGGCCATAGTGGGAACCGGCAAAAGGGCTGCGGATTATAGCAGCGCCATGGAAACAGCAGACGCGCTTGCTATGATGCGGCGTCTCCTTGCTGAAAGGCATCGCCGCCGTGGAAGCCAGCACCATCCAGATTGTCGCCGCGATCCTGTTTGTCGCTGCCTTGTTGCACACCTTTGCCGCCAAGTCGTTTGAGGTGCTGGCGCATCGCTATCCACGCCATGCCGGACTGTTCCATCTGCTTGGCGAAGTCGAGGTGGTGTTCGGCTGCTGGGCCTTCGTTCTCGTTCTCGCCATGGCGCTGCTGAGCGGCGGCAAGGAGGCGGTGACCTATGCCGAGTCGCGGCAGTACACCGAGCCCCTGTTCGTCTTCGTCATCATGGTGGTTGCCGCATCCCGCCCGGTGCTGGAAATCGTGCAGCGTGCGATCGACGCGCTGGCCGGGGTGTTGCCGGGACGCCGCGCCGTGACCCGGGTCTGGCTGTGCCTTGCCGTGGTGCCGGTGCTGGGTTCATTCATCACCGAACCGGCGGCGATGACCCTGGCCGCGCTGACCCTGGCGCCGCAGATTTTCCGCAAGGACATGCCGGAAAAATTGAAGTATGCGGCGCTCGGCGTGCTGTTCGTCAATATTTCCATCGGCGGCACCTTCACCTCCTACGCCGCACCGCCGGTGCTGATGGTCGCGGCGGCCTGGAACTGGGACACCGCCTTCATGGCCAGCCACTTCGGCGGCAAGGCGGCGCTCGCGGTGCTGATCAATGCCACGGCCGTCACCTTTGTGCTGCGCAAATATATCGGCAATGCCGACACGGCGGATGGCGCGGCAACGACCCCGCCGGTGCCGCTTCTGGTGAGCGCCATCCATCTCGCCCTGCTGGCGATGGTGGTCGCCTTCGCCCATCACCCGGTGATTTTCATAGGCATCTTCCTGTTTTTCATGGGCTATACACAAGCTTATGAACGCCATCAGCATCCATTGATCCTGAAAGAAGGCTTGCTGGTGGGATTTTTCCTGGCCGGCCTGGTGGTGCTGGGCGGCATGCAGCAATGGTGGCTGCAACCCCTTGTCTCCAGCCTGGCGCCGACCGCGCTGTTCTTCGGCGCGCTGGGCCTCACCGCGATTACCGACAATGCGGCGCTGACCTACCTGGGTTCGCTGATCGATGGTCTGCCGGCGATATCGAAGTACATGCTGATGGCGGGCGCGGTCGCCGGCGGCGGTCTCACCGTGATCGCCAATGCGCCCAATCCGGCGGGCGTGGCCCTGCTGCGTCCCGGCTTTGAACACGAATCGATCGGCGCGGGTGGCCTGCTGCTGGGTGCGCTGCCGCCGACCATTATCGCGGCGGCGGCATTCCTGTTGCTGTAAGCGCAACACCTGCGATCATTTTATGCGGATCCAACAATGGCGCGCCTTTCGGGGCATTTTTGCCCGGGAAGGCGCATGGATGCTGGAGTTTGATATTTTATTGCTGCCCGATCGCACGGTGCGGCAGGCTATTCCGCCTTGATCCCCGCCGCCTTGATGGCGCGCGCCGAGCGTTCCGCATCTGCCTTCAACAGGGCCGCATATTGTTCGGGGCTGCCGCCGACCGGGTCGATGCCCATCTTGTGCATGCTCTCGATCACCGCCGGCAGCCTGACCAGGGCCGCGATCTCGCCGCTGATACGCTGGATGATCCCGGCCGGGGTGCCGGTCGCCGCGAGCACGCCGATGCTGGGCGCGAAATCGAAACCGGCCACCGTCTCGGAAATCGCTGGCACATTCGGCGCCTGCGGCGAACGTTTCAATGAATTGACCGCCAGCAGCCTCACCTGCCCGGTGTTGACGAAGCCGGACAGCGAAGGCAGGGCCGCCACCACTGCTGAAGTTTGCCCGCCGATCAGCGCCGGCACCGATTGCCCCGAACCCTTGAAGGGCACATGCACGACGTCGATGCCGACCGCCGTCTTCAGGCTTTCCATGGTCAGCTGATGGGTGCTGCCGACCCCGGACGAGCCATAGCTGAGTTCGCCGGGCCTGGTCTTGGCCAGCGCGATGAATTCCTGCAAGGTATTGGCCGGCACCCCCGGATGCACGGCGAGGTACAGCGGCGCATTGGCGATCAGCGACACCGGCACGAAATCCTTTTTCGCGTCGTAGACCAAATTGGCATAGAGGAAAGGATTGACCGTGAACATGGAGCTGTCGGTCACCAGAAAGGTATAGCCGTCAGCGGGGGAAGACGAAATATTCTGCGCCGCCACCACGCCGTTGGCGCCGGGGCGGTTATCGACGATGATCTGCTGCCCGAGGCGCTCGCCCAGCTTCTGGCCGATGATGCGCGCCACCGTATCGGGCAGGCCGCCGGCCGGATTGGGCACCACGAAACGAATCGGCTTGTTCGGATAAGCGCTTTGTGCATGGGCAAACGGCAATGGCAGCAACAGTGAGCCCAGCGTCGCCAGAATGGCGCGCAGCATTGATGCAGGCATCAATTCCTCCCTCCGGTATTGTTGTTATCGGTAACGGCGTTTATCGCGACAAGCCAGCCAATTACCGTCCATGCGACTGCGCTGTTCTAGTTGGCCGGCGCCAGGATTCTGCTCTTGAACCAATCATCGATCATGCGCTTCTCGTAGCGCAGCGGCGTATTGGCCGTGAGCGAATTGCCATGGTGAAGATAATCCATATCGCTCAGGCGATCCTCGCCGCTTTTCAGAACCGTGCCCTTCGATTCCAGCGTATAGCGCAGACGCATGCTGGGCCAATCGGCGGCGCCTCTCAGGATGCGGAAATTCTCCGGCCCGCGCCGGCTGAGCGCCATGCGCCCTGCCAATTGCAGATCAAGAATCTCGAGCTTCAAATCCTGATCGGGCGCCAGGGTCGCGCCCAGCTTGTTGAAATGCGTCGTGAGGTCCTTGAAAACCCTTTCACGGTCCTGTATTGACCAGGGCATATCGGCATAACCTTCCGGCTTGACGAAGGTAACCGTGACCGTCGCACCGGCTGCGCCAATTCCGGCGCAGGCCAGCCAAAAGAGCATTGCAAGGCGTGCAGTTGTGGAAGTATTCATCGTCCATTCCTTTCGATGAGGGTGCGGCTCACAAAAATCATTCTACGCCGCTTTGAAATATACGGAGCTACGCCTTGATTGGATGATCGGCGCACAGCGAAGTTCAGTGCGCCAAACAGGCGGACGATCAGGCCGGGGCACGCTCGATGCGATTGCGCCCGGCCCGCTTGGCGGCGAGCAAGGCATCATCGGCCGCCTTGCTCAGATCGCTGACCGTCAGGCGTGCCGGATAGGCGCAGAGCCCGGCGCTGAACGTGGCGCGCAGCACGCCGGCGCCGTGCACATGGGGCATGTTCGCGAAGTCGCGGCGGATGCGGTCGAGCACTGCATGGGCTTCATCGGCATCGGCGCCGCGCAGCACCACCAGAAACTCCTCGCCGCCATAGCGCCCGATGATGTCGGTGGCACGCAGGCGGCCTTTCAGCAGCCAGGCAAGACTGCGGATTACCTGGTCGCCGACCGGATGGCCATAGGTGTCGTTGACCGACTTGAAATGATCGATGTCGAGCATCGCCACGCACAGGCGGTCGCGCTCGGGCCGCAGGGTCTGCAACAGTTGCCCCAGCCGCGTCTTGCTGGCGGAGTGGTTGAGCAGGCCGGTCAGGCCATCGTGCAGGCTGGAGCGCTGCATCTCGCGATAGCGTTCGATCTTGGTATTCACCACCGCGCCCAGCAACACCGGGTTGCAGGGCTTGGTCAGGAACTGGTCGCCGCCGAGGCGTAGCGCCTCAACCTGCATACCCATGTCCTTTTCGCTGGAGAGATATACCACCGGCACCGACTGGTAGGCGGCGACCTGGCGCAGCACACGCGTGGCCTCGACCCCGTTGCAATGCGGCATATGCATGTCCATCAGCACCAGATCCGGACGATAAGCTTCGACCGCGGACAACAGCTGCTGCGGATCGGTGATCGACTGGTTGTCGATGCCGTGCTGGGCCAGCGCACGCTGGATCACGGCCACCGCGGTCGCCGAATCTTCCACCAGCAGCACGCGGAACGGCTCCTGTTCGCGGGCCTGGATCAGGTCGAGCACCCGCGCCAGCGACGTGGTGGTCTGTTCTTCAGGTTGGATGGTGACATCGGCGCCGGCGCGGAGCAGATTCACCATGGTCACCAGCTGCCGGGGAACATTCAGGCAGAACAGCTGGCTGGCCGGATGCGCCGGACGCATCCGCGCAATCCAGTCGATTTCATCCTTGCCATAGCCCGTGGGCGGCGGGATCAGCAGCATCACCAGCGGCGAGGCTTCCGGCGTTGCGGCGCCCCAGTCCATGCGCGCGATGCGAAAACCAAATACGGTGAATTGCTCGACCAGTGCTGCCACCCAGGGGTGCTCGGCGCCGGCCACCAGCCACACCTCGCGCGGCTTGGTCCATTCGCGCAAGGCGCTGTCGTCGGCCGGTTCCGCATCCTGACACCCGGCATCCCGTCCTGCATCCTTCTCTCTCGCCTCCGCCTGGGCACGCGGCTGCGCATGCTCCATCGCCTGCAACAGTGCCTCAAGTTGGCGCGTCAGCACCACCGCATCGGGTTCGGCAATCGGATGGGCGGAAGCATCGCCGAACAGCGGCAGCACCGCATTCTCCAGCCCCTCGCACAACCTGACCAACCCGGGCAGGCGCAGACCGGCGAACAACTCCGTGAGACTGTTCAGCGCCAGTGCGAATTCGGCGAATTGCTCAAAGGTGCCACGCTCGCGATAGCGTTGCCAGCTGGCTATCAGCAACTGCAGGCTGCCTTCAGGGGTGGTGCGCACAAGGGACATGAATGGATTTACCGGCCGGATTCACCGATCACCGGGACCGCTGGCGGGGGTGCAAGAGGCGGCCACTATAACGCGCAGGTTCCCGACTGTCCATGCAATGCGGCGGACGGTGGCCGGGGGACGCCCGGCGGCAAATAACAGGCTGATGAAACAAGGAAAAGACATGGAAAAGGGGCGCCGCAGCGCCCCTTTTCCTGTTGCAGATTCCCTGCGCGCCGGCGGCCGGCGCAGCATCGCTCAGTTACCGGCGATCTCGCGGGTCAGATCGGTGGCGCCATAGATCTTGTCCAGCGCCTCGAGAATGGCCGAGCTGTGCACCGCGACGGCGCGGTTGTAGCGCGGATCAAACCAGAATGCGCCGCCCAGCGAATGAATATTGCCGTCGAAAATCAGGCCGACGATTTCGCCCTTCCTGTTGATCATCGGGCTGCCGGAATTGCCGCCGATGATGTCATGGGTGGTGACAAAGTCGAACGGTTTGTTCAGATCGATCTTGTCTTTCCTGGCGTGCCAGGAAGGCGGCAGCGCGAACGGATCGGCGCCGGTGTCGCGCGCGAAGGCGCCGGCAAAATTGGTGAACGGGGTCACCTTGCTGCCGGCTTCATCCCAGCCTTTGACTTCGCCGTAGGACAGGCGCAAGGTGAAAGTCGCATCCGGATAGGCATTGGTACCGTCCTTGGCGAAGCGCGCCGCCGAGATCAGCTCAGAATTTTTCTGGACCACGGACTCGACTTCCTTCTCGTAGCGCTTGCGCAAGGCGCGCGCATCGGCGTCGACGGCAAGGGCCAGTTTGATGAAGGGATCGTCCGACTTGACCACGGCATCCTTGCCGCCGGCCCATAACGTCTTGCGCAGCTCGGGATCGGCAAGCTTGCTGCCGTCAATCAGCGCGTCGGCCAGCTGCTCGGGGGATTGCTTGCCGAGAATCTGCTTGACGAACACGCTGTCGGCGCCAAGCAGTTCACGCATCTTGGTCAGCGAGAAGGTCAGCTTGACCTTTTCAAACTCCGGATAGACCGGCGCCTTGGAAAACAGGCGTTGTTCGACTTCCGGCAGGCGGGCGTCGGCGAATTCGGGCAGGCGTTCCGCGTTCGGCTTGGTGCGCTCCTCGGCGCCACGCACCAGGGTGCGGGCGAAGCGGAAATGGGTGCTGTTGAACGCCTGGCTGCCCTCGATCATCTGGAAGGGTTTTTGCATATTGCGATACAGGGCCTCGGCTTTTTCGATTGCATCCCAGGAACCGGCCGTGGTGGCTTTCAGGGCCGGCTTGGAATTGACGAATTTGCGCAGCGCGGTCTCCTCGTCCTGCATCTTCTTCATCAGGGCGGGGTCAAGCAGGGTGCTGAGCTGGCCGTTTTGCGCCTTGTAGCTGTTCTCGATACCGAACAGCAGGCTCTCGGCGGTGCGCGCGGCCTCCGGGCTGGTCTTGCGATATTGCGTGATCACGCCGCGCAATTCGGACTGTTGCTGCAGGCGCGGGATCAGGCCGATATCGCGCAAGGTGATTAGCTGCGCCATCGTCAACTGGCGCTGGGTCGAACCGGGATGACCGGTCACGAACACCAGCTCGCCCTCCTTGGCGCCATCCTTGCTGAACGGGAAGAAGTCCTTGACCACCGCCGGCTTGCCGTTTTCATAGGCGCGCAGCAAAGTGATGTCGAGGTTGTAACGCGGGAAGTTGAAATTGTCCGGGTCGCCGCCGAAGAAGGCCGCCGCGAATTCCGGCGCCCACACCACGCGCGTGTCCTGGAAACGATGGTATTTGTAGAGGTGATAGCGGCCGCCATGGTAAAGGTCGACCAAATCGCAGCGGGTCGTGTCTTTTTCGCTGCCCACGCAAGCCGAGGTCAGCTTGGCGCGGACTGCATTTTGCGCCAGCTGGAATTTCTCGCCTTCCTGACCGGCGGTGGCTTTTTTCACTTCCTCGGTGACGTCCTTGATCTGCTCGAGGCGGTTCAGCTCGATTTCCGGACATTTCGCCTCTTCCTCGCGCGTCTTGGCGAGGAAGCCATCCTTGATGTAATTCTGCTTGGCCGTCGACAGCTGGTTCAGGCAGGCCTGTGCGCAGTGATGATTGGTCATCACCAGACCATCCTTGGAAATGAACGACGCCGAGCAGCCGCCGGCGATACGCACCGAGCCCAGCATGACGTGGTTGGCCCATTGCGCATCGGGGGCAAAGCCGTATTCCGCCTGAATTTTCTTTGTCGGCAGATTATCGAGAGTCCACATCCCCTCGGAGGCCATGGAAAGCCCGGGGATGACAAGTGCTGCCAGAAGCCAATGAATTCGCATTGTCGTGACCTGTGAGTTAGGTTAAAAGTGCCTGAAACACCGCGGGATCGCCGACGGTGAAGCGCGATAGTTTAATGCATTCGGCGGTCGGCCTCAGGCCCCCGGGCGGATGCCGGTTCCGCTCCCTGGAAAAAACCCACTACCCGGCCGTTTTTGTGCGTATAATCATCGGGTCGCACGATTCAAGCTAATAAATTCAGTACCGTTTCAGTACCGTCTGTTTCTTTCTTGGTTCGAACGACATGAGCAGCCGCTCAGTCAACTTTTAATTAGGAAATGAAAATGGCAACTGGTACCGTTAAATGGTTCAACGATGCAAAAGGTTTTGGTTTTGTAACCCCGGACGACAAAGGTGAAGACCTGTTCGTGCACTTCTCGGCGATCCAGTCGAGCGGGTTCAAGACCCTGGCGGAAAATCAAAAGGTTTCTTTTGATGTGACCACCGGTCCGAAGGGCAAGCAAGCGACCAACATTCAGTCGATCTAAGCCCGAAGTCAGCAGCGTAAAAAACCCCGGCATGCCGGGGTTTTTTTACGCCTGCCGCATTGGGGACGGGACGGCGGCAGTCCGCGCCGCGACTGGTCAGCTTGCCGTAAGTCGCGCCGCATACTCTGGGTACAGGCTGGTGGGGCGATTGCCGCATATCCATCGGACCTGATCCGCATAAGCATAAAAACAGTGGCGGCAGCGGAGTCTTCACCCCCCGCCATGCCTTCAACTTTCCCGTCCCGGAGGACTTTCATGTGGCAACAAGTTTATGACCCGCTCGGCAGCCCGGCGCTTTCCACGGTCTGTGCCGCCGTCCCGGTCGTGGTGCTGCTCGGCGCCTTGGCCTTTTTCAAGGTCAAGGCACATATCGCTGCGCTTCTCGGCCTCGCGGCCGCATTGATCATTGCGATTTTCGTGTTCGGCATGCCGGCCGCGATGGCGGGCAAAACCGCCGTATTCGGCGCCGTATACGGTTTGCTGCCGATCGGCTGGATCATCCTCAACGTGATTTTCCTGTACAAGCTGACGGAAAGCACCGGCCGTTTCCAGATCCTGCAGGACAGCATCGCCGGCATCACCAACGATCGCCGCCTGCAACTCCTGCTGGTCGCATTTTCCTTCGGCGCTTTTTTCGAAGGTGCCTCCGGCTTCGGTACGCCGGTCGCGGTCACCGGCGCCTTGCTGATCGGCCTCGGGTTCTCGCCTCTGGCCGCTTCCGGCCTGTCCCTGATCGCCAATACCGCGCCGGTCGCCTATGGCGCGCTGGGCACGCCGATCATCGGCCTGCAAAGCGTCACCGGCATCGACCTCAATATACTGTCGGCCATGGTCGGCCGTCAGCTGCCGCTGTTCTCGCTGATCGTGCCGTTCTGGCTGATCTGGGCTTTTGCCGGGTTCAAACGCATGATGGAAATCTGGCCGGCCGTGCTGGTGGCGGGGGCCGCCTTTGCGGTGCCGCAATTCATCGTCTCCAACTATCACGGCCCGTGGCTGGTGGATGTGGTCGCGGCTGTGGTCTCGATGGCATGCCTGACCGGTTTCCTGAAAATCTGGCAACCCAAAACCATCATGCTCGGCACCACCCGCGACGCGGAATTTGTGTCGCCCGATGAGGCAAAAAAACGCATGGTCCGCCACAGCCATTCCACCGCCGAAGTGGTACAGGCCTGGCTGCCCTGGGTGATCCTGGCGCTGGTGGTGTTTGCCTGGGGCCTGCCGCAAGTGAAAGCCTGGCTCAATGGCATTTCCAATCCCCAGTACGCCATTGAGGGGCTCGACAAAATGATCCAGCGGGTGCCGCCCGTGGCGCCGACCAATGCCAAGGCGGAAGGCGCCGTGTTCGCCTTCTCCTGGCTGTCGGCCACCGGCAGCGGCATTTTTGTTGCCGCCGTGCTCGCCGCGCTGGCGATGCGCATCAATTTCGGCGCCGTGATCAAAACCTATGGCTCAACCCTGGTAACGGTGCGCTACTCCCTGCTGACCATTTCCGCGATGTTGGCGATCGGCTTCACCACCCGCTATTCCGGTGTGGATGCCACCATGGGGCTGGCCTTTGCCCACACCGGCGCTTTCTATCCCTTCTTCGGTACCCTGCTCGGCTGGCTGGGTGTCGCATTGACCGGGTCGGACACGTCCTCGAACGTCCTGTTCGGCAGCCTGCAAAAAATCACCGCCGAACAACTGGGCCTGAACCCGGTGCTGATGGCCGCCGCCAACAGTTCCGGCGGGGTGATGGGCAAGATGATCGACGCGCAGTCGATCGTGGTTGCCTCGACTGCGACCAACTGGTTCGGTCATGAGGGCGAAATCCTGCGCTATGTGTTCTTCCACAGCCTGGCGTTGGCCTGTCTGGTCGGTCTGCTGGTCACCTTGCAGGCGTATGTGCCACCGTTCACCGCCCTGGTGATCGGCTCCTGAACCCGCTGCCCGCATGGGGCGGTCTGTGCCGCCCCATGCCTGGGGCACGAAGCCCGGCGCCAACCTGTTCAAACATATTGCACAACCTGCCTGAATCGGTCCCGCCCTCTCCTGTTTTTTTAATCACCCGCGAGGGGAACGACGCATAATGCGGATCAGTGCCAACATGTAACGTCGCGCCAGCCGGGCGCGCGTCATCGTTGCCGGGAATTCGCATGCGATCAAAAGCGTCCGCCGGATTGACTGTGTTGCCTGTCAGCAAGGGCAGTGCGGCGCCAACCTTGAAAGCCGGTCTGCATGCACGCAACCGTCATCGCCTGCGTTACGACTTCGATGCGCTGACCGCAGACAGCCCCGATCTTGCGCATTTTGTGACGCGCAATGTCCACGGCGACTTGTCGATCGATTTTGCCGACCCGGATGCGGTCAAGGCTCTCAATCGCGCCCTGCTCCGGCATTTCTACAACATCACCTGGTGGGACATTCCGGCTGGCTATCTGTGCCCGCCGATCCCGGGCCGCGCCGATCATATTCATCATCTTGCCGATCTGCTGGCAGCCGGCAACGAAGGGCTGATTCCGCGCGGGCCGGCGGTGCGGGTGCTGGATATCGGTGTCGGCGCCAATTGCATCTATCCGCTCATCGGCCAGCGCGAATACGGCTGGCATTTCGTCGGCAGCGACATCGATCCGGCGGCCCTGGCCTCGGCCCGCAAAATCGTCGCCGCCAACGAGGGCCTGGCCGCTGCCGTCAATCTTCGCCTGCAATCGGTCGAAACGCGTGTTTTCGGCGGTCTGCTGCAGCCGGATGAGGCGTTCGACCTGTCGATGTGCAATCCCCCCTTTCATGCCTCGCGCTACGACGCCGAGCTGGGCTCGCGGCGCAAATGGGAAAATTTGGGCAAGGTATCCGCGGCCGGCAGCGCCGACATGCAGGCGCCGCGTCTGAATTTTGCCGGCCAGGGTAGCGAGCTATGGTGCGAGGGCGGCGAGGCCGCGTTCATTGCCGGCATGGTCGAGGAAAGTGCGGAAATTCCCGCGAGCTGTCTCTGGTTCAGCACCCTGATCTCGAAAGAGTCGAATCTGCCCGACGTCTATGCCGCGCTCAAGGCAGCGAAGGCGCGCGACGTCAGGACCATCGCCATGACGCAGGGTCAGAAGAAAAGCCGCATCGTCGCCTGGACTTTTCTCGACAAACGCGAGCAGGAGGTCTGGCGCCGCAAGCGCTGGGCAAATGCCGTCATGCCAAAATAACGCCACGCCCGGATGTGAATCGTCCGGTTTCCATGAACGCATATCAATGATGCCTTTGTTCAGCCAGACCCGCCCCTTCAGCCTGCGCCGCTGGCTGAAAAGCACCTCGCGAAGAACCTTTGTGGTCTATCCGCTGTGCGTCATCGCGCTGGAGCTGCTGATCCGACGCGGCGGGCTGCATTTTGTCGTTTGGGGACTACCCCTGCTTGCCTGGGGTTATGCCCAGTACCGCCTCAGCGGACAGTACCGTACTGCACATGGCGGCGGGGGGCCCGGCATCGATATCCCGCCGGAGCGCATCGTCGATTCGGGCATCTATGCCCGTACGCGCAATCCCATGTACCTGGGCCACCTGATTTTCATGCTCGGCCTGGGCATTACCTTTTGTTCCATCCCGGCTGCGCTGCTGCTGGCGTTTCACCTCTTCTGGTTTCAGCGCCGCGTGCTGGAAGACGAGGCGCATCTGCAGGCGAGGTTCGGCGCGGCTTATCTCGCCTATAGGGCGCGCGTGAAACGCTGGATTCCCGGTCTGCTCTGAGGCGCCCGGCGCCTACCATTTGCAACCCTTGTTGCTGATCGCATCAGCCACCAGGGGAATCACCGCGGCGAGCCCCATGCCGGCATAAGCGTCGCGACAATCCGGGCGCTTCAGGGCCTTGTCGAAAATCTTCGCATCTTTGGACTTGAGCGCCCCCGGCGGCGGGGTTGGAAACGGCAGCACCGTCCGCGGGCCCGTACCTTCGCTGGCCCTGGCATTGCCTAAATCGCGGGCGCGATTGCGAACCGCGTCCATGTCGAGGCGCGGCCCGGCGGTCGATGGTGGCGCGCGTTTCAACGTGGTGGTATCGCCCGCAGCGCCGGGTGCAACCGCCTGTGCAGACGGCTTTTCCGGCGCACTGCGTTCGGTCTGCGGCACCGGTTCGCGTTCGCCGGGAACCGCGGCCTCGCGGGGCGCATTGTCGGCCGGGACGGTCGGCGCCAAACGCGATTCCGGCGACGCAGTGGGCGTGGCGTCGGCCGGTGCCGCGGACTCGCGCTCGATCTTCGGCGCCACATAGGGCGCCAGCTCGCGTCTCGGCAGGGCTGCCGGTGGCAATGGCGCCACCGGTACCAGCGGTTCGGCGACCGGCGCATATTCGCGCTCGATCTTGGCCGCCGACAGCGGCGTCGGTGCGGCCAGCGGTACAGGCGCCACCGGCAGCAGCCGCGGCAAAGGTTCGGCGACCGGCGCATATTCGCGCTCGATTTTGGCCGGCGACAGCGGTGTGAGCGCCGGGGTAGGCTCTGCCGGCAGGATGCGCGGCATCAAGGTCGGGGGGGCGGCCTCGCGCCCGATCGTGGCGGCCGGAAGCGGAACCAGCCGCGGCATCACCGGTTCCTCTTCGCGCGGTTTTGGCGCGATGAACGGTGCGAGTTCGCGCGCCTGCGGCGGCGTGGTCGTCGTATCGACATTCTGCAGCGGCACCAGACGCGGCCGTTCTGCCGCCGGCGCCACCACGTCCGGCATGCTGGTCGGTGGCGCCACCACGAAGGACGAAACCGGTTTTTCGACGTCCCTGACGATATAGGGCAATACCTCGGACGTCGGCGCATTTCCCGGCTTCGGCGGTGCCGGTGGGGCGCCCTCCCTGGCTGTCGCGGTCGCATCGGCGGACGCCGGTGTGATCGCCTCGGCGGCGGGCCGGGACGAAGCGGCGGGTGGCGGATTCTCCGGCGGGCGCGCGACCGGCGCGCCCAGATCCACTTTTCGATCCAGCTTGAGCCCGGATCCGCTGGTGATCGGTTCCAGCGTGGCGCGAAACGCGCCCCACAAACGCTCGCCGCGCCGCGCACTGCCGCCGGCATCGCCGAACAAAAGCACGACCAACAGGTGCAGCAGCAGCGACAGCACGATGAAACGCCGGAACGATGGCGGTTCAATATGCGCTGTCGACAACAAGCGGTAGTCGGGCAGTGTGCTCACGGACGGCGGCCTTGCTGAGCAGGTGGGTGGATGCTACCTATCGCGGGGCGAGGCAGCGCTTTCAGCATAGCGCAAGCCATAGCAGCTGCATATTGTTCTTCGCCACGGTGCCGCGGTCCGTATCGCGGCGGGCCGGCGCTCAGGCAGCATGCCCGGCGCCTATCTCCGATCAAGCCTTGGCCGGGATGATCAGGCCATGCTCGCGGATCAGCGCCTCGAGCTTGTAATGCTCCAGCGCGGGACGGCAGAAGAATCCCTGGAACTCGTCGCAACCTTCGTCGCGCAGGAAATCGAATTGCCGGCGTTCTTCCACGCCTTCGGCCACCACCTTCATCGACAGACCATGGGCCATGGCGATGACGGCGCGCGTGATCGCCATATCGTCCGAGTTGTGCGGCAGATCCTTGACGAAGGAGCGGTCGACTTTGAGGGTGTCCACCGGCAACTGCTTCAGGAAGGACAGCGAGGAATAACCCGTGCCGAAATCATCGATCGACAGACTCACACCGAGCGCGCGCAAGGCCTCGAGCACCACCACCGCCTCGTCCAGGTTATGGATCACGGCCGTTTCGGTTATCTCGAACTCGATCAGGGCCGGATCGGCACCGCTGACGCGCAGCGCCGCGCCGACATAGCTCACCAGGTCCTTGTCGGTAAGCTGCTTGGCAGAGAGATTCACGGCAATGGCAAAGCGCGGCAGCCTGGCATCGTGCCAGGCGCGCGCCTGCCGACAGGCCTGCTCGATCACCCATTTGCCCAGCGGCAGGATGAAACCCGTTTCCTCGGCAATACGAATGAAGCGGTCCGGACCCAGCAACCCCAGGACGGGGTGGTGCCAGCGAATCAGGGCCTCCACGCCCAGCATCTTGCCGGAGCGAAATTCCATCTTCGGTTGATAGTAGAGATGGAACTCGCTGTTTTCCATCCCCTGGCGCATGCCTTTTTCGATCTCGAAGCGCTCAATCACGCTTTCGCCCAGCTCATGCGTGTATTCGCTGTAGCGGTTGCGGCCCAGCGCCTTGGAGCGGTACATGGCCATGTCGGCGCTGGCCAGCAGGGCGGACACATCGAGGCCGTCTTCGGGGAACACCGCCAGACCGATGCTCGCCGTCACCTTGACCTCGTGCCCCTGCAGGCGGATCGGCTCGCCGATGGTGGCGAGAATCTTCGCCGCCAGCACCTTCAGATTCGCGCGCTCGGAAACGCTCTCCACCATCACTACAAACTCGTCGCCTCCAAGCCGGGCCACCAGATCGCTGCCGCGGATGCTGCTGCGCAGGCGCCGCGCCATTTCACGCAACAGCTGGTCGCCGACCGGGTGCCCCAGCGTATCGTTGATGGCCTTGAAATGATCGAGGTCCAGAAAAAACACGGCGAGCTGTTCGCGGCTGCGCCCGGCGCGCGCCAGCGCATGCTCGAAGGTGTCGTTCAGCGAGGCACGGTTGGGCAGGCCGGTGAGCGAATCGTGCGTCGCCAGGTTGTGGATGGTGGCGAGCGCATTGGTCAGTTCTTCGTTGGTGCGCAGGATGCGCAGGCGCATGGCGCTGATGCGCGTGCCGATCAGCGCAAACGAGGGCAGGATCAGCGCCAGCCATATCCATTGATACCACTCGAGATAGACATTGACCCGATCCGCGCGGAAGATCATCAGCAGATTGATGACCAGGGCATAGGCCGCCAGCATGAACAGGGTGATGGTCAGGAATTCGCGCGGCTTGAAGCTGAATACGCCGAACAGCAGCACCACCAGGCACCAGGCCAGCACCAGACTGCGCCCCTGGTCGAACTGGTAGGCGACGAACATGATCAGGGTGATCGCCGCCAGCGTCTGCGCCAGTGCCAGGCCCGGATCGGCGAAACGCTCGTTGAAACGGGTCTTGAAAACGAGCAGGAAACCCAGGTTGACCGCGCCGGCAATGGCTGTGCTGGCCAGCAATGCCTGTCCACCGATCAGCCTTACATACCAGCCCAGCACCAGCAGCGCGATGCCGATCGCGTAAAACGCCGCCACCAGCAGAAAAACGCGCTGCGGCGACGCGGGCGCAGTGCTAACCGCGGGGCGGGCTAACACTTGAGCGCTTTGCAGCGGACATCAATGTCCATCGGAACAATACTTTCATCAGGAAAAATTGGAGGTTGCGCTGCCCCCCACAATATTCTCACAAAAAAAATCATCGCGCGTCAATGCCGACAACAGCCGATGCGTGGCCGGGATGAAAAGAAAAAATGGGCAATGCCGTTACCGCATCGGCAACTTCACGATTGCGGAAAAACCCGGTGACCCGGGCATCGCCCGCTCCCACTTAATCCGCGGTCATTTTTTCCAACAGCGGTTTGTCCTGCTCCAGGGCCAGCAGCCGCTGTGCGTCCTTGTAGCCAAACGCCGGCGCCAGCTTTTGCCCCGGCTGGCTTTCGGCATTGACGACGTCGATCGAGAACACCAGGTTCGGACGGCCCCAGATCTCCAGCGCGTTCCACTTGCCGGGATCCATATTCGGCAGGCGGATCGTCTTGGTTTCGCCCGGCGGCAAGCCTTCGCTCAGCCGGTAATTGATATCGTCGGCGAACAGCGGCTTGTCGCCGTTCACCTCTGCGGCCGAGCCACGAAGATACAGGTAAGTCAGCGGCAGTTCAGTGCCATTTTTGACTTTGAACTCGATCAGGCTGCTGCGCTGCGAGGCGGCGCTGCTGAAACGCAGGGTGGGTTCCAGCACCTGGATGGCGTCCAGCAACGGCTTGGCCGCTGTCCGCGCATCGCGCGCCTTGCGCAGCTGCGCGAGCTCGCGGTCGACATTGGCCAGCTGCCGCGCTGCCTCGCTTTTCCTGCGCTTTTGTCCGGCGGCGATCAGCTCGCGGCCGGTCTTGCCGTCCACCACGGGCATCAGCGCCTCGGCCAGCTGCTCCGGCGCCTGGCCGGCCGATAATTTATTGAAGGCGCCGAGAATGCCGCCCTCGTAGCCGATGCTGACATCGCTGACGGCCAGCATCAGCAGCGCCTGATCCAGTTGCACGACCTCTTCTGGCTTGGAGGTTTTTTTCATACCGGCAAGACTGGCCGCGAACGCCTGTTCGTTCTTGCCGTCGAGCTTGCGATCCAGGCCGGAGGAACACGCCGTCAGCAACAGGGCGGCAAAAATGCAGATGATTTTTTTCATTGAGCGCTTTCGTTAATTGAGAAAGATGCCGTGTTCCGGCGCGCCGCCTTGCGGATCAAACTCGTTATAAAAATAATTGTCGGCATGTCCGCCGAATCGCGTTTCTTTTCATGGGCAAACTTCACTGGCAAACTCTAGCACTGGCGCACCTTGCGAGGCAAAAATGCTTCAAACGCCGCACCAATGAAGGACTTTGAAAATCACTCCGGGGATGCATTCTTGCGCCGCATCCACTCGCGATACAGCCGCAGCGCCACATGGGCGTCATTGGCCGCATACAGCATCTGCCGCTCGGTCAGCTGCGCATTGGCCCAGTTCGAGGTGGTGGTGTTTTTCGATTTTTGTAGACGCATGCCGAACACCCGCGCCACCGCGCTCTTGGCGCCCACGGTCGACTTCTGGCCGTTGGCGCGCAAGGCGCTGCCGAGATCAAGCACCTGGCGGGTATCGATGGCCAGCTTGGCGCGCAGGCGCGCGGTATCGGAGCCCAGGTCGAAACCGACCTTGAGCACCTGTGTCGACTCAAGCACGTCGCGCAGGCCGGTGATGAGCGGCGCCGCGCCGATGCGGTACAGAAACACCTTGTCGTCGGTCGCGAGCTGAACCAGGTGCGGCCCCTGCGATTTCTCGCCCTTGCGGAAGGTCGGCTTCGATTCGGTGTCGAAGCCGATCGCATCCGCCGCCAGCAGGGCGAGGCGCGCCTGCTCGGCGGATTCCGCCGAATCGATCGGCACGATGTCTTTCAACGCAATGCCGGCGTACAAGGGCAGTTCGGCGATTGCGGACGCAGCTGGATTCATAAGGAGACGATGCGGGCGTATGGCATGGAAGCGATGTTTGCGCGTGCGCCAGTCTACCCTGTCGCCGTGCGCACATTGCCTGCGCGCTTGTCCGCGAACAATTGGCCGAGCCAATCGACAAACACCCGGACGCGCGGCGATAGCTGGCGATGGTGCGGATACAGGGCATGGACAGGCATGGCCGGCGGCCGCCATTTGGACAGTACTTCCTTCATCGATTTGTCGGCAAGTCCGGCGAGGACACGGTAGCGGGGAACCTGGATCAGGCCGAATCCCTGTTCACAGCAAAGCGCATAGGCATCCGCATCGTTCACAGCGATCATGCTGCGCATGCGCACCGTGCGCAGATTGCCGTCGACCTCGAACTCGAAATCGAGCACGCGTCCGGTGGCGGCGGAGAGGAAATTGACCGCCCAGTGTTCGCGCAGGTCCCCCAGCGTTTTCGGCGTGCCGTGGTCGGCGATGTATTCGCGACTGGCGCAGGTAATCTGCGGCAGCACGGTCAGACGCCGCGCCACCAGGGTCGAATCGCGCAGCGATCCCACCCGCAGCGCGCAATCGACGCCTTCGCGCACCAGATCCACCGGACGGTCGCTCATGCCGATTTCGAGTTCGATATCCGGATAGCGCCGGCGAAAATCGGCCAGCGCCGGTATCACCACGCGCTTTCCCAGCGCCGCCGGCAGATCGATGCGCAGCTTGCCTTTCGGGTTGCCGGCGGCCTGGCCGAAGGCCGACTCGGCCTCCTCCAGATCGGCCAGCAAGCGCACGCAACGATGGTAATAGGCCTCGCCATCCAGGGTCGGACTGACGTGGCGGGTGGTGCGCTGCAGCAGGCGCACGCCCAGGTGGCTTTCCAGCCGCTTGATCGTGTACGTCAGCGTGGCGCGCGGCATGTCGAGACTGTCGGCGGCGCGCGTGAAGCTGCGCAGCTCGACGATGCGCGTGAACACCTGCATCGCCTGAATCCGGTCCATGGTCGCTCCTTGCCTGAGTTCAGGCCATTTTCGATTGTTCTATTTTATTGCATAGTCATGGCCATTTTTAGACATTTATTCATGAACAGCAAACGCCGAGAATGGGCTCCAGCTTCACTCATCCCACCATTCACAGCAAAGGAAATGATCATGAAACTCGCAAACCAGGTCGCCATCGTCACCGGTTCCTCGCGCGGCATCGGCGCGCAAATCGCCAAATCGCTGGCCGCCGAAGGCGCCAAAGTCGTCGTCAACTACGCGGGCGGCAAGGCCGCTGCCGATGCCGTGGTCGGCGAAATCATCGCCACCGGCGGCGAGGCCATCGCCGTCGGCGCCGACGTGAGCAGCAGCGCGGAAACAAAGGTGCTGTTTGACACTGCCATCTCTCGCTTCGGCAAGGTCGACATACTGGTCAACAACGCCGGCATCATGCCACCCGCCCTGCCGGCCCTCGCCAACACCGACGACGCCACTTTCGAGCGGATTTTTGCGGTCAATGTGAAGGGCTCGTTCAACACCATGCGCGAAGCCGCCACCCGCCTGCAGGCCGGCGGACGCATCGTCAATTTTTCCACCAGCGTGATCGGTCTGGCCCTGCCCGGCTATGCCGTATACGCCGGCTCGAAAGCGGCCATCGAGACCTTCACCAATATCTTCGCCAAGGAATTGCGCGGCCGCAACATCACCGTCAACGCGATCGCACCGGGACCGACGGCAACCGATCTGTTCCTCACCGGCAAGACCCCCGAGGTGATCGAACGCCTCGCCAAGGCTGCGCCGTTGGAACGGTTGGGCACGCCGCAGGACATCGCCAATGCCGTGCTGCTGTTGGTGGATCCCGCCGCCGGCTGGATCAATGGCCAGACCCTGCGCGTCAACGGCGGCCTCGTTTAAACACAATCCACCTTCAAACCCAGCACAAAGGATATGCAAATGAACTCGATCATCCTCATCACCGGCGCCTCAACCGGCATCGGCAATCTCAGCGCCCGCACCCTGGCGGCGGCCGGCCATACCGTCTACGCCGGCATGCGCGACACCGAGGGACGCAATGCCGCGCGCGCGCGCGAGCTGCATGACTATGCTTTCACGCATAACCTGAAACTGCGCGCCATCGAACTCGATGTCCTCAGCCAGGAGTCCGTCGACAAGGCGGTCGGCATCATCCACGCCGCGCAAGGACGCCTCGATGTCGTCGTCCATAACGCCGGACATCTGGTGGTCGGGCCGACCGAGGCCTTCACTCCGGAGGAAATCGTCAGGGTGTTCGACACCAATCTGCTGGGCACCCAGCGCGTGAACCGCGCCGCCCTGCCGCTGATGCGCGCCCGTGGCGCCGGCCTGCTGCTGTGGGTCAGCAGCACCACGGCGCGCGGCGGTTTCCCGCCCTTCCTCGGCCCTTATGCCGCGGCCAAGGCGGCGATGGACTCGATGGCGCAGACGCTCGCATATGAACTGGCGCGCTTCGGCATCGAAACCTCGATCGTGGTGCCGGGCGCCTTTACCAAGGGCACCGCGCACTTCCCGAACGCCGGCCGGCCCGCCGATGCCGCGACGGTGGCGGCCTACAGCCGCTATGACGGCCTGCTCGACCAGGTCGGCGCCAGGCTCAGCGCACTGACGCCCGATAATGCCAGCCCGCAGGCGGTTGCCGATGAAATTACCCGCATTGTGAATCTGCCGACAGGGAGCCGCCCGGCGCGTTCGGTGATCGATTTCATCGATGACGGCGCCGCCGAAGTGACCGAGGTCGCAGAAAAAGTCCGCATAGCGTTCGCACACCGCATCGGCATCGCCGACCTGTTGCAGGCGACGAAGGTCTGACGCCCTGAAGCGCGCGCTGGCATGACTGCTCGCGCCGATGAATCTGGCCGCATTGATGTCACCATCAATGCGGCCGGCCGCTCAGCGCCCCACCGAAAACAGCACGGCATTATTGATGGCATAGACCGCGCCGTCGGGTCCGATTGCCGTCGGCGTATAGGCTTCGCCGATGCCGCTGTTGAGCTGGATGCGCTCGCTGAATTGATTGGTAACCAAGTCCCATCGGTACAGATAGCCGTCCTCGCTGTTGACCAGCACCGAGCGCGTCAGGGGATCGACCGCTGCGGTATTGATGCACCACTCCTTCACGCCGCCCGGAAATTCGGGGTCCGGGGTCGGGCCGAGAATGGTGAAAATTTCCTTCATCACCTGGTTGCCGGAAATCGTATCGACCTGGCTTTGCGCGGGATCGAGGATGGCGATGCGGTTGGCGCCATTGCCGGTGCCGGCGCCGCCATAGTTGTTGTACTTGGTCATCAGCAGATAAGACGCAGGCCCGCTGTACGAGGGCACCATCAACGCGGGCACGATCGAGGCGGTATCGTCCCAGCCAAAACTGCCGGGGACCTTTGTCTGGGTCAAGGTCGAATCGAAATGCAGCAGCCAGCCGCGAAAATTATGCGCCGGCGCATTGGCCTCGAGCACGCCAAAGTACACATCGCCATCGGGCCCGACCGTCGGCGAGGCGGTACCATCATTGCTGAGCGCGGCGGCAGTACCGGACAGGGGATCGTCGAGATGGATCTTTGCCTTGGTCGCCAGGGTGGTGCTGTCCAGCGACAAAAGATAGCCGGTGGGGCGCCCGACAACGGGCGTGGTATTGACCGCCACATACAAGGTCGATCCGTCGTTCGATAGCGCCGGCGCGCTGTTCATCGCCACCCTGGTGATGGTCGCATCGCCGGCAGCGGCACTCGCCATGATCCAGATGCCGCTGCCGTCGGCAGCAAGCCGTGCGATACCGCTACCGAGGCCGGCCGCATTGCTGCCGGTGACGATGAAACCGAAGTACACATTGCCCTGCGCATCGGCGGTCAGCGGGGTGTTGATGTACACGGATCAATCGTAGCTGGCCGGCGCCAGATTGTAGGCCGCGCTGCCGTAGAACACCGCGGTCTGGATTGCACCGATGGCCGAATCGGGATCGTCGCGGAACAGCAATTTGCCGCCGGCGCCCGGCATAAACAGCCGATTGGCCGCGGTAATGACCGGGTTGAAGCTGGGGGTCCAGTTATGCGCGGGCAAAATGTAGTCGCTGTTCGCCGACCACATCAGCACGCCGTTCGAGCCGAGGCGCGTCTCAACGCGAAACCCGTTGCCGGCCCCGGTCTTCACTGGCACCACCACAGCATTCCTGGTCGAAATCGCCGGCGCGCCGTAATGAATCAACAGGGTATTGCCGCTGTATTGCGGAGCCAGATCGACCGGCGTAGTCCAGCGCACCCGGGTCAGGGGCTGGGTAGCGATCGCGCCCAATGCCGAATGCTGGGCGTCGCGCGCGAAGCCGAACCAGGCTGGCCCGTTGACCGGCGGGCCGGGCGGCAGGGGCATGCCGGAAGGGGGTGGCGTCCCGCCGCCATTGCTACCGCCGCCGTAGCCGCCTCCCCCGCCGCCACAGGCGGATAAACACAGCGCAAGGCAGGCCAGGATCAGCCCGAACGGGCGCAAGAAGGTCGCGTTGAACGTTTTTCCAGCTGGCATGCGGTTGGAGAATTTCATGTCGTGCCCCGATCAGACGTGCATTGCAATGCCTGCATCCTACGCCCAGGAAAAATTGATGATCAAGTTGCGGGCCGATTTCCCGGTTGACCATGCCCATCAATGGAATGCCTGGCGTTCGCTCTGATCCGCCCGCTTGGGCTATTCTGTCAGTGAACGGAGCGGTTCCGTTCTCGTTGCAACCCGACCAGCCGGAGACTTCGCGTGTTCAGCCTGTTTGAAAAACTCGTCCAACCCTACCCGGAGGCCGCGCCCCTGCCGCCGCCCAAGGGCTTTTTCGCCTTCATGTGGTCGTGCACGCGCGGGCTGCGGCCCTACATCCTGGCGATGACCCTGCTGACCGCGATCATCGGCGTGTTCGAGGCCCTGCTGTTCAGTCTGCTGGGCACGGTGGTCGACTGGCTGGCCAAGACCGAGCCGGCGAAACTGTTTGTCGAGCAGGGCCATCTGCTGTTGCTGCTGGCCGTCATTCTGCTGGCGAGCCCGATCGTCAATGCCTTCCAGGCGCTGTTCAAGCACCAGGCCATGGCCGGCAATTTTCCGATGCTGCTGCGCTGGAATTTTCACCGCCTGATGCTGGGCCAGAGCCTGAGCTTTTATCAGGACGAATTCGCCGGCCGCGTCGCCGCCAAAGTCATGCAGACCGCGCTGGCGGTACGCGACACCTGGATGATCGTCGCCGACATCATGGTGTTCGTGATCATCTACTTCGTCACCATGGTATCCGTGGTCGGCGCCTTCGATGCCTGGCTGCTGATTCCCTTTGTCGGCTGGCTGGCGCTGTATGTGATTGCGCTGGTTTACTTTGTGCCGCGCCTGGGCCGCATCGCGCAGGCGCAGGCCGATGCACGTTCGCTGATGACCGGGCGCATCACCGACGCCTATACCAATATCGCCACCGTCAAACTGTTCTCGCATACCCATCGCGAGGCCGGTTATGCCAAATCGGCGATGCAGGACTTCATGGTCACGGTGTACCGGCAATGGCGCTTGATCACCAGCTTCGAAGTCGTCAACCAGAGCCTGAGCATGCTGCTGATCGCCGGCACCGCCGGCGGCACGCTATGGCTGTGGACGCAGGGCAAGGTTGGCGTCGGCGCGGTGGCGGCGGCAACCGCGATGGCGCTGCGCCTCAACGGCATCTCGCACTGGGTGATGTGGGAATTCGCCTCTCTGTTCGAGCAGATCGGCACGGTGCGCGACGGCATGAACACCCTGTCGCGCCCGCACACCGTGCTCGACGCCGCCGATGCCAAACCGCTGGAGGTGAGCCGCGGTGAAATCCGCTTCGAGCACCTCAGCTTTGCCTATGGCGGCGAGCACAATGTGATCGACGATCTCAATTTGCTGATCCGTCCCGGCGAGAAAATCGGCCTGGTCGGGCGCTCCGGCGCCGGCAAGTCAACCATCGTCAACCTGCTGCTGCGCTTTTACGATGTGAAAAGCGGGCGCATCCTGATCGACGGCCAGGATATTTCAAAGGTGACGCAGGACAGCCTGCGCCGCCAGATCGGTATGGTCACCCAGGACACTTCGTTATTGCATCGCTCGGTGCGCGACAACATCCTCTACGGCCGGCCCGATGCCAGCGACGAGCAAATGATCGCCGCCGCCAAACGCGCCGAAGCGCATGAGTTCATCCAGGCCCTGACCGATCCCAAGGGCCGTCGCGCCTACGATGCGCATGTCGGTGAACGCGGGGTGAAACTCTCCGGCGGCCAGCGCCAGCGCATCGCCATCGCCCGCGTCAAGCTCAAGGACGCGCCGATCCTGCTGCTCGACGAGGCCACCAGCGCGCTCGATTCCGAAGTCGAGGCCGCAATACAAGCCAGCCTCTACAAGCTGATGGAAGGCAAGACCGTGGTCGCCATCGCCCACCGCCTGTCGACCATCGCCGCGATGGACCGCCTGATCGTGCTGGACCGCGGCCGCATTGTGGAGGAAGGCGATCATCGCCGCCTGCTGGCCGAAGGCGGCCTGTATGCGCGGCTGTGGGAACACCAGAGCGGCGGCTTCCTGGGCGAGGAAATCGATGACGATGCGGTGCCTGGAGCCGTTCGGCAGCAGGCTGCCGGCGCGACCGGCATAAACGCCTAGCGCCCGCTTAATTTTGGCGAGACACCCGCGTAAGGGGCACTCCGCAGATAGCCGGTCTGGGTTCGAATATCGCTAAGCACGTTGGCATAAAAAGTAAAACCCAAGCACTGGCGCGCCTTCCCGGGCATTTTTTCTCCGAAAGGTGCGCCGATTGGCGTTATGCGTTTTTATCGCGGCCAGTTCAATATTTAAATGCAAGGTCTCGCTGATGACAGTGACGTCACTGCGAAATTAATTCGGGCCTAGAACCTTTTTCGCACACAAAATTCAGGACAGCCTCGGCCCAGACTGTCGTACAGCGTTTCGCGGTAGAGGTCGCGGCCGTCGAAGCCGCTCTGGAGGGTCAGCGCCTCGCGCCCCAGGGTGTCGTAGTGTTAATTAGTGTCTGACCCCATTTTTCTATAGCAATAAACGTTCATGGGATAACCTTTGGAAAAACCCGACAGGTACCCCGACGGATCCGTACTCGTCAGCGGGTTATTCCACACGTATGAGTAACGGTTGAAACTCTGGCTGTGATACGGCGACTGGATGGTCGGATCCGGCGACAGGAATCTGCCTAGTGTCGGGTCGTAGATGCGCCCGTTCATATGAATCAATCCCATCCCGCCCAGGTCCAGATGCTCATGCCCGGTGTAGCCGCGGTCGGTCGTTGACGGGATGATCGCGTTAGTCGGATCGCCCGCCCCGCTACTGGCCCGGCGGTCGCCCCAGGGGTCGTAAGCCATCCGCTCCAGCACATTGCCGGCAGTGTCGGTGACCACGCTGGTGGAACCCAGATGGTCGGCATGGAAGTACTTGGTGTCTTCGCTGCCGTCGCTCCTCTTCGTGTACAGGGCGACGATGCGGCTGCCGGCGAGGATGTAGTGCTTGTGCTCGGTCAGGCCGCCGTTGATTTCTTTCTCATACTGGGGATCGTTGTGTCCAGCGGATGACGCTGTCGGCGCCATAGTAGTTCAGCGAGGCGCTGGACACCCGGCCGAGGCTGTCGTACAGCGTTTCGCGGTAGATATCGCGGCCGTCGAAGCCGCTCTGGAGGGTCAGCGCCTCGCGGCCCAGGGTGTCGTAGTGTTAATTAGTGTCTGACCCCATTTTTCCAGCCGGTGTTTTACACGTTACGATTAATAATTAACTTTCCTGCAACTGCCTAGCAATTGCATCCAGCCACTCCCTTGCGGGACGCCGCTCTTTATTGCAACTAAAATAAGCCCCTACAACAAATAGCATATCTTTAAGTTCAGCATCTGAAAGCTTTTTAGCCGCAGTAATAAATTCAAGCAACTCGTCAATGACTCCTTGTTTATCTTCCTGAGCGGCATACTTCAGGAAATCTGCGATAACCTCGCGAGTCGAATTGTGATCTAACATCCAGTCTTGGTGAAAGTATCCACCGAAAAACTGGCCTAGCTTTGATTCATTGGATATCATCAAAATCCTAATTTAGGATAAGCAGTCAATATTCTATATCCCATACAAAACGTGCAATCCATACGCTGAAGAACGACGCGCGCAGTTTGTGATGCGATCGCGCCGTCTATTCCCGAAACATATCCATAGCCGATAGGCTTCGAAAAAGTATTATCTAACTCAAGAATTCGGTCCTTAGATTTATACATCCAATTCAGGATTTTACTTTCATTTGCAGTAAGTACTGTTGCAATTGAATCTTCCGCAACCTGCATGGAATTAAATTTCGAAGCCACATCTTTCTCACCCTTAGTAACCTGGGCGAGAAGTTCCTTGTCGCTAATTAATACATGCTCTCGGATCGTATGGCCACCTGTAGCTTTTTCGAATTCTTCTAAGCTCCTTCCACCCGGCAGAGTCGGTTTGCGAGAAAGCAACCCCTTTCGCCCGCGACTGAGTACTCGATATTGCGCAAGAATCAATGAGTCCGATTTAGAATCTGAAACCGGTGAGCTAAAAGAATTGTCATCGTGCGGCCGAACTTGTCGCGGCTCAAGCAACGTTATTCCATTAATACAAGGGCCACCTTCCTCGGCTGTAATACATGCTTTTGGCGGAGGTAACGATTTCTTTTCTTCAGCGAGACCTCCCCCTGCTTTCTCGAGAAATTCCGATTTAGATTCGCCAGCGTCTAAGAATCCACCAAAGCCAATCAAAGCATCGCCCCCAAATGAACCGGCCTGCGATGTTTCTCCGACTGAGACATACCCCGTCGGATCGGTCATCGTCAGCGGGTTGTTCCACACATAGCTGTAGCGGTTATAGCTCTGACTATGGAATGGGGATTGGATGTATGGGTCCGGCGACAGGAACCGCCCCAGGGTCGGGTCGTAGATGCGCCCATTCATATGAATCAATCCCATCCCGCCCATATCCAGATGCTCATGCCCCGTATAGCCCCGGTCTGTCGTCGAGGGGATGATCGCGTTAGTCGGATCGCCCGCCCCGCTACTGGCCCGGCGGTCGCCCCAGGGGTCGTAAGCCATCCGCTCCAGCACATTGCCGGCAGCGTCGGTGACCACGCTGGTGGAACCCAGATGGTCGGCATGGAAGTACCGGGTGTCTTCGCTGCCGTCGCTGCGCTTGGTGTACAGGGCGACGATACGGCCGCCGGCCAGGATGTAGTGCTTGTGCTCGGTCAGACCGCCGTTGACTTCCTTCTCATACTGGGGATCGAACAGATAGACCGTCACATTGCTCGGGGTGGCCGGGTTGGGCCAGCTCTGTTTGACGCGCTGGTGTTCGGGGCTGTACAGGAAACTGGAAGCACCGCTGCCCTTGGCAATGGACGCGGGCATATCGAAGCTCATCCAGCTGAGGGCCTGGCCGTAGGCCAGGTTCAGGTTGCCGTTGGCGTCGTAGCCGTAGCTGGGGTTGGCGACGCCGTTGACGGTGCCGGTGACGCTGGTGACGGCATGG
>WNFM01107527.1_pt2 | contig 38420 bp, 39 predicted proteins | sample 5400271 | NCBI WGS metagenome assembly WNFM01 (sample SAMN13153352, study PRJNA577476) | soil metagenome | isolation source: 60 cm saprolite on Douglas fir-dominated hillslope | place: USA:California | collected 2013-09-17
CGGGTTGGTCACCTGCGCGAAGAGCTGCTTGAAGTAGTTGTAGAGCGGCTTGTCCTTGTTCGACAGCACGGCCAGCGGCGAATCGTTGCCCATCGAGCCGACCGCTTCCTCGCCCTGCTGCGCCATGGGGCTGAGGATGAACTTCACGTCCTCCTGGGTATAGCCGAATGCCTGCTGGCGATCCAGCAAGTGCACTTTGCTCTGTTCGCCGATTTTCGTCGGCGCCGGAAGATCGTCGAGCTTGATGCGGATGCGCTCGATCCACGCGCGGTAGGGCTTGGTGTTGGCGAGGGTATCCTTGAGTTCCTTGTCATCGATGATGCGGCCGGCCTCAAGGTCGATCAGGAACATCTTGCCGGGCTGCAGCCGCCATTTCTTGACGATCTTCTCTTCGGCGATCGGCAGCACGCCGGTTTCCGAAGCCATGACGACCATGTCGTCGTTGGTCACCAGGTAACGGGCGGGGCGCAGCCCGTTACGGTCCAGCGTTGCGCCGATCTGGCGGCCGTCGGAAAACGCCACGGCGGCAGGCCCGTCCCACGGCTCCATCATCGCCGCATGATATTCGTAGAAGGCGCGCCGGTGCGGGTCCATCAACGTATGCTTTTCCCAGGCTTCGGGAATCAGCATCATCATGGCGTGCGCCAGCGAATAACCGCTCATGGTCAGCAGTTCGAGCGCATTGTCGAACGACGCGGAGTCGGACTGCCCGTCGTAAATCAGCGGCCAGACCTTGTCGAGGTCCTTGCCCAGGATCGGGCTGAAGATCGCGCCCTGGCGGGCACGGATCCAGTTGACGTTTCCGCGCAAGGTATTGATCTCGCCGTTGTGCGCGATCATGCGGAACGGATGCGCCAGATCCCAGGTCGGAAAGGTGTTGGTCGAGAAACGCTGGTGCACCAGCGCCAGCGCCGACGTGACCCTGGGATCGGAAAGATCCTTGTAGTAGCTGCCGACCTGGCCGGCCAGCAACATGCCTTTGTAAACCAGGGTGCGCGCCGACATCGACGGCACATAGAATTCCTTGCTGTGCTCCAGCTTGAGCGCCTGGATGGCGTGCCCGGAAACCTTGCGGATGATGTAGAGCTTGCGCTCCAGCGCGTCGGTCACGGTGACCCCGGCGCCGCGGCCGATGAAAACCTGGCGAATCACCGGCTCGATCTTTTTTACGGACTCGCCCAGACCCGCATTGTCGCGGGGCACGTCGCGCCAGCCGAGCAGCACCTGGCCCTCGTCCTTGATCGCGCGTTCGATTTCATACTCGCATGCCAGCCGCGAGGCCGGTTCCTGCGGCAGGAAGATCATGCCCACGCCGTACTCGCCGTGCGGCGGCAGCTTGATGCCCCGGCCAGCCATTTCCTCGCGAAAGAACTGGTCGGGGATCTGGATCAGAATCCCGGCTCCGTCGCCGGCCAGCGGATCCGCGCCGACCGCCCCGCGATGGGTAAGATTCTTGAGGATAAGCAGGCCCTGCTCGATGATCGAATGGCTGCGGACACCCTTGATGTTCGCAACGAACCCCACGCCACAGGCATCATGTTCGTTGGCCGGATTGTAGAGGCCTTGCTTCGCGGGTAAATTCGGATGAGCCATGTCGTCTTGTCTCTGAGCCGTATCGGTAGTGGGTGCCTGCCCCATGAATCGCCGGGACTGTCGAAAAATGGGGGGAGTAATGAATGGTACCGCGATTGCCCGCGCCCTTTCAATAAAGGGCGGCCACCAAAATGCCAGTCCGCCCTGCCAAGATGGGACCGGTTTACGGCAATGCAAACACCCGATGCAGGCTTGCGCAGCCTGCTTTCCGTCCAGGTGTCCGGCTATTCGACGGGCCGGTCCCCGGGGAAATCAGGTTTCTTCTATGGTAAACAGTCGACGGTGCTCGCGTATGGCATAGCGGTCCGTCATCCCGGCGACATAGTCGGCAATCGCCCTTGGCAGGTCTGTTTCAGCGCGAGCCTGGAATTCCGGCGGCAGCAGGCCGGCATCGCCCAGAAAAGCCCGGAACAGGTCGGTGACGATGCGTTTGGCCTTGTTGCTCATGCGCGCCACCCTGTAGTGCTGGTACAGGTGCTTGTGCAGGAATTTCTTGAGCTCCTGCTGTTCCTGCTGGATTTCCGAGCTGAATGCGATGAGCGGCGGTGCATTGCGCACGTCATCGATCCGGCCGGGATGATGTCGTGCGATCAGCCCCCTGCTGCGTTCGGTGAGATCGGAAACCAGCGTGTTGATCATGCGCCTGACCGTTTCATGAATAAGGCGGCGGTCGAGAAGCGCCGGGTACTGGGCTTTGACGCTGTCAAGATGGCGCGAGAATATCGCCACGGACGACAATTGCTCGATCGTGATCAGGCCCGAGCGTAATCCGTCGTCGACATCATGGTTGTTATAGGCGATTTCGTCGGCCAGGTTGGCGATCTGTGCTTCCAGCGAGGGGCGTAGTTTGCGGATGAAGCGCTCGCCGATCTCGCCCAGCTTCTGCGCATTCTTGACTGAGCAATGCTTCAGGATGCCTTCGCGGGTCTCGAAGCACAGGTTCAACCCTTCGAAAGCCGCATAACGCTGCTCCAGAACATCGACGACACGCAACGACTGCAGATTGTGCTCGAAGCCTCCGTGGTCCTTCATGCACTCGTTGAGCGCGTCCTGGCCAGCATGGCCGAAAGGCGTATGCCCGAGGTCGTGCGCCAGCGATACCGCCTCGACCAGGTCTTCGTTGAGGCCCAGATTGCGCGCCACCGAACGTCCTATCTGCGCGACTTCGATGCTATGGGTCAGTCGCGTGCGAAAGAGATCGCCTTCGTGGTTCACGAAAACCTGGGTCTTGTACTCGAGGCGACGAAACGCCGTGGAGTGGACGATGCGGTCGCGATCCCTCTGAAGTTCGGTGCGTCCGACGGGGGGGGATTCGTTGAACTGCCTGCCGCGGGAGCTTGCGGGATTGGCGGCGTAGGCCGCCAGGTCATACATGCGCCGCCGCTCCCGCGAGCACTTCGCGCAAGTCCCGCAAGTCGAAATCCGCCGTCATGAAAGCCTTGCCCAAAGACTGAAGCAATACCAGGCGTAGCCTGCCATTTTCGACTTTTTTGTCGTGCCCCATGAGCTCGAGGTAACGATCCTGGCCCAGCGAAGGCGCTTCGACCGGAAGACCGGCGCGCGCGAACAGGCGGGCGACGCGTTCCACGTCATTGGCGGTCAGCAACCCCATGCGCTCGGAGAGTCGCGCCGCCAGGATGGTACCGGCCGCCACGGCTTCGCCGTGAAGCCATGTACCGAATCCCAACCCGGCTTCGATTGCGTGGCCGAAGGTATGGCCGAGATTGAGAAGGGCACGTTCACCGGACTCGCGCTCGTCGGCTGCAACGACGGCCGCCTTGTTCTCGCATGAACGCGTAACGGCGTAGGCAAGTGCCGCAGGGTCACGCTCGTTCAATCTGTCCATGTTGGCTTCGAGCCACCCGAGAAACGGCAAATCCATGATCAAGCCATACTTGATCACCTCGGCCAGACCGGCGGAGAGTTCGCGGGCCGGGAGCGAGTCGAGCACGGCCGTATCGGCCATGACCATGCGCGGCTGATAGAACGCACCGATCATGTTCTTCCCGAGCGGATGATTGATTGCGGTCTTGCCGCCGACGGACGAATCCACTTGCGCGAGCAGCGTCGTTGGCACCTGAATGAACGGCACGCCTCGCTGATAGCTGGCGGCAGCAAACCCCGCAAGATCGCCGACCACTCCACCGCCGAGCGCAATGACTGCGGATTTACGTTCACAACGATTCGACAGCAGCGCATCGAAGATCGAATTGAGAGTCAGCCAGTTTTTATGTTGCTCGCCGTCCGGCAAGACGACCGGGACGATTTCCACCCCGGCGGCGCGCAGGGCCGCACTGAATTTCTCAAGGTAGAGCGATGCGACCGTGGTATTGGTAACGACTGAGACCTTGCGCTGGGACAAGTGCGCTAGGAACAGGTCACCGCGTGAAAGTAGTCCTTCTCCAATGTGAATCGGATAGGCCCGATCACCGAGCCCGACGGTTACGGTTCGCATTGTGGTTGGTCCGTCATAGCGGATCGATCACCCCGTGCTTCGAGTACGTGATGCAGTCGATTCACGAGAGTGGTAAGACTCTGGCTGCCCGTGTCGATCGTGACATGTGCGACTTCCCGATAGAGCGGATCGCGCATATCGAACAACTCATTGAGTCTCGCGCGCGGATCCGCGGTTTGCAAAAGCGGGCGATTCTTGTCGTGCCGTGTCCGGTTGAGCAGATCCTTGACACTGGCCCGGAGGTAGACGACCGTGCCCCTGGCCCGCAGCCTTTCCCTGTTCGCCTGTGCCAGCACCACGCCGCCGCCGGTCGCAAGCACGACGTCGTCCAGGGCGGTCAACTCTTCGATAATGGCCGATTCGCGCTGGCGAAAACCAGGCTCGCCTTCGATCTCGAAGATCTCGGGTATTTTCACCCCGGTGCGCTCTTCGATGACGTGATCCGAGTCGTAACAGGACACGTCCGACCGAGGTCTTGCCCGCGCCCATCATCCCGACCAGGAAAATGTTTCCCGGCACGACCGAATCGGCCTGCTCGGAAAATGCTGGATTCGCGTTAAACATGCGGCCATTCTAGCGAAACCGCGGCTATGCGGCCGTAAGGCGGCAAAAAAAACGGCCGCGGATCACAGCGGCCGTCGGTGACTGAAATAGTTCAGCGAACGCTCAAGGAATCCTTGACGACCCGCGGCGTAACGAATATGAGCAATTCCTGTTTGTCGTTTCGCCTGAGATCCTGGCGGAAAAAGAAACCAATAATCGGGATGTCGCCAAGTAACGGCACCTTGGTAATAGTCGAAGATTCGTCCTGGGTATAAATGCCGCCCAGACCCACCGTGCCGCCATTTTCCACCAGCACTTCGGTCGATACCTGCTTGGTATCGATGGCGGGGCCGGCACTGGTATTCGCACCGACACTGTCCTTGGCGACATTCAACTTCATCATGATGTTGTCGTCAGGTGTGATTTGCGGCTTGACCTTGAGACTTAGCGTTGCCTTGCGGAAAGAAACGCTGGTCGCACCGCTGCTCGTGGCCTGCTGGTAGGGAATTTCCGTACCTTGCTCGATAATGGCTTCCACGTTGTCCGCTGTGATCACGCGTGGGCTGGAAATAATCTTGCCTTTGCCGTCCGCCTGCAAAGCGCTGATCTCGAGATTCAGGAATTTCGACATCGCGTTATTCATGAGAATCAGCGAGAACTGCCCTGCTGCCACGCCCCCTATGCCAGGAGCCACCATATTCGACGACAGCCCGTCCGTGAAGAAATCAGGCGTATTGGAAGTCTGGCCGGTAAAGGCGCCGGTAGATGCCAAGCCGCCACCGACTGTGGCCCGGCTAGTGCTACCTGGTATCTGTTGGCCGCGGCCGGTCAAATCGTTGAATCCGAGCCTGGCGCCCACGTTTTTGCTGAAGGTATCGGTAGCCTCGACAATACGGGCTTCAATCAAAACCTGGCGCACCGCCCTGTCGGTTTTCTTCAACAAATCCCGCACTTCGTCGAGTTTGGTAGGCGTGTCCTGGACGAAAATCTGGTTCGTCCTCGGATCGATGACGGCACTGCCCCGCTTGGAAAGAATTCTCTGCGTAGCGTCGGTTATGACTTTCTGGAAATCCTCGGCTTTCTGATAGTTCAACTGGAAACTTTCAGTGCGCAATGGCTCCAGTTCGGAAATCTGTTGCCGGGATTCCAGCGCCAGTTTCTCCTTGGTGGCGAGTTCATCTCGCGGCGCAATCCAGACCACATTGCCGGTCTTGCGCATATCCAGGCCCTTGGCCTGCAGAATGATGTCCAGCGCCTGGTCCCAGGGCACATCCTTCAGGCGCAAGGTGAGGTTGCCGCTCACGGTATCGCTGGTGATGATATTGAGGCTCGTGAAATCGGCGATCACCTGCAATACCGCGCGCACTTCGATATTCTGGAAGTTCAGGGACAGCTTTTCGCCGGTATAGCCGCTTGAGGCTTTTGGCTTGCCGGCCTCTTCGACCACCGGCTTGACCTCGATGATGAAACGATTGTCCGTCTGATAGGCGGATTGTTCCCATCGTCCCTTCGGAACTATCGTTAAGCGGGTGTTGGCTCCGGACCGGGTGACTTCGAAATTTTCGACCTGGGTGCCGAAGTCGGTGACGTCGAATCGCCGTTCAAGTGCCGGCGGCAAGGCAGTCTGGATGAAGTCGACCAGAATGCTCCTTCCCTGCTGGCGCAGATCGATGCCTGTCGTGGCGTCCGAGAGGTCAACGATGATTTGCGCTTCGCCGTTCTTGCCGCGGCGAAAATCGACGTCGCGTACCGCATGGCCTTCGCCGGTTGCCTTGGGTTCTGCAAATGCCGTGGAAGAGTCCGTCGTGGCCGCCGCCGCCGCAGCCGCTCCGCCTTCGAGCGTGATGATGACCGTGTTGCCATCGATCTTGGTGTCGTATTTCACCATCTTTGCGAGGTTGAACACCACTCGCGTACGGCCCCCGGATTGACCCAGTCTGATTGTGCGCAAGTCGCCCTGATTGACGTCCTGCGAATTCTTGCCGAGACCATTCGCGGTGCTGGGAAAATCGAACGCGACGCGAGGCGGGTTGTTCACGGTAAACGCTGCCGGCGGATTGGTCGGCGCATCCTTGAATCCGAGTTTGACGGTCACAGTCCCCGCCTGTGTGGAAACGTCTATCGACTGGATGACGTTGCTGGGGGGAGGCGCGGATTTATCCTGGCCATGGGCCGCCATGCTAAGCAGGAACACCAGGCCCAGCGGCGCGGCGAGTTTGATCAAACGACCGATGCGTTTCATATTCGCGTGCTCCTTAGTTCATTGCTCGAGCAGCTGCAAACTGCTTGTGCGCTCGGTCCAGGATCCCGATGACGAATCCTGGATGACTTCCTTGAGTGTCACCGTCGATTCGCTGATCGAGGTCACGACACCGAAATTCTGTCCAAGATAGTTGCCGGACTTGACGCGATAAAGGTTGTTGTCCGGCGTCTTGATCAGCGCGAAGCGAACCTGCTTCTGTTCGAGGGTGCCGACCATCTGCAGGCTTTCCAGCGGAAACGCTTCCAACGCTTCTTTGCGCCGATTGAGGTCGGGACGCGGACCGCCGCCGGCCCCTCCGCGCGTATCGGCGATGGTTTTGCGGGGTTTGAAAGGATCCGGCAGATCGAAGGCGTTGTAGGCAAATGGCTCAAACTGCCTGACCTCGGGGATAGGTTCCACTCGGCCGCGCAATCCTTCACCCGAGTCCTTAACGAACTGCTTGAGATCAGAAAACTGTTCGCCGCCGCAGCCGGAAATCAACAGCGCAGCAACAGCGATTGTAAAAAAGGCTCGCATCATTTTTTCTTCGGAGCCGCGGCGTCACGTGCGGCCTTGCGCTGAGCCGCGACTTCGCTGTCGTCCAGATAACGGAACGTCTTTGCGACCGCATCAAGGGTAAGGCCGGACTTGCTTGTGCTCAACGCAATGTCATTCAATGTGACGATGCGGGAAAGCTGGGATATGTCGCTCGCGAACGCCCCGATGTCATGATAGTTGCCTGCGAGTTTGATCGTGATCGGCAGTTCCGCGTAGAACTCGGAGCGGGTTTCCGCAGGAGCGGGACGGAACAGTTCGAACAGCAGGCCGCGACCTAGACCGGCTTGGTTAATGTCCGTAAGCAAAGCCTCCATTTCCGACTTATTGGGCAACTGCTTCAGCATTTCGCCGAAAGACTCCTCGATTTCGGCTAGCTGTTTGCGATAGGCCTCTAGATTAACTGCCTGTTTTTTCTTGTCCAGAAACGAGGTTCGCAGATCTTGCTCTTTCGCCCGATCCCGCGCCAACTCCTCGAGCTGGTTCTGCCAATCGAACCAGTAGCCGGCAAACACGAGCAGGAGCAGGAGGATGAACAGCGCGCCCAGCTTTGGCAGCGCGGGCCAGCTGCCGATATCGCGCGGATTCAGTCTTCTGAGGTCTTCGAGCGTCATGGCGTCAGGTTTTCGGCGCAGGAGGCGCAGCAGTCGACCCAGCCGGTTTCTGACCGGCGCCGCTTTCCTCTTTCGGCCGCGAAATATTGACGTTCAAATTGAATTCGTTCAGGGGTGCATTTTCTACCGTGACCGCTTTGATTTCGATCAAGGAGGGGCTCTCAAGCCAGGGAGAAGCCTCGAAATTGCGCATGAGCGTCGAAACCCGCGCGTTGGAGGTCGCGTAGCCGACGACATTTACTTTCTGGCCCGTCTGTTTCACTGACTTGAGATACACGCCATCCGGAAGCTGCCGGACCAACTGGTCGAGCAATCGCACCGTCTCGGTCCGGTTGGTCTGCAGGGATTCCACGACGCGTTTACGCGCCAGCAGTGCCTGCGTCTGTTCTTTTAGTTTCCTGATTTCGTCGATCTGCTTATCGAGCAGCACTATCTCGGATTCCAGGTACTTGTTGCGCTCTACCTGGTTTTCGATGCGTCCCCCGAAAAATATGTGCACGGACACGACGATTGCGGCAGCCAGGCCGATTGTCAGGCCGGCGAGGACGAAGAACTGCCGCTGCTGTGCCTTGCGCCGCTCCGCCCGGTGGGGCAGTAGGTTGATCGGGATCATTCGTCGAACCTCCGCAGTGCAAGACCGCAGGCCACCAGCAACGCCGGCGCGTCGACAGCCAATTGCGCCTGCCGGACTTTGGAGGACACTTCCATTCCAACGAACGGGTTCGCAACGAATGAATTGACTTGAGTGCGCTCCGCGACCACCTCCGGAAGACCGGGTATCGTCGCCGAACCGCCCGAGAGAAATATATGGTGAACCTGATTGAACTGCGTTGAAGTGAAGAAGAATTGCAGCGCCCTGGCAATTTCGAGGGCCAGCGTATCCATGAACGGTGCCAGCACTTCGGAGTCATAGGTGTCGGGCAGGCCGCCGTTGCGTTTGGCCGCTTCCGCTTCTTCAGTCGAAAGGCTGTAGTGCCGCATGATTTCCTGCGTCAGCTGGTTGCCGCCGAAGGGCTGCTCGCGCATATATACGGATTGACCGTTACGCAATACATTGATGTTCATCATCGATGCCCCGACGTCGACGACCGCAATGGTCTGGTCGCGGCCGGCATCGGGTAACTGACCCTGCATCAGTTCGAACGCATTCTGGGAGGCAAAAGCATCGATATCCATGACCGTCGCCTTGAGACCGACCGATTCGGCAACGGCAACTCGATCCTCGACCTTTTCCTTGCGGGAAGCCGCAATCAGCACCTCGACATCTTCCGTGCTGTTGGGCGCCGGTCCAAGGGTCTGGAAGTCGAGGTTCACCTCTTCGAGCGCGAAGGGAATGTACTGGTTGGCCTCGGTTTCGACCTGGGCCTCAAGTTGCTCATCGGTCTGGCCGGCGGGCACCACAATCTTCTTGGTGATGACCGCTGCCGAGGGCAACGCCATAGCCAGATTCTTGGCTCGGGATCCCATGCGTTTCCATCCACGACGCAACGCGTCACCCACCTCTTCGAGGTTCATGATGTTGCCGTCGACGACAGCATCCCTGGGCAACGGCTCGATCGTATAACGCTCGAGACGATACCGCCCCCTGCCGGACCCGGACAGCTCCACCATTTTCACGGACGACGAACTGATGTCGACGCCGATCAAAGGGGGCGACTTGGGTTTTAGCAGGCTGCCGATGAAATCGGCGTCAAACGCAAATTTTCCCTTGAACATTGGCCGTTTAGGCGCGATACGTATAATCTACATTAAATGCTAGCAACAACTATTTTGCATGTAAAGCGTTTTTATGCAGGATTCTGTTGCCTGCCGGCAACACCTTATATAATGCCGGTCGTTTTCCTTTCCGCACCCTCCGCGGCTCTTTAATATGTTTTCCCGTTGGTGGATCTATCCGCTCCTAGGGCTGGCTGCCCTTGCCGTTTCCCTCGCTTTGATCGTGGGTTATGCCGCAGTGGTGGCTTACCCCAACCTGCCTTCCCTGGATGCGCTGACGTCCTATCAGCCCAAAATACCGCTGCAGATTTTCAGCATGGAAGGCAGCCTCATCGGCGAATTTGGGGAAGAAAAGCGGGCGTTCCTGAAGATCGACCAGACGCCCGACCTGCTCCGCAAAGCCATCATTGCCGCAGAAGACGAGCGCTTTTACGAGCACGGGGGCGTGGATTACATCGGCGTCATCCGCGCCGCCCTGTCCAACTTCGCGTCCGCCAGTGCCCGCCAGGGCGCCAGCACGATCACCATGCAGGTGGCGCGCAATTTCTTCCTGAGCACGGAAAAGACTTTCAGTCGCAAATTCAGCGAGGCGCTGCTGGCGTTCAAGATCGAGCACAGCCTGACGAAGGACGAAATCCTGCAGTTGTACATCAACCAGATTTATCTGGGCCAGCGCGCTTACGGCTTCGGGGCCGCCTCCCAGGTGTATTTCGGAAAACAACTCGATCAGCTGACCGTGGCGGAGATCGCAATGCTGGCCGGATTGCCGAAGGCGCCGTCCCGCTATAACCCGGTCGTCAACATGAACCGGGCAAAACTTCGCCAGCGCTATGTATTGCGCAGAATGGCGGAACTGGGGCACCTGAACGAGGAGCAGCTCAAGCAGGCCGAAGCCCAGCCCATCATCATCTCGCGCCAGATTCAGGAATTCTCGACCCGCGCCGACCACTTTGCCGAGATGGTGCGCCAGGCCATTTACGACGCCTACAAGGAAGAAGCCTATACGCGCGGCTTCCGTGTCTACACCACGCTTTCGAAGATTCATCAGGACGCGGCCTACCGGGCTTTGAGGGCAGGCGTCCTGGAATACGACAAACGCCAGGGGTATCGCGGTGCCGAGGGTTATTTCAATCTGCCGAAGGAAGAAGTCGGCGAAGAGGCGCTGGAAGACGCATTGCAGGAAGAATTGGATAGCGACGATGTCTATCCGGCCATAGCACTCGAGGTCGACGCCAAAGCGGTCAAGGCGTATCGCAAGGGCGGCGAAACCGTAACCATCACCGGAGATGGCCTCAAGTTTGCAGGCCGTATGATCGGTAACAAGGCCCCGGCGAAGGTCCGGCTCAAACGCGGTGCGCTGATCCGTGTTCAGGCGGACGCCAAGGGCAATTGGCAGATCGTGCAGCTGCCGCAGGTGGAATCCGCCCTGGTCTCGGTGGATACCGACAACGGTGCGATCCGGGCACTGGTCGGGGGCTTCGATTTCTATCGCAACAAATACAATCATGTCACCCAGGCGCGCCGCCAGCCCGGATCGAGCTTCAAGCCGTTCATCTATTCGGCGGCGCTCGAGAAGGGATTTACGCCCGCAACCATCATCAACGATGCGCCGCTGACCATCGACGCCAGCGAGACCGGATCGGTCAACTGGCAGCCACGAAATTTCGATGGCGCCTTCGATGGTCCCATCCGCATGCGCACAGCACTCACCAAGTCGAAAAACCTGGTGTCGATCCGGATCCTGCAGGCCATCACGCCTCAATATGCGCAGGACTACATCTCACGCTTCGGCTTCGATCCAAAGCAACATCCCGCCTATTTGACGATGGCGCTGGGCGCAGGGTCGACCACTCCCCTCGAGATGGTGATGGGCTACACCGTCTTCGCCAACGGCGGCTATCGGATGAACCCTTATTTTATCGAGCGCATCGAAGACGCCCAGGGCACCGTGCTCGGCAAAGCCAATCCAGTCGCGGTTGGGAAGGGCGCGGAAAGGGTCCTCGATTCGCGCAACGCCTTCATCATGACCAACATGATGCAGGACGTGATCCGGGGTGGAACCGGCGCGCGCGCAATGGCACTGGGCAGAATCGATCTCGCCGGCAAGACCGGGACCACCAACGAGCAGCTGGATGCGTGGTTTGCGGGATTCCAGCGCCATTTGGCATCAGTGGTATGGGTCGGCTACGATATTCCGCGCACGCTCGGCGACCGTGAGACCGGAGCTGTCGTTGCCTTGCCTATCTGGATGTCTTATATGGGCGCAGTATTGAAGGGCCAGCCGGAGGAACTGCCCATAGCGCCCGAGGGCGTGGTGGCCGTGGCCATCAATCCGGAAACCGGTTTGCGCGACAAACACGCACCATCGCCGATGATCGAATATTTTTATCATGAAAACATACCGCCGGAACAGGAAGGCGGGCCGGAAACCGAAGGCGGGGATTCGCCGAAACCGCCGGAGGACGTAAAGGACCAGTTGTATTGACAGCGATGCCGAGAGACAACGGCAATAACAGACAGATGCGGGAGCGCATCGCCCATCTGGCGGCGCGGCTGATGGCCGTCGACGGCATTGACGACTACGCGCTGGCTAAACGCAAAGCAGCGCGCCAGGCCGGAGCCCCCGATACCCGCAATCTTCCCAACAACGACGAAATCGAACACGCGCTGCGTGCCTATCAGCAGCTCTATCAGGCGGACGAACAGCGCGATCGATTGCGTCACCTGCGTCAACAAGCCCGCGGAATGATGGAGCTGCTGGCCCGTTTCGATCCCTACCTGTCGGGGGCGGTGCTCTCGGGCAGTGCGGGGAAGTATTCCGACATCGACCTGCTTCTGTTCACGGACAGCATGAAGGATGTGGAAATGTTCCTGCTGGACCGTCACATCGCCTATCGCAGCGGGGAACGTCGCATCCATGTCGGCGACGAAGCCCGCGGGGTACCGAATTTCAGCGTCAGCACTGAAGATGCCGATTTCGATATCACCGTCTTCTCCCCGCGCGACTTGCGGGCGCAGATTCGCAGCACACCCGAGGGCCGCCCGCTGGAACGTGTCCGCATAGAGTGGCTGGATGCGGCACTTGCCGGAAACAACGTGCCCGGCATTTGAGCGCGGATTTTAAGCTTCCTCTTTCAACCAGGCGGCTGCGTCCAGCGCAAAGTACGTCAGAATTGCGTCTGCACCGGCGCGCTTGAACGACAACAGCGCTTCCATGACGCATTTGCGCTCGTCGATCCAGCCATTCTGCCCGGCTGCCTTGAGCATCGCGTATTCGCCGCTGACCTGATACACCATGGTCGGCGCGCCGAATTCATCCTTCACCCTGCGTACTATGTCCAGATAAGGCATGCCCGGCTTCACCATCACCATGTCGGCACCTTCTTCCAGATCCATCCCGACCTCCCACAGTGCTTCGTTGGAATTGGCGGGGTCGACCTGATAGGTGTACTTGTTGCCCTTGCCTAGCGTGGCGGAAGAACCGACTGCATCCCGGAACGGACCGTAGAAATTCGAGGCGTACTTGGCGGCATAGGCGAGGATGCGGGTATGGATGTATTTGTCTGCGTCCAGCGCCTCACGCAGCGCGCCGATCCGGCCATCCATCATGTCCGACGGGGCAACGATGTCGACGCCGGCGCGGGCATGCGACAACGCCTGCTTTACCAGCGCTTCGATGGTCTCGTCGTTGAGCACATACCCGCTGTCATCGATGAGCCCGTCCTGGCCATGGCTGGTATAAGGATCGAGCGCTATGTCGGTGATGACGCCGAGTTCGGGAAAACGCGCTTTGAGTGCGCGGATGGCGCGCGGAGCGAGTCCTTCCGGATTGAAGGCTTCCCGCGCATCGGTGGTTCGGAAGCGATTGTCCACTACCGGGAATAGTGCGACGGCGGGAATTTTCAACTCCATACACCGCTCCGCCTGCTTGAGCAGCCGGTCGACGGACATGCGTTCCACGCCCGGCATGGAAGGCACCGCCTCACTGCGATTTTCTCCGTCGATGACAAATACCGGATAGATGAGGTCATCCGCAGACAATCGATGCTCCCGCACCAGGCGGCGCGAGAAATCATCGTGGCGGAGCCGGCGCATTCTGCGGCGTGGAAACTTTCCCAAAACATGCATGTTTGCAGCCCTTATCTCGCGACTTCGCGTAAATCCCAATTGATTGAATTCATGTAAAAAACCGGGAGGGCGGAACTTTCGACTGCTGCGACACTCTGACATTGCAGACAGCGATGTCTCCCGCTTCTCCTCCCTGAGCGGGTGCCTTAATCCAATTGAGGCTTTGTTTGGCCCCCGGTTTTAGTCCCCTTTAACCGGGGGTTTTTTATTTCGGAAGTATGTACTTTACGAAATAGCACCGTTATCCGTCCGTGACCGTGCCAAACAATCCAGCCTGATTACTTAGATTTCGGCCCAGCATCCTTCATGGGCTTTGGCTTCGGCCAGCCCCCAGCCGGGCGCTTCTTGGCCAGAGCAGTTTTCACGGCATCCTCCCAGTTTCCCTTAATTTCCACTCTTTGTGGCACTGGCCCAGTCTTCTTTGGCGCTTCTGATTTCATTTTCTTTCGCCCATATTCATATACTTGCTTCATTCCATCAAAAAAGATCAAATGAAGCGTTTCATTGGTGTTAATCTTCGAAAATGGCTCAACCTGACGACTTCAAATCTAGCGCCCGCCCAATGCTCGAAGCATTGCGCAACGAGAAGTCGCGCCTATCAGAGAGGCTAAAAGAATTGGAAGACCGCGAAGCGGTTATTTTGAAGTGGATTGAAGCCGAAGAGGGACCGCAGCAGCAATTGCCTCTATCTTCCGGTCGCGTACCGCTTGTTCGGCGTCGAATAAAACCTACCATGACGGAGGTTTTCCGAGAAGTAATGCAAGACGGCCGGCCGCGCACAAACGAGGAACTTGGCGAATTGGTAAGAATGCGCGGCATCGTGGACGGCAATGTCGATTTGAGAAGCGTCAATGCCACGATGATGAGCCTAATGAAAACCGGCGAGTTTTTGCGGCGCGATCATAAATGGATTCGCAGGGCGGGGAATTAGTCCTGCACAGAACAGCGGTCATGAACGCTGTACGTGGATGACAGGGCGGTATGTGCCGTATTCTCCGCCAGGAGACACATACCGCCCTCCACGGAACCAAAATCTATTCCACACGCGGGTGTGGCGAAATCGGTAAACGCGGTGGTTTTGGAAGCCACTGGTACTAGTCCTTGGTTACTTATCACAGCCCTTGGACACCTTGCAGGTTCGAATCCTGTCACCCGCACTCCATTCATGTCAATTACGTTCATTTTCCAATTGGCGTCCGATACATCAGGCGCTTTCCCTGAGCCATTTTGATAGCTAACTGAGTGCGTTGGCCATCAGCCAAGTCACGGTTGGAATAACGGAAGGAAAACTCAGCCAAGTAGCGGTGCAAGTGTTCTTTGCTGACCGAGTGGTATATGCCGTCGATTCCACGGCGAACAATGGCAAAGAACGATTCCACGCGATTCGTGGTTATGTCGCCCTTCGCGTATTCCCCGGCAGCATGGCGAACGGTCACATGGCCGCCATCGAAGTATTTACCAATCCCGACATAGCCGCCCAATTCATCCGTATGAATGCGGGAAGCCTGATCTACTTGCTCCATGACCGCCTTGCGAAGCGTTTTGCCGGTGATGTTCGGCAATACCTGGGTACGTACATGGCCACCAGAGCGCTCCACCATCGCTAGCACCGGCGTCTTGCTGGTACCACGTCCGCGCTTGCTGACGCCCTTGTAACGCGGCCTGCCGCCGATGTAGACCTCATCAACCTCGACATCGCCATGCAGCTTGCCGCTTGGGGTGTCTTCCATGGCAAAACGGATACGTTGCAGCATGAAGAGGGCTGACTTGTAGCTGAGTCCGGTCTGCCGTTTGATTTCTAGGGCGCTAACTCCTTTTTTGGAGGTGGACGCCCTCCAAAAGCCATAGCACCAGTGGCGCAGCGGAATCCGGCTATCTTCCAAGACAGTCCCAACCTTGACCGTGAATTGGTCTTTGCAGCCATGGCAGCGCCACCGGAAATTCGCTTGGCGCGCTCCGGTCTTGGAATCCTTCATTTGATACACGTCCAGATCGCCGCAATGAGGGCAGGCAGGATGGTCGCCCCAACGCTGCTTTTCCATGAACTCGACGGCGGCTTTTTCGTCCGCGCAGGCCACTGGCAGATCCGCAATGACCTTGTCGTTCTTGGTGGAGGTGTTCTGAACCTTCGTTTTCGTATCCATGGTTAATATGATATTTAAAGAAAGGCCCGTTGTCAAGCGCTGTATATACAAATTTCAGCAGCGGTAGATTGAATTACTGAACTATCGTATATACAATACTGGCTCCCTCACTGGTTCGGCGGTATATATATGTCCATAGTGATTTCCCCTGGCATCTGTGCTAAGTTGCTAGCCAAGCATCAAGTAAAGCCAGAAGAGGTAGAACAGTGTTTTGCAAACCGAAATGGCGAATACATTGAAGAAGTTAGGACGGAGCATGCGACCAACCCGCCGACATGGTGGTTTATTGCGGAAACACACTGGGGAAGAAAGCTTAAGATCGTGTTTGTACACGAGAATGGCAACAACTACATACGAAGCGCCTTCCCTCCCAGCGAAGCGACAATCAAGAATTATCTTAAGTATGGCGGGGGAACAATCTAGGGACTCAAGTGTTCTTAAATTGTGCCGCTACCGTATTTACACGTAAGTCACCGAGATTTCACCCCAAGGAGAATATATGGCTAAGGCATTCAATTCCGCTCTAGTTGAAGAGTGGGAGAGCGACACGCCAGACGCCGAGGAAGAGTTCATGAAGGTCGCAGATGAAGCGGCCACTCGCGCGGCGGATGACGCTGCAGTTACCCAACTTGTTTCGATCAGGATGTCGAAATCCATGATCGAGGCTTTTAAGGCTCTTTCCGCTTCCCTCAATGGAATCGGCTACCAGACGCTGATGAAACAAATTCTTCAGCGTTTCATCGAAAGCGAAATGAAGCGTGTGTGGAAAGAACACTTGGCGCAGCAACTGAGCGCCCAGGTAGAAGCGGCATCGGAAGATGCTGAAGCCCCACGTCAACGGAAACGAAAAGCGGCTTAGTCGCTAATTAAACAAACCCGCTTCGGCGGGTTTTGTTTTTCTTGCCGCGATTTCGTAAAGTACATACTTCCGTTTTATTTTACCCGCCCGTGCGCACGCTAGGCTGGAGCGTACCAGCGGTTCAGAACCGCTTCCGCTTCGTCGAGGCCTAATCTGGCGTGCGCCGAGAACAACTGCACCGAGACACCGGGAAAATCAGCGGCAAGAATCCTGGTGGTATTGCGCAGCTGTTCCATGGCGGGTTGCCGGCCGAGCTTGTCGGCCTTGGCGAGCAGAATATGCGCCGGCTTTCCCGTACCCTCGAACCATGCCAGCAATTGCCGGTCGAGATCCTTCATCGGATGGCGGATGTCCATGATCACGATCAGGCCGCGCAGCGGCGGACGTAATTGCAGATATCCCGAGATCAGGTGTTCCCATTCGTTTCTCATCCCTCGCGGTACCTTGGCGTAGCCGTAACCAGGCAAATCCACCAGAAAGCGCTCCGGTCCGAGACTGAAAAAATTGATCTGCTGTGTGCGTCCCGGCGTCTTGCTGACGAATGCCAGGCGATGGCGCTGGGCGAGCGCATTGATGGCGCTCGACTTGCCCGCGTTCGAGCGGCCGGCGAACGCAACTTCCACCTGCGAAGACGGCAATCCGCTCTCGTCGGCGGCCGATGTGAAGAAGGCGATGTCGCGAAACAAGACTGACTGGCTCATGAGTTACGTTAAAATGTCGATGCGGTCGGGCCCGCTGTGGCGCCCGATCCCGCGGTAAATCAGGGAGCGTTCATGAATCGTTTCGTCGCGACGTTGGTCGCATTCATCTGCATCACCTGCGCTCATGCTGCAGGCGATTCGTCCAAGGGTCAGGCAATCGTCGGCAAGGTTTGCGCAGCCTGCCACGGATTCGATGGCAACAGTTTTCTGCCGGCGAATCCAAGCCTCGCTGGCCAGCATGAGGAATATCTGCTCAAGCAACTGACCGAATTCAAATCGGGGGCGCGCAGCAATCCGGTCATGGCCGGCATGGTGGCGAACCTGTCTGCCGACGACCTGCGCAATGTAGCGGCGTACTACGCATCGCAAACGCCGAAACAGATGGGCGCGAAGGACAAGGACCTGGTGGCTCAGGGCCGCAAGCTCTACCGCGGCGGCGATGCGGCGAAAGGCATTGCGGCCTGTGCCGGCTGTCACTCGCCGAACGGGGCGGGGATTCCGGTCCAGTATCCGCGTCTGGCCAGTCAACACGCCGACTACGTTGCTGCGCAGCTCAAAGCCTTTCGTGCCGGAGATCGCGCCAACGATCCCAACCAGATGATGCGGATCACGGCAATCAAACTGACCGACAAGGAAATCGCCGCGCTTGCGGAATACATCTCGGGGTTGCATTAGGCCGCTGGTGATATTCACGCGGCGGTAACTTTTCCGAACGCGATCTTTGCTGCCGCGGCGGTTGCCTCGATTTCCGTATCGCCGTGCGCGGCCGATACAAAACCGGCTTCATAGGCCGAGGGGGCGAAATAAACCCCCTCGGCGAGAAGTGCGTGGTAGAAACGGTTGAAAGCCGCCTTGTCGCATTCCATTACCTGCGCGTAAGTCTCCGGCGGCGTTGCGCGAAAGTAAACGCCGAACATACCTCCGACCGATTGCGCGGAAAACGCAATCCCCGCATCCCGCGCGGCAGCCTGCAGTCGTTCGACGAGTTTCGTGGTGCTTGCTGTCAGGCGTTCGAAAAATCCCGGGCCCTGAACCAGCTTGAGCGTCGCGAGCCCCGCCGCAACTGCTACCGGATTCCCGGATAGCGTACCGGCCTGGTAAACCGGGCCGAGCGGCGCAATCGACTGCATGATGTCGCGCCGGCCGCCAAACGCACCGACCGGCATACCGCCGCCGATGACTTTGCCGAGCGTGGTGAGATCCGGAGTGATGCCGAACAGGCCTTGCGCACCCTGCAATCCCACGCGAAAGCCGGTCATCACCTCGTCGAAAATCAATATCGCCCCGTAACGCGTGCACAAATCACGCAACGCTGCCAGAAATTCCCCGGAGGGTTTGACCAGATTCATGTTGCCGGCCACCGGTTCGACGATGACGGCCGCGATCGCGTCGCCTTGCGCCTTGAAAGCCGCTTCCAGCATCGCGGCGTCGTTATAGTCGAGCACGATGGTGTGCGCCGTGATCTCGGCCGGTACCCCCGCAGAACTCGGTTGCCCGAGCGTGAGCGCACCCGAACCGGCCTTCACCAGAAGCGAATCGGCGTGGCCGTGATAACAGCCCTCGAATTTGACGATCTTCGGCCGTCCGGTAAAGCCGCGCGCGAGCCGGATCGCGGTCATCGTTGCCTCGGTGCCCGAACTGACCAGGCGCACTTGCTGCATCGAAGGCAGGCAATGCGTGATCCATTCCGCCATCTCCAACTCGGATTCAGTCGGCGCGCCGAAGCTCAAGCCGCGGGCCGCAGCATCCTGCACCGCCTTGACCACCTGCGGATGGGCATGGCCGAGCACGAGTGGTCCCCAGGAGCCGACGTAATCGATGTAACGCCGGTCATCGGCGTCCCACACATAAGGTCCATTGCCGCGAGCAAAAAAAACCGGCGTGCCGCCAACCGAACGGAATGCCCGAACCGGCGAATTGACGCCTCCCGGGATAACCCGCTGCGATTTTTCGAACAGGATTTCGTTTCTGGATTTCACGCTTGGTCTCACGAATTGACAGGGATCTTGAACAGCTGCGCAAGGCGGCGCGCTTGCGCCTCGATGTCGCGCGCATCGAACAAGGCGCTGAGCACGGCAACAGCATCGGCGCCAGCGGCAATCAATTCCGCAGCATTGTCCTCGTTAATGCCACCGATCGCGACGACCGGAAGCATAATTTCCACCGCCGCGATTCGCAGAAGTTCCGTGCCGGCCCGCAACGCCAGGGGTTTGGTGGTCGAAGGGAAAAAACTTCCGAACGCCACGTAGTCCGCACCCTGCGATTGCGCCTCCCGCGCGCGGTCCATGTCGTTATAACAGGACACACCGATCAGTTTGCCGGGCCCGAGCACGGCTCGCGCCGCGGCCACGGCACCGTCATCCTTGCCCAGATGAACGCCGTCGGCGCCGACTGCGCGCGCCAGTCCAATACTGTCGTTGACGATGAAAAGTACGTCCCGGGTCCGGCACAAGTGCGCTATCTCGCCAGCCTGCGCCCGGCGCAATGAATCTTCGATCGACTTGCTCCGGTATTGGATGGCACGGGCTCCGCCGCGCAATGCGGCGTCGACCTTGCCGACCAGCGCGATCGAATCGGCCAGTTCCGGGGTTACGGCGTACAAACCGCTAACTGGCTTGTTCATCCTCCCGCTCTTCCTCGCGTGCCCAGAACAGGCGATCCGGCACCAGTTGTCCCATGCCCGTCCGATAAGCGTGCTTGAGCGTCTGCCAGGTATATTCCTGTGCATCGCGTACTGCTTCCGGAATGGCAAGGCCGTTGGCGATCGTCGCCGCAATGGCCGACGCCAGCGTACACCCGGACCCGTGATAAGTGCCCGCCAGCCGCTGCCAGGAATCCGTTCGCACCACGCCTTGCTGTTCGTAGAGCATGTTGACTACCTGGGGCGTATTCTCATGCGTGCCGGTGACGAGCACGTATTCGCATCCCAGTCCCAGTATCCTGCGCGCGCATTCCGCCAGGTCCGGGTTGTCCTCATCGTCCGTATCGTCGTCCTGAGCCAGCCTGCGCACTTCGAGGCTGTTGGGCGTGATCAATGTCGTCTGCGGGATCAGCAGTTCACGCATGGCCGAAATAAGATCTTCGGAAGCCAGTTCGTCTCCGCGCCCCGAGGCCAGAATCGGATCGAGCACCAGTGGAATATCGGGATAGTCGGAAACCACTTCCGCAATCGCCGCGACCGCTTCGACACTGCCGAGCAACCCGATCTTGAACACGGCCACCGGCACGTCTTCGAGCACGCAACGCGCCTGATCGGCCACCCATTCCGCATCGATGGGCAACACGTCCTCCACGCCCATCGTGTCCTGGATGGTCACGGCAGTAACCACCGACAACGCATGACATCCCATGCTCGACAGCGTGAGGATGTCCGCCTGAAGGCCGGCGCCGCCGCTGGGGTCGGTGCCGGCAAACACGAGAACGATGGGAGGTGATGCAGGCACGGCGGTGTAGGTCGCGGCGGCGTTTCGAACTAAAATGGAAGTTTAACCGAAAGCCCCGCTCACCATGGCCGCGAACGACGACCAGACCTATAAAACCTACATGTGTTTAATCTGCGGCTTCATCTATGATGAATCCGCCGGCCTGCCCGAGGAAGGGATTCCCGCCGCCACCCGATGGGAGGATGTTCCCGTCAACTGGGTCTGCCCGGAATGCGGCGCACGCAAGGAAGACTTCGAACTGGTCGAAATCTAGCAAAGGACGGACATGCGAATACTCCACACGATGCTGCGAGTCGGCGACCTGAAGCGTTCGATCGACTTTTATACCAGCGTACTCGGGATGCAGGTGCTGCGCCAGAAGGACTATCCCGACGGCCGCTTTACGCTGGCGTTCGTGGGATACGGCGCGGAAGACAAGGAGGCCGTGCTCGAGCTGACCCATAACTGGGATACGCCCGGATATGATCTCGGAACCGGCTATGGACATGTGGCGCTGGAAGTCGATGATGCGTACAAAGCCTGCGATGAAGTGAAAAAGCGCGGCGGCAGGGTCACGCGCGAAGCCGGGCCGATGAAACATGGAACCACCGTGATCGCATTCGTGGAAGATCCGGACGGCTACAAGATAGAGTTCATCCAGCGCAAACACTAAGAATGCAGCGGTTCAGTCTTCGTCACCAACAATTAAATTCGCGATCCGCACGAAATCCGCAACGCCCAGGGTCTCGCCCCTGGCGACCGGATCGATTCCGAGTTGCTCGAAATCGGACGCGGTCAATTTTTCCCTCAATGTATTGCGCAGTGTCTTGCGGCGTTGGCCGAACGCACGCATGACCACGTCTGCAAACAAGCGCTCGTCGTCCGCGACGTGCGGCAATACCCTGTGCGGAATCATGCGCACGACCGACGACCATACTTTGGGGGCGGGCCGGAATGCCGAAGGCGGGACATCGAACAACGAGTCGATGCTCCAGCGGTACTGCAACATCACCGACAACCTGCCATATTCGGCGGTACCGGGCTGCGCGCTCATGCGTTCGACGACTTCGCGTTGCAGCATGAAGTGCGCGTCGTGCACGGCGCCGGCATGGTTTGTCAAATGAAATAGCAATGGCGTGGAGATGTTGTAGGGCAGGTTTCCGACCACCCGCAAATCGCGCCCGAGCGCGGCAATATCGAATTCGAGCGCATCGCCTTCGTGGATGGTCAACCGGTTCGCGGGATGGCTGGCGCGCAGACCGTCCACAATGTCGCGATCGATTTCGATCACGTCGAGATGTTCGAGACGCTGCAATAGCGGAAGCGTCAACGCGCCCAGGCCGGGACCGATCTCAATGAAACGCTCACCGGGCTGCGGACGTATAGCCGCCACGATCTGCTCGACCACGCCCTGATCTTCGAGGAAATTCTGGCCAAAGCGCTTGCGTGGTATATGCATCGAACTCAAACAACCAGCGCTTTAATGAGAACTAACATGCAGTGCATGCTACGTTGGAACCAAAGCGCTTGCGCGGGCTGTGCATGTCAGCCGAATCCCCCGGATTCGCAGATCGCAAGGAAGCGGGGTGGCGTCGGCCAACTTCCAGTGCGGCGATTTCCTGTGCCGCGCTGCCTCAGTGTTCTTCCAGGCGCAATTCGACGTACGCGCGGTCGCGTTGCTGGCGTACCCATTCCTGGTAAGCCTCGTCGGCCTTGCGCGTACGGATCGACTGCCGTGCAAGCACCCGCTGGCGTTCCTTGGACATGTCTTCGCTGCGCCGCTCGACGACTTGAATCAGGTGCCAGCCGAATGGCGACTGAACCGGGTCGCTGACCTGTCCCGGCTCGAGTCCAGTCATCGCGCGTTCGAATTCCGGCACAGTATCTCCGGGAGACAGCCACCCCAGGTCACCTCCGCGCGACGCGCTTGCATCTTCGGACTGCAAGCGCGCCAGTTCGACGAAACTGGTGCCGTTTTCGATGCGCTCCTTCAGGTTGGTCAGCCGCTGCTTAGCTTCAGCCTCGGAAACCACTTCGGTGAGCCGGATCAGGATGTGCCGGGCGTGCGTCTGCGGGATGATCACGGGAGTTTCATTGCCGCGTTTGTCCGTCAGTTTGACGATATGAAAGCCATTGGCACTGCGCAGCACCGGGCTGACATCCCCGACTTTCATGTTCTTGACGGAATCGACGAAAATCTGTGGAAGGCGCGCAGCCGGCCGCCACCCCAGAGGCCCGCCGTCGAGCGCATTCTGCGCATCCGACACGCCGGCGGAAACCTGCCGGAAATCGGCGCCACCCTTGAGTTGGTCGAGCGCCTTCTCGGCAATCACCCGCTTGGTCTGGATCTGCTCCGGGCTGGCCTGCTCGGGCACCAGGATCAGAATATGCGAAAGGCTGTACTCGTCGTCCTTGCCGCCCTGGCTTTGCTGGTTCTTCAGATAATTGTCGATCTCGGCATCGGTGATCAGGATCTTGCTGTCGACTTCGCGTTCCTTCAGGCGGGCGATCAGGATTTCGTTGCGCAATTCTTCCCGGAAACGATTGAAGTCGATGCCGTCGGCCTCCAGCATCTTGCGAAACGCCTCCGGCGACGCCTTGTTTTCCTGCGCGATGCGTTCGATCGAACGCTGCAGCTGGGTATCGTCCACGCGCAGTCCGGTTTCCTTGGCGGTCTGCGTCAGCACCTTTGCGGTGACCATCCGCTCGAGCAACTGACGTTCCAGAACGTCGGGAGCCGGTAAAGGCGTACCCTGGCGCTTGAGCTGCTGCGACGCGACCTTCACCTGTTCGTCGAGATCGAGCCGGGTGACGACGTCGCTGTTGACCACCGCAACGACCCGATCCAGCACCAGGTTTTCGCTTTTCTTGCGCTCGTCCTGCGCCGCCGCCGCAGGAAGGGCAACGCACAGGATCAATACGGCGGAGGAAATTTGGATGTTGATTTTCATTTCAGTAATTCGAATAATCGCGTAGTTGCGGCAATAGACAAGCACACGGGGCGCACGTTCCCCCGTCAGAATGAAGGGAACGGATTGAAATCCAGAGGCCGCTTCTCGTTCGTTTTCTCATAGCCGGTGATGTTCTGGCGCAACAGTTCCAGCGGACTCGAACCGATCCGCGAAACCCCGGTCAGTTCCAGCTGAAAGAACATCGCGTTGACGTACTCCTGGGTCGCGCTGACGAACCGATGCAGGACAAACCGTGCCGCCCAGCAGCCGGCATTGTACTCGACCCCCAACAGCCCCTCCAGGAGGCCTTTGTCTTGCAGCGAGTAGTTGTAGCGCGCCAATCCCGTCCAGCGGCCGCCGATCGGCCATTCGGTCGACAAGTCGACCTGCTCCAGGGTATCCCGGGTGAAACGGTAGCCGAAGTTCACCACTTTGCCGATCTCGGGCTGATAACGCAGCACCGCGTCGCCGCGTTCCATTCTGTTTTGGTCAAGGCTGTATTGCATGCCCAGATCGGTATACCAGTGCTTGGTGATTTGCCCGGTCACCGCTGCCAGTACATCGGAGCGCGACGAATTGCGCAATTCCGGCGTGAGCGAAACTTGTTGCGGTGTGAAGTAATAGCGCTGGCCCAGCATGAATCGCAGCTGCTCATCCCCGGAAGCCGGATCGATCAGGCGGCTGGTAACCGCAGCGGTGAGTTGGTTCGCATCATTGATCCGGTCACCGCCTGAAAACTGGTTCTCGTTGAATATCTGCGCGAAGTTGAAATCGGCCAGCGCGGTGTCGAAATTTGGCAATTGATCCTGCCGGCGAAAGGGGATGTAGACATAATAAAGGCGCGGTTCCAGCGTCTGCAGGAAAGCCCGCCCCCATAACGTCGTCTCCCGCTCGAAAGTCAGCGCGCTGTCCAGGCTGTAGATCGGCAGATTCCTCGATTCGTTGGGACGGGTCGGATCCTCGAAGGAATAACTCGTCGTGTGATAACCGACCTTTGGCGTTACATAGAAGAACGATGTCTGGAACGGTGCGCTGATCGACGGATACAAAATCTCCCGCCTGCCATTGAGCAGGAATGGGTGATCGAATTCGACATACTCGCCCTGCATACCGAAGTCGAGGTGCGCGTCCGTCTGCCGAAGCATGTTCAGCGTGATCTGCGGCGTCCGCGCGTAAGGCGGAACCACGGGGGCCAGCGGATCCTGCAAAGTCTGGAACCGCTGGACGCGGGTGTTCAGGGTCCACCAGTTTCCGTTATAAAACAGATCGCCTTCCCGGTTCAGGTTGGTCTGCGAGGTGGCGGAGATCTTGTCGCTCAGGTCCGTGAAGTAGGTGTCGTCGGATACGCCTTGCAGATCCAGCCCTCCGGAAAAGCCGTTTCCGAAATCCTGATGGTGTTGCCAGGAATAGGCGTAGCGCGTCTCTCCCTTCTGCCGGTCGTCGGGCAGATACTCACCACGAATGTCACCATTGATTTCGGGCTCCAGATAACGGAAATCCCCGTTCATCAGCACGCCGCGCTTGGCCAGCAGGCGCGGTGCAATCGTCGCGTCGCGATTCGGCGCGATGTTCCAGTAGAACGGCTGGGTATATTCGAAGCCGCTTTGTCCGGTGCTGCCTATGGTGGGTGGCAGTAGTCCCGTCTTGCGACGACCGCTCAGCGAGAAATCCAGGTAGGGCGAATACAGGATCGGCACCCCCTTGAACACGACGGTGGCGTTGTGCGCCACCCCGACATCCCGGATCCGGTCCAGTTCCAGCCGGTCGATGCGCATGTACCAGTCGTCGTCGCCTACATCGCAATTGGTGTAAATGGCCTTGTTGATTTTATAGAGATCGCGATTTTCGGCAACCAGGCGGCTCGCATTGCCGCGCGCGCCATAGCGCGCCAACCTGTACTCGGGCCTGTCGATATATCCGCTGTCGTTGTTCAGGTCGTAAAACAGCTGCTCGCCGGTAATGATGTCGCCTTCTTTTTCAAACCGCACATGGCCGGTCGCGGTGAGTTGCTGGTCCGGAAAAGACAGGTGCAGCTGATCGGAAAACACCGCCGCGCCGCGCTTGCGAAGACGCACGCTGCCGACAGCGTCGAGGTCCTGGTCCTGGTGACCCTCGACGTTGTCGGCATCAAGGAACAGGTCGGTAGGGTCGTCGCGACCCAGCGAGTAGGGAATCAGTCCCGGCTGCATCTGCAGTTTCAAGGCGGGTTCTTCGGCGTGCACGCCGGAAGCGACATACAGGATCAACGACAGGACAGCAGATGTGACACCGGAACGATGCATGCGGGTTGTTGATCGAGGCGAGGTGCTAAAATCTCACAAATCATCCCTCAAGGCAACGAAGCAGCTTGGATCGTTACGCGCTCGTTCAGGATTGGCTCAGCCGCCAGCTACCCGGACGGACCTTCTCTCTCGCTCCGGCCTCCGCAGATGCCAGCTTCCGGCGCTATTTCCGCGTCGCGCTGCCGGACGCGACATTCATCGTCATGGATGCGCCGCCCGAGCAGGAGGATTGTCGTCCATTTATTCACGTGGCCGGACTCATGGCGGCCGCCGGCCTCAATGTCCCGGCCGTCCTCGCGCAGGACCTGGCGCAGGGATTCCTGTTGTTGTCGGACCTGGGTTCGACGACTTATCTTGCCGCACTTGACGACGACAACGCCGACGCATTGTTCAGCGATGCGATCGATGCGTTGATCCGCTGGCAACTGGCCAGCCGCGATGGCGTGCTGCCGCCTTATGACGAGACCTTGCTGCGACGCGAACTCGACCTGTTTCCCGAGTGGTATCTGCGCCGCCATCTCGGCATCGAGCTCGATGCGCTGCAGCGCGAATCCCTGGAAGCGGTGTTCCGCCTGATCCTTTCCAACAATCTGGCGCAGCCCGGGACGTACGTGCATCGCGACTACATGCCGCGCAACCTGATGCTGACCGAGCCCAATCCGGGCGTGCTCGATTTCCAGGACGCAGTGTACGGACCGATTACCTACGACGTGGCGTCGCTTTTCAAGGATGCGTTCATAAGCTGGGAAGAGCAGCGTGTCCTCGACTGGACCATTCGCTACTGGGAACGGGCCAAGTTGGCGGGGCTACCCGTCAACGGCGACTTCGGCGAGTTTTATCGCGATTTCGAATGGATGGGCTTGCAACGCCACCTCAAGGTGCTCGGCATCTTCGCGCGCATCTGCCATCGCGACGGCAAGCCAACTTATGTCAAGGACACGCCGCGCTTCCTGGGTTACGTTCGCGCAGTTGCCGGGCGCTATGCGCCATTGTCGCCGCTGCTGCGCCTGCTCGATCAGCTCGCCGACCGCGAGCCGGCGATCGGCTACACGTTCTGATCCGCGTGCCCCGGCCTTCTTTTCCCGTTGCGATGATTCTCGCCGCCGGCCGCGGCGAGCGCATGCGGCCGCTGACCGATCGCACGCCCAAATCCATGCTGCAGGTCGGCGGGAAGCCGCTCATCTTCCGGCATCTGGAAAAACTGGCGGACACCGGCTTCGGCACGGTGGTGATCAACCATGCGCATCTGGGCGAACAGATCGAATCCGCCATCGGCGACGGCGGCCGCTGGAACCTCACGATTCGATTTTCACCGGAAGTCCAGGCGCTGGACGCGGCGGGCGGCATCCGCAAGGCGCTGCCGCTGCTGCGCGAACCGGTATTTGCCGTCGTCAATGCCGACGTCTACAGCGATTATGACTACACCCGCCTGGCCGAAGCGGTTCGACAGATGCAAACGACGACTCTCGCCCATCTCGTGCTCGTCGACAATCCGCCGCATCATCCGCAAGGCGATTTTTCCCTGGAAGGCAACCTCGTGCGTGCCGGCGCCGAAACCCTGCTTACGTTCAGCGGCATCGGTGCGTATCGCGCGAGCCTGTTCGACCCGGTCATGCCCGGGAGCAGGCATGCGCTGGCGCCGCTGCTGCGCGAGCAAATGGCCCCCGGCAGGATTACCGGCGAGCACCATCGCGGCGAATGGGACGATATCGGCACGCCACAGCGTCTTGCCGATCTCGAGGCGCGACTGCGGCGGGCGCCGCAGCGCTGAGCTGCGCCCGGACCGGGGATGGCGCAGGCCGTATAATTCGGACACTGCAATCCTGCGGAATTCCGTCCCATGATCGATCCCGCTTTATATGCCCGCCGGCGTGCGCGGCTGGCCGCACTGATGGAAGATGGCGTCGCGGTGGTACGCACCGCGCCCGAGCGGTTACGCAATCGCGATTCCTCCTATCCATTCCGCTTCGACAGTTATTTCCATTACCTCACCGGTTTTCCGGAACCCGAAGCGGTGCTGGTGCTTTTCGCCGGAAAGGACGGGAAGAGCATCCTGTTCTGCCGCGAAAAGGACGTCGAGCGCGAGATCTGGGACGGCTTTCGCTATGGGCCGGAGAAAGCGCAGGACGTTTTCAGTTTCGATGAGACGTTTCCGATTGCAAAGCTCGACGAGTTGTTACCGCAATTGCTCGCCAATCAGTCCGCCGTGTTCTGCGATGTCGGCGCGGACCCGGGCTGGGACCAGCAGGTGATTGGATGGATCAACAAGGTGCGCGCTCAGGTCAGGTCGGGAGTCAGCGCACCGGGGGAGATTCGCGATATCCGCCGCTTCCTCGACGACATGCGGCTCATCAAGGATGAACACGAGATCGCTATCATGAGGCGGGCCGCTGGCATCTCTTCGCAGGCGCATCGCCGGGCCATGCGCGCGGCGCGCGCCGGAATGCGCGAGTACGAACTGGAAGCCGAACTGATCCACGAATTCCGGCGGCAGGGCGCACAGTCCCCCGCCTACACTTCGATTGTGGCAGGCGGAGCGAACTCCTGCGTGCTGCACTATGTGCAAAACGATGCGGTGCTCAACGACGGCGAAGTCGTGCTGATCGACGCGGGGGGCGAACTCGACGGCTACGCTTCGGACATTACCCGTACTTTTCCGGTCGGCGGCAAATTCTCCGGAGCGCAACGCGACGTCTACCAGCTCGTGCTGTCGGCCCAGGCGGCGGCCATCGCCCAGGTGAAACCCGGCAACGAGTGGGAAGCGCCCCACGATGCGGCAGTGAAGGTGCTGGCGCAGGGCATGGTGGACCTCGGATTATGCAAAGGCAGCGCCGACAACGTGATCGAATCGGGCGACTATCGGCGCTTTTACATGCACCGCACCGGGCACTGGCTGGGCATGGATGTGCATGATGCCGGCGACTACAAGCGCAACGGCGCCTGGCTTGCCCTCAGGCCGGGCATGGTGCTGACGGTCGAGCCGGGTTGCTACGTGCGCCCGGCCGAAGGCGTTCCGGAAAAATTCTGGAACATCGGCGTGCGCATCGAGGACGATGCGCTGGTGACCGAATCCGGCTGCGAAATCATCACCGCAGCCGCCCCGAAGAGCATCGACGACATCGAGTTGCTGATGCGCGGCTGAAGTTGCGCACCACCTCATGCGTTTCCTTTGCATCGCCGCATCCGCCGGACCCCTGCCTTGAACAAGCACGCTTACGACATCGTGGTTGTCGGCGGCGGACCGGTCGGAGCCGCCGTGGCAATCGCGCTTCAGGGCAGCGGCCTTGGCGTGCTCGTGCTCGAAGCGCGCCCCGACGCGGGCGGCAGCAACGATGCGCGCACCCTGGCCATGTCCTATGGCAGCCGCCTGATTCTCGAACGGCTCGGCATCTGGTCGCAACTCGAACCCGTCACGCCGATAGAATCCATCCACGTTTCACAGCGCGGCGGTTTTGGCCGCACGCTGCTCAGTGCGCAGGATGTGAATTTGCCCGCGCTCGGCTATGTCGTGCGCTATGCCGGATTGCAACAGGCCTTCGGCAAGATGCTCGCATCGGGGCACACCACGTTGATGGCGGGCGCCGAAGTCACCGGCATGGAATCCACCGCCGACGGCGTCACGATCGAGTTTCGCCGGCAGGAGGTCCCGCATTCGGTTGCGGCGCGCCTGCTGATCATTGCCGACGGCGGAGCCGGTGCGGGACTGCGCGCCGGGGCGACAGTCAAAACGAAAGAATACGGCCAGGATGCCGTGGTCGGCCTTGTGGAGACTTCGCAGCCACATGGACGCAAGGCTTACGAGCGTTTCACGCCGGACGGCCCGATCGCATTGCTGCCGTTCGAAAACCGTTATGCGCTGGTATGGACCGCGACGCCCGAAACGGCGGATCGGCTGATGGCGCTGACGGCGGGCGCCTTCCTGGAAAAACTGCAGCGCCATTTCGGCGATCGCGCCGGACGCTTCATGGCCATCGAAGCACGTGCCCGCTTTCCGCTGACACTGCGTTATGCCGCAGATCCGGTTTTGCCGCGCGCTGTCATGCTCGGCAATGCCGCGCAGGCGCTGCATCCGATAGCCGGCCAGGGATTCAACTTGGGCTTGCGCGACGCCTGGGAACTGGGCGAAACCTTGCTGCTGAATGCGACGCCCGATCCGGGAAGCGACGAGTGTCTGGCAAGCTATCGGATCGTGCGGCGTCCGGATCGCCTGCGCGGCATCGCGCTAACCCATTCGCTGGTCAAGATTTTCTCCAACGATTTTGCGCCGCTGCGGGCTGCGCGCGGAGCCGCGTTGTCGTTGCTCGAACTCGTCCCGCCCGCCAAACGCGCCTTCATGCAGCGCATGATCTTCGGCGCATAGCGAACAACAAACACTGTTTCAGCGTTCTCCATCGTGCGTCCTTTGCGCTAGAATGGCGGTCCGCTTTTTTCGCCCCGCGCCGAAATGCAGATCGGTCCGCATGTCCTCAGGAACAATCTGATCGTCGCACCCATGGCGGGTGTGACCGATCGGCCATTCCGCCAGTTGTGCAAGGCAATGGGGGCCGGCATGGCCGTATCGGAAATGATTTCGTCGAATGCGCAACTCCGCAATACGGTGAAATCCCGGCGCCGCGCGGATCATGAGGGGGAAGTCGATCCCATTTCGGTGCAGATTGCGGGGGCCGATCCGGCCACGATGGCCGATGCAGCACGTTACAACGCGGATCGCGGCGCGCAGATCATCGACATCAACATGGGCTGCCCGGCCAAAAAGGTCTGCAATGTCGCCGCCGGGTCGGCGCTATTGCAGAACGAACCGCTGGTCGGCCGGATTCTCGACGCCGTTGTAGCGGCCGTCGACATTCCGGTGACGTTGAAAATCCGCACCGGCTGGAATCCGCAGAACCGCAACGCCATGCGCGTGGCACAGATCGCGCAGTCCGCCGGCATCAAAGCCTTGTCGATTCACGGCCGTACCCGAGCCTGCGCCTTTGTCGGCGATGTCGAATACGACACCATCGCCGACGTGAAATCGAGAGTCGGAATTCCCGTCATCGCCAACGGCGACATCGATTCACCGGAAAAAGCCCGTGAAGTGTTGCGCCGCACCGGAGCCGATGCGTTGATGATCGGGCGCGCCGCGCAGGGACGGCCGTGGATCTTTCGCGAGATCCAGCACTATCTGATGACCGGCTTTCATCTTCCGGCGCCGCGGATCACGGAGATCCGTGACGTGCTGGTACAGCATTTGCATGACCTTTACGCGCTCTACGGGGAAGAGGGTGGCGTACGCGTCGCGCGCAAGCATATCGGCTGGTACGTCAGGGGGCTTGCCGGTGCGCCCGAATTCCGCCAGACCATGAACAGACTGGAAACCACGCAACAGCAACTCGCCGCCGTGGAGACCTATCTTGCCGGACTCGCATCCCGTGGAGATCGCCTGACTTATATCGAGGAACTCGCGGCATGATCAACGAAAACGAAATCGCCCGATGCGTGCGCAAGGCAATGGATGGCTATTTCCGGGACCTGGAGGGCGAACGCCCGTGCACGATCTACGACATGGTGATGAATTCGGTCGAGAAGCCGCTGCTGGAAATCGTGCTGCACCGGGTCTCCGGAAACCAGACGCAGGCGGCCCAGTTGCTGGGCATGAACCGCAATACCCTGCGCAAGAAGATGAAGGACTACGGCATCAAATAACGCATCGATGCCCCGGACTCCCGCCGCCCGCCCGATGTCGACGGGCGGTTTACTTTTTGGACCGCGTACGATAAAACCAAGCGAGATGAACGAGCGCAAAGCCCTGATCAGTCTGTCCGATAAAACCGGTGCGGCGGAGTTCGCCCGCGCCCTGCACGCATTCGGCATCGACATCCTGTCGACGGGAGGGACCGCCAGGCTGTTGCGCGAGGCGAATGTGCCGGTGGTCGAGATCGGCGACTACACCGGTTTTCCGGAGATGCTCGACGGCCGGGTGAAGACCCTGCATCCGAAGGTCCACGCCGGCATTCTCGCGCGTCGCGACCTGCCCGAGCACATGCAGGCCATGGCCCGCGCCGACATTCCGACCATCGATCTGGTGGTCGTCAATCTCTATCCATTCGTGCAGGCCATATCCAGACCCGGATGTACGCTGGAAGAGGCCATCGAAAACATCGACATCGGCGGTCCGACGATGGTGCGTGCGGCGGCGAAAAACTGGCAGCACGTGGCCATCGTCACGGATCCGGCCGATTATGCTGCGTTGATTGCCGAAATGAAGTCCGCCAACGGCGCAATCAGCGTCGAAACCCGTTATCGCCTGGCAAGGAAGGCCTTTTCGCACACGGCTGCTTACGATGGCGCGATCAGCAACTATCTGACCGCCACCGACATCAACGGCGCGGGCAGCGCGTTCCCCGAACAAATCAACATGAGCCTCGCCAAAGTCCAGGATTTGCGCTACGGCGAAAATCCGCACCAGCAGGCGGCGTTTTATCGCGATCTGCGTCCGGTGCCGGGCGCGCTCAGCAACTACCGGCAATTGCAGGGCAAGGAATTGTCCTACAACAACATCGCCGATGCGGATGCAGCCTGGGAATGCGTCAAGACATTCGCGGAGCCGGCCTGCGTCATCGTCAAGCACGCCAACCCCTGCGGCGTCGCCATTGCGGCCGGTACTGCGCAAGCGTATCGCCGCGCATTCAAAACCGACCCGACTTCCGCGTTCGGCGGCATCATCGCGTTCAATCGCGAAATCGACCTGGAAACGGCCGAAGCGGTATCGCAGCAATTCATGGAAGTCCTGATTGCGCCGCGCATCACCGCCGATGCAGCCGCGGCGCTGGCCAGGAAAACCAATGTGCGAGTCCTCGAAGTGCCGATCGAGAACGGCGCGAACCTGTACGACAGCAAACGCATCGGCGGCGGCCTGCTGGTGCAGACACCGGATGCGATGAACGTGCAGATTTCCGACATGCGTATCGTGACGAGGAAGCAGCCGTCTACCCGGCAGCTCGCGGATCTGCTGTTTTCCTGGCGGGTGGCGAAATTCGTCAAGTCCAACGCCATCGTATTCTGCGGCGACGGCATGACGCTGGGCGTGGGCGCGGGACAGATGAGCCGCGTGGACAGCGCGCGCATCGCGTCGATCAAGGCGGAGAATGCCGGCCTGTCCCTCAAGGGTTCGGTGGTCGCGTCGGATGCCTTCTTTCCGTTCCGCGACGGGGTCGATGTGGTGGCGAAGGCAGGCGCGGCCGCCATCATCCAGCCCGGCGGCAGCGTGCGCGATGAGGAAGTGATCGCCGCCGCCGACGAGCACGGCGTCGCCATGGTCCTGACCGGCGTGCGGCATTTCCGGCACTAGGAATTTCTGCGCCGCCAAGGCTCTTTTCAATACCCCCTTGAGGGGTGCGCCAAGAGCGCCAAGAAAAACCCGAGATCGACAGACAAACAAGGGACAATATTCTCTAGAATGAAAGTTCCCCACGTTGCCGCACCCGTGATCACTGTCGCGCCACTTTGTCGTCCTCCCTTCCTTCTCGGCGCTCTTGGCGCTTTGGCGGCCGAAATTCCTTTTGGATTTGATCAATGAACTTACTCGTCGTCGGCAGCGGCGGTCGCGAGCACGCCCTGGCTTGGCGGCTGGCGCGGTCACCGCGCATCGGCCGTATCTACGTTGCGCCGGGCAACGCCGGTACTGCGCATGAAGACGGGTTGTTCAATCTCGCGCTCACGGCGATTCCCGACCTGGTCGATTTCGCCCGCAGGGAATCGATCGCGCTGACCGTGGTCGGCCCGGAGGCGGCGCTGTCTGCCGGCATCGTCGATGCGTTTCGCGCCGCCGGCCTGCGGATCTTCGGCCCCACGCGCGCGGCCGCGCAACTCGAAGCATCGAAAGATTTCGCCAAGGCCTTCATGGTCAGACACAGCATTCCGACTGCTGCCTACGCGACGTTCACCGACGCGAAGGGGGCGCACGACTATGTCGCGAAGCAGGGTGCTCCGATCGTGATCAAGGCCGACGGACTGGCCGCGGGCAAGGGTGTGGTGGTGGCGATGACGCTGGAAGAAGCGCACGCGGCAATCGACATGATGCTGGTAGACAACAAGATGGGGGCGGCGGGCACGCGCGTCGTCATCGAGGAATTCCTCGAAGGCGAGGAGGCGAGTTTCATCGTCATGGTCGATGGCAAGCATGTGCTGCCGTTGGCATCCAGCCAGGATCACAAGCGACTGCAGGATGGCGACAAGGGCCCGAACACGGGCGGCATGGGCGCCTACTCGCCGGCGCCGGTGCTGACGCCGGCCATCCATGCCCGTGTGATGCGGGAGGTGATCCAGCCGGTGATTCACGGCATGGAAAAGGAAGGCACTCCCTATACCGGATTCCTCTACGCCGGCCTGATGATCAAACCCGATGGCGGAACGAAGACGCTGGAATTCAACTGCCGCATGGGCGACCCGGAGACCCAGCCGATCATGATGCGGCTGAAAAGCGATTTGTTCACCCTGATCGAACACGCCGTCGACGGCAAACTCCATGCGATCGAAGCGGAATGGGATCGCCGCGTTGCCCTCGGTGCCGTCATGGCGGCCGCCGGCTATCCTGACGACCCGCGCAAAGGCGACGAGATCACCGGGTTGCCGCGCAATGGCGAGGATTTTCACGTCTTTCACGCCGGCACCTCTGTCCAGAACGACAAAGTGCTGACCAGCGGCGGGCGCGTTTTGTGTGTGACCGCCGTCGGCGATACCGTGCGCGTCGCACAACGCCGGGCCTACGAAGTCGCCGAGGGCATCCACTTCGCCGGAAGCCAGATGCGCCGCGACATCGGTTTTCGCGCCATCGGCGCAAAGAAGAGCACGCTTTAACGTCAATGGATATCGGGCTGGTCAAGGATTATCTGGCGGGCCTGCAGGATTGGATCGTCGACCGGCTGGAAGCGCTGGACGGCAACAAGTTTCGCCGGGACGCGTGGACCCGTCCGGAAGGCGGTGGTGGAATCAGCTGCCTGATCGAAGACGGCAACCTCTTCGAGCGCGGCGGCGTCAATTTCTCCCACGTAACCGGCATCGCGCTGCCGGCATCGGCCACGGCGGCACGACCCGAACTCGCCGGTCGGTCGTTCCAGGCCATGGGCGTATCGCTGGTCCTGCATCCGCGCAATCCTTACGTGCCCACAGTGCACATGAACGTGCGTTTCTTCGTGGCGGAGTCACCCGGGGAGGCGCCGGTATCATGGTTCGGCGGCGGAATGGACCTGACGCCTTATTACGGTTTCGAGGAGGACGCCGTGCACTTCCACCGAACCTGTCGCGAGGCCCTGGATCCGTTCGGACCGGAGGCGCATGGCCGGTTCAAGAAATGGTGCGACGAGTATTTCTACCTCAAGCATCGCAAAGAGCCGCGCGGCATCGGCGGCATTTTCTTCGATGACTTGTCGGAGCCCGACTTCGATACCTGCTTCGGGCTGGTACGCAGCGTGGGCGACCACCTGGTCGACGCCTACGTCCCGATCGTGGAACGCCGCAGGGACCTGCCTTTCGGCGAGTCCGAGCGCGATTTCCAGGCCTACCGGCGCGGCCGTTATGTCGAATTCAACCTGGTCTACGATCGCGGCACGCTGTTCGGCCTGCAGTCCGGCGGACGCACAGAATCCATCCTCATGTCGCTGCCGCCGGTGGTGAAGTGGCGCTACGACTGGAAACCCGAGCCCGGCACGCCGGAGGCAAGGCTTTACACCGATTTCCTGACCGCGCGCGACTGGGTTTAGGGCGCGACGCCACTGGCGCAGCCGCGGCTTTTGCGGCAATATCCGGTCGACATCGCAGTCGTCCCGCGAGTGTCGTGAAAAAGCCTCATTGGCGCCTAAACACCACTGTTGGAGTATCCGGATGGCGGCTTCACTCGAGTACTGCCTGCGCATAATCGAAGACCTTGAAAGGCGCATCACCGATCTCGAACTTTGCGCTTCGCGCAAGGCGCCGGTCGCCCCGCCCCCGCCGCAGCGCATACACCGGCCGGAGATTTCGGAAACCGTCCTGAAGCCGGATGCCATTTATCCGGTGTTGCGTTTTGACGATGACCGGGCCTCCCCGCCGCCAAATAAAATCCCGGTGCAGGCCGCGCTCGAAGAGATGCCGCGGCTCTGCGAGCAGATCAAACCGCTGTGGTTCTAGCCGGAATGCGAGCAGTTGCTCGACAAGCTGATCATCGACGATCGCGGCAACCGCAGCGGCTTGCGGCGCGAAGTCATGGAAGAACTGCCGTTCCTGGCAAGGCTGTTGCGCGCCGTCAAGACGAATCACAGCCTGTCGCCGGCAACCCGCAAGCCGGAACAAAACGATGTCTGGCAGGAGCAACGGCCGGAACGCCGCGCCTGAAGTAGCCGCTAGCGCAGTACCGAACTTCAGCGGCGATCCCGCAGCCATGTCCAGGAATTCCCACCGTATCATCGTCACCGTCATCGGCAAGGACCGTGTCGGCATCATCGCGAACGTTTCTGCGGTGCTGGCCGACGCCGGTGCCAACATCCTCGACATCTCGCAGTCCGTGATGGACGAATTCTTCGTGATGATCATGATGGTCGACGTCGAACAGGCCGGCGTCCCCTTCGGCGAACTGAAATCCAGGCTCAACGCCAAAGGCGAGGAGATGGGATTGAGGATCGACGCCCAGCACGAAGACGTATTCAAGTTCATGCACCGCATCTGACGGCTCCAGGCATGAGCGTCAGCCGCTACTCCCCCCAGGAGATCGTCGAAACCATCCGCATGGTGCAGATGGAGAATCTCGACATCCGCACCATCACCATGGGCATCAGCCTGCGCGACTGCAGCCATCCCGATCTCGCCGCGGCGGCGACGAAAGCCTACGACAAGATCTGCCGGCTCGCCGAAAACCTGGTGCGTGCCGGCGAGGAAATTGCCTCCGAGTACGGCATACCGGTCATCAACAAGCGCATCTCGGTGACGCCGATTGCGCTGGTCGCGGAGAGCTCCGCGGCAGACTCCTATGTGCTGATGGCCGAATACCTGGATCGCGCCGCGAAACAGATCGGCGTCAATTTCATCGGCGGATTCTCCGCCCTCGTGCAGAAGGGCATGACCCGCGGCGACATCGCGCTGATCGCGTCGATTCCGCAAGCCCTCGCCGTCACCGACCGCGTCTGCGCATCGGTCAACATCGGCACCACCAAGGCCGGAATCAACATGGACGCGGTGGCGTTGATGGGGCGCACGATCGTCGAGACGGCCCGCCTGACCGCAGACAAGGACGGCCTGGGTTGCGCCAAGCTCGTCGTGTTCTGCAACGCGGTGGACGACAACCCTTTCATGGCCGGTGCCTTCCACGGCATCGGCGAACCGGAATGCGTGATCAATGTCGGCGTATCCGGGCCGGGCGCCGTATTACGGGCAATCGAAAAGGACGGTCAGACCGATTTCGGCACGCTGGCCGCGACGATCAAGCGCACGGCGTTCAAGATCACCCGCATGGGTGAACTGGTGGGCAGGGCGGCATCGGAAAAACTCGACGTGCCTTTCGGCATCGTCGACCTGTCGCTGGCGCCGACTCCCGCGGTGGGCGATTCGGTGGCGCGGATTCTCGAGGCCATGGGGATCGAGCGCGTCGGAACACACGGGTCTACGGCTGCGCTGGCGCTGCTGAACGATGCCGTCAAAAAGGGTGGGGCGATGGCATCGAGCTACGTTGGGGGATTGTCGGGCGCATTCATTCCGGTTTCCGAGGACATCGGCATGATCGAAGCGGCGAGCATGGGCGCACTCACCTTTGACAAGCTGGAAGCCATGACTTGCGTATGTTCGGTCGGCCTGGACATGATCGCCATTCCGGGCGATACGCCGGCGGAGACGATAGCGGCGATCATCGCCGACGAAGCGGCGATCGGCATGATCAACCGCAAGACCACGGCCGTGCGCATCATTCCCGTGCCGGGTAAAAAAGTCGGCGACATGGTGGAATTCGGCGGGCTGCTGGGCCGCGCGCCAGTCATGGCCGTGCATCGCGAATCCAGCCAGGGTTTCATCAGCCGCGGCGGGCGCATTCCCGCGCCGCTGCAGGCACTCAACAACTAGGCAGGCTGAATCACTTGCGCAGCACGCACTTGTCGTACAGGTCGTGCAGGCGGTTCTGCGGATCGTAGCGGGATTTCAGTTCCCGGTAGGCCTGCGCGCCGTACAGCGCGTCGAACTCCTGTCTTGAATAGTAGCTGTCGGAGTACAAAGAC
>WNFM01118616.1_pt5 | contig 38331 bp, 39 predicted proteins | sample 5400271 | NCBI WGS metagenome assembly WNFM01 (sample SAMN13153352, study PRJNA577476) | soil metagenome | isolation source: 60 cm saprolite on Douglas fir-dominated hillslope | place: USA:California | collected 2013-09-17
GTGTCCGAGCATTTCAAGCTCGGCGACTTCCTGACCAAGGACCAGTACGACGTGTGGCCCAAGTACCTGCTCCTGGAGCCGAAGCTCCTGGACAAGCTGGAGCTCACGGTCGCGGAGCTGGAGAAGGAAGGACATCACGTGGACCACGTCTTCGTGATGAGCGGCTTTCGCACCCCGCGCTACAACAAGGGCGGCGGCAACACGGGGGGACGCGCGAGCCTGAGCCGCCACATGTACGGCGACGCTTCCGACGTCTACGTCGACAACGACCGCGACGGCCAGCCCGACGACCTCAATGGGGACGGTCGCGTCGACGCCCAGGACGCCAAGATCTTCGCCGACGCGGCGGAGAAGGTGGAGCGGGAATATCCGGCCCTCGTGGGCGGGATCGGCATCTACAAGGCCTGCTGCGGCCACGGGCCGTTCACCCACATCGACACCCGCGGATACCGCGCGCGCTGGTACGGCGAAGGCGCGGGATGAACAACAAGGAGGATCTGTGACGGAATCGCTTTGCCCCGACTGCGGAAGTCCCCGCCCGGACTGGACCAAGGTCTGCCCTGCCTGCGGCGCGCCTCCCGAAGCCGAGCACCGCCAAGGCGGCGAAAGCCCCGAAGGCGTGCGCGCGGCCGACCTGGAGCCCTACATCACGCTGCGGTACATCGCTCGCCTCTTCAAGGTCCTGGCCGGCCTGATCATCGTGATGCTGCTGGGCGAGGTGGTGACGGGGCTGGTCATCGACGGCACGGCCGCCCTGGTGACGCTGATCGGCGAAGGCACGCGCCTGCTCGTCATGGCCGGGCTGCTCTGGGCGGGCGGCGACCTGACCCTGCTCATCATCGATGCCGGCCACGACCTGCGCGTCGCCCGCATCCTGCTCGGCCGCATCAACACGCAGCTCCACCTCAACAGCACCGCGGGCACGAAGCGATCGGAGCCGCCGCCGGTGTCCTGAGTCCTAGACCTTGCCGGATCAGGCCCCCGTGGACCCGAACCCGGCCGCACCGCGCCCGCTGGGCGCGAGGACCGCGCGCGTGAAGCGGACGCGGGCCACGGGCTGGACCAGGAGCTGGGCGATGCGATCGCCCGGAGCGATGGCCAGCGGGTCCGGTCCGTGGTTGACGAGGACGACCTTCACCTCGCCGCGGTAGTCGCTGTCGATCACTCCGGCCAGGGTGTCGATGCCGTGGCGCACGGCGAGCCCGCTCCGAGGCCACACGAGGCCGACGTACCCCGCCGGGATCTCCACGAAGAGGCCGGTCGCCACCGCCGCCCGCCCCCCCGCGGGCAGCGTGACGCTCTCCGCGGCACGCAGGTCGGCGCCGGCGGCGCCTTCGGTCGCGTACTCGGGGAGGACGCCGGGACCATCCACGCGAATCTCGAGCGTCATGGCCGCGGATTATAGCGACGCCTGACCTCGCGGACTTCCTCCTTGGAAGTCCCTTGGGAATTCCCTGCGAACGCGCAGGGACGGTGAGCGAGCCGGCTCCCTACAGTGCGCGCCATGAGCAAGCGCGCTTCGCTGGCCCCTCTCGCCGGGATCCTGGCCGTCGTCTGGGCGTCGCCCGCGGCGGCCCTGGAGCGACACATCACGCTGTCGCCCGGGGAGAGCCTGCGCATCGTCGTCGAGGGCGAGGGCACTCCCGTCGTGCTCTTGCCCGGCCTCCTGGGCTCCGCCTTCGGCTTCCGCAAGCTCGTGGGGCCGCTCGTGGCCGGCGGCCACCGCGCGGTTGTGATCGAGCCGCTCGGGATCGGCGGCTCGGCCAAGCCGGAGGCGGCCGACTACTCGCTGACCGCGCAGGCCGATCGCATCTCCGCGGTCATGGTCGCCCTCGGCCTCGACGAAGCGGTCGTCGTGGCCCATTCCGTCTCCGCGTCCATGGCGTTTCGGCTCGCCGCCCGCCACCCCGAGCGCGTCAAGGCCATCGTCTCCCTGGATGGCGGGCCCACCGAGACCGCGGCCACGCCGGGCTTTCGTCGCGCGATGCGCTTCGCCTTCCTCATCAAGCTCTTCGGCGGGACGAAGCGGATCGAACGCATCGTCCGTTCGACCCTCGAGCAGCGCTCGGCCGACCCGCGGTGGGTGACCGACGACGTCGTGGCCGGATACATGTCCGCCGGCGCACGCGACCTGGACGGCACCCTCACCGCCCTCCGCCAGATCGCCCGTGCCCGAGAGCCGGAGCCGCTGCGGCCGCGCCTGTGCAAGGTGCTCTGTCCCGTGCGCCTCGTGATCGGGACCGTCGCGCACGAGGGCGGCATCGGCGCCTCCGAGATCGCGCTGCTGCAGGACCGCCTGCCTCACTTCTCGATCGACCGGGTCGAGGCCGCCGGCCACTTCGTGTTCGAGGAGAAGCCCGAGGCGGTGGTGGCGGCCATCGAGAGCGCGGCCCGCGCTCCGGCCGCGCCGCGTCTCGCGGACGGGAGCCGCCCGTGACGCCCGCGATCTTCTTCGTGGCCCTGACGGGCGCGGTCGTGAGCAGCCTGGTGCCGGTGGTCAACGCCGAGCTCCTCCTGATGGGGCTGGCCGTCGCGTCTCCCGCGGCCGCGCCCCTGCTCGTGGTGGTGATGGCGGCCGGCCAGATGGTGGGAAAGTCGGTCCTCTTCCTCGGAGGCGGCCGCTTGACGCGCTCGACGCTCGGCGGTCGTCTCGCGCGCTGGCGCCTCGACGGCCGCAGGCGCCGGGCGGGCGCGCCCTTGATCGGGATCAGCGCGTTCACGGGGCTGCCGCCCTTCTACCTGGTCTCGGTCGCGGCGCCCGCCCTCGGCGTGCCGTTCCGGACCTTCCTCGTCCTGGGGCTCGCCGGCCGGCTGCTTCGGTTCGGGGTCCTCGTCGCGCTTCCCCCGCTCATCGCCCACACGTCTCGGATTGGAGGCCCTTGATGGCGACCCTGCTCGCGAGCGTTCCGTGGTCCTGCCCACCCGCTCACTCGGGCCTCCGCGGCCGGTTCGCCGTCGTCACCGGCGGCAGCGCCGGCATCGGTCGCGCCCTGGCCGGCGAGCTCGCGGCTGCGGGCGCGTCCGTGCTCGTGGGCTCGCGACGTCCGGCACTCGGGAGGTTCGAGCATCGACCGCTCGACCTCGCCTCCAAGGCTTCGGTCGCCGAGTTCGCGAGCGGTCTGGTGCGCGACGGACGGCCCATCGACCTCCTGATCCTGAACGCGGGCGTGCACGTCCCCTGGAAGACGGTGACGACGGAGGACGGCCTGGAGCTGCACTGGCAGGTGAACTACCTGTCCAACTTCCAGCTCGTCCATCACCTCCTGGATCTCTGCCGCCGCTCCGCCCTCAGGCGCGTCGTCTACGTCGCCAGCGAAGCGCACCGTCTGGCCGTCTGGCCGGGAGCTCCGCTTCTCGGCTTCTGGTACCGCTACGCGCGGTCCAAGGAGGCGGCGATCACGTCCTTCCTCCGGCTCGCGGAGCTCCACCCCGAGCTGACGGTGCGCATCGTGTCGCCCGGCTACGTGGACTCGGAGATCCACCGCCACAAGAGCCGCCTCACCGCCCGCCTCGAGCGCACCTGGTCCCGGCCGCGGGCTGCGGACGCGGTCGCGCGGGAGCTCCTGGGGACAACCGAACCGGCCGCGGGGGCGAGCGTCTACTGGGACCGCGGCGCCCCGCGCGCGCCCGCGCGCCGCTGCCGGGACGGAGCGCGCGCCGACCTTCTGTGGCAGGCGTCGCTCGACCAGCTCCGGGACCGGCTTCCGGAGGCCCGCGCGCCCGAGCGCATCACCAACTTCGCGCGGACGTTCCGAGCCCTGGGACCCGCGATCGAGCGTCCGGCCAGCATGGAGGAGCTGGCCGCGGTCGTGCGCCGAGCGGCCGACGACGGGAGAGGCGTGCGTGTCGTCGGCCGCCGCCACTCCTACAACGATGGCTTCTTCTCGCCCGACTGCATGGTGTCGCTCGAGCGCCTCGATCGTGTCGTCGCCCTCGACCCGGAGCAGGCGACGATCACGTGCGAGGCCGGCATCACCATCGGCGCCCTCGGCAAGTACCTCGACGAGCGCGGCTACGCGCTGCGCTTCTGCGGCAACTTCGGCCAGCAAACCCTCGCCGGCGCCCTGGCCACGGGCACCCACGGCTACGGCCGCGAGGGTGGAGTCATGTCGGAGCTCGTCCGGGGCGTGACCCTGCTGCTCCCCGACGGCGGCCGGATCCAGACGCGGGACGAGCGCGACCTGCGCGCGCTCCGGCTGAGCCTGGGGGCGCTCGGTGCGGTCGTCGAGCTGACGCTAGCGATCGAGAGGAAGGGCCCTTGTCGTTACGAGGTCGCCAGCCTGCCTCGCGAGGAGTTCGTCGGGCGGTTGGTGGAGCTCGCGCGCGCGAACGAATACCTCCGCTTCGTGCCGCATCCCTTCGACGCGCGGTCCATGTTCTACGTCACGATCAACCGCGGGCCCGCAGACGCTCCGAGCGCGCCCCCGCGCTACATCGACGAGCGTCCGCCGGGAGCCCTGCGCCTGCTGATACCCGCGCTGCGGATGGCCCCGGTGCGCGCCCTCCTCGGCCGTGCGCTGGGCGTGCGCGGGTACGGGTACTCCCTGCAGATGCCGTTCTCCAGCCTGCTCTTCATCAGCGCGGGCGTAGTCCGCAGCCACCCGAGGCTCGCCCGGATCGGCCAGCTGGCCCTGGAGCATCACGATTGGCTCAACATGGAGCTGGCCGTTCCACGGGAGAAGTACGCGGAGTTCGAGCGTCTCTTCGCGGAGCTCCGGCCGCGCTTATCCCCGTTCTCGCCCGCCCAGCCGTACTACACATGCCGCGTGGTGGGCCGGGCCCGCAGCGTCCTGCTCGCGCCGAACCACGATCGGGACGTCGTGTTCTGCGACGTCCATGCCGACCCCGCGCAGCCGGGCTCGCGCGCGCTACTGGAGAGGCTCGAGACGCGGGCCATCCGCGACCTCTCCGCGCGCCCGCACTGGGGGAAGCTCTTCTTCGCCGAGCGGGACGTCGTGCGCGACCTCTATCCCCCGCAGAACGTCGCGGCCTTTCTCGAGTGCAAGAGGCGCTTCGATCCCGCGGGCGTCTTCTCCAACGCCTACACGCGGCGCGTGCTCGGCGTGTGAAGCCGACCCTCCGAGGGCGGGTGGCGGGGCCGCGCTAGAATCAGTCTGTGGAGAGTCCGTCCGGCAAACCGAACCTCTTTGGCCTTGACCGCGCCGCGCTGGGCGCGATCGTCGCCGGTCTGGGTGAGCCCGCCTATCGTGCGGAGCAGATCTACCTTTGGCTCTACCGGCGGCGCGCCCGCACCATCGCGGAGATGACCGACCTCACCAAGGGAGTGCGCGAGGCCCTCGCTGCCGCCTACGACCTGCGCTGGCCCGAAGTGGTGGAACGCGGACACAGCCGGGACGGCACGGTCAAGTACCTCTTCTGCCTCGACGACGGGGCGACGATCGAGAGCGTCTACATCCCGGAGGACCGCCGGCGCACGATCTGCATCTCGACCCAGGCCGGCTGCCCGCTCAAGTGCGCGTTCTGCCTGACCGGCATCAGCGGATACAAGCGGAACCTCGTGCCCTGGGAGATCCTGGGCCAGGTCGCGACGGTCATGGCGGAGGTGCCGCCAGAGCCAAAGGCCTGGAACGTGGTGGTGATGGGGATGGGGGAGCCGCTGCTGAACTACGACAACACCGTCGTCGCCCTGCGCGCCCTCATGGATCCGGACGGCTTCGCGGTGGCGCCCAAGAAGCTCACCCTGTCCACCGTCGGCATCCTGCCCGCCCTCGAGAAACTGATGCAGGAGCCGGTGCGCCCGAACCTGGCCATCAGCCTCCACGCGCCGACGAAGGCGCTGCGGCGCGAGCTGATACCCATCGAGGAGCGCTACGACATCCAGGACGTGATCGCGGCCGCGCAGCGTTATCCCATCCCTCACGGCGGCGCCGTCACCTACGAGTACGTGCTGCTCGGCGGCGTCAACGACCAGCCCGCGCACGCGCGTGCGCTCGTCCGGCTCCTGGGCGGGGCGCGCGGCAAGGTGAACCTGATCCCGCTGAACCCGGCGCCGGAGATCCCGTTCGCGCCGCCCTCAGCGGAGGCGATCGACGAGTTCTGCCGCATCCTCTCGGAGGCGCGGATCACCGTCTCCGTGCGCCGCCCGCGCGGCCAGGACATCCTCGCCGCCTGCGGGCAGCTCCACCTCAAGCGCGGGGAGGTCCCCGTACCCGCTCCCGTCGCCTCCTGAGCATACCTTTCGCGTCCCGCGCCGCGCGCCTGCCCTGGGGCGCGCAGATCGCGCTCGTCCTCGTCCTCACCGCCGCCGTCCTGCTGCCCGCGCTGGGCGCGGCGCCGCTGGAAAGGGCCGAGATCTATTTCATGGACGGGGCGCGGGCGATGGTGGAAAGGGGCGACTGGTTGGTCCCCCGCTACCAGGGTGAGCCCTTCTTCGACAAGCCCGCTCTCACCTACTGGCTGATGGCGGCCGCCTTCCGCGCCCTCGGCTTCTCGCTCGGGGTGGGACGCCTCGTCTCCGCGGCGGCGGCGCTGGGCTCGATCGTGGCCACCGCCTGGCTGGGCCGCCTGCTCCTGGACCGGCGCGCGGCCGTCTACGGCGCGCTCGCGCTGGGCACGACGCTCCTCGTCCTGAGCTTCGGGCGCGTGGCCATGTCGGACATGCTGCTCACGCTCTGGTGCACGCTGGCCGTGGCCATCGGCGCTTCCGCGACCGACGAGCGGGGACCGACCGTCTTGCGCATGACCGCCCTGGGCGCGACGCTCGGTCTGGGCTTCCTGACCAAGGGCCCGGTCGCGCTCGTGCTCGCCGGTCTGGGCCTGGGGCTGCTGGTCCTCCGCGGCCACGGAGGGCGCCGCCTGCGGCTGGACGCACGCGGGATGGGCGCGGCCGCCCTCGCCTTCGCCGTCGTCGGGCTCGGCTGGTTCGCGGCCGTCGCCTGGCGCCTGGGCCTCGGTCCCCTCGCGTACTTCTTCCTCCGCGAGAACCTCGAGCGCTTCGCCGGCGAGACCTACGACGCCGATCGCTCACCTCTTTACTACGTGTGGACCTACTTCGCGGCCGGCCTGCCCTGGTCGCTGGTCTTCCCGCTGGCCGCGTGGCGCGGGGCGCGTCGCGCCTCATCCCTGCTCCTCTGGATGGCGCTCATGGCCGTGCCCCTGAGCCTCTCGCGCGGCAAGATCGACTACTACCTGCTGCCCCTCCTCCCCGCGGCGTCGCTCGTGATCGGCAGCCATCTCGCCGCTTCCTGGGACGGCATCGACCGCGCCTGGGCGCGGGCGGCACTGCTGGCCTTCGCGCCGATCGCGCTCGTCCCCGCCGCCCTGCAGGCGCGCATCCCGACGGACTGGCTGCCGGGCTGGCCGTTCCAGGTCGCGCTCGTCGCGCTGGGGTCCGCGATCGCGCTGGCGGCCAGTCTAGCGGCCGTGCGGCCCTCACCGCCCCGGCTGGCCGCGGTGTTCGCGGGCGGCACCGCGGCCACCCTGGCCGTCCTCGCCGGCGCTTTCCTGCCCGCCTTCCGCGCGGCCCAGCCCAACGCGGCGGTCGTCACCGACGCGCAGCGCGAGCGCGCCTGGCGCCCCGACGTCGAGCTCGCCGCCTGCGGTGACCCCGCGCGCGTCGCGCGCGACCTCCTGTTCCACGCGCGGCTGACGGCCCAGGAGCGTTGCGACGTGTGGAACCCTGCCTCGTCGCGCCGGCCGTTCCTGCTCCTCGTCGGCACCGAGCAGCGCCGGTCGCTGGAAGCGGTGCCGGGTATCCGCGAGGTCGGCGCCTATCACTGCGTGCCCGCCGCGGCCATGACGCTGGGCCAGATCCTGGCCGGCCTGGAGATCGAGCCCATCGTACTGCTCGCCAACTATCACACCGACGATCCGGTGGCGGAGAAAAAGCGCGTCAAGGACCGCAAGCGCGCCCTGCGGCGGGAAGTGGCGGCCTGGGAAGCGGCCGGGCGTCCGGTCGCGAGCCCGACCCCGGAGGCGCCGACGCCGGCGCCGACGGTCAGGCCCTGAGCTCCCGGAAGATCTCGCCCGCCGCGCGGACGGTGGTGTCGATGTCGCCCTCGGTGTGCGCGAGGGACACGAACGCGGCCTCGTACTGGGCGGGCGGGAAGTAGATGCCGCGCTCGAGCAGCTCGTGGAAGAAGCGCGCGAAGAGCGCGGTGTCGGAGGTCTTGGCGCTGGCGAAGTCGTGCACGGGCCCGGGGGTGAAGAACAGCGTGATCATCGAGCCCACGCGGTTGATCGTGACTTTGACGTCCGCCTCGTCCCGGGCCCCGAGCAGACCCGCGTGCAGACGCGCGGACAGCATCTCCAGGCGCTTGTAGGTACCGGCACGCTGCAGCAGGTCGAGGGTGACGCAGCCGGCGGCCATGGCCAGCGGGTTGCCGGACAGCGTGCCCGCCTGGTAGACGGGGCCGGTGGGCGCGATGTGCTCCATGATGTCGGCCCGGCCGCCGTACGCGCCCACGGGCAGGCCGCCGCCGATGATCTTGCCCAGGCAGGTGAGGTCGGGCTTGATGCCGTAGAGCACCTGCGCGCCGCCGCTGGACAGGCGGAATCCCGTCATGACCTCGTCGAAGACGAGGAGCGCTCCCGCGCGCGTGGCGAGGTCCCGCAGTCCCTGCAGGTAGCCGTCGCGCGGCGCCACCACACCCATGTTCCCGGCCACGGGCTCGACGATGATGGCGGCGAGGTCCGGCCCGTGCGCGTCGACGACCTTCTCGACCGCGCCGAGGTCGTTGAAGGGCGCGACCACGGTGTCGGCGACCGTGCCTTCCGGGACCCCCGGCGAGCCCGGGATGCCGAGGGTGGCCACGCCTGATCCCGCCGCCACCAGCAGCGCGTCCGCGTGGCCGTGGTAGCAGCCCTCGAACTTGAGGATCTTGCGGCGTCCGGTGAATCCGCGCGCGAGGCGCAGGGCGCTCATCGTCGCTTCCGTCCCCGAGGAGACGAAGCGGACCTTCTGGATGCTCGGCACCAGGCGCACCACGCGGTCGGCCAGCTCCACCTCCGCCGCGCAGGGCGCGCCGTACGAGGTGCCGCGGGCCGCGGCCTGGGTGATGGCCTCGATCACGGACGGATGGGCGTGACCGAGGATGAGCGGCCCCCAGGAGCCCATGTAGTCGATGTAGCCCTTGCCGTCGGCGTCCCACATCCGCGCGCCTTCGGCCTTGCGGATGAACAGGGGGGTGCCCCCGACGGCCTTGAACGCGCGCACGGGCGAGTTGACGCCGCCGGGGATGAGGCGTTGCGCGCGCGCGAATAACTCTTCGGACTGCGTCATCGCCGGCTACTTTAGCGGAAAATCGGAGGGAGGCGACACGGCGGCCATGGCTTCACGAACCGAGTCCTCCGAGACCGACGAGAACGCGCCTGGCCGCGCGGCCGGACTCCGCGTGCTCCTCGTCGATGACGACGACGACACGCGGGACCTGCTCCGCTTCGTCCTGGCCCAGGACGGTTACCTCGTCGACGACGTCCAGGACGGCGAGTCGGCCCTGGCGCACCTGCGCGAGGGCGGGTACCGGCTGGTGGTCACGGACTACGACCTGCCCGGGAAGACGGGCGCCCAGCTCCTCCGGCAAGCCACCCTCGAGCGGCTCCTGGAAGGATGCGCGGTCCTCGTGGTGACCGCCCACTCCGATCCGGAGGACGTCGGGGCGGCCCCCGTGATCCACAAGCCGCTCGAGGTCGAGGCCTTCCGCCGGCAGGTGCGCGGCATCCTCGAGACGCACGGCTGCGCACCCGTTTCCGCGGGCAAAGGCGCCCCGGCGGGCGCGGCGGCCGTCACGATCGTGCTCTACGTCCAACGCGACACCCCGGCCTCACGGCGTGCCGAGCGCAACGCACGGCAGATTCTCGGTCGGATCGGGGAGGCCAGGGTCCGGTTCGAGCTGCGGGACGTCGCGGAACATCAAAGCGAGGCCGAAGCCGATCGCATCGTCTTCGTCCCCACCTTCGTGGTGAAGTGCACGCCGCCCGTGTGGATCGTCGGAGACTTGCGCCAGCCGCAGGCGTTGTTCGACGTGCTCTGCATGTGCGGCGTGGCGCGCTTCGGGGAGCTGGAATGAGCGCCTGGCCCGCCACGACCCGCATCCTTCTCGTCGAGAGCAACGAAGACCATCGCAAGCTTCTCGGCCAGGCCCTCCGCAACCACAGCTATGCCGTCGACGAGGCGGCCTCGGCGGCGGAGGCGAGGGCGCATCTGGCGGGCGCTCGATACGCGCTGATGATCGCGCACTACAGCCTTCCCGACAGCACGGCGACGGAGCTGCTGCGGACGACGCGGGGGGAGGGACTCCTGGCGGACACGCCGGCCATCGTGTTCACCGGCCAGCCGGACGTCGAGAAGTCGCAGGACTTCGCGCTGATGCGCAAGCCCCTCGCCGTGTCGGACCTGTTGCGGCAGGTCCAGGCGATCGTCGGCGCCCCGGTGGGGCCGGGACCAGCGGCAGCCGCGCAGGTGGCGGCGGAGGCGGCCCGGGTCCAGCTCGTTCTCTACGTCACCAGACCGTGGCCGTCGTCCCAGCGCGCGATCCGCAACCTCGAGACCGCGCTCGCCGGCCTGGCCGCCGGCGAGGTGGGCCTGGAGGTCTGCGACCTCGCGCGTGAGCCCGAGCGTGCCGACCACGACCGGGTCATCTTCTCCCCGACCCTGGTCCGGGTCCGGCCGGAGCCGAGGATGTGGGTGGTGGGCGACCTCACGGACCGCGCGGTGATCGCCGACCTTCTCTCGACGTGCGGCCTGGACTTGCCCCTGGCCTGACCTCGCCTAGGACGCTTTCACGACCATGGCGCCAAGCACCGAGACCAGGATGGCGGGCTCGATCGGCTTCACGAGGTGGGCCTGGTAGCCCGCTTCCTTGGCCAGGGCCCGGTCGCGCGGCAATCCCCAGGCGGTCAGGGCGACGGCGGGGACGCGTCCTTCCTCGCCCGGCCGCGCGCGCACCTTGCGCATGAACTGCAGGCCGTCCTCGCCGGGCAGGCCGATGTCGGCCACGATCAGGTCCGGGGCGCCCTGTTCCAGCGCGGCCAGCGCCTCGGGGCTGCTCGCGGAGGCGGTGACCTCGGCCCCCGCGTGCCGCAGCACGTTCGTCACGATCTCGCGCGCGTCCGCGAAGTCTTCGACGAGGAGGATGCGCAGCCCTTCGAGGGGACGCTCGGACGTGGAGGCGGTGCCCACCTGGCGCCGGTCCGCCCTCAGCACGGGCGGCGGCTCCACCTGCAACCCGCCCTGCGCGATCTGGAGCCGGTAGGGATGGGTGACATGGCTCGACCCGCGCATCTTCAGCACGCGCAAGGTGCGGTCGATGTCCGAGGCGCCCACGGAATAGTCCAGGACGAGGATGGCGTCGGCGATGGTGGACAGGTAGGGCGCGGTGTGCGTGGCCACCTCGTTGCCGATGACGGTCTGGGTGAGGAGGGCGCTGCGCGCGTGCTCGCGCAGCAGGGACGCGAGCCCGATCATGAACTGCCGGAACCCCTTCTCGGACGACGAGTGCTCGATCGAGGAGATGCTGTCCAGGACGACCAGGGACGGCTGGAACTCCTCCAGACCCATGCGCAAGCTGACCAGGAGGTCCTCGAGGCCCATGGCCTCCGGATACCGGCAGAGGACCTGGAGGTTGCCCGCGCGCTCCAGCTCGTCGATCGGCATGCCGATGGAGGCGAAGTTGCGCGTCAGGATTGCCTTGGGCTCCTCGAAGCCGTAGTAGGCGACCTTCTCGCCGCGGAGGGCGCCCGCCCGCGCGTAGAGGCCGCCCAGCATCGTCTTGCCGCTGCCCGTGGGACCGCGCACGATGACGATCGAGTCGCGCAGGAGGCCGCCGTCGATCATGGTGTCCAGGCCGGGCAGGCCGCTCGAATACCGCTCCTCCCGGTGCAGCTCCGGGCGGTCCTTGGCGTCGAGGGGAAAGATGGTGAGGCCGCGGGCGGTGATCGTGCAGGGGAACTCGCCCTTGTAGTGGCCGCTCCCGCGGTACTTGTTGATCTCGAGGCTGCGGCGGCGGCGCTCTCCGTCGACGATGTTGCGGAGGATGACGACCATGTCGCACACGAAGTCTTCCACGCCGAGGGTGGTGAGCTGGCCGTAGTCCTCGGCCGCCTCCGCGAGCACGATCGACGTGAGCTCCATCCGCCGGAAGGCATGGATCACCTGCGCGAACAGGCTGCGCAGCAGTTCCTGGGGGGGCCGCGGGCTGAAGAGCGCGGTGGCGGAGTCGAGCACCACGGCCCGCGAGCCGTGCTGCTTGACGATGGCCTGGACCCGGTGGATCAGCCCCGACATGTCGTACTCGCCGCTGATCACCATGGGCCCCTCGATCGGCCGCGAGGCGTCGGTGACGCGCAGGGTGCCCTTGGCGATGGCGTCGGAGACCCCCAGCCCCAGGTTGTCCCCGGTGCCGATGAGGTCGTCGGGCGATTCCTCGACCGCGATGAGCAGCGTGGGGACGCCCTCGCGGGCGAGATGGGTCGCGATCTGCAGGCCGAGGATCGTCTTGCCCGTGCCGCTGCGTCCCACGATGAGGCTCGAGCGGCCCCGCGGTATGCCGCCGTGGCTGATGAGGTCGAACCCGGGTACCCCTGTCGCGAACTTTTCGACAACACTCATCCGGATCTCTCCAGGGCGCCCAGGCTCAGGAGCGCCGTCACCAGGCCGAGGTCGGCCAGGTCACCGACGAGCGTGCACGAGGTCTCCGGGTGGCGCACGATGAGCATGGGCGTGAACACGACGTGGTCGGCTTCCGCTTCGGCCAGGTCTTGGCTGACGTCGCGCACGGTCAAGCGGTAGGTGGCGGGGTCGCAGCTCTTGAGCGCCGCCTCGAGGTTCCGCCGTGCCTTGGCCGAGATCCCGGCCGCCGGGTTGACGTAGAGCACCATCTCCAGAACGCTCGCGGGAGTCTCGTCTTCCATCACTCGTCCCGTGATTTCTGTCCCTGAAACGAGGCTAGCACAGCGCAACCGTCTCGCCGGCCGGACGGTGAATTTGGTGGAAGGGCCTTTCGGTATGATCGCAGACCATGAAGAGGGGCGACGCCGCGGGCCTGCTGCTGGCGTCGCTCGTCGTGATGCTGGCGGGTGTCGCCGCCGCCCGGATGGCGCTCGACGCGAAGGTCGTGATCGACCGCGACGCCGAATGGCGTGAGGTCTGCCTGGGCTGCCGTCGTGCCGGCGGCACCGCCGACGCTCTCGCCGTCTCGCGCCTGGCGCTGATCCACTTCCACGGGCTCTCCGGCCGGGAGGGCACGCTCGATCTGATGCTGTCCGCCCCTGCCTCGCCCGTCGCGTTGGCCGTGGCCCGGTCGCCCGACGCGGCCCCGGTCGTCCAGGTCCGTCTGGAAGAGTCGCCGCAGCGGATCCGGCTGAACCTGGTTTCCGGTGAGCACGACGTCGACGTGTGGCTGCGCGCGAGCTCGACCCACGGGCTGCCCATGCTCCTGCAGCGCGTCGTGCTCGAACGCGAGGCCCGCGCGGCGGACCGATTGCTGCAGGTCCTGCCCCTCGGCGTCGGCCTGGCCGTCCTCCTGCTGCTGGCGCGCCGCCTCCCCGTGGGCATCGCGCTCGCGTTCGCGCTGGCCTCGCTCGCCTGCGCGGTGCTGGCCATCCAGGCGCTCCACGACCCGGTGGCGCTGCTGGAATTCAAGGCGGCGCCTCGCCAGCGAGCGCAGACGGCGCTGGTCGCGCTCCTCGCCGTGGCCGCCCTCTGGCGCCCGCCCGGCCGGCTGCTCGCTTTCACGACGCTGGCCCTGGCCGGCTGGCTGTTGTTCCTGCCCACCGCCCGTCACGGGCTCGTCTCCGACGACTTCCTGTGGGCACGCGAATGGACCATCGCGGACGTGGCTTCGTCCTTCGTGGGACCCGAGGATCCCGCCGGCGCATCGAACACGTACTATCGGCCACTCTCGACGCTGTCCCACGCGACGGACGCGTGGATCTGGGGCGATCGCGTGGCGGGCTACCACGTGACGAACCTGGTGCTGCAGGCGCTCGTGGGTGCTGTCGCCCTGCTCCTCCTGGAGGGGCTTGGCCTCTCCCGCCGCGCGGCGCTCCTCGGTGCCCTCGCCTGGACGGTCCATCCCATGGCGTCCTCGGCGGTAGCCTGGGCGAGCCAGCGCACCGACCTGATCGTTTCCGTCTTCTACCTCTCCAGCCTGGCCCTGTTGCTGTCGCCGCTCGGGACCCGCACGTGGCCGCCGCTCGTGCCCGCGCTGCTGGCCCTGGGCAGCAAGGAGATCGCGATCTCGCTCCCCGCGGTCGCCACGGTCGCCGTCTGGTTGACGCTGCCCGCGGAGGAACGAAAGGAGCGGCTGCGGGCGCTGGCCGCGCTCTGGGCGCTGGCCCTCTCGTATCTGGTCTGGTGGGTGTACCTCTTCCCCGACAAAGCGCTGGCGAAGCTCTTCCCGGAGCCGCGAAGGGCGCACGAACCGGGGATCGGGCTCGCGCGCGGCATCGCCGACATCTATACCCAGGTCTTTGCCCCGCTCGGCTACGAACGCTGGTGGAACCGGGTCGCCCCCGTGGCTCCCGTCCGCCTGGGCGTCGTGGTGGCGGTGGCGCTCCTGGTCTTCCTCGCCTGGCGCCTGGCCCGGAACCCTCCCCGCCATCCCTGGGCGGCGGCCGCCCTGTCCGTCGCGTGGCCGGGGCTGGTGTGCCTGCCCCTGTTCGGCATCGGCCTCGTCGACGTCTACCGTCTGGGGTTCCTGCTCTGCTTCGCCTTCGCGATCGCGGTGGCGGCCGCCGGCCACGGTCTCGAGAAGCGGAACGGACGGCTGATCCTGGTGGCGGCGGTGGTCGTGGTCGCCTGGCTCGCGCCGCTCGCCCTCCAGGCGGCGGACGAGTGGGGTCCCGGCGGCTTCTACTACGAGATGTCGCTGAGCCTGACGCGGCGCGGCGAAGACTGGCTGGCCGTGTTCGCGCCGCGCGGCCGCGCCCGATTCTGGGCGGAGTACGAAGCGCGCGAGCACGTGCTCGAGGCGTGGAAGCTCATCGACCCGGAGCGGCCTACTTCGTCCAGCGCGCGAAGTCCTTCGCGTGATAGGTGAGGATGATGTCCGCCCCCGCGCGGGCGATGGAGACGAGCGTCTCCTTCGCCACGCGTTCCTCGTCGATCCAGCCGCGCGCCGCGGCTGCCTTCACCATCGCGTACTCGCCGGAGACGTTGTAGGCGGCCACGGGCACGTCGACGAGTTCGCGCACGGCGCGGATGACGTCGAGGTAGGCCAGGGCGGGCTTGACCATCACCATGTCCGCGCCTTCTTCGAGGTCCAGCCGGACCTCGCGCAGCGCTTCCCGGGCATTCGCCGGATCCATCTGATAGCCGCGACGGTCGCCGAACTGCGGCGCGGAGTCGGCCGCCTCGCGGAACGGCCCGTAGTAGGCGGAGGCGTACTTCGCGGCATAGGACAGGATGGCAGCGCCGCTGAAGCCGTCCGCGTCGAGGGCCCGGCGGATGGCGCCCACGCGGCCGTCCATCATGTCGGAAGGGGCGACCACGTGTGCCCCCGCGCGCGCGTGCGAGACCGCCATCCGGGCGAGGAGGGCGAGGGTGGGGTCGTTCTGCACCTCGCCGCCTTCGACGACCCCGCAGTGCCCGTGCGAGGTGTACTCGCACAGGCAGACGTCGGTCATCACGATGAGATCGCGGCACTCGGACCGGATGGCCCGCACCGCCTTCTGGACGACGCCGTCCTCGGCGTATCCCTCGCTGCCCTCCGCATCCTTGGCCGAGGGCAGGCCGAAGAGGATCACTCCGCCGATCCCGAGGCTCTCCACCTCGTGCGCCTCGCGCGCGGCCTGGTCGGCGGAGAGGTGGAAGCAGCCGGGGAGCGAGGAGATCTCCTTGCGGACGCCTTCGCCGGGGGCGACGAACAGCGGATAGACCAGACGCTCCGGCGTGAGGCGGGTCTCCCGCACCATGGCCCGGAGGCGCTCGCTACTGCGTAGCCGCCGCGGCCTCTGGGTGGGAAAGGTCATGGCACGGGCAGACTACTCGTCGTCGTCATCGCCGTAGAAGAACTCGTTCGAGCACCGCTTGGAGCAGAAGTGGCGGCCGAAGGCGTGAGTCGAGCAGTTCTCGCAGGTCCATCGGAAGCAGATCGGGCACTTCTGGAGGAGCTTATCCAGCTCACTTACGTTGCAGGCGAAGCACTCCACGGGCGCGAAGTATACACGCCGCGCATGCGCGGCGTCCTTAACGACTTATGAGCGGCGCAGCGATCGTAGTACACTGTTCCGGGTAGAGTTATCGCCGAACCGTAGTCCGTGGCGGTGTAGCTCAGTTGGTTAGAGCACGCGGCTCATATCCGCGGCGTCCGGGGTTCAAGTCCCTGCACCGCCACCATTTCCCTACCCGGAGGAGGAAGCCTTCGCCGTGAGGCGTACCGCTCTCCAGTCCGGCGTCGCCCAGGCCCTGCGGAGCCTCGGGCATCCGTCCGCCGGACAGCGCGTGGTGGTCGGCCTCTCCGGCGGCGCCGATTCCGTGGCCCTTCTCGACGTCATGGCGGCCCTGGCCCGACACCGCGGCTTCACCGTGGTGGCGGCCCATCTCGATCACGCCTTGCGGCCGGACTCCGCCGACGATGCCGCCTTCTGCCGCGACCTTTGCGCCACCCTGGGTGTTCCGTTCCGGACCGAGCGCAGGGACGTCGCAGCCCGACGGCGCGCGGAGGGCGGAGGCCTGGAGGAAGCCGCCCGCGACGAGCGCCACGCCTTCCTGCGCCGGGTCAAGGAGGAGGAGGGCGCGACCTGGATCGCCCTCGCCCACACCCGTGACGATCAGGCGGAAACGGTGCTGCTGCGACTCCTGCGCGGGGCCGGGGGCCTCGGCCTTTCCGCCATGCGGCCAGGTGCGGGCGACCTGCTGCGCCCGATGCTGGCCCGGTCGCGCCGCGACGTCCTCGATCATCTGGCCGCCCGCTCGCTCGCCTGGCGCGAAGACCCGAGCAACGCCGACGTCTCGATCGCGCGCAATCGCGTGCGGCACGAGCTGATCCCGTATCTGGAGCGGCACTTCAACCCTGCCGTGCGCGAGGCACTGGCCCGCTCGGCGGCGCTGCTGGCCGAGGAATCGGACGTCCTGGCTTCGGTTGCCGGCGACGACGTGCTGACGGTGGAAGGGCTGCGATCCGCCCCCCGCGCCGTCGCGCGGCTGAACGTGCGCCGCGCCCTGCAGGACGCGGGCGGCCTGCGTGGCGTCGGCCTCAAGCACGTCGACGCGATCCTCGACCTTGCCGCCACCGCGGCGCCCTCCGGTCGTCGGGTCGCGCTGCCCGGAGGACGCGAGGCCGTCTTCCATTTCGACGAGGTGCGGATCACGCGCCGTCGCGCGCCATCCGCTCCGTTCGCGCTGCCGCTGCGCGTGCCCGGAGCGGTCGCGTTGCCCGACGGAAGCCGCCTCCTGGCCCGCGCCGCCCGGGGTCCCGCCGTCTCGAATGGCTCCGCCGCCGTGGTGGCCGTCCCGGACGGCCCCCTCGAGGTGCGGACGCGCCGGCCCGGTGATCGCGTGCGCGCCGCCGGCCGCGACGTGAGCCTGAAGCGGTTCCTCATGGACCGCCGCGTGCCGGCCCAGGAGCGGAGCGCGCTCCCGCTGCTGGCCGCCGGCCACCGGGTCCTGTGGGTGCCGGGACAGCGGATCGACGGCGCGGATGCGGGGGAGCGGCAGTTCGTCCGTCTCGAGCTGCTCCCAAGCGGGAGACACCAGTGATGGACAAGCCGGACGTCCTCTTCACGCCCGACCAGATCGCGGCTCGCATCCGGCAGATCGGCAGCGAGGTGGGACGGGACTTCGACGGCAAGGAGGTCTGCGTCGTCGGCCTCATCAAGAGCTGCATGGTGTTCATGGCCGACCTCGTCCGCGCCATCCCCCTCGACATGACCTGCCATTTCCTGCGGGTCTCGTCGCTGCGCGAGGGATCGGCGGGAGCGGCGCGGACGGACATCGTCTACACGACGGAAATCGCGTACGAGGACCGGCACATTCTTTTGCTCGACGACATCATCGATACCGGGATAACCTTGAATTTTCTCCTGGACCACATCCGGGAGCGCCGTCCACGGAGCCTCAAGGTCGCCGCCTTGATCGACAAGCCGGCCGACCGCAAGATCGAAGTGCAGGTCGATTGGGCGGCCTTCACCCTCAAGGAACCGGTGGGGGAGCGCTTTCTCGTCGGCTACGGATTGGACTACGCAGAGCGATACCGGGGGCTGCCTTACATCGGGACCATACCGCGCCCGGACAAGCCGGGCGAGGGGCGCACGATCAGCATCGCCCCCGGAAGGTAACGGGGTCGCACTCATGGATCGGGAGCCCGGGAGGGCTGGAAAGTGAACGCTACGTTCAAGACGGTCATGCTGTGGATGTCGCTGCTGGTGGTCATCTTCCTGGCCTGGCATTTCGCCCAGATCCAGAAGAAGGAGACCTCGCTGAAGTTCAGCGAGTTCATGACCCAGGTGGACGCGGGCCAGGTGCTGGACGCGACCATCGTCGGCTACGACATCAAGGGGCACTTCACCAGCCGTGAGCCCTTCCGCACCACCGCGCCTCCGGACTTCCCGGACTACATCAAGGCGCTGCTGGCCAAGAAGGTCATGCTCATCTCGTGGGCCCCGTTCCTGCTCCTCATCGGCTTCTGGGTCTTCTTCATGAGGCAGATGCAGAGCGGGGGCAACAAGGCGCTCTCCTTCGGCAAGTCCAAGGCCAAGCTGCTCGCGTCGCAGCAGAAGAAGGTCACGTTCAAGGACGTGGCGGGCGTGGACGAGGCCAAGGAAGAGCTGCAGGAGATCATCGAGTTCCTGCGCGAGCCCCAGAAGTTCCAGAAGCTGGGCGGCCGCATCCCCAAGGGCGTTCTCTTGATGGGCCCCCCGGGGACGGGCAAGACCCTGCTCGCCCGCGCCATCGCCGGCGAGGCCAACGTGCCCTTCTTCTCGATCTCGGGCTCGGACTTCGTGGAGATGTTCGTGGGCGTGGGCGCCTCGCGCGTCCGCGACCTGTTCGAGCAGGGCAAGAAGAACGCGCCCTGCATCATCTTCATCGACGAGATCGACGCCGTCGGCCGCCATCGTGGGGCCGGCCTGGGCGGCGGCCACGACGAGCGCGAGCAGACCCTCAACCAGCTCCTGGTCGAGATGGACGGTTTCGAGAGCAACGACGGGGTCATCCTGATCGCGGCCACCAACCGGCCCGACGTCCTCGATCCCGCGCTGCTGCGGCCGGGCCGCTTCGACCGCCGCGTGGTGGTCTCGCGTCCCGACGTCCGCGGCCGCGAGGGCATCCTGCAGGTCCACACGCGCAAGATCCCGCTGGCGGAGGACGTCGACATTTCCATGCTCGCCCGGGCCACGCCCGGCTTCTCGGGCGCGGACCTCGCGAACCTCGTGAACGAGGCGGCGCTCCTGGCCGCCCGGCGCAACCAGAAGTTCGTCACCATGGCCGACTTCGAGTCCAGCAAGGACAAGGTCCTCATGGGGGCCGAGCGCAAGTCCATGATCATCACCGACGAGGAGAAGCGCCTCACCGCGTTCCACGAGGGCGGCCACGCCCTGGTGGCCGCGCTCCTGCCCCACACCGACCCCCTGCACAAGGTCACGATCATCCCCCGCGGAATGGCCCTGGGCCTCACCCAGCAGCTGCCCACGGAGGAGAAGCACAACTACACCAAGGAGCAGCTCCAGAGCCGCATCGCGGTCTGCATGGGCGGCCGCATCGCGGAGGACATGGTGTTCGGCGAGATCTCGACCGGCGCCCAGAACGACATCGAACAGGCCACGGAGATGGCGCGCAAGATGGTCTGCGAATGGGGCATGAGCGAGACCCTGGGCCCCCTCACGTACGGCAAGAAGGAAGAGCAGATCTTCCTGGGCAAGGAGTTCAACCGCCACCAGGACTACTCGGAGGCGACCGCGCTCAAGATCGACGCCGAGATCAAGCGCATCGTGACCGAGCAGTACGAGCGCGCGCAGCGCACCCTCGTCGACAACCGCGATTTGCTCAACCGGATCGCGGAGGCGCTGCTCGAGCACGAGGTGCTGGATGCGGAGCAGCTCAAGGCGCTGGTGGAGGGGCGGCCCATCGAGGTCCGCATCCGCACGCCTACGCCGACCGCGGCGCCGCCCCGGGAGGGCAAGATCGAGCACGAGGGCGGACGCGCCGGCGGCATCCTGCCGCCGCCCATGCCCGCGCCGAAGCCTACGTCCTAGGAATCTCGACGCCGGTCCCGGCCGGCCTTCGTGCCCGCTCCTGGGCGTCGAGATTCCTGAAGGAGGCGCGATCGACGCACGGGGCCAAAGGCGACCGTACCGGCTCACCCTGCGGGGGAGCGCGACCGTCCTCGGAGAGAGGACCTGGGTCATGGGTGTGCTCAACGTGACCCCGGACTCCTTCTCCGACGGCGGCCACTACGCCTCTCCGGAAGCCGCGGTCGCGCGCGGGATGGCCCTCTTCGAAGCGGGGGCGGACGTCGTGGACGTGGGCGGGGAATCCACGCGCCCGGGTGGCGTGCCCATGGATCCCGAGGCGGAGATCGCGCGCGTCGTCCCGGTCATCGAGGGGCTGCGCCGCCGCGGGCCCGGCCTCCTCTCCGTCGACACGACCAAGGCGTCGGTCGCCGCGGCCGCCCTCGATGCCGGCGCCGACCTCGTCAACGACATCAGCGGCCTTGCCTTCGATCCGGGTCTGGCCCGCCTGGTCGCGCGTCGGGGCGTGCCCGCGGTGCTGATGCACCTCCGCGGCGACTTTCTCTCGATGCACCGCGATCCGTCCTACGCGGACGTGATGGCGGAGGTGATCGCGGAGCTGGGCCAGGCCGTCGGGCGCGCGGAGTCCGCGGGCGTCCCGCGCGCGCAGGTGATCGTCGACCCCGGCATCGGGTTCTCCAAGGCCGCGCCGCACAGCCTGGAGGTCATCCGGCGCCTCTCCGAGCTCGCCGTCCTCGACCAGCCCGTGCTGGCCGGTCCGTCGCGCAAGAGCTTCATCGGCCGCGTGCTCGACCTGCCCGTGGGCGAGCGGCTGATGGGCACGGCGGCGGCGGTGGCGGCCTGCGTGCTGGGCGGGGCGCACATCGTGCGCGTGCACGACGTCGCCCCCATGACCCAGGTGGTGCGGATGTGCGACGCCATCCGCGGGGAGAGGGCGGCGTGATCTCCCGGGCCTTCGGCTGGTTCACGACCGTCGAGCCGAGCTGGCTCGACCTCATCGACATCCTCATCGTCGCCTTCCTCATCTACCAGCTCCTGCAGTTCATCCGCGGGACGCACGCCGTGCAGATGGCGCTGGGCGCGCTGGTGCTGGTGCTGCTCTACTGGCTCTCCCAGCTCCTGCACCTGGAGACGGTGAACTGGCTGCTGCGCACCTTCATGCCGTACCTCGTCTTCGGCATCATCGTGGTGTTCCAGTCGGAGATACGGAAGGTGCTGGCCCAGCTCGGCAAGACCCCGCTGCCCGGCGTGTTCGGCTCGCCGCGCACGGAGGAGGTCATCGACGAGGTCGTGCTGGCCGGCACCACCCTGGCCGCCCAGCGCACGGGCGCGATCGTGGTCATCGAGCGCGACATGGGCCTGCGCAGCTACATCGAGACGGGCATCGCCCTCGACGCCTACGTGACCTACGACCTGCTCATCAGCATCTTCAATCCGGGCACGCCCCTGCACGACGGGGCGGTGATCATCCAGGGCAACCGCGTGGCCGCCGCCGCCTGCTTCCTGCCCCTCACCGTGAACCCGCAGCTCAGCCGCGAGCTGGGCAGCCGCCACCGCGCCGCCATCGGCGTCACCGAGGACACGGATGCGCTGGCGGTGGTGGTTTCGGAGGAGACGGGTGTGATCTCGCTCGTCGTGGGCGGGCGCATCCGCCGCGAGCTGGACGCCGCTTCCCTCAAGTCCGCGCTCCTCGACGTCCTGGAAGTGGAGCAGGCGCCCCAGCCGGCGGCCACGCCCGCCGCCGGCGTCCCCGCGCGCGAGAAATAGCGAATGCTGCTGGAGAACATCCCGCTGAAGCTGGTGAGCCTGGGCCTGGCCACTCTGCTGTGGTTCGTGATCGCGGGCGAGAAGACGTCGGAGATGGGAGTCTCCGCGCCCCTGGAGCTGCAGAACTTCCCCATGGACCTGGAGGTGACGGGCGAGCCCGTGGACAACGTGGAGGTGCGGCTGCGCGCCTCGCCCGGGATCATCCAGCGCATCGGGCCGGGGGACGTCTCCGCGCAGCTGGACCTGGCCGGGCTGCAGGAAGGGGAGCACATCGTCCACCTCACGGACAAGTCGATCCGCATGCCCTTCGGGGTGAAGGTCGTGAAGATCACGCCCTCGATCCTGACCCTCAGCCTCGAGCGCACGGTGCAGAAGGTCGTGCCCGTGCGCCCGCGCCTGGTCGGACGGCCGGCGGCGGGCTTCGAGGTCGGCGAAGTCCGGGCGGATCCGGCGGAGGTGCGCATCGCGGGCCCGCGCAGCCGCGTGGAGGCCGTGGAGAGCGCGTTCACGGAGCCGCTCTCGATCGAGGGAGCGCAGGCGGGCGTCAGCGACGTGGTGAACATGGGCCTGGACGACCCGCTGCTGCGGGTCCTGGGCAGCCCCCGCGTGCGCGCCACCGTGCGCATCCGGGAAGAGGAGGGTGAACGGGCGGTCGACGGCGTGCCCGTCGAGGTGCACGGCGGCGAGGCCTCTCTTCGCCCGGCGTCGGTGCGCGTGGTCGTGACCGGCCCCGCCTCCCTCCTGCGCACGCTGACGACCGCCGACCTGCACGCCTCCGTCGACCTGGCGGCGGTACCCCCACGCGAGAGCCCGGCCGTGACCGTCGATCTCGCTCCCGGCCACGCCGGCCTCCACGTGAAGGAGGTCTCCCCGCCGTCGGTCACCGCGCGTCCGATTCGCCCCGCCCGCAAGGGCACGTAGAGCGCGGCGGCGCTGCGCAGCAGCGGCGCCGTGCGAGGGGGGTTTCAGGGGGGGCCGCGAATGCCCATCGTGTTGACGCATGAGTGCCCCCCCTGACTTGATAAGATCGCGACATGGGTCGTTTCTTCGGAACCGACGGCATTCGCGGCCGGGCCGGAGAGGCGCCCCTGGACTCCGCGACCGTACAGAAGATCGGTCGCGCGATCGTCCGCGCTCTCGGCATCTCCGAGCCGCGCGTGCTCATCGGCCGCGACACGCGCGAGAGCGGTCCCAGCATCGAGCAGCACCTGGCCGCCGGCCTCGCCGCCGAAGGCGCGCACCCGGAGTCTGCGGGCATCATCCCCACACCCGCCATCGCGCACCTCGCGCGCCAGCGCACGGGCGCGCGCCGGCAGGGCTACCACCTCGGGGTCGTCATCTCCGCCTCCCACAACCCGTACCAGGACAACGGCATCAAGGTGTTCGGCGGGGCCGGACGCAAGTTCAGCACCGACCTCGAAGACAAGACGGAGGCGATCATCGCGGAGCTGCAGGGGCAGCCGATGCTCGAAGCACGCGGCGTCGAGCAGCGCGATCTCGCCCGCCCGTACCTCGCCCACCTGAAGCGCTCCTACGGCGGACCGTCCTTGAAGGGCACGCACCTCGTCGTCGATTGCGCCAACGGCGCGACGTCCTTCCTGGCCCGGCGCCTGTTCGAGGAGCTGGGCGCGCGCGTCACCTCCATCCACGACCAGCCCGACGGCCGCAACATCAACCGCGAGTGCGGAGCCACGCATGCGGAGACGGTGGCCGCGCGCGTGAAGGAGGCGGGGGCGGACCTGGGCCTGGCCTTCGACGGCGACGGGGACCGCTGCATCCTGGCCGACGCCACCGGCCGAGTGGTCGACGGGGATCACGTCCTGTTCCTGACCGCGCGGCATCTGCAATCGAAGGGCGCCCTCAAGGGGGGCGCGGTGGTGGCCACGGTCATGAGCAACGTGGGGCTCGAGGTCGCGCTCGGCCAGGCGAAGATTCCGCTCGTGCGCACGGCGGTGGGGGACCGCAACGTGCTCGAGGAGATGGAGCGCCGCGGCGCGAACCTCGGGGGCGAACAGAGCGGCCACGTCATCTTCCTCGACCACGAGCCGACGGGCGACGGCATGCTCACCGGCCTCAAGGTGCTGGAGGTGGTCAAGGCCTCGGGCCGCCCGCTGCACGAACTGGCCGCGGAGCTCCCCGTCTATCCCCAGGTCCTGCTCAACGTCCGCGTGCGCGAGCGCGCGGAGATCGAGGAGATCCCGGAGATCAAGCGGCATCTCGACCGGGCGCGCGCGGCCCTGAACGGACGCGGGCGGCTCGTGGTGCGCTACTCGGGAACGGAGCCGCTGCTGCGCGTCATGGCCGAAGGTCCCGACGCAGCGGAGGTGCGGTCGCTGGCGCAGGCGATCGTGGACGCGGTCCAGGCACGCCTGGGCGAGTAGGGACGGCGATCCCGCTATACTGACTTGCATGCCGCGGCTCGGCGTCAACATCGACCACGTCGCCACCGTCCGACAGGCGCGCCGCGTCCCGGACCCCGATCCCGTGCAGGCGGCGGTGCTGGCCGAGCTGGGGGGCGCGGACGGAATCACCGTCCATCTGCGCAGCGACCGCCGCCACATCCAGGACCGCGACGTCGAGGTCCTGCGCCAGGTCGTGAAGACGCGGCTGAACCTGGAGATGGCCTCCACCCAGGAGATGCTCAAGGTCGCCCTCACCATCAAGCCCGACCAGGTGACGCTGGTGCCGGAGCGGCGCGAGGAGCTGACCACGGAGGGGGGCCTCGACGTGGTCCTCAACGCGGTGCAGCTCAGGCCCACGGTCAAGATGCTGGAAGAGGGTGGCATCCACGTGAGCCTGTTCGTCGATCCCGATCTCGAGCAGGTGAAGGAGTCGCATCGGATCGACGCCCGCGCCGTCGAGCTCAACACCGCCGCCTACGCCGACGCCCGCGACCCCCGCTCCCGCGAAACCGCCCTGCGCAAGGTCGTCGACGCCGCGCGCCTCGGGGTGAAGCTGGGGATGGCCGTGCACGCCGGGCACGGTCTCACCTACCACAACGTCGGGCCCATCGCCCGCCTGCCGGAGATGACCGAGCTCAATATCGGCCACAACATCGTGGCCCGGGCCCTGCTGGTCGGGATGGAGCGCGCGGTGCGGGAGATGGTCGAAGTGCTTCGCCGCTGACCGACGATTGACCGGGCCCGCGAAGTCCCGCTATCCTTGGTCCTTACACGAGATGACCGACGCGGCCCCGCGCCGCGGTGCCGGGAGAAAAGATGCCGCTGGAGGCCTTCGGGCAGACGGACGTCGGACGCCGACGCAAGCTCAACGAGGACAACTACCTCGTCAAGCCGGAGACGAACCTCTACGCGGTCTGCGACGGCATGGGCGGGCACAACGCCGGTGAGGTCGCCTCGAAGATGGCCATCGAGACGCTCGAAGCCTTCATTCGCAAGAGCGCGGGCGAGGAGAAGGACATCACCTGGCCCTACGGCCTGGAGGCGCACCTCTCGTTCGAGGCCAACCGCCTGAAGACGGCGGTCAAGCTGGCCAACAAGAAGGTCTTCAAGTCCGCCGACAACCGGGAGGACTACACGGGCATGGGCACGACGCTCGTGGCCGCCATCGTGTCGGGGAAGGTCGTCACCATCGGCTCCGCCGGGGACAGCCGGGCCTACCTGTTCCGTCGAGGCGAGCTCAAGCAGCTGACCCGCGACGACTCCTGGGTCTCCGCGGCCTGGGCCGAAGGCATCCTGACCCACGACGAGATCGACCGTCACCCCCTGCGCAACGTCATCACCAAGGCGGTGGGGGCCAAGGAAGAGATCGAGCTCGAGACCGTCGAGCACCAGCTCGAGAAGGGCGACGTGATCATGCTCTGCTCGGACGGCCTGCACTCGATGATCAACGACGAGGCCATTCTCAAGACGGTCACGCCCTTTCCGGCGACGCTCCCGGCCGCGGCGCAGAAGCTCGTCGACGCCGCCAACGAGGCGGGGGGGAAGGACAACGTCTCCGTCGTCCTGCTCCGCTACACGGAGTAGCCCAGGGGTGGCCCGCAGGGGCTGACCCACCATGGCCACCTTCGGCCGCTACGAGATCCTCGGCAAGCTGGGCGAAGGCGCCATGGGCGTCGTCTACCGGGCGCGAGACACCGCCATCGGCCGCGTAGTCGCCCTCAAGATGCTCTCCGCGGAGCTCGGGGACGAGGACGAGCTGCACAAGCGCTTCCGCCGGGAAGCGGAGGCCATCGGGCGCCTCAGCCACCCCTGTATCGTGACCGTCTTCGACCTCGGCGAGTCCGACGGCCATCTCTACATGGCCATGGAGCTGCTCGAGGGGGACGACCTGCGCTCGCTCATCGAACGGCGGGTCGAGGTCCCCCTGGCCGACCGCGTGCGCATCCTCGTCCAGATCTGCGAAGGCCTGGCCTACGCGCACTCCCGTGGCGTGGTGCACCGCGACATCAAGCCCGCGAACATCGTGGTCACCTCCGCCGGCCGCGTGAAGATCCTCGATTTCGGGCTGGCCCGCGTGGCCACGCGCGCCACCATCACCCGAAAGGGAATGATCCTCGGCACCCCCGATTACATGGCGCCCGAGCAGGCGATGGGCAAGCTGGTGGACCGCCGCTCGGACGTCTTCTCCGCGGGGTCGGTGTTCTACGAGTTCCTGACCGGGGAGAAGCCGTTCAAGGGCAAGACCCTGCACGCGGTGCTCTTCCAGATCATCCAGGAGCAACCCGACCCCGTGCTGACCCTCAACCCGGAGCTGCCGACGCGGCTGGCCGCGCTCGTGCACCGCATGCTGGTCAAGGACCCGGACAAGCGCTACCAGTCGATGGACGAGGTCGGGCGCGACCTGCAGGAGATGCATTTCGCGCTCCGGCGGACGCGGTCCCGCTCCGTCCTTCCCCAGGCGCCCGCGGCCGGGGGCGAGGAGGTGCGGTCGCGCGTGCGCGAGCACGTGGGCCAGGGGCGCGCCCATTTCGACGGGGGCCGTCTGGATCAGGCCCTCGATGCCATGACGGAAGCGCTCGTCCTGGATCCCGCCTGCGAGGACGCGGCGGAGGTCGTGTGGCGCGCGCTCAAGATGCGGCAGGCGGGCCGTCCGGAGCCGGTGCCCCTCGATGCGGCCACGGAAGAGAGGGTGCGGGCGCTTCTCGCCCGCGCCGCCCCCGACGCTCCCATGACGCAGGCCCGCAGCGCCCTGGCCGAGCTGGCCTTGATCGCCCCCGACGACGCGCGGCTGGTCGAGCTGCTGCGCGAGCGCTCCATCCGCGAACGTTGACAGGCGGCGCCGGGCGGGCCTAGGATCCGCGCCGGCCGTGCCCACCATCACCCAGCGCGAGAAGCGGCGGGGCTTGCGCCTGCCCCTGAACGTCTCCGGCCGTGACGCGCGCGGTGCCCCCTTCGCGGAACGGGGCCAGACCGTGAACAGCCCTCCGCATCCCCGTCCCCGCCGGCCTGCGCCACCACTTCGGCGGGCGCGCCGCGTACGCGGTCAAGGCGGTGGTGTGCCGTCTGGAAGCGATCGAGGGCGGAGCCACGTATCGGATCGGCGCTCGATTCCTGGGGGAGCTCGAGGCCTAGGCTCCCGCTGCTGATATAATCGACAAGTTTGGGAGATTCCCGTCTACAGCATGGTCGAGCCCCGGCTCGAGGGGAAGATCGCCGTCGTCACCGGCGGCGGCACGGGCCTTGGGCGGGCGCTCGTGCTCGCGCTGGCGGAGCGCGGCGCCGACGTGGCCTTCTCGTTCCTTGCCAGCGCGCGGGGAGCGGACGAGGCGGCGGCGGCGGTGCGCGCGGCGGGACGCCGGGCCTGGACGTCGCGCGCGGACGCGCGGCGGCCGGGCGAGATCAGCGACTTCGTGGAGCGGGCGGCGGCGGAGCTGGGCGGGGTCGACCTGCTCGTGAACAACGTGGGCGTCTTCCGCAAGGCGCCGCTGGCGGAGCTGACGGAGGAGGTGCTGGACGAGGCCTTCGCCGTCAACGTCAAGGCCGCAGTGATGGCGTCGCGGGCGGCCGCTCCGCACATGCGGCGGCGCGGGGGCGGGTCGATCGTGAACGTCGCCAGCCTGGGAGGGCTGCGGCCGTGGCCGTCGTACCTCGCCTATTGCGCGACGAAGGCGGCGCTCGTCATGGCCACCGAGTGCCTGGCCCTGGCCCTGGCCCCGGAGATCCGGGTGAACGCGGTCGCGCCGGGCATCATGGAGCCGCCGGGTGCGAGCGAGAAGGTACGCGCGAAGATCCCGCAGCGGCGCTTCGGCACGCTGGCGGAAGTGGTCGAGACGATCGTGTTCCTGGCCGCCGGTGGCGGCTATACGACAGGCGAGGTGATCCGGGTGGACGGCGGGCGAGCCCTCCGATGACCGCGGAAAAGTGAAAGGCGAGACTTTCATTGCAAGGAAGGGGAAAATCGAGGTGAACATGGCGTCGACGCGTGAGGACGAGAAGCCGTGGAAGACCGACCTCGCCCGCAAGTCCGCACTGCGGCGCGAGTCCGTCCTGCACGAGGTGGAGGACGCGATCAAGAAGGCGTCGTCGTTCGAGGACGCCCTCAGGCAGTCCGTCGAGATCATGAAGAAGCGCTTCGGACGCTACTCGGCCATCACGGCCTACGTGGCGGACGGTGAGGACCTCGCGGTCCACACGTCGCTCGAGCGGCCGGCCGGACCGGACCGCATCTGGTCGGGGGGCGGGCCGCTGGCCGACGCCGCGCACGGGCACGTCACGACGAAGGTGGCCGATCTGGCCTCGCAGCCGCTGTGGGCGGCGGTCGGACTCGCCACCGGCAGCGTGATGGTCGGTCCGGTGCGTACGGAAGCCGGCCTGTGGGCGGTGCTCGAGGTGTGGAGCGATTTCCGCGACGCGTTCACCCCGCACGACGTGAAGATGATGGACAAGGTGGTCGCCGCGCTGGCCAAGAAGACCCCGGCCGCCTGACCTGACCGTGCGCCCGCTGAGGGGCATCCTTCCTCCCGTCGTCACCCCCTTCGACTCCGACGGCGCTCTCGACCTCGCCGCCTTCGAGGCCAACCTCGAGGCCTGGGCGGGCGAGGACCTCGAGGGCTACGTCGTGCTGGGCTCGAACGGCGAGGCGGCCAGCCTCGAAGAAGAGGAGAAGCTGGCCCTCGTGCGCGCCGCGCGGGCGCGCGCGGGCGGCCGGGCCGTGCTCGTCGGCACCGGCCTCGACTCCACGCGTGCCACCATCGCCTTGACGCGGAAGGTCGCTGACCTCGGCGCGGATGCCGTCCTCGTGCTGACTCCGCACTACTACAAGCCGCAGATGACGGCGGAGGCGCTGCGGCGGCACTTCGTCGCCGTCGCGGACGCGTCCCCGGTGCCCGTCTACCTGTACTCGATGACGCTCTTCACGGGGGTGCCCTGGCCCCCCGCCCTCGCCGCCGAGCTCGCGTCCCACCCGCGCATCGCCGGCATCAAGGAGTCGAGCAGCGACCTCGGCCTGCTGGGCCGCATCATCTCTTCCGTCCCCGCGCGCTTCGAGGTCGCCTGCGGGTCCGCTCCCGTCCTCTATCCCGCGCTCTGCCTGGGCGCCTGCGCGGGCGTGCTCGCGGTGGCGAACTGCGCGCCCGCGCTGGCGGTGGCGATCTACCTGACGCCTTTGGCGGTCGCGGTCACGGCGACGTACGGGATCGCCGGGTTGAAGGCGGCGGTGGATGCGGCGGGATGGCGCGGCGGATATGTGAGGCCGCCTTTGCTCCCGTTGGCGGCAGCGGCGCGCGACGAGATTCGCGCGCTGGTCGCGGCGGCCAACGAGTCCTGGAAATAGCCTCTATTCTTCCGTTTTCCGTTGCTGACCCGCTTGGGTTATCAGATTAGAGGTTGCGGCTCGAACGGTCCGTGAGGATCGTTAACGGTATCGCGCGGCACCAAGACGCGCAGCGCGCGCGGAAGAACGGACGCGTCGAGACGTGCCATCGGGCCTTCTGGCTCCCCATCCCGGTGGTGCGGCGTCGGGTTGGTTGCCGTCAGCACCGCCGCCGACGCCGGGATGTGCCGGTAGCGCCGGTACTGCGCCAGCGTCCCAAAAAAGAGTCGCTGCGCGTTCCACGCCATCTCCAGCGCGGACGCGTCTTCAATGACCACGATGTCGAGCAGGCCGTCGTCGAGCCGCGCCCCGGGCACCAGCACCGCCCCTCCCCCGTACTGGCGTCCGTTGACGAAGGCCACGATGTAGGCGCGCCCCTCGAACTTCTGCGCCCCCGCCTCCAGCCTCCAGCTCTCGGCGCGATACTTCATGATCCGCAGGACGCCCAGCCACACGTAGGTGAACACGCCGCGGCGCCCCCCGCGGCGGCCGTGCTCGTGGAAGTCGAGCCCGACTTGCGCGTCGAATCCGGCCCCGGCGACGTTGAGGAAGGGGCGGCCGTTGATCATGCCGACGTCCATCGCGCGCGGCACGGCCTCCGCCAGCACGGCCAGCCCCGAGTCCGGCTTCAGGGGGGTGCCCAGCGCCGAGCAGGCCCCAGGCCGTCTCGTTCGCGGTGCCGTCGCCGCCGATGGCGAGCACGATCTCCGCTCCCGCCGCCGCCGCCTCCGATGCCAGGCGCCGTGCGTCGCCCGGGGCGGTCGTGAGACGCATCTCCAGTCCACGCCAGTGCGCACTGCGCTCGACCGCGGCGCGTGCCCGCGCCGCGGCCAGGCCCGCGCGCGGGTTCAAGATGGCCACCCCCTTCATGCGGCCTGCGCGTACACGGCCAGGGTCTCCTCGACCATGCGGTCGGCGGTGAACCGCTCGAGAAAGCGCGCGCGTCCGGCCGCGCCCATGGATTCCCGGCGCGCGCGGTCGAGCAGGACCTCCGTCAGGGCCTCGGCCAGCGCGTCCGGCTGGCGCGGCCGGACCACGCGGCCGGTCACGCCGTCCTCCACGGCCTCCGGGATGCCTCCGGCCGCGGTGCCGACCACGGCGCGCGCGTAGCACATCGCGTCGAGAAGGCTGGTGCCCAGCCCTTCCATGTGCGAGGAGAGGCAGAACACGTCGAAGGCGGGGATCAGGCGGTCGACGTCGGGGCGGAATCCGGCGAACAGGACGTGGCCGTCGAGGCCCAGCTCATGGGCGCGTGTGCGCAGCCGGCTCTCCAGCTCGCCCTGGCCGACGATCACGAATCGCACTTCGGGGACGCGCGCGATCACCTGCGTCGCGGCCAGGAGCAGGGTGGCGTGGTCCTTGTGCGCGGTGAGCGCGGCCACGTTGCCGACCACCGGCACTCCCGCGGGCACGCCCAGGGCGCGCAGCGCGTCCTCTCCGCCCGCGGTGGGGGCGCGGTCGGGAACCCCCTCGTACACCACGCGCACCTGGGCGGCGGAGAGTCCGCCCTCCTCCAGCACGCGCGCCACCGCCCCGCTGACCGCGATGACGCGCCGGCACCGCCGGTACTTCCAGCGCGAGAGGGGCCCTCGCAGCGCGAAGTCCACGCGCCGCGAGGCCACCAGCCGCGACGTGGAGGGCGCGACGAGCAGGGCGGCGGCCGCGGCATGCGGGTCGTGCAGGTGGACCACGTCCGGCCGGAGCCGGCGGACGAGCCGCCGCAGAGCCAGGGCGGGGGTGGGCAGGAGGTCACCCCCGAACGCGACCTCCTGCACGTCGAGGTCGGCGGCGCGCGCGCGGTCGCGCAGGGCGGAGGCGGTGCGGCAGGCCACCACGACCTCGTGGCCCCGGCGCTCCATGCCTTTGGCCGTGAGCAGCACCTGGTTCTGGCCGCCGCGCCAGCCGCGGGCGGTGTCGACGTGCAGGATCCTCACGTACGGGGCGGGGGGGGAGTGCCGTCCAGCCGCTCGCGCAGCTTGGCCAGCTTCACGTACGTGTAGTACGAGTTGAGCGCGGAGACCGTGAGCCCGGCCTCGCCGAGGAGGACCCCGCCGCGCACGACGTAGTTGCGGAAGAAGGCCCACGAGGCGGCGAAGGCGGGATCCAGGGGGCCGCTGCGCCGGCCTTCCTGCGCCGCCTGCTCCGCCCACAGCGTGGTGTAGCGGTCGATGGTGGCGAGGTGGTCGCTGATGTCGTCGTAGCTGAAGTGCTCCATGCGCGCGCGCAGGCGGCCGACGCTGCCGTCCACGCGCACCGACTCGTGGATGAGGTTGCCCTCCCAGCGCCCGCGCCGCCGGTCGAAGAGACGGAGCTGGGGGTCGGGCCACCAGTCCGTTCCCCGGATCCAGCGCCCGAGGTAGAAGGCGAGGCGGGGGATTCGATATCCGGCGTGCGCGAAGCCGCGGGCGGCCTCGGCGCGGATCTCGTCGCGCAACTCGGCGGTGACCCGCTCGTCCGCGTCGATGGCGAGGACCCAATCGTGGGAAGCCGCCGCCACCGCGCGGTTGCGCTGCTGCACGAACCCGGGCCAGGGGATGCTCGTCTCCACGCGCGCCCCGGCGGCGGCGGCCAGGTCGCGCGTGCGATCGCGCGAGCCTCCGTCGAGGACCACCACCTCGTCGCAGAACTTGACGCTCTCCAGCGCGCGGGGGAGGTTCCGCTCCTCGTCGCAGGTGATGAGGACGGCGGAGAGCGGCGTCACCGCGGCAGTATACCGGCCGGGCCGCATGCTAAAGTCATCGGCCGATGAGCCAGGACCTCCTCGAACTCTTCCGCGCCGCCGGCGCCCTCCTCGAAGGCCACTTCCTGCTGACCTCGGGCCTGCACTCGCCGCGCTATCTCCAGTGCGCGCGCGTCCTCATGGACCCCGTGGCCGCGACGCGCCTGGGTGGAGCGCTGGCGGGCGCTCTCGGCCCCGCGCTCCGCGAGCCTCCGGGCGCGGTGGTCGCGCCCGCCCTGGGCGGCGTGATCGTCGCCCACGAGGTCGCGCGCGGCCTGGGCTGCCGCGCCCTGTTCACGGAACGGCAGGACGGGCGCATGACCCTCCGCCGCGGCTTCTCGATCCTGCCCGGGGAGGGCGTGGTGGTGGTGGAGGACGTCATCACCACGGGCGGATCGACGCGCGAGGTGATGGACGTCGTACGCAGCCACGGGGGCCGCGTGCTCGCCGCGGGCAGCCTGGTGAACCGCAGCCATGCCCTCGACCTGGGTGTGCCCACGAAGAGCCTGCTGGAGCTGGAAGCCCCGACCTATACCGCCGACGCCTGTCCCCTCTGCGCGCAGGGCTCGAAGCCGGAGAAGCCGGGCTCGCGCGCCTGAAGGGCGGCCGCGAGGCGCATGCCCACCTATCGCCTGACCCTCGCCTACGACGGGACCGATTTCGCGGGATGGCAGGCGCAGCGCGCGGGCGGCGCGCGCACCGTCCAGGGGACGCTCGAAGACGCGCTGGCCAAGTTGACGGGCGGGGGGCGGGTCGCGGTGGCGGGCGCCGGCCGGACCGACGCCGGCGTGCACGCCCTCGGCCAGGTGGCCTCGTTCGCGCTGGGGTCGGCGTGGGACCCGGCCGACCTGCACCGCGCACTCAACGCCGTCTTGCCGGACGACGTGCGCATCCTCGACGCCGCGGAGTGCGAAGGCGAATTCCACGCCCGACGCAGCGCGACGGGCAAGCTCTATCGCTACACGCTCGACACGGGCCCCGTCCAGCTCCCGACCCGCCGGCGGTTCGCGGGTCACGTGCCCTGGGCCCTCGACGAGGGCGCGGCGCAGGCCGCGGCCGCGCTGTTCATCGGCCGCCACGACTTCGCTTCCCTGGCGTCCTCGGGCGGATCGGTCAAGACGACGGTGCGGACGGTGACGCGCTCGGAGGTCCGGCGCGAAGACGACCGCGCGAGCACCTGGATCTACGAGGTCGAGGCGAGCGGATTCCTCCGCAAGATGGTGCGCAGCATGGTGGGCGCGATCGTGGAGGCGGGCCGTGGGTCCCGGACGGTGGCGACCCTGGCCGAGGCGCTGGAGGCCCGCGATCGACGCGCCTGGCCGGCCCCCGCGGCGGCGCGGGGCCTTACCCTGGTGGCTGTCTCCTATGGTGCGGCGCGTCCGGCGCGGCCGTGAGTCGGGAGTAAGATAGGGTCCTCGGCCACTCCCCCGATGTCACTCCAAGACCTCCTGGACGTCGTCCCCTCCGGCTCCGAAGAGTTGTCGCTCCTGCGCTCGATCGATTTCGCGCGCCTGCCTCGTCACGTGGCCATCATCATGGACGGCAACGGGCGCTGGGCGAAGCTGCGGCACAAGCGGCGGGTCGAGGGCCACCGGGCGGGCATTGCCTCCGTGCGCGACGTGGTCGAGACCTCCGCCCGGCTCGGCCTGCAGGTCCTCACCCTGTACGCCTTCTCGGTCGAGAACTGGAAGCGGCCCAAGACGGAAGTGTCCACCCTCATGGGGCTGCTCAAGCGCTACCTCCGCATGGAGCTGGACACCCTGCTCAAGAACAACATCCGCTTCCAGGTCATCGGGCGCATGGGCGACCTGCCCCGGGACGTGCAGGAGGAGCTGCAGCGCGGCATCGAGCGGACGCGGGAGCGCACCGGGCTCCTCTTCAACATCGCGCTCAACTACGGCGGCCGCGCCGAGATCACGGACGCCGTGCGCGCGCTGGTGACGGACACCGTCCGTACCGGCCGCGACCCGTCCACCATCGACGAGCACGACCTCGCCGCCCATCTCTACACGGCGGGGCAGCCCGATCCCGACCTCCTCATCCGCACCAGCGGCGAGCTGCGCATCTCCAACTTCCTCCTCTGGCAGATCGCGTACGCCGAGATCTGGGTGACGGACGTGCTCTGGCCCGACTTCCGGAGACGGCACCTCCTCCAGGCCATCGCGGACTACCAGAAGCGCGAGCGGCGGTACGGCGGGATCACTCCCGCGTGACGCGCGGCGAACTCGCGCGGCGGCTCGCCACCTCGGCCATCGGCATTCCGCTCCTGGCCCTGGCCCTCTTCGCGGGGCCGCCGATCGTGGCCGTGCTCGTGGGCGCCGTCGTGTCCGCCATCGGCCTGTGGGAGTTCTACGCGCTCCTCGCCGCCCGCGGCGTGGTCGCGCTGCCCGTGACCGGATACGTGCTGGCGGCGGCCTTCTTCCTCCAGACCGTGCGGCCCGCGCTCGTGCCTCCGGCGGTGGTGCCCATCGCGGCGCTGATCGTCCTCGTCGCCATGCTCACGCGCGCGGGCGACCTGCCGGGCAGCGTCACTTCCGCCGCCACCACCTTGCTGGGGGCGGCCTGGCTCGGGGCCCTCGGCGGCACGATGGCCGCGCTGCGGCTCGCTCCCCCCGAACGGGGCGGGCCGTGGGTCTTGATGCTCCTGCTGACGACCAGCATGATGGCGGACTCGACGGCATTTTTCGTCGGCAGCGCGGTGGGCCGGCACAAGCTGGCGCCGCGGATCTCGCCCGGGAAGACCTGGGAAGGGCTGGCCGGAGGCCTGGCCGGGGCCATCGTGGGGACGCTGATCGTGCGCTACTTCGGCCTGCAGTGGATTCCGCTGTCCCACGCCGTGGTCCTGGCCGTCCTGGTCGCCCTGGCCGGGATGGCGGGCGACCTCGCGGAGAGCCTGCTCAAGAGGTGGGCGGGGGTGAAGGACTCGGGCGCCCTGTTCCCCGGCCACGGGGGCATGCTCGACCGCCTCGACAGCTTGCTGCTGGGCGCGCCCGTCCTGTACTATTACCTTCTCTACGCGCGGTGAAACGGCCCCGCTCCGGGGCCGTTCGCGTTTGAGTCGGTACTCCTTCTGAGCCAGGTCGAGTGAAGCGCGGTCTTTCCATTCTCGGTTCCACCGGCTCCGTCGGGTGCAACGTCCTCCGCATCGTGGACGCGTTCCCCGACCGTTTCGAGGTCGTGGGCCTGGCCGCGGGCAGCAACGTCGAGCGCCTGGCCGAGCAGGTGGCCCGCTACCGTCCGCGGGTCGTGTCCGTGGCTTCGGAGTCGGCGCGCGCGCAGCTCGCCCAGCGGACCGACCTCTCGGGCCTGCGCGCGGGCGTCGGGCCGGAGGGGGCGGTCGCCGTGGCCACCCATGCCGACACCTCGATGGTGGTGGCGGCGGCCGTGGGCGCGGTGGGACTGGTGCCGACGTATCGCGCCCTCGAAGCCGGCAAGGACGTGGCCCTCGCCAACAAGGAGACGCTGGTCATGGCGGGGGAGCTGATGGTCGCGCAGGCGAAGGCGCGCGGGGCGCGCCTCCTGCCCATCGACAGCGAGCACTGCGCGCTCCACCAGTGCCTCGACGGCCGCCGTCCGGAAGAGGTGCGGCGCCTCGTCCTCACCGCGTCCGGGGGGCCCTTCCGCAACCGGCCGCGCGAAAGCTTCCGCGACGTGACGCCCGGCGAGGCCTTGCAGCACCCGACCTGGAACATGGGCCGCAAGATCACGATCGACTCCGCGACCCTCATGAACAAGGGGCTCGAGGTCATCGAGGCGCGCTGGCTCTTCGGCGTGGCCGCGGACCGCATCGAGGTGCTCGTGCACCCGCAGTCCGTGGTGCACTCGATGGTCGAGTTCGTCGACGGTACCGTGCTGGCCCAGCTCGGCGTCACCGACATGCGGATGCCCATCCAGTACGCGCTCTCGTACCCGGACAAGTGGCCGGCCGCCATCCCCGGCATCGACTTCCGCGGCGGCCTTCACCTCGACTTCGAGGTGCCGGACCACGACCGGTTCCCCTGCCTGAGCCTGGCCTACCGTGCCCTGGCCGGGGGAGGCGCGCTGCCCACCGTCCTCAATGCCGCCAACGAGGAGGCGGTGAGCGCGTTCCTCGACCGGCGCGTGGCCTTTCCCGCGATCCCGGAGGCCATCCAGGAAGTCATGGAAGAGACGGGACCGCGCCTCGTGCGCGAGCTGGACGACATCCTCACCGCGGATGCGTGGGCGCGCGAGCGCACGCGCGAAGCCCTCAAGCGTCGGGCCCTGGAGACCGTCTGAATGGGATCTCTCACCACTCTCCTGTCGTTCGTGGCCGTGCTCGGGATCATCATCTTCTTCCACGAGTTCGGCCACTTCATCACCGCCAAGGCGTTCGGGATGCGCGTCTTCATCTTCTCGTTCGGGTTCGGGCGGCGCCTCTTCGGCTTCAAGTGGGGCGACACCGATTGCCGCGTGTCCCTGATCCCGCTCGGCGGATACGTCAAGCTCGAAGGCGAGCCCGAGGACCACATCAGCCAGGACACCAGCACGCTCGGCGACGGCCGCGACTTCACCAGCCGCCCGCGCTGGCAGCGCTTCGTGGTCTACCTGGCGGGCCCCGTGTTCAACGGGATCCTGGCCATCGCCGTCTTCACCGGGCTGTTCATGATCGGCTACGGCGTGGACGCCGTCCTCCGCGACCGCGCGGTGATCGGCGTGGTGCAACCAGGCTCGCCCGCGGCCACGGCCGGGCTGCTGCCCGGTGACGAGATCCTGGCCATCGACGGCGCGTCCCAGAAGGACTGGGAAGACGCGCTGGTGGCCATCGCCGTTCGTCCCGATCGTTCCCTGCAGCTCCGCGTGCGCCGCGGGGCCCAGGAGAAGGACTTCACCGTCCGCTCGACCACCGTCGCGCAAGGGGCGGGCCAGATCGGTGTCTCGCCGCTGGTCCGCGTCGGCCAGCTCGTGCCCGGGGGTGCCGCGGAGCGCGCGGGCATCAAGACCGACGACGGGATCCTGAGCGTCGGGGGCAAGCCGGTCACGTCGTTCGGCGACATTCCGGCGCTCCTCACCGCGGAACCGGCGGGCCCGGTCGCGATCCGGCTCCTGCGCGAGGGCGCGATCCTGGACATCGGCGTGACGCCGGAGAGCGGGAAGATCGGGATCTACAACAAGACGATCACGAGGAAGCTCGGACTCGGCCCGGCGATCCAGGAAGCGGGCCGCGCCACCTGGAACCTCGTACGCCAGACCTTCCAGATCCTGGGCGGACTGATCACCGCGAGCATATCGCCCAAGGCGGCGCTGGCCGGGCCCCTCGGCATCGCCAAGGCCTCCGGCGACGCCGCGCGCAGCAACGCGCCCATCGCGGCCCTGATGTTCCTGGTGGCGACGCTCAGCGTGAGCGTCGGGATCCTGAACCTGTTCCCGCTGCCGCCGCTGGACGGCGGGCACCTCGCCGTCCTCGCCGCCGAAGGCGTGATCCGTCGCGACCTGAGCCTCCGCGTCAAGACCTGGATCATGAACGCAGGGGCGATGGTGCTGTTCCTGCTGATCGGCCTCGTCCTCTACTCGGACCTCAGCAAGACGAGCCTGCTCCAGAAGTACCTGCCGTAGGCCTCACTGCACCAGCTCCGCCTGGACCGGGCCCTGGGGCACCAGGGTCCGGCCGGCCAGAGCCGGGTCGTCGCCTTCGACGCGGGTCGCGCGGAAGACCTGCACTCCCGTCTTTCCGGTCGTGTCCGTCACCGTGTAGGACCAGGCCGTGTCCCCCTCCGGCGTGACCTCCAGGAAGCGTCCCTCGGTGCCGGCGCACACGAGCGTGTTGCCGCTGATCAGCCGCTGGGCCCCGGAGATGATGGGCGCGAACAGGCTCTCCGGCGGCTTGGCCGCGTATTCGGAAGCGGGAGCGGTGGGAAGGAACCCCGCCACCGCATCGTAGGCGTAGACGCCGTCCGCGCCGAGGG